>Ga0182014_10008156_pt1 | contig 10778 bp, 6 predicted proteins | sample 612S2DmetaG_FD_120489 | JGI IMG/M metagenome (GOLD analysis project Ga0182014, IMG submission 120489) | Permafrost microbial communities from Stordalen Mire, Sweden - 612S2D metaG | ecosystem: Environmental > Terrestrial > Soil > Wetlands > Permafrost | place: Sweden: Stordalen | collected... | reverse complement strand
CCAAAGTGCTCAACAAACTGCGGGAATTTTCCCATTCCCACTGGCGACTTATCGAAGCACTTCATGAATAACAGGGGTTTAAATACCTTATCGACCCCAATCCGGCTCTTGCTGTATGCCTTGCCGGTCGTTTAAGGGTTGGATCATCCACGGACGGGGTAAAACGGCCCAAGCTTGATTATAAAGACCTTTACTATCGCACTGAAGCAGAAATTGCTAGCGCTATTGGATTCGGGGACTCCGATGAGGTGGTACATATCCTGAGAAAAGTGGTTCCGGATGCGTGTAAACCTCATGATCTCACCAACCTCGCAGGTTTAATTGCAAATCCAGTAACGAGGAAAACTCTGATAGCCGCCGAGGCGATTAGCCTCCCAGCCCTTCTGCTTCTGCGGAATCCCTATCTTGGTCCTCACCTGACTGGTGGCTTTATCTCTGATTTTACAAACGCTTTTCCGCACTCGCTCGACATATTAACATGTCCATGGGGACCGCTTCTCAGGGGAGGCGGCAAGGGGGATGAGTTCACATGGAGGTACCAACAGGCGTTAGACGTGGTGCAGTTCGCTGAGGACCCAACGATCCATTCCATCGAGGATCTAAAGGAGAAACATTCGACAATTTTCATGCAAGCTTATAACGCACGATACCACTCGTAAGGGGAAATGGGATATTTTGGAAAAGGGGAAATTAACGTGATGTTTGATCGAATCGAGATTGAAAGTCGGCGAGAAGGTACTCAAACTTGCATGGCTTTTGATCTGAGCCATTCCAACACTGCCCATGTCGCCTCAAGGTCCTCGCGGTTGTATATCAGGATCTGCTCAATTACTTTCTCTCTCTCCACCGGATCTTCGAGCTCAGTGGCCTCTACGTATTTGGCGATAGCCCAATCTCCGCCGTACTCGTCTTGGGTCCGTTTGAATCCGATATATTTCTCCACCACCTTGAGGCTGTAACTGGGCAGGGGAAGCGCAATCGATTTCTGAGTAGCCGGAAAAAGGTCGAGCAGATTCGCTTTGACCCTGGCAGCAGTCCCATTCGGGTCTCCATATCTTTTTATGTACGTGTCAATCTTTACGCGTTCATAGTGGTGCCAATGCACGAAGGGAATATCACCGTACTCAGAAAATATGGTTTCAGAAATCTGCAAGAAGGAATTCCAGCCTTCTTTATCGCCTTCCTCTCCAAATCCAGCGACAGCAGGCATAAAATCGCTTGGCTTTTCTCCGAAAACCTGCAAGCCCCAAAGGTAAATATTTTCCAGTTCATCAAGATGAGGTGGGATACCTTCCAAATCAAACATAACGTAGTTTGGGGAATCCGGGACCTGGGGTTTTTCGAGCATTATTTCCTGTTTAGACGACATAGCCTTGGCCATGAGCAGTATAGTGGAAGCTGCTTTGCCGACTTTTTGAAATTTTTTCCCCCAAGGCCGTTTAAGTTCTGCAAGACTTTCCTCATCAAAGCTCTTCAATAAGGAGTCAATATCGGCGATTCCGATCCGGTTCAGTTCGCGAGCGAGTCCTTGATCGACCTTGTACACAAGGGAACAATCATTTTGCTCCTCAGCTCGTTTCCAACAATGATCATGAAATTGGCATCCGCCACATTTAGACCAACCAACAGGGCTATATGCCTCTGAATGCATAGTCTTCAGGGTAAAGATTTCCTCCAACACTCCAAGGGCACTGGCACCTCCATCGTAGGGGATGGAGACAATTTCACCTGTACCGGCATGGACTTCCAGACTGCGAGGCTCACGGCCAAAGACTTGCTCATATAGCCAGCCATACAGTCCGAGTTGAAGTATGACCTCGGGGTGGTCTTCTTCATTGATACGACGTGAAATCTTTGAATCACGAATAATGTAACTGTCTGATGCCCTAATCAAAAAATCAGGCTCACCGATGACCTCACACTCCATGCTCCCAAACCGGTGATGAACCCGGAAGCGCCCCTGGTAAATTACCGGCGTTCCAGTTTGCAGCTCGTGCTTGGTTTGTTGTTCCCTGTCCGTCAGAGCGAATTGCCGGAGATCTGTATAGACAGGAAATGAGGCTAGATGAGAGGCTTCATGTCTCCCCCCAAGGCGACGGATGACTTCCTCATAAGGGCTTGGCGGTGCCTCCTCAAATCCTTGCTGCCTCAGATAGACCCGGTTTTCGCATTTGCCCGGACGGTACAGTGTGTAAAAATCGGAGGGCGTTAACTGGAGCATTTCTTCTCCTTGAGTGTACACTTACTCCTGGTCTTGCTTTCCCATGGTCTTACGAAAATAAGATAAAGTTTCGAAAAGCTTGCCGACTCACATTATATATCGGTACTGAATCTGCCAAGTTAAGGCTTTTCTACATCCTAATCGTGGCCGCCCTTTCGGCCTTAGCGCGCGGCAGCTTTTCCGCTTGAGAAGACTTGGACCCCATCGCGAAAGGCGCAAAGCTCGCCGGGTTCCATAGATGTCCATAGTTTATCGCAGCTAACTGGCCTGGTCGCCACAATGCAAATGGATTCCTCATTATTCTCCATGATCTGCGAACACGCCGGTAGCTTCCTTCCCCCGGCGAGAACTTCACCGTTGACTCGCAAAATTAACCGGGACAACGTTCCATTACCGAAAAAATCCGTATAGGCGATAAGCGTCTCGCCGTCTGTGAGCAACAGATTGAGTTTATTGGGCTTGTTCAGATCCTTCGTGGGCCTTCGGTTGATCCCGATAAGGATTTTCCAAAAGTCAAGCAGGTCCTTCTCAGCCCAGTCACAAATTCCCCTGTCTTCAATATAGTTGAGAAGATGGCAGAATAAGTATTCGGAGTCGGTTTTCCCAACCGGCCGATGTCTGCCAAGCGGAAACCTTCGGATATTGCGAATTGTTCCGTTGTGTGCAAATGCGTAATCTCGTCCCCGAAGCTCTCGGGAGAAGGGGTGAGTGTTGCTGTAAGTAACAACTCCTCGGGAGGCTCTGCGAATGTGGGCAACGAAAATTCTTGAACACAGATGCTCATAAGTGGAAACGAATTCCGAAAGTTTGCTTGCCGCTGCCGGGATATGCTCTTTGATAACTTGGGTTGCCTTTCCATCAGGATAAAGAGCGATTCCCCAACCGTCAGGATTTCCTTCTCCTTCGGGAAGTTCTTGTCCTCTCTGCCGAAAGACATTGAAATAGCGGTCAGGTCTTACTTTCGCGCTGCTGCATATTCCAAAAAGTTCACACACAGCGGTTTCTCCTTCGACATTGGGTCCTTTGAAGGAAGTCGCCGGACTCGATCAAATCTCCTTGGGCTGTATCATAGAAGTAGATCCATACCGTTAACTCCGTTCCGTCTTGCAGGACAACTTCCGCCTGCTCTCGCATGTACGCGTCGGGATGGCCCTCAAGTTCATCGAGCCTTCTGAGGGTGGGATCATCTATAGAATAGACCTCACCGGTTACCTGCGAGACAGCTCTGGTCCGTGACAGGAAAGGCACTCCCTTCCCGTAGAGTGCGTAGCGGAGCTTAGTTTTTGCATTTCCGACGAATTTGGATGAGTCGAGCAGATAATGATTTCCCTGCCCACCTCTAAGAGTTCCGTAAACGAAGACTAAATGCGTGCGGGTTGACGTTATACTGTCACTTGACTCTTGCTTCTCTTTCTCCATTTTTCTCTGCCCTCCTTGTTTCACCTTGTTCGGTAACCCAAGCAGGTAACAGTATATGGTCCTCAAGGCTCCACATAAAGCAGAGAGTTGGCTGACCTACAAAAAAAGCTTTGGAATTCCGATTGCTTGTGTTGTCAGTGTCGAGATTGCCGTTGATTGATTGAATTTCGACTTAAGGCGAACTAGGGTGGAGAAGCAAGCGATGTGAATCACAAGGACCTTGCTACGCTTGTTCTGTCAATGTGAATGTTCTGATTTGTTCAACAATTCTTCCCTTGCGGCCCCCCGATAATGGAAAACTGCGAAGTAAAGCGGGATATGTCTGAGGTCCACAGGGAATGGCTTGGTGTGAGAGAAAGGATTGTACCGCGCGGTGGACAAGTTATATGACCACCGCGAACCGCTCAACCTAGGTCTGAAAATCCTCTTTATGATCTCAAAGGAATGAGGTGGGTGATCAGTATCATTCAAGAGTTGGACTATTGCAGACTTTAAGTTTGTAGCGATGGACTCCTTACCCCGACAATCTCCATTAACTTCCCATAGCTGGTTACCACATCATATTTCACATGTTCCGGGTCGATCCTGCGGTTGATTTCTTCGAAAAACTTGCGGGCGCATTCGATTTTCCTATGTTCAATTGCCCGAAGCTCCATTGTTGACATTGAGCCCTTCGTCTCTGCTACGAAGTAGATGTGTTTGACTGAACCCTCCTTGAAGGAAATGGCCCAGTCGGGATTGTAGTCTCCAACCGGGGTCGGAATAAGGAATCCTCTTGGAAGCTTTGCGTAAACCACTACTTCCTCGCTGGTGTCCAGCTCTGTTACAAACTCTCGCTCTACTTTGGAATCGGTTACGACATAATCGTATATGTGATTCTTGAGTTTCTTGGTGGCCTTGGTGAAATCCTGTTTACTCTGCCCGGCGGTGAAAATATCGACATCGTGGCGCTCTGTGATTTCGTCATAGCTGAGACGCTCGATGATGATAGTCGCCTTTTGCTCGTTGATCAGACGCGTTGCTTCGGCAATGAAATGTTCAGGCTTTTGTTTGAATTGCTTAAATACTACCGGTTGAATGCCGCCCAGGATTTCGGCAATAGTCTTCCGTGTCAGCTGTGTGTTTTCTGCCAATTTGCCAAGGAGGTCGTACTTGACCATCGAATGAATTGAAGATTTATGAGTTTCCACAGTTGTATTTTCGAGCGTGAACCCTTCACCACTCTTGAGTTGAGAGTCGGTGATCTGGCCCTCCTGGATGCCGGACTGGATGGTGTACTGCAGCGGCGTTACCCGCAATTCTTTATCGAGTGCGCGGATGCTTTTACGGACGAGTTCACTTGAATCAAACTCGACACGATAGACGGCCTTGTGATTAATGCGGTTCCAAAGCTCCTGAAACTCTTTCTTTTCGAAATTTGTGTTCAGAGGATTGGTTTTTGATTTGCGTTCATCTCCCACATCCGGCAATTGGGATTCGCTGAATACGCCGTCGATCAATCTGAAGATCTGGTCGGCATGAGGGGCAAGTTCAGGGGGCAAGGGAGCCAGATCACCATTGGCTTTCGCAGTGTGATAGGCTTCTGCCACTTGATCAGTATCATCCGTATAGTCGTTCTTAACCAGATATCTGTAAATCTGCTTGGCCATGACTGGTGTGATTTCCACGGTGCCGGTTTCGGTCACGATGGTTTTGCCGGTGAAATAGGACTCGTCTGCCTTTCGCGGTCGTGACGAAAGGGAATCGCTGATTTCGCGCTGGAGGTTGGCTACAAAATCCTTGTAGCTTTCGCTGGCTACCACGGTGAGGATGTTGATGTCGTGCACGGTGGCAGCATTATCTATACGATCACCATTCTGATTAACCGATATTCTGAGACCTCGCCCCACTTCCTGACGGCGAGAAATGGTGTTGTCGCTGTGCTTCAGCATGCACAATACGAAGACGTTCGGGTTGTCCCAACCTTCGCGCAGTGCGGAATGCGAAAAAATAAAGCGAACCTGCTTCTTGCGTCGTGTTTCCTCGTCATCAGTCGCAGCAGGAAACAGCAACAATGATTCCTTGTCCTTTAGTATTAGATCGTAGGCATCCACGTCATCCGAGAGTCCTGCTTCTTCTCCACTGGTCTTAAAGCTTGGGTTGGTAAGCTTCTTTGTCTTCTTATCAATTGAGAAATATCCGTTGTGAGTATGGGTTGTCTTTATGCCTGTGAGGAACTGTCGATAATTTTCATCGAGGAATAGTTCACCCAAAATTTCATTCTTGAGCTGCTCGTACTCCTCCTCAAAAATTCGGGCATACTCACCTTTTTCATCGGGTTGGCTGTAGTCCCTGTATTTAACCACTTCGTCGATGAAGAAGAGCGAGAGAACCTTGATCCCCTGTGAAAAGAGCAGTTTTTCCTTCTCCAGGTGCGCCTTAATGGCCTCGCGGATTTGAATTCTCCGGATCGTAGATTCGGTAACATTACCAATTGCGTCGCCAGCCGTAAGTACCAGGCCATTTGTAAATTCCACGGTGTCTTTATTTGCGTCAATCTGGGCAATCACAAATCCGCGATACTGGTCCAGTTCGTGTGACTCCGTAAAGAGGTCTCTTCCTTTTTCGAACCGCTTAACGATAGGCTTTATGACGTTGCCTTGGCGAATCTCCAACTCAATTCGAGCGACAGGCGCTTTTTTGGATATCTCAATGGATTCCAGGTAAAGATATGCGTTTGTTCCAGCAAGACCCTTTACGGAAATGCCGCGAACAGCGATCTTCTTAACGAGTTTCTGGTTGTAGGCATCAAGAGCATCAAGACGATGAATCTTATTGTGAATTGTTCGGTGAGTCGCCGAGTAGCGCAGGATCATCAGTGGCTTAAATTTGGTAAGCGCCTCCAGTGTTTTGGCGCCTTCCATTTTCTGCGGCTCATCCAATATCACAATGGGGCGGTTGCTGCTGATGACGTCGATAGGGCGGCGTGACTGGAAATCGTCCAATTCGTCGTAGATTCTGCGGTTCTCCTTGCCGGTGGCATTGAACGCCTGGATGTTAATAACCATTACGTTAATGCCCGCATCGGACGAGAAGCTCTCCAATGGAGACAGATCCTTAGAATTATAGATGAAAAAGCGGACCTTCTTCCCGTAGGTCTCAGTGAAATGGTCCGCGGTAATTTCGAAAGACTTGTATACGCCTTCTCGGATTGCAATACTGGGCACCACAACGATGAACTTGGACCAGCCGTAGCGCTTATTCATCTCGAAAATAGTTTTGATGTAACAGTAGGTCTTGCCCGTCCCGGTTTCCATTTCAACATCGAGGTTGATTTTGCACCCGGCGCTGACGACTAACTTATCGGACAATGGTAGGTTCTGCATCCGCTGAACGGCATGGATGTTTTCAATTAGCTGGACTTCGGTCGCCTGTATATCGGCATTTTTCAAGCCTTGCCCCTCATAGAGACCAGGCTGGTAATAACCAGATGCAGTTTTTTGACCTCTTCCAGGGTCGATACGGTATGCAATCCCGGAAGTGTTCACCTGTCCGGCGAAACATTCGACAATTGCTTCTACTGCACTGGTCTGATAGGGCTGGACTTTGAATTTGAGTTTCATTCCATGCCCCCTATATGGACTTCACTTCGGTGGATGGAGACATCTGTTTAAAGATCTGTTCGACATTGATCTTAACTGCATCCGACACAAAACCGTTATCGCGGAAAACAACCCGCAAAGGCTCGAATCCGGCCAGTTCCTTAACGAATTCCTCGTTCACAGCGGTATCGAAGCAAGCCAGCAGCGCGTTTTCATCGACGAAGAAAACCGTCTTGCCTTTAATTATTTCTTTACGGATGGGCAGCGACAGGTCCACTCCCCAGTCTAATAGAACTTGGAACAGTAAGTCTTCAGGGCTGCGTTCGGATTTAATGTTGTTGGCGAAAGCCTTCAGCTGGACTTGCTCGATGACGTCCGGCGTGTAATACACATCTTTCATGTTGGAGGTGTCGATTTTGAGTACGCGGAAGCCGATGTCTTTGTTCCAGTTTTGATGGCACTCGCTTTCTAATATTTTTTTGCTCGCCCGGCGCATGCGTTCTTTGCTAATGGCAGCAATCGTTTGATAACCAGCTCTAAATGCAACTGAATTTTCATTAGTAGCCTCAGGAAGTTGGATCATAATAAATTTGCGATTGCCACCATCTACTGAATTTTGTTCCAACACGCCTTGCGCAGTAGTTGCAGACCCGGCAAAAAAGTCAAGCACGATTCCCTCATTCACAGAATTAGTGCCCAATTGTAGTATTTTTTTAAGTAAGCTTACAGGCTTTGGATGATCGAAGATTTTCATTCCATCGAATAATGCGTTCAAGTCTCGTGTTGCCTTCTTGTTCCCTTCTTCATCAGCCCAAAGATCGGATGACTCTCTGCCATCTTCATTTAAGTAATGTTTCTGATAGACTTGCCATTTCTCTTCACCATTTTTCCTAATTTTTTTCCAGGCGATATATCCTTCTTCAACAAGTCTTGCATACGTTTCTTTGCCACAAACCCATCTACTCTCCCATCCTTCAGGAGCAATGGGATAGACTTCTTCTCCAGCAGGAGAAATGACTGGGTAGTACATATTTGGTCTATCTTCTCTGCGATTCTCTCCACCAGTACGCCGAAGAGATCTTGTGAGATATTTTCCTCGCTCGTCTTCCTCATTGTATATTTCCATCTGTCCATCGGACATTGGTAGCTTTTGAAGTGAATAGTTATCTGCTTTTGAGTAAATCAGCAAGTAATCAAGTTCTCTTGCCACTCCTCTACTGCCTGTTCCCATCCTGGTACCAGTCGCTCGTGAAATAATACCGATATAGTTTTTCTCACCGAAAATCTCATTGCATATTTTAGTGAGATTAGGAGCCTCATTGTCGTCGATTGAAATAAACACTACACCATCATCTCTTAATAAATTTCGCCCTAATTTGAGTCTTGAATACATCATCGATAACCAGTCTGAATGGAATCGACCATTCGACTCTGTATTGGCAACAAGTCGGTTCCCTGCTTCATCTTTTTGGTTGGACCGCGTCAAAAATTCATCGGCGTTTTCAGCAAAATCATCTTCATAAATAAAATCATTCCCAGTGTTATATGGCGGATCGATATAGATCATCTTGACCTTGCCAAGGTAGGTTTCCTGTAGCAGCTTCAACGCGTCCAGGTTGTCGCCCTCGATGAATAGATTCTTTGTAGTATCGAAATCCACGCTTTCTTCCCGGCACGGTCGCAGTGTTTTTGCAATGGGAGCATTGGCGGTGAGCAATGCCTCTCGCTTACCGGGCCAATCGAGGTGATATCGTTCCTGCGGACCTTCCACAATGGATTCACTCAGTTCCTGGCGCAGTTGGTCAAAATCCACCGTCATCCTCAGTTTGCCTTCTTCGCCACGGGCTTCGGTCACGCAACCTGGAAAAAACTCGCGAACGCGGGCGATGTTTTCCTGGGTCATATTGGGCGAGTGCATTTTCAATTTTTCCATTCGTGTTTGTCCTTTATGGTGTGACTCCCGCCAAGGAGCGGAGATTCTTAAGTTCCTGCTTTAAAGCGCGGAGCTCCGCGTTGATTTCAACTTTGCGATTAAATTGTTTCTCCTTGCGGAGGCGAGATTTGCATTTTTCCAACTCTCGCTGCCTGTATCGGATCAGCTCCATTCTCGCAACAAAGGCCTCCAATCCTTCCCCTGCACGGGATTGGAATGGCTGCAGCGGAGATAACAGGCGAGCATACAAGACTTCAAGATCCAGTACAATTGGCAAGGGCGTTCGCTGAGTCCCACTCGACAACCAGGAAGTTTCAAAGTAACCGCTCAAAACCCATTTTGAGCTATCCGTTTCGTTGGGGCGCTTGTAAGCCGCGATGGACTTGACCTGATCTTCGTAATGAAGCTCAAAGATGATTGGAAAATGGATTTCCTGGTCAATGCACCGTAGCACATCTTCTTTGAGTTCACCTGTTCTAAGGTAAATGTGGAAAATTTGAATTTCAGGTACCGCACGGGTTGAGGATAAATTGATTGTCTCGGGGGCAAGTTTGTATTGCCAAGTTATCCGCTCGACCTGCCGGACAAAAAGGTCCTTGACGGCAGTGCTTGGGCTTCCGTGCTCATAAATCTTATTCTTGGGCAGGACGCGTCCAAAGGCAGCGCTTTTGGGATAATCAAAGAGCACGGCTGTCATTCTTCATCCTGCACCACAAGAAATGCCACAAGCTCGAAATCGTCCAGCCCTGAGATCGTGTTAACCAGCGCTGTTGTCCTACCACCGGAGAAAAGGCTATCCAAATCCTTATCTTCCTTCACGTCAACCATCGAGCGTATGGCTGCACTAAGCAGATCGGAATAGACGTTCATGCTGCGGCCTTCATCTGTCTGATTATTAAAAAGACGGCACACCGTCTGAATCGGCTCAGTCTGCCCTTTGCAGCTTGTACGCACCAAATCGAGCAGTTTCTTGACCTCGGTGTGATTGGCGACAACTTCTCCATCCCTGGCGATATAAACCAGATAGTAAGGGTGCAGCCTGTTTTGCTGGCTAATGTTGACCGAATGGTTGAGGTTGCGCAACGCAAATATCACTCCAGGGCGCAATCCTAATTCTAGGTTTGCAGGTACAACCGCATGCATGCCGTTGGGCACAGTTGCCAGATCGCCATTTGTCTTCACATAATTCAGCAGGTCCATCCGGAAGTCGTTTAGCCCTAGATCGGTAATGGATACGCCGGTTTTAAGGTCTTCGAGTTCGATCACTTCATCCTGAAGACGCCGGAGTTGTTCTTTGCGGTAGGCGACATCACTGCTTTTTGCCGTGAGTACGTTGTCATCACCGGTCGCTGATACGTCGGCAATCATCATCCGGTTTTCAACCCGTTCCTTGAGGTCAATGTACTCGTCCAGGGAAATATCGGGCCAGTAGTTAACTAACTGGATAGTCTTATTGAAGGAGCCGATCCGGTCGATACGGCCAAAGCGCTGGATGATGCGAACCGGGTTCCAGTGAATGTCATAATTGACCACGTAATCACAATCCTGAAGATTCTGGCCTTCTGCGATGCAATCCGTGCCGATTAATAGATCCAACTCGGTGTGTTCATTTGGCAACACCAAT
>Ga0182014_10008155_pt1 | contig 10780 bp, 15 predicted proteins | sample 612S2DmetaG_FD_120489 | JGI IMG/M metagenome (GOLD analysis project Ga0182014, IMG submission 120489) | Permafrost microbial communities from Stordalen Mire, Sweden - 612S2D metaG | ecosystem: Environmental > Terrestrial > Soil > Wetlands > Permafrost | place: Sweden: Stordalen | collected... | reverse complement strand
CGGTCGTATTCCAAACAGGCGTCCAACGCACGTCGGCAACAGACCGCCAGCATCGAAATCCCCATAGCGTCTGACGCCCAACCCCGCCACACCTCCCGCAGTTTCCTCCTTTGGAGGTTTGCGGACGCCGGCCCCCGGTGTCCGCCGCGCCACCATCATGGGGCCGGGCCGAGTAGATGAGGATGTTGCCATCCTCATCCCTCACAGTCCCGGATGTGCAGCTTTCCCGCTTCCGGTTCTTCATGGAAGAGCTTCGCTCGCGAAGGTGTAACGATGGGCGATCCGGGCTGCCGGCAGAGGGTGACGCTTTCGGAGCGCAGTGAATTGGTCCCAATGGAGCCGACTCCCACGATCCCGCCGCGACAACCATTTCTGCCAGATCCTCGCGACCTGATGGGCGTACCAGCTTAGTCGTCGAAAGTTGCCCGTTATGCCGTAATAGGCATAGTGGCCCCGCATCATCGCGGTCAAATGGGCGTGCTGGTCAGGGATAGGCTGATGCCGGTTGTGCCGACACCAATCCGTCACCGCCGCCAGTGCGCGGGCGTAGCGGTTCTTTGCCGTTACTTGCCGCACCACATTCTTGCCTGCCCGAGACTTGCCCCAAATGTGGGTGAAGCCGAGGAAGGTGAACGAGGTACCATTCGTTTCCGGATGGTTAGTCCCATCTGGCCGGTTGTTGCGGAAATCAACGAAGCGCGTCTTGTCGGGATGGAGTGATAGCCCATACCGTGCAAAGCGCTTGCCCAAAACGCCAAGGACCCGCTTGGCATCGAGGAAGTTCTCGAACGCCATCACGGCATCATCAGCAAAGCGGACAAGGGTACATCCCCCTTTTAGGCGTGGCCGCACCTCGGTCTCGAACCATTCGTCCAGCACGTGGTGCAGGAAAATGTTCGAGAGGCAAGGTGAGATCACACCGCCCTGTGGGGAGCCTTCGGTCGCGTGGCGCAGGAGGCCATCTTCCAGGACGCCTGCTTTCAGCCACTTATCAATCATCCGTCGGATCACACCATCCGTGACTCGCTGGTCAAGAAAGTCTCGAAGCTGTGAGTGCGGTATCGAATCGAAGTAATTTTACGATGTCGATATCGACCACCCACCGTAGTCCTTGGCTCATGATGGCAGTATGCAGGGACTGCAATGCCTGATGAGCCGAGCGACCGGGCCGGAAGCCGAATGAGCAGGGAAGGAAGTCCTGCTCATACACCGATTCCAGCACCATGACGATTGCTCTCTGCGCCACCTTATCTTCAAAGGAAGGAATGCCGAGCGGCCGCCGCGATCCATCCGCTTTCGGAATATATGTCCTCCGCACTGGCGGCGCTTTGTAGCGGCCCGACTTGATGCGATCCAGGAGATCCAAGAGATTGGCCTCCAGGTTTTTCGCATAGTCGACCGCCGTCACACCGTCGATGCCGGGAGCACCATCCTTGCGGGTGAGCCGGTAGGCTTCTCTCATCCATTCCAAGTCGATGACGTGGTGCAGCGAAGACAGCGCCACTCCTCGTTTCGTTCTTGCCAGTTCAGCTATCCGTTGTCGTTTCGTGGACAGGTTTGTGAGACTCAGGGTCCTCTCCCGTGTTTCTCGTCAACGATTCTCTTCTCATGACACCCCTCTTCCCTCGATCGGGTCCCGGTGAGTCCAGTTCCCCGATGTCACAGGTCATATTGAGGTGCTACGACTTCCCGCCACGCATCCCCGGTCACTTATTGGTTTCGCTTCCGGGGTCCACGCTACCCTCCTCGGTTCGTGTCTCGCAGCTTGCGCTCGCGTTCCCGGAAGGACGGAGGAGGCCTTCCGGGCCAGGGTCAATGTTCATCCGGCGACCCGATTGCCGGCTTGCTCTCACGTGGACGTGAGCGGGATCTCCCAGGTTTCCAGGCGATCCCTCCTGTGCTTTTGCCTCGGTCCACGACCCCGGCCGAATCGACGATCCCTTGCCTGTTGACGGTTTCATCGATGCTGCCCCCACTCGGATGACAGTGAAGGCTTCAGCTTAATGGTTATTTCGGGGCTATCGCGGGGCTTCAGCACCTGCTGCCTACGCTTCAAGAATGGTGTCGCCACCATCCATGCAAGGCTCGCTTCCGGCTGGCTGGCTCGCCTTTACCGGGAGGGAGTTGAACCCTCTGGATCGCGATGAAGGGTTTCAGATCACATCATCATCCTCCCTCCCTGGACTTTTTCCTGGCGCAACATCCGCAAACCTTCACAACAGGAGACTCATGCACCGCAGCAAACAGCGGACGCCTATTCGCATCGAGCGGGATGCGGCCGCGGGCTAAGCCCAGAGCGCAGACGTAAAACAATGATCTAGCTCAAGATGGTTCCCGGAAGAAAAACACGGCCCCGTCCCCAGGCTGGGTATGCCGAGAACGGAACCGCGAGTCTCGCACTGCGCACTACGGGGGAGTAGGCTCGTGCGTAGGCGTGCAACGGGCAAATGCAAGGCACCTTGACGTGGGTCATTCGTGCTTCGGTTTGAGCTTCCACTCGCGGTATTTGGTCTCGTGTTCGGCGATGAGATCGTGAAGGACCTGACGTTGTTTTTCGTTGATCGTTTCCATCAGTCGTTTGTGGAATATTTTCAGGTTCTCGTCGTGGACGAACTTATCCATGGTCAACTCCACTGATAGGGCGGGAGCACGACACTCTCGGTCACCGGAAACAGCCAAGGGCGGGACGGTGATGGAACCAATATGCTCTGCTAAGTTCCAGAGTCTATGGTCAATATCGCTCAATCATCAAAATTTCACGAAGACCGGACTGGAACCATAGCCGTCTACTCGACTTAGCGCAGTGACGCGCCCCAACATGGGGTGGGTGTCTGATTTCGGACCGAAGGCTTAATCTACATCTGCCCACCAGGGCGGTGGCGGTTCTCGGACGCCTCGTCAATCCCCGCACAAAAGGCCCAGACCGACCGGGCGGGATACTTCGGTGCATGGGTTCGCATCCAGGGCCAGCAGTAACAAGCTGTTGGAAGCGCTGCCGCGTGAGGATTTCCAGCTTATCGCTTCACATCTCGTATCGGAGAAGATTGCGCAGGGCACAGTCCTGTACGAGGCAGGCGCGAAAGTAGACCGGGTCTATTTTCCGATTTCCGGGATGGTCTCGTTAGTTGTTGTAATGCGGGACGGCAAGACCGTTGAAACAGCTACTGTTGGCCGCGAGGGCGCTATTGGCGCGATGGCAGGGGTTGGCTTGCATGTCTCAAGGGTGCGAGCCATCGCGCAACTGCCGGTGTTTGCAAGCCGGATCGCGGCACCTGAATTTAGAAAAGCTGCTGAGGCGAGCAAACCGATTGCTGATATGTGCATCCTTTGTAACGAGGTGCTCCTCGAACAAGCTCGGATCACCGCCGCTTGTAACGCACGGCATAATGTTGAGGCGCGGTTCTGCCGATGGCTCCTGCAAACCCGCAACCGAGCCGAGAGCGATACTATCATGCTGACGCAGGAATTCCTTTCCGAAATGCTTGGTGTTCGCAGGACGTCAGTGACGGCCGTGGCCCAAAAAATCCAAGCCGATGGCGTAATCAGTTATTCCCGAGGCGCTATCAAGATACTCAACCTTGAAGCTCTAAAAGCGCTTTCCTGCGAATGCTGTGAGACGCTCCGGGAACATACTTCCGAGATGCAGATCAACGCGGTTTGAGAATTCCATTTTTCGGCGGTGTTTCTTTAACGCAAGGGATAGCGGCAATGCTTGCAATGCAGCAGTTCATTCCTCTAAGATTGCATGGGCATAGTACGCGGGGCGTGATCAATGAGTTATTCAAACTCCAAGGATGAGAGTCTGTTGACTTACTACGACAATGTTCGGCAGCAGGTGGACGCCGAGAGGTATTTGGAACGCCGCTTCACGACAGGTTCAGTAAAGCAATATGCGAACAGCCTCCGCGAAGAAATGGATCGTCGGCGATTGAAGTACAGGCCAATCAACTGGCCGTGAGAGGTCACAGCTCCTCGTCCGACCTTTGGGTAAGGGCTTAGCGACCGCGGCAAAGCGAAGTGCTGCTCACTCACCCGTCATCACTCTCGTTCGCTATTCTGAGTTTTTGCGTGTGCCAGACGCTCGGAAGGGAGCGAGCGGGGCTGCCTACCGAACGCCAAGTTGCGCGGAGGCTTTTTGAGCGAGTTTATCCTGGCATAAACGGCACCCGGAGAGCGGTTCAGTTTTTTGGCGATCAGACCGACCTTGACCCGGGATAAAATAAGCTCACGCAATTGAGCCTCTTCCGCGGATGTCCAAGGCAGCCCCGCCGGGCGTGGACCTGTCATTTATCAAATTCCCCCTTTTAAGGGGCTTATCCAATCGCAACGAGCGCGTCGCCGCAAGATGCAGTGAATCGGCGCTCCTCTGCCAAGTCCGAACTGGGTCAAAATGCGAAATACTCAACCGGAGCAGATGTTTTCCGGTCTTCCACCGGGAGCGGACATTGATCGTGGCGGTGGGCATGTCTCAAACGGGCCATGAACAGACAACAGCAGTTCAGAATTCGGACAGGGTTTGGCGTGAAGCTCATTCCGGCATTCCCGCATGAAGTAAGTCGGTCAAAAGCCGCTCGCGTTTAGCGATCAAGTTTGAATGTGTAATCGTGCCGCCAGCGAACTCAATCGCCCCCGACATCAAAACAGGCTTGCGAGGAATCGCGCGTCGTTTCATTCGCTGGCTGCGATGCTTTCGATCAGCGACACAAACTGGCGTTGTACCGCTTGGGTTTTCACAGACGCATAAGCGCGTAACAGTCGCAGGCTGAATGCACTGTCGATAAAAAGCAAGCTATCGACTTCACGCGACTTGCCATCACCATCAAAGAAAAACGTCACAGGGACATCGAGCGCGGTGGCGACCTGCTGCAAGCGAGATGCGCCAACCCGGTTGACGCCTTTCTCGTATTTCTGCACCTGTTGGAAGGTTAGACCGAGTTTTTTGCCAAGCTCAGATTGCGAAATACCAAGCTCGACCCGGCGCAGTCGAATGCGCTTGCCAAGCTCATGGTCGTGCTTGACGGTCGACCGCGCATTTACGATGTCGCCGTTCGATTTCTTTTTGCCGCCGCTGATAATTCTCAGTGTAGTTTTCTTTGCCATGGTCTTTCCCCTCACTTCTCTTTGCATTGCCCCATCGAGCATATTGCACGGATTTCAACCTGTGAGACAATAGGGGAAAGGCCGGCGAGGCGTTGAATGCGCGACTAGGCTGCGATGCCCTGTTTGGGCACCACTGTGATGACCCATCGCGTGAGGGTGCTCGACTTATCTTCCTTAACAGACCGGACCATTCCTATGACAGGCAATCCGTCACGGTGGTGGCCTTCTCGCCTCGATACAAGGCGTAGCGACAACGTCGCGCCTCCAACGGGTCAGTGATTACGATAGTTTGCATAATCTCGCCAATATGGTCGCGGTACGCGATACATTTCCGCCACCGCCGCAACATATCAGTGAACCGTTAAGCAATAGTTCGAGTCCAGTTCGAGCAATTTGCTGGTGAGTCGCAGTTCGGCGTGTCTACCGCCGATCATCGTCCGGGTGGGGCTTTAGGGCAGCGTCTTCCCTAGCCAGTAGGGCATCAATCTCAGTCGTGCAGCAGGCGGTAGCCTCATCGCGTGTTCCCCGCGCCTGACCTATCAGGGTTAAGTCGGACGCCCTTCGCGGCAGAATAGTCCAGCGCCATGTATCGACACCCAAGATGTCGATCTCGAAATTGACGTTCCTGTATTTCATCGGATGCGATCTTTGCTCAAAAAATGACATGGCCACTCACTTAGCGACAAGCGGTCCTGACAGAAGACCACGTTCAGCTCGCGGAGGCCGTGGTATCCCGGCCTGTCACTTTTACCCACCGAATCTATTCGGAGTAGTACGGTAGCCGACAGATTCCCGGCCTCGGGCGGCCCAATCGAGAAACGATCTCGCTATGGCTCTGTATTTTTTGCGGATCAACGACGGCAAATATTCCGGCATTACCGGACCCGACAACATTGGTGATGGATACGCTGCTTGGAAGGAGATGACCGCAGTTTGCAGCGAACTGATTGGGGGCGTGTCACGCGACATAAAACAAAACACTGAATGGCAGATCGAGCTGTTGGACCTATTCAAGAAGCCAGTGTTCCGAATTCGTCTAGTGGCCGAGACGTTGAACTAGGTTCGGGCTGAAAATGAATGAACGTCATCAGTCCGAGACCGGACATATCAGGACCATCATCCAATTTTCTTTCCGACCGTCGCGATATTGATCTAGCTCAATAAGCTGATGTCATGTCGGTGTTGAGTGATAGCAACGAATGTCCTCCCCCTCGGAATCATTCGCCGAAACTTTGAATGCCCCTGAGCTACACCTCAGGAGCATTTTTTTGGCTCGAATTGCAGTGTCGGGTAACTGGGTGGAGCTTACCTCGTCCAGCAGGTTCAAAAAATGAACTTTCGGACCGTATAACTGCGGTCCCTTCGCGTAAGGTAGTCTGTTTCACTTAGTGCAGCATTAACCCGGTAATTGCATTATGACGCGGCGAATCGATTGGGGCATGCGATGAGTGGCGTTTCATGGAACGATCTTAACTCAGCAGAGCAGCATGCCATCGCGGCGCTGGGAGCTGGGATTTCTCCCGAACTATGCGACGCTACTGCGTTCCTTGCTTTGAGACGCGCAGGTCTCGTCCAAGGCGTGCGCCTAACGCCTAAAGCGGAGCAGTTACGACACGCTGCAGTTCTAGAAAAGCTACACAATATAGCCGGCTAATTCAGTCGAATTGTTACATTGCAACAGCGTATACAGCGCCTGCCAGCAACACCGCGACGCTGACAATCATCACGACAAGTGAAAGCTTTTGCGCGGGTGCCGCGCGTTTTCTGAAAGTTCGATTATTATTTCGGGCTGCGGTTGATTTCGTAGGTCTGCAGATTGCACCGGGCGGCGGTAAGAAGTGGGGCGCTGACGCCATTCCGCGCCGCACGTTCTGCAAGATCGCCGATTGTATGCTCACCTTCGGTGGGTCGACCATCTTCCATGTCGATCAGCATGAACGGCCCATAAGCCAAGTCTGGTTGCGAAAATAACCCGGAGATTTGGCCTGCGGTATTGAAAGCAGGCAACGGCGGGTAACCCAACGCTGTTACAACTCGCGTGCACTCCTCGATGACCGCAGAGACGAATGACGCTCCGGCCGCTGAACGTGCGATCACTCCGGCGCGCGATCTGGTTAACGACGCGATTGTCGCGCTACAAGCAAACCCGAAGAATTTCTCCCACCGTCCAACCTTAATTCAGGTGGCTCGCTCGCTGCGCCTCCTTTCAGGGCATGCTTTTCTCAACGCGTCGATTCATACAAATGGTCTGCGTTCAAACCCGTTGGGATGGTCGCGGCATTCAAGCGAGCCTTTCGTTGAATGCCAACAGCCTGTCTTTGTATGCTTCCGAATGTGCAATTACCTGGATTTGTTCGGAGGTTAGACGGATTCCATCCATTTCGATGTAGAAGACATTTACTCCTTCCGCATCAGTCCATTTTCTCACAGCGTCGAAAAGCGTGACCATAGTCGGCTCGCCCGCCAGATCTGAGGACGAAGCAGTTTTAGCGGAGGGGATAATCTTAGCTTTCTTTTCAAGATCCACGTCACTCTCCTCGTGGCGGCTCGTTGTTGAGCCCTATGGTAGACTATATGTACGCCTTGGACGGAGCAAAGGGAACGAAAGCCCCTTCAGCTTGGCTCATTTCAAGTCCATCCTGAATATTCGGTGTCCGCACCTCGTCAGCGGCAGATCCTACATACTGCTTTCCGATCGACCATTTGTCCCGCTACAATCGACCCCGTGACCCTCGACCTCGCCTTCCGGACAAGAGAGGGTCTTCGAGGGACTGTCTTGAGGCTTTTTGAGGATGAGATGGCCACCGTCATAAACGAACCGCTTTCGCGCCATGCCCTTGCTTTCGTTCTTGCGGGCGGGCGGGGAAGCCGGCTTTTGGAACTTACCGACCGGCGCGCCAAGCCGGCGGTTTATTTCGGCGGGAAATCGCGCATCATCGATTTTGCTCTGTCCAATGCGGTTAACTCGGGAATCCGCCGCATCGCGGTTGCGACCCAATACAAGGCTCACAGTTTGATCCGACATCTCCAGATGGGCTGGAACTTCTTTCGTCCCGAGCGCAATGAAAGCTTCGATATCCTACCGGCGAGCCAGCGCACCTCGGAGACAAACTGGTATCTTGGCACGGCCGACGCCGTCTATCAGAACATCGACATCATCGAACCCCACAGAACACGATTCGTCGTGCTGCTCGCGGGAGACCACATCTACAAGATGGATTACGAGCTCATGCTGAGGCAACATGCCGAGCAACGCGCGGACGTCACGATCGGCTGCCTCGAGATGCCGCGCTCGGAATCGAGCGGCTTCGGGATCATGCACGTTGACGACCATGGCGTGATCCAATCCTTTCTTGAGAAGCCGGCCGATCCGCCGCCAATGCCGGGCAAGCCCGACAAATCGCTGGCCAGCATGGGAATCTACATCTTCGATTCCAAGTTCCTGTTCGACGAGCTGCGGCGCGACGCCCATGATCCGAACTCGAGCCATGACTTCGGCAAGGACATCATTCCCTATATCGTGAAAAACGGCCGGGCGGTGGCCCATCAATTCTCCAACTCCTGCGTCAGGTCCGGCGATGATCCGCGCACCTACTGGCGAGACGTGGGAACCGTCGACGCCTATTGGGCCGCTAACATTGACCTAACTGATGTTCTGCCGGAGCTTGATCTTTACGACCGTGCCTGGCCGATCTGGACCTATGCGGAGATCACGCCTCCCGCCAAATTTGTTCACGATGAGGAGGGCCGCCGCGGACATGCTCTGACTTCCCTTGTTTCCGGAGGATGCATCATATCCGGCGCAGCATTGCGCCGCTCCCTGCTCTTCACCGGCGTGCACATCAATTCATTCGCCAGCGTCGAGAATGCCGTTGTCCTGCCTTACGTGAATGTGGGACGGAACGCGCGGCTGAAAAATGTCGTCATCGATCGCGGTGCTCAAATTCCGGAAGGCCTTGTGGTCGGAGAAGATCCCGAACTCGATGCAAAACGGTTTAGAACCACCCCGCAGGGCATCTCTCTCATTACGCAACCGATGATCGACAGGCTGGAGGCATGACATCGCTTCGCGTTCTTGCGGTCGCCTCGGAGATCTATCCGATCATCAAGACCGGCGGTCTTGCCGACGTCGTCGGCGCGCTCCCGATCGCTTTAAGAGCGCACGGCATCGAAACACAGACTCTGGTGCCCGGATATCCCGATGTCATCAAGGCGCTTCCGACCGCAGAAGTACTCCTCGATTGGCCGAATTTCTACGGCGGCCCGATCCGCCTGCTCAGCGGATCACGTGAGAACCTCGATCTGCTCGTGCTCGATGCGCCACATCTTTTTGCGCGGCCCGGCGACCCCTATGTCACCCCGGACGGCAAGGATTGGCCCGACAACGGCGTGCGCTTTGCGGCCCTTTCGCGGATGGCGGCCGAAATCGGCCAGGGTTCAATTCCGTCATTCGTGCCTGATATCGTGCACGCCCACGATTGGCAGGCGGGACTGGCGCCGGCCTATTTGCACTATGCCAATGGCCCCCGGCCTTGCACCGTGATGACGGTTCATAATATGGCCTACCAGGGGAAGTATCCGCATGAAATGCTCGATGCGTTCGATTTGCCTCCCGAGTCCTTCATGGTTCGCGGCGTCGAATATTACGGAATGATCAGCTTCTTGAAGGCGGGCCTGCAGTTTGCGGATCGCATCACGACGGTTTCTCCAACCTATGCGGTCGAGATTCAGGGAGATGAGGGGGGCATGGGATTAGGCGGATTATTGCGTGAGCGATCGCAGGACCTGAGCGGAATCCTCAATGGTATTGATACCACCGTCTGGAACCCGGAAACGGATCCGCACATCGCCGCTCGCTTCACCGCAAAAGAGCTCGAATCACGAGCGGCGAACAAAGCTGCCCTGCAGCGGCAGCTTGGCCTTGATCTTGCTCCGGATGCGCTCCTGCTCGGTGTCATAAGTCGGCTGTCTTGGCAGAAGGGACTGGATCTCCTTCTTGACAACGTTACCACCATCGTAAGCGAAGGAATGCAGCTTGCTTTGCTTGGCAGTGGAGATTCGGAACTCCAGGATCGCTATCAAGCGGCCTCGAAAGCGAATGTGGGCCGGATTGCGGTTCATATTGGCTATGACGAAGCCCTCGCCCATCTTATTCAGGCCGGTGCGGATGCGCTCGTTGTTCCGTCGCGTTTCGAACCCTGCGGCTTGACGCAACTTTGCGCCTTGAGATACGGCTCGGTCCCGATCGTATCACGAGTCGGCGGCCTCGCGGATACAGTCAATGAGGTTGGGGACGACGGCATTGCCGGCGGCACGACGACTGGCTTTGTGTTCGATCCAGGCACGGACGAAACACTCGCCGGCGCCCTGCACAGGGCCCGTAAATCATTCCATGACAAGCAGGTCTGGCGAAAATTGCAGCTCAACGGCATGTCGACCGACGTATCGTGGCGCAATCGCGCGAGCCAATATGCCGCTTTATATCGTGAAGTCGTCGCGGCGCGCCGGAACGAAACGCATTAGCCGACGCTGGCTTCGCATCTTTCGGGACGGCCGCTTTGCGCCAGAAGCCGCCGGTCGGCCGAACAATGCCGCAGGTTGAACGCGACTCGGACGTGTCGCTCTGGTCGCTCTATGTCCGTTGTTGTGGGGGTAGAACGGAAAACATGTGCTCTCGGCG
>Ga0182014_10008154_pt1 | contig 10782 bp, 6 predicted proteins | sample 612S2DmetaG_FD_120489 | JGI IMG/M metagenome (GOLD analysis project Ga0182014, IMG submission 120489) | Permafrost microbial communities from Stordalen Mire, Sweden - 612S2D metaG | ecosystem: Environmental > Terrestrial > Soil > Wetlands > Permafrost | place: Sweden: Stordalen | collected... | reverse complement strand
TGAGGTCCTTCGGTGGTGCGGGTGGGGGCGGGTCGGATCCGTAGCAACTGCCGGCGTTGAACGACAGTACACTCCCCGTTCCATTTGGGGCACCGCCCATGGTACCGAGATAGCAGTCCATCGCTGGATTGCTGTTGACCAATCCTGCCACGGCAACGGCACTCGACCCTCCGCCGCATTGGGAACTGCTGGTAACGTAACCGCCGCTGTAGGTTCCGCTGGTGCATATCAGCAAATTGCCCCCGGAGACATCTGGACCGATCGCAGGCCAAGCTTTCCCGGACGGCCACCAACCCGGTGCCGAGGAATAGTAAAAAGAGGCTGGCAGAGCATGGCTCGATGGCACTGGATTCGGGTACAAGGCGATGCCGCTCGGAACCTCGCTGGAATTGAATTGAGACGCAGCGTTCACGACATCCCAGTTGCCCCAGCGGAAGAGGTAGCTCGTCACCTGCGGATCGTAATCCCCTGTGCTCGAACAATTTGGCGAAAGACAAAACGCCGCTAAGGAGGAATTTGGCTGCCCTGAATTCTCGCTCGTTTGTTGGAGCGCATAAATTGAGGTTACCGGCTTGGAGCATTCCGAGGACGTGACGATGCAGTTGTAGTTATTATGATAACCGGCTGTCCCCAGCACATTGCCGATGATGTTCAAGTATCGGCTGCCAGCCGCAAGGGTTATAGGGATGGTGTTCAGAACACAGGGAGTACCATTGCAAAGTGTTTGATTCTGTCCTAACAATTGGTTTCTGAACACGGTCTCGAAATGGTGCGTTCCGTGGATTGAGTCGGAGTTGTACCCGGGCCCGATGTTGCCTTCAAAGAGGTTAAACACATCCCCGGCTGCGTGCAGGTAAAATCCGGACTGCATAAAGCCCGTGGTTGCAGTGTAAACATTGTTGATGTCGAAGTTGTAATCAACGACGTTCCCAGCGCAGCCGCCCGTGCAACTGGGCTCGCTGTCGGTATCCTGCTGGAAGATGTTGTTCTCAATCAGATTATTCCAGCCACCCATGATTTCCGCGCCGTAGCTTACGGAAGCTCCTGTCTGGTTGGCAAAAAAGTAGCTATCCCGCAAGACGGAATGCACGCTAAAGAGAAATCGAACGTGGCTTCGATTGGCATAGGTGCCGCGCACGCCCTTGATCCAACAACCGTTGCACCCGAGCAGTTCAATCGTTGACGTAGCTCCGGCTTTAGTAGCGTCGAAGGCGAGATTTTCCACCCCAGTATTGCTTAGAATAGTCGATGCAAACCACGCTTGCGGAGCTTGTCCTGCTCTCCAATTCGGCATATACAGGCCGGGGGAAATCGTAATATTGCTGCCGCTGATGCCAGTCACTACTACGCCCTGCTGCTGCGAACGCAGGCAAATGCTGCTCACGCAGGGACCATTGGTGCGCTCTTCGCCTCCTTGAACCGTGTTCGCACAAACATTTTCCGTGGAGCAGTTCCAGATCGTCCCGGTATCTGCCGCTTCGTCTACCTGATCCAGGATGAGAATGGAGCCTACTTTCAAATTCGACAGGCTACCCATGGCAGGAGTTGTGCTCCCACAATTCGCGACGGTAATCGTCGTCGAGCCCTGTCCGTAGCCGCCAGTAAAGTTGCAAACGTTTCCCTCCCCGCCGCCTGGCCATTGACAATTCCCATCGATCGCGATGGCGGAGTTGTAGCAGCCGCCCCCCGCCTTTCCTCCGGTGAACACAATAAAGGTGGAGTTGGCTCCTTGCCCGCGCAACACCACATTACTGGTTCCCAGAATAACGGCCGAGGAAAGACTGAATGTCCCTGCTCCGAGCAGGACATAGTGGTTGGCGGCGCAAGACGAAATCGCGCTATTGATCGTAGCCGCGGTACCACTGTAGGCTGCAATCGTCGAGCCGCACTGCGTCCAACTGGCATCGGGGATGCCCCCTGGAATCCCAGCCTGCGTCCAATCCACGGCCCGGCTGGAACTGATGACCCCAGACCAGAGCTGGGCTTGAGAAATCGCGGACAAACAAAACAAGATCGATATAAGGGGGAGTAGAAACGAACGTTTGCGTCTCATTTAAACCAGCCTCCGAGGATTGAACTTTCACCTCGTAGGATAAGTCTAGCCAAAAGAGGCAGTCGATGCCAGACTCGGAAGTACACTTTGCCCCGTCAATTTCACCATCCAATGGCCAAAGGATGTTGACCCTTTGGCCATCGTCCATTGGGACAACAACCGGCATCGAGCAACGCAGCCCGCGATTCTCATACCCCCAATTCGGCCGCTTTCCTTCGACCTTCGATGCGAAAGAGTGTCTTATCCCAGAGTCTTACCAATGACCACCTGAGAGTTGGAAGAGACAGCTGAGCACGTCTGGCCAGGCGTTGCCCGAATATCGCCTTGATCCATGAGTACTTCCAGGACAAGCGTGGGGCTTCAAGTTGTCCGCCCAAATCCTTGGCCATCTCTCCCGCCTGTTCGAACAGATCCAGACGCTCCGGATAAAAGAAAACCATCCAGTTTTGCAGAAACTGCACACACGCGGCCCGGACTCTCTCACTGTCTTCCAGCGACCGGATATAACCGATATGCAGTTTCATGGAGAGCCACTGTGCGTCGCGTTTTCTGTCTGAGCCCCCTATGTAGCTCAAGCTGGCCGACCCGGACGCGCGATAGTACACTTTCGATTCTGGAACGAATCGAACGCTCTCGCTGGCGAGGAGGACGCGGCAGAAGTACTCGCCATCATCGTCCCCCAACAGCCGCGTATCCCACGGACCGGCAGCTTCGGTCAACTCACGACTCACAAGCCAGGAGGCCGTCTGCATATAGATATTCTGTCCCATCTTGCGGATCAGCCATTCCACCGGAGACAGATCGCACCACAGTGCGGTGGGAACGAATTTCGCTCGGTCGTACCGGTACATGAACCGTCCCCATCCCCCGGACAGCAGTATCTTCTTGTTAGGGGACTGGTCCAATGCCTCCATCTGCTTGGCTATTTTGTCGGGAGCCATCAGATCATCGGCATCCAGCCATTGAATGAATTCTCCCTGGCTTAGAGAGAAGGCCTTGTTCCTCGCTGCGGCGGCGCCTTGATTTTTCTGCGTGACAACGCGAACACCGTCGGATTCAAACCGGCGTGCGATCGCCAGAGTTTGATCCCTTGAACCGTCGTCAACGACAATGATCTCTTTTCGGTCCCATGTCTGCGCAATCGCCGAGTTGAGTGTGTCTGTAATCCAGTCTTGTGCGTTAAACGCAGGAATGAGAATTGATACCAAAGGTTTCACCACCGATACCTCCCGACAGTTTTTCATATGCATTCCGCGTCAGCTCTGCGACGGCATCCCAAGAATGGTGTTGGTAGGCGTACTCGCGAATATCTTGCCGGCGCTTGTCCAGGTCTTTGTACAAATCACTTTCGAAATAGATTTCGAGGGTCTTGGCCAAGTCCGCTGGATCAGCTCGCTTACAGAGAAACCCCGTCTTGCCTTCGATTATTTCTTCCCGGAAAGATCCTACGTCCGTCGCCACCACAGGCAGGCCGAAACTGTAGCCCAGGAAAAGCACACCGCTCTGGAAGATTTCCTTGTATGGAAGGACCAAGACGTCCGCCGCTTTGAGGTACAACTCCATCTCTTTGTCCGGAATGAACTGCACTTTCAGGATTATCTTTCCTGGATCAAATTCGCGATCGATGGTCTGCCGGATCTGCTCCAGGTAGTTCTCGCTTCCCTTTTTCGGCTCCCCGGCTATGATCAACCGGTAATTTCCAGGGCCGGCTGCGAGCAATCGAAATGCAGCCAGCAGATGTTCGAGACCCTTATAAGGCCTGATTCTTCCAAAAAAAAGGATCGCTCTCTCCGCCCCATCGATGCCCAGCCGGCGCTTTGCCTCGGCGGAGGTGAGATCCGTGTCCGGAAAGGCATTGTTAATCGGATGACGAATCACTGTGACCGCCCGCTCCTGAACGCCGAAATCATCGAGCAGTTCATTCTTCATCTTTTGCGTGTGCACGAAAATGTGATCCGTCAGCCGATACTGAATCCTCAAGGTGAGACGATTGAGCAGCGAGTCGTTCGAGTCCCTTCTGCTTTGATTAACATTGTGCGCGGTGAGCGTGATCTTCTTCCCCTGCACCTTGTAGTACAGCATCAGCAGAGTTCGATCGAAGTACTCGATCCGGTTGTTCCATAAGATGTGAAATATCTTCGGCCGGGCATTCGCGGCATATCGGATAAGCCGCGCGTAGTAGATCAATAACCCCCGCGCTTTCTGCCCGAACCCGGAACCCTGACGCTGGCTCCCCCGTAAGTTCAGAAAACGCAGTTTGCGGCTTGTATGCAGTTCGGGGCTATCCACTTCATCGCTGCCAATAACATCCAGACTTATGCCCTTGGCGACGAGCGCCATTGCCAAGCCGAATGCATACGGCCTATCCTGGCACCCGGTCAGCAGCGCGACTTCTAGGCCGGAAGGCGCGGCGTCAGAGGTTTCGGCGCTCTCGTCAGGTACTTGTTCGAATTGCTTTTTGTCCATGGATAACTCGGGAAATTTGGAGCGGAGGGACGGGTTCGAAGCGCCACCTGACAATTGGATTGCCTGTTCTACCAATTAAACTACCTCCGCGTTCCGTTTCATACCGAATCCGTGGGTTAGATAAGTGGGTCCGGACTTCTGATCAGGCCCCGTCCAAACCATCGGTGCTATACACCCCGACGAGCGGTCTTCTGTTTAATATAGGTTTCAGCGGCTAGATATCGTGCGAGAATGCCTTCGTCGCCAATCGCGTCCTCATAGCTCTGCCGACCCAGGTGGTGGATGTAGGAATTACGAATCCAAACTGTCCGATAACCCTCCGCGACGACACGTTTACATAGCTCCAGCTCATTGCCATAATCTGGGAGGTTTCGGTCGAAGCCGCCCATCCCTTCCCACAGGTTTCGTCTAATAAAAAAGGCGAAGCCCGCAATCCAGGTCAAGTCTAAAACGATGGGCTCCTGGCAAGTCGTCAGCAAATGCTTTGCGAAACCACATATCTGGTTATCGTTCCAATAGCCAAGTAACGACAGTGCTAAGGGGAGGGCCTGGGTGTTCCCGGAGTAGCTCGTGGAGGGCCCAGCCACACCGATCTTTTGATCGTTCTCAAACACCTCTTTGACTCTCCGCCAGCACCAAGGCGTGACCACAGTGTCGGAGTTTAGAAGGCAAAGATACGGCCGCGTCGCCAAGCCAGCTCCCGCTTTGCAAGCAGCGCTATGTCCGAGCGGGCTCTGGTGACGGACGACTTTCCATCCGTTTCGGCTGCTAAAGCGCGCAATCACCTCCAGGGTGTCGGCCGCGCGGGATGCATCGTCGACGAGGATAATCTCCGACTCCCGGGCATACTTCTCCAAGCTGGCAAGACAGCGGCGCGTGACCATCGGCGCGTCGTGAATCGGTACGACTATGGACATAGATGAGCTCGCCAGCGCATCCTCCGGCGACAGGCAGAACTCTGCATTCCGCGGAAAGTCCCGGCTTAAAGCCCTTCCCTTAAGCTCGCGTAGACCGACGGCAACTAGGCGCGGCAGTCTCACTTTGAGCCAGCGCGGGATACGCCAATTCGACATCCATGGCGATCGTTCGGGAAGGCGCCTAGGCTCCGACGTTTGGCTGTCGTAACTGGCGGTTTTTGACATTTTATTATCTCTCCTCTTCAGTGGCTCTGCTCTCAAAAGGACTAGTGAAACCGTAGACAGCTCCGTGCGGGAGCTGCCTCTCCATTATTCACGTTTCAGTGTGTGGGGGGGCGTGGGGATAAGACACTCAGAATGTGGCAGAAACTTTCTGTCACGCACGGGCACGCGCCAGGTTTTGCGAGATCATTCCGCCTGCCTCATGGAAACAGCGAAAGCGGCTGAAAAGTCCGTGTGCCAAAGCGACGACAAAAGCAGTGAACAGCCCTCTAATGGCAAGCGTCAGGAGCGTGCCCCCGAAAGAACTCGGCAACAGGGATGTGGCCAGGTAGCCCACAACCAGCGCCGGAGCTGTTGGCCAGATTTTAGCGACGACGTCCCCAACGCCGACGGAAAACTCGCGGCGCAAGAAGGGCAGATAAATCACGGCCTGGGAGGCATAGGCAACGAGTACGGCTGCCGCAACCATCTCAATTCTTCTTGATCTTAATGCGAGCATCAACAGCGCCAACTCAAGGGCTCCGGCTAGAATATTCGCATGCAGCAGTATCCGGGTACGACCGCGGGCCAGGACACAGTTGCCTAGCGGCTCGGTTATCGCCCGCACGATTCCGTATACGCAGAGAATCCTAAGTGCCAATGTGGCCGGCAACCATTTGTCGGTACCTTTGCCCAGGAAGGTCACCAGGAAGAAAGGCGCGTTCGCGAACAGGGCAGCATTGGCGATCACTGCGATAAAGGCTACCAAATCGACCGTTTTGAGATACCAGCGTCGAACGGCGACCGGGTCATCTTGAATAGCCGAAAAAGCTGGAAACAGCACGCTGTTTACAGTGTCGGAGAGAAGCACGCAAATGAAGCTGCCCCAGGTAAAGGCTAACGCATAGTAACCGAGCTCTGCGCTTCCCATGGACGCGCCAACCAAAAGATTGTCCAGGTTGAAAAGGCCAAAAACCAAGACGCCGGTGCCCAGCAAAGGCGCGCCAAACCGCAGGTATTCATGCATATCGGAGGTATCAAAGCGGAAGCCAATGGGAACTCTTTTGGTCAGTTGCATCGCGATGCCTCCGGCAAGCGTTGCGCCAACGTTGGCGATGATAACCGCCCAGTAGCTCCACCCGTGCAGAACCAGGGTAACGGCCAAAATGCACTGAACGGCGGCGCTTGCAACCCCTGGGATCACCAAGGCCCGGTAATTCATTTCGCGGGTCAACACCACCAGCGGAAGGAACCCGATCGTGCTCACCAAAAAGTTCAAAGCCAAAATCCGAATCACATTGCCGGTTGCTGCGTGGTCAAAAAGATGCCGTGCGAACGGAGCGACCAACAAAGCGACAACAAACGCGCCAGAACTGAGGATGATTTTCAGAGTGAAGGCGGTTTGAAGATTTTGCTGGTGGAGGACGGGACGGCGAATAACCGCGTTGCCCACTCCCATGTCACTGAAATGACTCAAGAAACCAATGATGATAGTGGCAAACCCAACTACTCCATAATCGCTCGGAGTAAGGTTCCTAGCCACAACCAAGCTTGTCAGGGCAACGCAACACAGGGTCATCCCCTTAGTCAAGCTAGTGTAGATGATGTTGCGAAATGTCTTAACTTTGGAAATGGCCATTAACGTCTCGGAGGATCAAATCACCTTCGCCGATGGGATGGAAAGCGCCAGTGGCATCGAAGGGTCTCAATTGCCACCTCCTAACCTAGCCGAGGCGAATGCATGACTGGTTGACGGCTTTGCGGCGTGGCGCTCGCGCAACCGAAGACGCTGTCCCGATCGAGCCACTCCACCGAAGGCGATGCTGTGTGAACCGACAACGGCGACGAGAAAGAAGATCCATATCGGATCCAGCATCCGGAAGCCAGCCTCGGTTATGCTGTAGATCGCCGCGGCGGCGACATAGGCCAGCATCAAGCTGCCAAACGCAGGGTCCCGGCGAAACGCCGCGACCGAGCCCCTATAACCGCTGATCAAGTTGACGACAATCAGGCCCACTCCGACCGACCCGAGGTTGAGGTAGACCTCAACGTAACCGTTGTGTGCTTCGTTCACATGCATGTACTGAGAAAGGTTGCTCCACACTCTCTCCACGCGTGGCCCGAGCCAAAAGCTTTCGAACCCGGCGCCCACCAGCCGATTTGGAACCACCGGAAGTACCGCCGCCCAGATATCCGTGCGCCCGGTTAGATTGGTTTCTCTCCCCAATGCATGCACGACGCCTGCTTGGCCGCCAAAAAGCATGGTAAGCCCCCCAACCAGCAGAATCGTAGCAACGAGTACATGCACCGCACCCGCGCGGCGTCTGATCATGGGCAAATATGTGGCGAGGATCAGCACACCGCCAAGTAAAAAGCAAGCAACTGAGGTCGCGGAGTTAGCCATAGCCAAAACTGCCACACAAAAGGCAAGCAGAATGCCCCGTGCTAACAGGTGTCGGGCGCGGTTGGGCTGACGCTTGTTGCGGAGCACATTGAGCAGGTTCCACAACGCGCCCAGCGCTATAACAAATGTGATGACGCCGAGCATGTTCTTGTTGGTGGTCACTCCGGTATTCGAGGGCCTCCCGTCGGGGTCATATCCGCGGCCGAGATTGCCGAAGTACTTGATGAGAAGGATGGAAGCTGGCATCAGTATGAAACCCGTGCGAGAAGCAAGGCGTCCAAGAGCGGCTACGGGGTCGGTATCCGTCACCAGCACGAGGACCATAACCAGGTCGCCGATGGCCTTAATCCATCGCTTGAAAGCTATGTCTTGGAAATCCGACCAAAGCACGCTCAGAAGGCAATAGGCAAAGAAGACAAAGATGGGCCAGCTCGCTTTGAGGCACGCATTTGTCCGGCTTCTTCGGCTGATGAGGACGATGATTCCGGCGGCCAGCAGAACTCCTAAGACCGCCGCGTCGAAGGGGCTGCCTTCGCCAAGTTGGATGCCGGAGGTGGTTGTTCCCGAGCTGATCCCTAGCCATGCTGACACGGGCCTTGATCCGACAATCCAGAGCCAAATGACCGGTAGCCAAAGTGCTTTGGAGGTGCGAACGGACTTATCTCGGTCAAGGAAGAAAAGACCAGCGATCCCAGCGAAACAGATGAGAGTGGCGAGCGAAGAGCTCATTCTAAGCTTCTCTCGGCGCCGTCTTCGCGCTGTCCCGAAATGATCATCTGGCGTCCAAGAAAAGCCGGTGGAGCAACCCCAGGGAAAGCAGCCGGTGAATCTCGGTTGTGTAGTTGCGGTTGCCCTTGAGGTGGCCACGGACAATGGCCTCGACGCCGCTTCGCTCCAGATATGGACGCGCCAGCGTGCTTGGGTCAAGCAACATCTCCTGGACGTAATTGGCCAAGGTGTCGCGGTACCAAATCCGGTAATGGTACAGCTTGTGCCTACCGAGGAAGAGACGCTCTAATCGCAAGGGCGAGAACAAATGATCAAGCCCGGCTAGCCACTGGGGCATTCCGTAGTCATAAGCGTATTCGGCCTTGAATGTGAACTCGAGGAAATTCCGGGCTGCCCAGGCGCGAAGAGGACCTGAGTTACCGCCGAAACCACGATCTGTACGAATCCGTTGCAGAGCCGTGCTGCCGTCCCCAATCAAGCGCACGCGAAGATCGTTGTTCGCAGTTGCCGACTGGGGCGCGCGAAAGGCCGTCTGCACGAAGTCGTTGTCGAGGAATGGCGTCCGCACCGCCAGTTGCGTCTGCTCCAGGGACAAAATTCCGTAGTGGTGCCAAGGCGCCTGCCGAAACGCCGCAAAAGAGGTTGGATTGCCCTTAATGATCCTGGCGTAAGTCTCGCGAGCGGCGCCAACCTGTGAGAGAAAACCCGGAGTGAACAGTCCCGGGGCGGGCACCCCCGGCTTAAACGCTCGATTTTGGGGACGGAGCACCTCATCCCCGTAAAGCCCCGTCATCCTTACCGGGGCAATCTCGCGAGCCCTCTCACTAAGATACAAATCGGGGGCCCGCGTGACGTCAACGCAGGCGTCAGTCAGGTACATGCTGCGCTCAGCGTAGTAGGGAAAGCGTGCGAGGAATTCGTTTCCCAAGGGAATTACCTGATGGGATTGTTGACACTCGCGAGCGACCTGTCGCGCCACGACGACGTCGCGACAATCCCGGCCCGCTTCCCCATAGGTATAGCAAGGAAGCGATCCAGGGGCGAACCTCTGCCAAGCCATCACGGTTCGGGTGTCTAATCCCCCGGTCAAAGACACTCCCATTTTTTCTTGACCGTTAAGGTAGCGGGGGAAATTCCGCGAAAAGACCTCTCGGAGATTCTGGTGATAGGACTCCGAATCCAAAGGATCCTGTTGTTCCCATTCTTGCGGCTCAAAGTATGTCTTCTTTTTCTCGACCGAGCCTGCTCGAAAGGTCCAAGCCGACCCAGGGGGCAGCACATGGATGCCCTCGAAGAGCGTCCGGTTCTCCAACACAGACCCACAGGCAACGAATTCTCCCAGTCCACGCGGGTCCGGCCTCCGAAGCTCGGGACGAACGGCTAAGATGGCTTTCGCTTCCGCCGCTAAGTAGAAGGCTTCCTTCGACTCGTGGTAATACAGCCGTTGCATCCCATAGCGGTCGTTGAACAACATCGTCTCGCCGCTAAGCTTCGCCGATACGAGCCCCTGGAATCGGCCATTCAGGCATTTCGGGAAACTGGGATCCTCCTCATAGAGGTGGACCAGGTAGGAGGGTCCCTCTGTGCTGAATTCATGGCCTCGGGCCTTGAGGTGACGAATGGTGGCCGGGTCGGGGTATTCTTCCCCGGAAAAGACCAAGATCACGTCACGTTGCTCATTGCGGAGAGGCATTCCGTCGGAGAAGGAATTCTTCCTTGCAGCCCAACCGACATATATCCCCAAGCCCTCATCAACCCAAGTTCCCGTCGTGTAGAACGCCTCGTGACGGATGGCAGCAACCATCCTCCGAAGTTCTTCCTCGGCGCGAGCGCGCGGCATCTTTGTGATAAGACCAACAATTCCAGGCATGGCTGTGTTAGGAGGTCTCCAAACCCTGTAACTTGCGGTTGTACCAGGCGGTGCGGAGTTCGCGCAGCTTAGTTATCACGGGCTTGGGAAAGTGGTCGGCCAGCTTGCGGTGAAAACCCAGGGTTAATGCGGCTCGGCCAAT
>Ga0182014_10008151_pt1 | contig 10784 bp, 10 predicted proteins | sample 612S2DmetaG_FD_120489 | JGI IMG/M metagenome (GOLD analysis project Ga0182014, IMG submission 120489) | Permafrost microbial communities from Stordalen Mire, Sweden - 612S2D metaG | ecosystem: Environmental > Terrestrial > Soil > Wetlands > Permafrost | place: Sweden: Stordalen | collected... | reverse complement strand
TGGAAGCCGGGAAGCTGGAGCTGCGCCAGGGTCTGGTCCAGCAGCTCGAAGCTGGGGAAGAAGACGAAATAGTTGCCCAGGCGCAGGGGCAGCACCCGCTGCAGGAAATGGGCGATGCGCGGCGCCTCCCGCTCCCGGGACCGGTAGAGGGTGGAGATCTGGGGCACCACCAGCACCTTGCGATTGCCGGGAGGGAAGGGGGACGGCACCTCGGCGGCGGCCAGGGGCTGGTCCCCGAGCCCGGCCAGCCGCTGGTGGTACTGGAACGGCTTGAGGGTGCCGGAGAACAGCACGGCGCCGGCCAGGGCGGCCATGCGCGTCTGGAGGTGGGATGCCGCGTCGGCGCAGGTGATCTGCAGCCGGCCCGGAGGGATCCAGGTCACCACGTGCGCGTCGTCCAGAATCCGCAGCACCGCGCAGAACCCGGCCCACGCCTGGTACAGCTCGGTGAGCGGGTGGGACGGGCCCAGCTCCCGGCCATTGCCCGCGGCCCAGGCCAGCAGCTTGCCGATCCGGTGCTCCTCGCCGAAGAAGGGCTGCGGGTCGGGCTGCAGCACCCGGTGGCCGCCCTCCTGGCCGCGCAGCAGCTCCGCGCAGCGCTTGACCTGGGCGGTGAAGCGCCGGCGCAGGGCGGGGTCGGGCGGGACCTGGCGGCGCTGCCTGAGCTGCTCCAGCCAGGCCAGCTCCAGGGCCGGGGAGAACCACTCCGACGCCCGGGCCGGCAGGTTGTGCGCCTCGTCCACCAGCACGATCCGGCGCGCGCTGTCCTCCGGGGCCCCGAACAGCCGGCCCAGGGTGGCGTTGGGGGAGAACGCGTAGTTGTAGTCGCCGATCACCACGTCCGCGCCCGGGGCCGCGTCCAGGGCCAGCTCAAACGGGCAGAGCAGGTGCCGGTCGGCTTCCGCGGCCACCGCGGCGGCGTCGGCGCAGCCCAGGGCGGCCAGGGTCTCCAGGGCTCCCGAGGCCCGCAGCCGGTCGTAGTAGAGGTTCGCCCGGGGACAGACCTCGGGGCGGCAGTCCACCTCGGGCTGGGGGCAGACCTTCTCCTTGGCCCGGATGGTCACCGAGCGCACCGGGTGGCCCTGGGCCCGGATCCGGCGCACGCAGTCCTCCGCCACCTGGTGCTGGCTGTTGCGGGGGGTGCCGTAGAACACCTGGAGGTCCTGGTCCAGGGCCCGGGCCAGGGCCGGGAACAGGATGGCCGCGGTCTTGCCCAGGCCGGTGGGCGCCTGGAGCAGCAGGCGCTGGCGCTGTTCCAGGGCATGGCGCACCCGGGCCACCAGCTCGGTCTGGCCCGGGCGGGGCTCGGCGAAGGGGAAGGCGAGCCTGGCGCCCAGCTCCCTGCGCTCCGCGGCCCGGGCCCGGGCCAGGAGGAAGGCCTCGTGGTGGCCCCGCAGCCGGGTCTCCACCCAGGCCCCGAACCGGTCCGGGGCGAAGGGGAGCTCCAGGACGGCTTCGCTCTCGTCCAGCAGGGAGACCACCCGGAGCCGGCAGGCCCCGCTGGCGCCGGTTTCCCGCCAGCGCATCCAGGCGTACATCATGGCCTGGAGGGCGAAGGGGTGTTCCGGGTCTGCCCGCAGGTCCTGGAGGATGGCGGCCGGACGGAAGCCGGTCTTGATCTCCTCCACCGTGTCCTCGGCCAGCAGCAGGTCGATCCGCCCCCGCACCAGGCAGCGGAAGCCGGGACGCTCCAGGACCGCCCGCACCGGCACTTCGCTCTGGTTGCGGGGATCCTCCCGGAGCAGGCGCTTCTGGATCCGGGCGTGGGTGCGCGCGCCCAGGGACTGGGGATCCTCGTCGGCCAGGGAGGCCAGGCGCGCATCCAGGCTGCCGCTGCGCTCCAGGGGCGCCACGAAGGACCGCACCGAAAGGCTCAGTTCACAGGGCTCCTCGGGCGCGGTCATGGGCCTGGCTTGAGCTAGAAGATCGCGCTGCCGCAGTGGCTGCAGTTGCCCGAGGCCACCACGCGGTGGCTCAGGGGCCCGGAGAGGCTGCGGCCGCAGTGGGGGCAGTGCAGGCCGAGGCGCCGGGTCAGGCGCTGGACCGCGGCCACGCAGGCGTACACCACTATCCCGTAGCCGAGCAGGCTGAAGGTCTTGAAGGTGGTGTGGACCGAGTCGTGGGGGTGCGCCTTGCCGACCCACACCGAGGTGATCAGGGTGACGAACAGGATCGACAGGGCCACCCGGATCATCAGGATCTTCCTCTTCTTCACCGCCTCCAGGCGGGTCACGAACACTTCCTTGTCCATCGATGGCTCCCAACAATGAGGTTATCAGCGCTCGAACCGGGTGGAGAGAACGATGGCCGACATGGTGCGCTCCACCCCGTCCATCTGCCCGATGCGGTCGATCACCGCGTCCAGTTCGCCGATGGAGCCCGCCGCCAGGATGGCCAGCAGGTCGAAGGGACCGCTCACCGAGTGCAGGGTCCGCACGGCCGGGATCCCGCGCAGGGCCGCCTGGATCACCAGGGTCTGCCTGGGGGCCAGGGTGATCAGCACGTAGGTCCGCACCAGGCCGGCCTCCACCTCGTCCGCCAGCTTCACCGTGTAGCCCGCCACCACCCCGCCGCGCTCCAGCCGCTCGATCCGGCTCTGCACCGTGGTCCGGGACAGGCCCAGGCCGCGGGCCAGCTCCGCCGTGGAGGTGCGGGCATTCTCGCGCAGCAGGCTGAGCAGCTTCTGATCGGTGGCATCCAGGGCGGTTTTCGTCATCATGTTCAATCCATGGCGTGAATACGCCGAATCATAGGCTATGTTTCGTCTGTTTTCAAGTGTTTTCCGACGAGTGAAGCAGCCAAACTTGAAGTATCCGGGAACAGGTTCCAGTCCTACGCAAGGGAGGCGCACCATGAAATGTGAACCCAAGGCGCTCACCCACGGGATCCAGGTCCAGCCAGCCGACGTGTTCGACGTGCTCCAGGCGCACATGCTGGTGGACGGGTTCCACCTGGTCATGGACCTGGACAAGTCCCGGGGCTCCTGGATCGTGGATGCCAGGAACGGCAGGCAGTACCTGGACTTCTACACCTTCTTCGCCACCACCCCCCTGGGCCACAACCACCCCCGGCTGCGGGAACCCGAGTTCCAGCGCCGGCTGGGCGCCATCGCGGTCAACAAGCCGGCCAACAGCGACATCTACACCACCGCCATGGCCGAGTGGGTGCAGACCTTCGCGACCGTCGCCGCCCCGGCCGGCCTGCCGTACCTGTTCTGGATCGACGGCGGCTCCCTGGCCGTGGAGAACGCCCTGAAGGCCGCCTTCGACTGGAAGGTGCGCAAGAACCTGCAGCGGGGCAGGGGCGAGAAGGGCTCCAAGGTTATCCATTTCCGCGAAGCCTTCCATGGCCGCAGCGGCTACACGCTGAGCCTCACCAACACCGCCGATCCGCGCAAGCACATGTATTTCCCCAAGTTCGACTGGCCGCGGATCGTCAACCCCAAGGTCAGCTTCCCCCTGGAGGGCGAGAACCTGGCCCAGGTGCAGGCGGCCGAGCAGGAGGCCGTGAACCAGATCCTCGCGGCCGTCCGGGAGAATCCGGACGACATCGCCTGCCTCATCATCGAACCGATCCAGGGGGAGGGCGGCGACAACCATTTCCGGCCCGAGTTCTTCCGGAAACTGCGGAGCTTGGCCGACGAGCACGACTTCCTGCTCATCTTCGACGAGGTGCAGACCGGCTTCGGCGCCACCGGACGCTGGTGGGCCCACCAGTACTTCGACGTGCAGCCGGACATCCTGGTCTTCGGCAAGAAGACCCAGTGCTGCGGCATCGCCGCCGGGACCCGGCTGGACGAGGTGGACCACGTGTTCAAAGTGCCCAGCCGCATCAACAGCACCTGGGGCGGGAATTTGGTGGACATGGTGCGCGGCACCCGGATCATCGAGGTGATGCAGGAGGAGCGCCTGGTGGAGCACTGCGCCCGGCAGGGGCAGCGGCTGCTGAAGGGGCTCCAGGAGATCCACCGGGACTTCCCCGGCTTCACCAGCAATCCCAGGGGCCTGGGCCTGTTCTGCGCCCTGGACCTGGCCTCCCCGGAAATGCGCACCGCCGCCGTCTCCAGGGCCCACGAACTGGGCATGATCATCCTCTCCACCGGCCACCGCGGCCTGCGCTTCCGCCCCGCCCTGAACCTCACCACCGAGGACCTGGACCTGGGCGTGGACCTGCTGCGGCAGAGCATCAAGGGCGCCATCGACCAGGTGAATCCGGTGCAGGTGGGGGCCTGAAGACTAAAGACAGTTGTTAGGATGGACCCAGGAGATGGGCCCATGCGGATTCTGGTGGTAGGCGCAGGCGCGATCGGCGGGTACTTCGGGGGACGGCTGCTGGAGGCCGGCCGGGATGTCACGTTCCTGGTCCGCCCGGAGCGGAGCCGGCGCCTGGCTGAAACCGGCCTGGTGATCCGCAGCGGTTTCGGTGACGTCAGCCTGCCGGCGCCGCCCACCGTCACCGCTGACACCCTGCGCAAGCGGTTCGACCTGGTGCTGCTCAGCTGCAAGGCCTACGACCTGGAAGGCGCCATTGCGGGGTTCGCCCCGGCGGTGGGCCCGGATACGGTCATCCTGCCAGTGCTCAACGGCATGCGCCACTTCGACCGGCTCGACCAGCAGTTCGGCGCCGGGCGGGTGCTGGGCGGCCTGGTCCTGATCTCGTCCGCACTGGACCCGGAGGGCCGCATTCAGCATTGCAACAAGATGCACGGCCTGGTCTTCGGCGATCGGGACGGTTCCCGCTCGGCCCGGGTCGAGGCCCTCGCCACTGCGCTTTCGGGCGCCGGGTTCGATGCCCGCCTGAGCGAGGGGATCCTCCAGGAGTTATGGGAGAAGTGGGTCTTCATCGCCTCCCTGGCCGCCATCAACTGCCTCCTGCGCGCCACCGTGGACGACATCGTGACCTCCGGATCCACCGGCCTCGCCCTGACGGTCATGGCCGAATGCGCGGGCATCGCCGCGGGCCAGGGCTATCCGCCAGGGGAGGCCTGCCTCCAGAGGATCCGCGCCATGCTGACGACGCCCGGGGTGGCGCTGGCCGCTTCGATGCTGCGCGACCTGGAGCGCAACGCCCCCATCGAGGCCGACCACGTCATCGGCGACCTGCTGCGCCGGGGCGATCCCCAGCCCGGAGCCCAGCCCGTGCTGCGCATCGCCTACGCCCATCTGAAGGCCTACGAGGCCCGGCGCGCCCGGGAGGCGGGCCTGGCGAAGGCCGAGTAGTCGCCCTATTGAGTGAACGGTATTACCATTAACTCACTTTGTGCTTGTGCACCATTTCCAACAATTCACCGTCCATTCGAGTCTGCCATCCGTCCCCTGTGGCCCGAAAGTATTCCACCACTTCACGAGATAGCCTAAGGCTGACACGCACCTTGGTGGGAGCCTTCTGCGGCCCGCGCACTCCTAATTTTTTCATCAAAGAAGCAGGTAAGTCGGCCTCATGGATGGGCTTGAATTGTTTCATGTCCTCCAGGGTAAGTTCTCTGACTTCACCTTCTTCATCAATCAGTGGCTTGGGCTTGGTCATATGCATTCCCTTCCCTGGCGTTCGCCTTGCGAAAGCTGATCACTCGAATGCCTGTCATCGTTTCGGTGAATACAAGGACATGCAGGCGTCCATCCAAGAGTCCGAGTGCTATCCATCGCTGTTCACCGTAATCATGACGGTCGTCGAGGCGGATATGGGTGGAGTTCCAATCCAGATCACGAGCCCGGTCGAAAGACAGCTTTCTATCCTTGATGTTCCTTGCATTTTTTGCGGGGTCATACTCGACGTCCATTATCTAATTGTCGGCACAAAAAAATAAATGTCAAGGCCAACCTGGGTTGGGCAGAAAATCTTCAACCTGTTCCTGAAACCTGCGGCGCGCCTCGGAACAGGTAGCGTCCGCTGACTTGGCGAGGCCCGGCGCGCCCGGGAGGCGGGCCTGGCGAAGGCCGAGTAGACGCCCTATATTTAATATTAATAATTTGCTCCTGACCATTCCACTGGGGGTGTCGTGTCTTTGAGTTGTCTCGCTGAAACCATCCTTCGCCTGTCCGCCTTTTGGGGGTTCGCCCTGGGGTTGGGCAGGGTGTTCCCCTATGCCTCCACCTGGATGCAGTTCCACGATCCGAACCCCGGTCCCGACGGTTGGCCGCTGCTGCCCTGGCTCTGCCTGGGCGGGATGCTGGGGATGGTCCTGGTCCTCCTGGCCGCATTGAAACTTGCCAGGCGAGTGGCGGGGCTCCTGGCGGCCGGGCTGGAAGCTCCTGGCGGGGCGGCGGAGGGGGACCCATGGGACACCCGGAGGATCGGGAGTTCCATCCTGGGGCTGGTCCTGCTGCTTTGTGGCACGCCTGGCATCCGGCTCCCGAGACCCTTCTGCAGATCTTCGCCGCCGGCTATGCGCCCCTGTTCGCGGTTCCGGTTTTCCAGACGGTGGTGGGGCTGGCCCTGATCCTGGGCGCCAAGGGGCTATCCAGGTGGTGGTTCAGGCTGCGGAACGGGACAGGTTCCTCTTGAGTGAACGGTATTCACCGTCCATTCGAGTCTGCCGTCCGTCCCCTGTCGGCCTATCTGGAAGACCATGCAGGGGTGGCGTCTCGTTGACTCGTCACGCCCCTTCCGGTAACGGCGCAGGCAGCGAGAAGCTGAAGGTCGCGCCGGCCCCGGGGGCTGCCTGCGTTGACCTGGGGGCCGTAGCAAAATAACCTGAAATGCATAGGTTATTTCGCAACGGCCCCTAAAGGATCTTGGTCTTTTCACCACACTGCTCGATCAGCCAGTCCCTGAAAACACATATCTTGTACAGATCCGCCTTGCCTTCGGGGTGCACCAGGTAATAGGCCTGGTCGCTGGTCACCGGCCGGTGGCACGCCACCACCAGCTTGCCGCTGGCCAGCTCCTCCTGGATCAGGAACCCGGGCAGCACCGCCATGCCCAGGCCGGCGAGGGCGGCCTGGATGACCATGTGGAACTCCTCGAAGCGGGGGCCGTGCGGCCCATCGAAGCTGTCCACCCCCACGGCGCGCAGCCAGTCCGCCCAGGCCTGGGGCCGGGTGGTGAGCTGCAGCAGCGGGAACCGGGTCACGTCCCCGGGCTGGTCCAGCTCCGGGCGCCCGCCCAGCAGGGCCGGGGCGCACACCGGGATGATGACTTCGCCCATGAGCCGGTGGCAGACCGCGTCCGGCCACACGTCGCTGCCGAAATGGACGGCGGCGTCGATGCCGCTGCCCTTGAAGTCGAACGGCTTCACCTGGGCCACCAGGTTGAGCTGGATGTCCGGGTGCCGGCTGATGAAGTCCCCGAGCCGGGGCACCAGCCAGCGGGAACCGAAGGTGGGCAGCAGGGCCACGGTCAGCACCCCGCCCTTGCCGTTGTAGGCCATCACCTCCACGGTGGCGGCCTCGGCCTGGTTGAGCAGGTCGCGCACCGCCGCGGCGTAGGCCTCCCCGGCCTCGGTCAGCACCAGCCGCTGCTTGATCCGGTGGAACAGCGGCTGGCCCAGGAAGTCCTCCAGGTCCCGGATCTGCCGGCTCACGGCGCTCTGGGTGACGTTCAGGTCGGCCGCCGCCCGGGTGAAGCTCATGTGCCGCACCGCCGCGTCGAAGAACTGCAGGGCGGTCAAGGAGGGGAGAACCCGTCTCAAGTAGTTCATCGCCAGGGCCTCGGGGTCATGATTTTTCGGAATGAGCGCCAAAAAATATATCGTTTGTTGCAAGGGCAAGAATACGAAACACTTGATCCGTAGGCAAGGCTTGACATCCATGAGCTGCCCCGGTTTTCGGCGGGAAGCTCAAGATCGTTCCTATGCTTTAGGGCACCAGCCGCGAGGGTGGATCGACGTTCTCTTCATGACGAGGTTGATATGAGCCAGTATCAAATTGCGTGGCTGCCCGGTGACGGCGTGGGCATCGAGGTGATGGAGGCGACCCGCATCTGTCTGGACGCCCTCAAGTTCAAGGCGGAGTACACCCACGGCGACATCGGCTGGGAGTTCTGGCGCCAGGAGGGCGAGGCCTTCCCCGAGCGCACCGTCGAGCTGCTGCGCCACTGCGACGCCTCGCTGTTCGGGGCCATCACCTCCAAGCCCGCCCGGGACGCCGAGCAGGAGCTGAGCCCGGCCCTGCGCGGCAAAGGCCTGGTCTACCGCAGCCCCATCGTGCGCATGCGCCAGATGTTCGACCTCTACACCTGCCTGCGGCCCTGCAAAGCCTACCCGGGCAACCCGCTCAACTTCAAGGAGGGCATCGACCTGGTGATCTTCCGGGAGAACACCGAAGGGCTCTACTCCGGGGTGGAATTCAGCCCGGTGCCCGACGAACTGCGGGAGACCCTCACCCGCCTCAGCAAGCCCTTCGGCCATTTCGCCGGCCTGGCCGGGGACGAGTACGCCATCACCTGCAAGATCAACAGCCGGCACGGGTGCGAACGGATCATCCGGGCCGCCTTCGAATATGCCAAGAAGTTCGGCTACCCCAAGGTGACCGTGGTGCACAAGGCCAACGTGGTGCGGGCCACCGAGGGCATGTTCCTGGAGATCGGCAAGAAGGTGGCCAAGGACTTCCCCGGCATCCAGATGGACGACGCCAACGTGGACGCCATCTGCATGTGGCTGCTGAAGAACCCCAAGAACTACGGGGTGCTGGTGGCCACCAACCTGTTCGGCGACATCATCAGCGACCTGAGCGCCCAGATGGTGGGCGGCCTGGGCTTCGGCTGCTCGGGCAACATCGGCGAGAAGCTGGCGGTATTCGAGCCCAGCCACGGCTCGGCGCCCAAGTACGCCGGCCAGTACAAAGTGAACCCCATCGCCACCATTCTCGCTGCCAAAATGATGCTGGACTGGCTGGGGGAGAAGGAGATGGGCAACCGCCTGGAGGCCGCCACCGCCGCGGTCATTGCCGAAGGGGAGGTGCGCACCTACGACATGGGCGGATCCGCCACCACCCTGGAGATGGCCGAAGCCATCGCGAGGAAATTATGATGCCCGAGATCATCATCCACGAAGTGGGCCCCCGCGACGGCCTCCAGGTGGAGCCGCGGGTGGTGCCCACGGACGTCAAGGAGGCCTGGATCCGCGCGCTCATGGCGTCGGGGGTGGACCTGGTCCAGGTGGGCTCCTTCGTCCATCCGGGAAAGGTGCCGCAGATGGCCGACACCGACGAGCTGTTCCGGCGCCTGGCGGACACCCCGGGGCCCCGGGCGGCGCTGTCCGGGCTGGTGCTGAACGAGAAGGGCCTGGAGCGGGCCCTGGCCTGCGGGGTGGAGCTGGTCTGCATGGGCGTCTCCGCCTCGGACACCCACAGCCGCAAGAACACCGGCATGGGCAGCGAGGAGGCCCAGCGGCGCATCATCGCCACGGCCCTGGTGGCCCAGGCCGCCGGCAGGAAGGTCCAGGTGAGCGTGCAGAGCGCCTTCGGCTGCGGCTTCGAGGGCCGGGTTCCGGACCAGCGGGTGCTGGACATCGTCTGGGCCTACGTGGAGGCCGGCCTGCTGAACATCAGCCTGGCCGACACCGCCGGGCACGCCTACCCGGAACAGGTCCAGCGGCTGTTCACGGCCGCCCAGGGCCTGGGCCCGGTGACCTGGACCGCCCATTTCCACGACACCTACGGCATGGGCATGGCCAACGTCTACGCCGCCCTTGGCGTGGGGGTGGGCACCTTCGAGACCTCCTTCGCCGGCCTGGGGGGCTGCCCCTTCACCAAGGTGGCCGCCGGCAACGTGGCCACCGAGGACCTGGTGCACGGGCTGCAGCGCGCCGGCCGGCGCATGGACATCCGGAACGGAGCCCTGGTGGACGTAGCCCGGCAGGTGGCGGCCTGGTTCGACCGCGAAATGCCCGGACGGGTCCACCGCACCGGGCCCGTGGGGTACTGACCATGGCCAAAATCCCAATGCTCGAAGGCATCAAGGTCCTGGACCTCACCAACGTCCTCTCGGGCCCCTTCGCCACCCTGCACCTGGCCCTGATGGGGGCCGAGGTGATCAAGGTGGAGAACCCCAAGGACGGCGACCTGGCGCGCAAGCTGGGCATCGTCCCCGAGTACAACAAGAAGCTGATGGGCACCAGCTTCCTGGCCCAGAACGCCAACAAGAAGTCGGTGACCCTCAACACCAAGAGCCCCGAAGGCAAGGCCATCTTCAAGCGTCTGGTCCAGGACGCGGACGTCCTGGTGGAGAACTTCCGGCCCGGGGTCATGGACCGCCTGGGACTGGGCTACCCGGTGCTCTCGGCCCTGAACCCGCGCCTGGTCTACTGCGCCATCTCGGGCTTCGGCCAGACCGGGCCGGACGCCCTGAAGCCGGCGTACGACCAGATCATCCAGGGCCTGTCCGGCGAGATGGCGCTGAACGGCGACCAGCGCCTGAACCCGCTGCGGGCCGGATTCCCGGTGTGCGACACGGTGGGCGGGCTGAACGCGGCCTTCGCGGTCATGGCCGCCCTGTTCCACCGGGAGCGCAGCGGGGAAGGGCAGTGCATCGACATCGCCCTGCTGGACTCCATCATGCCGCTCATGGGCTGGGTGGCGGCCAACCTGCTCATCGGCGGCGAGGCCCCCGTGCTCATGGGCAACGACAACTTCACCGCCGCCCCCAGCGGCACCTTCCGCACCCAGGACGGCTTCATCAACATCGCCGCCAACAAGCAGGAGCAGTGGGAGGCGGTGTGCGACTGCCTGGAAGTGCTGGAGCTGAAGACCGATCCCAGGTTCCGGGAGCGGGACACCCGCAAGGGGAACCGCCAGGAGCTCACCCCGCTGCTTGAGGTCCGGCTGCGCACGCAGCCCACCGCGTAC
>Ga0182014_10008150_pt1 | contig 10784 bp, 6 predicted proteins | sample 612S2DmetaG_FD_120489 | JGI IMG/M metagenome (GOLD analysis project Ga0182014, IMG submission 120489) | Permafrost microbial communities from Stordalen Mire, Sweden - 612S2D metaG | ecosystem: Environmental > Terrestrial > Soil > Wetlands > Permafrost | place: Sweden: Stordalen | collected... | reverse complement strand
GCCTATCTGTGGATCCCCTTCGAGCACATCGCTTCCGTTCAGATCGCGCCTCCTCGCGTCCTGCGCGATACGCTGTGGACTCCCGCGTTCGTCTTGACCGGTCCGAGCTTTAAAGGGACCGACATCGGGCAGGTGATCGTTCCAGCTATCTATCCCTTTTCCTGGAAGTCCGACGATGAATCGGTTTGGCTGGGGCGCACCACCGAGTGGGTGGCGGACAACGAGGGCCACGAGTTCCCCGTAGGTCAGAAGACATTCATCGTGGACGGCGAGGAAGTGCCGCTGCTGGAGATCCGGTCGCTGGAGTTCACTTCCAATGCCGTTGCGTGAAGACATTCTCAACCCTATCGCTGGAGATAACCCGGGCGGCCAGAGCCTGCGTTACGCTCCCGTCTACGACAGGATCAAGGAAGCTCGCCGCGAAGACGACGAGTTAGCCCAAGGCGCCTGGCAGCACGAGCGCAAGGTGGCCGACTGGGTCGAGGTCGCCAAGCTCTGCCAGGATGCCATCGCCACCCAGAGCAAGGACCTGCAACTGGCGGTCTGGCTCGCGGAGGCTCAACTCAAGCGGGAAGGCGTCCGCGCCTTCGGCGAGGCCGTGCAATTGTGCCAGGGCCTGTTGGATAAGTTCTGGGACAATCTCTATCCCGAATTGGACGATGGCGACGCCGAACAACGCGCGGCCCCGCTCGATTGGCTTGGCTCCCGGTTGATTGTCGCGGTTAAGAGCGTTCCCCTGTGCCGTGACGGCTACAATTTCCTCCAGTACAAGGATTCGCGCACTGTCACTTACGAGGATCAGGCGCAGTCTAAGGAGCAGAAAACCGCTCGCGAGAAAGCCCTGAAAGAAGGTAAGCTCGCGCCTGAGTCCTTCGACAAGTCCTTCGTTGAAACCCCCAAGGCCTTTTACGCCGGCCTGGAAAAGCAATGCGACGCCACCCTGGCGAGCGTTGCCGCTCTCGACGAATCTGCCGGGCAGAAGTTCGGTGACGTGGCCCCGGGGTTCGGCAGGCTCAAGGAAGGTTTGGCGGAAGTCCGTCTGGTAGTCCACGGCCTTCTGCAAAAGAAACGCGAAACAGAGCCGGACCCTGTGGAAGAGGTTCCGGCGGAGATCGCAGAAGCAACCGCCGAAGCCGAAGCGGGCGAAGCAGGCGAACCAGCCGCCGTGGGGGGATCTTTCACGGGCTTGGGTGGTCTGGTTTCTGCGGAACCCGCCGAACGCCGCGAAGCCATCGCTTCCGTGGTGGCGGCCGCGGCGGTTCTCCGCAAGCGCGATCCTTTCAGTCCCGCGCCTTACCTGATGCTGCGGGGCCTCCGCTGGGGCGAGTTGCGCGGCTCATCCGACCCGGTCGTCCTCGAAGCTCCGCCGAGCGACCTCCGCCAGCGGGTCAAAGCTCTGGCGACGCGCAACCGCTGGACCGAGCTTTTGGAGCTTGCCGAACAGGTGATGGCACTCCCGTGCAGCCGCGCATGGCTCGATCTGCAGCGCTTCGTGGTAGAGGCCTGCACGGCGCTGGGCGACAATTACAACACCATTGCCGTCGCCATCCGCTCCGAGTTGCGCACGCTGCTGCGCGACCTGCCGCAGCTCCTCGACGCCAGCCTCACAGACGACACCCCCGCGGCCAATTCCGAAACGCAAAAGTGGCTGCGCGAACTCCTCGCGGAACCTTCCGGTGACCCGCCGTTGCCCGCCGCGCCGCACGGCCCCGCCGTCGACGACCCGCGCGCGCCCGGCTGGCAGAAGCGCTTTGTCGATCCGCAGGCTCTTGCCCAGGAGGCCATGCGGTCTGGCCAGCAGCCGAAAGCCATCGAAATCTTGCAGCGCGAAGTGGAACGCGCCCCCAGCGGCCGCGCCCGCTTCCTGCGCAAAATGCAACTGGCGCAGGTCTGCATCGCCGCCGGCAAGGACAGCATCGCCCAGCTTTTGCTGGATGAGCTGGCCGCCGCCATCGAGACGCATAAACTGGACGATTGGGAGGATCGCGAAACGGCCGGGCGGGCCCTCGTATTTCTGCTCCAGAGCAGCAAGAAGATCCAGGCCGACGCCAAAGCCAAACAGGCGCTGTTCGAGCGCATCTGCCGGCTCGATCCCGTTCAGGCCCTGTCGGTATAAACCATGCCCCGAAACGGTCCCGATGCGGCGGTCACTTTGTCGGTGCTGGACCGGCTGATCGACGCCGACCCGCGCACCTCGAGCGAAGCGCCCCTCACCCGCGCGCAATCCGTCCGGGCCCTGCGAGATGCGGTGCGCCGCGACCTGGAATGGCTCCTCAATACCCGTCAAGTGGCCTTTCCACCCTCCGAAGGTTTCCGCGAACTCAACCGCTCGGTATACGTCTACGGTTTGCCGGACTTCACCGGGTACACCATGGCGTCCGCCGCCGCGGAGGCCCGGTTGACGCGCCAGTTGCAATTCGCCTTGAAGCTCTTTGAGCCGCGTCTGGCCAGGGTGCGCGTGGTTCCGCTCGAGCCGCTCGCCGCCGGCAGCCGCACCTTCCGCTTCCGCATCGAAGGCCTGCTCATGATGGATCCCGCGCCCGAACATATCTCCTTCGACACGGTCTTGAAGCTCAGCACCAACCAGTGCGAGGTCCAGGATGCGGGATGACCTCCTTCTGTATTACGAACGCGAGCTGACCTACCTGCGCGAGATGGGCGCGCAATTCGCCGAGAAATACCCGAAAATCGCCGCGCGCCTCATGATCGAGGAGTCCAAAGAATCCGAAGACCCTCACGTGGAGCGTCTGCTCGAGTCCTTCGCCTTCCTGTCGGCGCGCGTGCACCTGAAGCTCGACGACGATTTTCCCGAGATCACCGAAGCCTTGCTCGGACTGGTCTACCCGCATTTCATCCGGCCGATTCCCTCCATGTCGATTGTGGAATTCCGTCTCGACATGGAACGCGGCAAGCTGACCACCGGTATGAAAATCGATCGCGGCACGACGCTCTATTCGCGCCCCGTCGGCGGCGTCCCGTGCAAGTTCCGCACCTGCTTCGACGCCACCCTGTGGCCGGTCGCCGTGACCGCCGCCGAATGGAAAAGCCCCGGCCAGTTGAACCCGCCTTTGCGCGCCCCCGACGCCGCCGCCGCCCTTCGATTGGTGGTGAACTCCGCGCCGGACGCCCCGCTGCCCAAGCTGGGGCTCGATTGTCTCCGCTTTCACCTCACCGGCGAAAACAACCTGGTGCACGCCCTGTATGAGCTGCTTTGTTCCAAGCTCACGCGCATCGTGGTCCGCGACCCGGCCAATCCCAAAGTTCCCCCCGTCACTCTGCCGGCTTCCTCGGTGCGCCCGGTCGGATTCGCCGAAGACGAAGGCATGGCCCCGTACCCGCTGCGCTCGCACATCGGCTACCGCATCCTGCAGGAGTTTTTCGCGTTCCCCAGCAAGTTCCTTTTCCTCGACGTAGCGGGTCTCGACGCGGCGTGGAGCGCGGGCTTCCGCAATAGCGCGGAGTTGATTTTCCTGTTTTCAAGCGCCGGCGACGAGGAGCGCGCGCAGCGCCTGGAGATGGGCGTTTCTCCCAGAACGTTTCGCCTCGGCTGCGTTCCCATCGTCAATCTGTTCCCGCAGACCGCCGATCCCATTCTGCTCGACCAGCGCAAGTACGAATACCAGATCAAACCGGACATCCGCCGCCCCACGGCCGTCGAAGTCTTCTCCGTCGACGAGGTCGGCTCCATCGATGCCGATACCCGTGAAGTCGTGACCTACCGCCCGTTTTACTCCTACCGCCAGGAAACCGGCGGCGCTGGTAACGAGTGCTACTGGATCGCCAATCGCCGCCTTTCCAACCGCTTGAACGACGACGCTTCGGACATGTACATCTCGCTGGTGGACCGCTCCGGGCGAACCGCTTTCCCCGACCTCGACACGCTGACGGTGCGCACCACCTGCACCAACCGGAATCTGCCCGCCCGTCTGCCTTTTGGCAATGAGGACGGTGATTTTGAGCTGGAAGGCGGCGCTAATATCAAGAGCATCGTGGCCCTCACTAAACCTACTCTTCCGTTGCGGCCCCCCGCATCGAAAATGGCCCTCTGGCGCCTGATTTCGCATCTCTCGCTCAATCACTTGTCCCTGGTGGCGGACGGCCGCGACGCTCTCCAGCAGATCCTCCGCCTTTACGACTTCACGGAGTCCCCGTTCGCCCAGAAGATGATCGAAGGGATCGCTGATTTGAAGAGCCGTCCCCACTTCGCGCCCATCGTCTCGGAAAACGGCGTGACCTTCGCGCGCGGCACCCGCGTCGAACTCGAACTCGACGAGGAGCAGTTCGTGGGCGGCGGCGTCTATCTGTTCGCCAGCGTGATCGAGCGCTTCCTGGCGCTTTACGCTACCCTGAACAGCTTCACTCAGCTTACCGCCCGAACCCGGCAGAGAAAGGAGGCGATCCGCGAATGGCCCCCGCGAGCGGGACAGAAAATCCTGGTCTGACGCCGGCGGCCGCCTCCCTGGCCGTCGTGCGCAGCGACCTGCGCGAACATCCCGGCCGCTACGACTTCTTTCAAGCCGTGCGGCTCGTGTTGCGCATGTTGAACCAGCGCGGCGCGCGCGCCTCGGCCACCCGCGAGGCTCTGCGCTTCCGCGTCAACAACTCGCTCGCGTTCCCGCCCAGCCAGATCGATTCCATCGACTGGCAAGGCGACGTGCCTGTCATGGCCGTGAATTTCATGGGCCTCACCGGCCCCATGGGCGTCCTGCCGCGCGTCTATACGGAGCTGGTCGTGTCGCGCAACCGCACCCGCGACCGCTCCCAGGCGGACTTCTTCGACATCTTCAACCACCGCATGATCTCCCTGTTCTACCAGGCATGGGAAAAGTACCGCTCCCCGGTGGGATACGAGCGCGACGGCGAGGACCGCGTCTCGAAGTACCTCATGTCGCTCATCGGCCTGGGTACCGGCGGCCTGCGGGACCGCTCGGTAGTCCGCGACGATTCGCTGCTCTATTACGCCGGCCTTCTGTCCCTGCAGCCGCGTTCCGCCGTTGCGATTCGGGGCATACTCCAAGACTATTTCGGCATTCCCGTGGAGGTGGAGCAGTTCGTGGGCGCCTGGCAGCGTCTGGGGAAACCCGATCAGTGCGAACTCGGCAACGGTACGTCGTTCACCTCGCAGCTCGGAGTGGGGACTGTGGTGGGCGACGAAATATGGGACCGGCAGTCTCGAATCCGCCTGAAATTGGGACCGTTGACCGAGCGCCAGTACCTGGGCTTTTTGCCCGGCGGAACCGCTTACCAACCCTTGCGCGAGCTGGCCCGGTTCTCCTGCGGCATTCATCTGGAAATTGAGGTTCAGCTCAGCCTTCGGCGCGAAGCGGTACCGCGCTGCGAGTTGGGCGAAGTTGGTTTGACGGGGCCGCGATTGGGCTGGTTCTCCTGGATAAAGTCCGGGTTGGACTTCGATCGCTCGCCCGAGGATACGGTGTTCCTGTTGGCATAGGGGAGAAGATATGGGACTCAATCTACGATCGCTCATCGCGAAACTGGACGACACGGCGCGCCTGGCGCTCGAGGCTTCCGCGGGATTCTGCTTATCCCGGACTCACTACGACGTTGAAATCGAGCATTACTTGATGAAGCTGCTCGATTCGAGCGATGGCGATTTTGCCTGCATCCTGAAACAATTCGGCGTCGACAAATCGCGCCTGGCCGTGGAGTTGACGCGCAGCCTCGACAAGCTCAAGTCCGGCAACGCGCGCACGCCGGCCCTGAGCCCGTCCCTGCTGAAGATGTTCACCCAGGGCTGGACCATAGGCTCGATCGACTTCGAGGCTACGCGCATCCGCACCGGGTTCACCATCCTCGCGCTGGTCTCCGACGACGAACTGGCGCGCATCGTGCGCGATGTCAGCAGGGAGATGCAGAAGATCCCCGCCGACTCGCTCAAGAAAGACTTCCTGGCAACGGTCGCGAGTTCCGTCGAAAGCGAGGAAATGGCGTCCGCCGAAGCCGCCGCGCCGGAGGGCGGCCCGCGCCCCGCTGTGGGCGGCAAGACCCCCAACCTCGATCAGTACACCGTTAACCTGACCGAGAATGCCCGCCAGGGTAAGGTGGACCCCGTTCTGGCGCGCGATTCCGAAATCCGCCAGGTGATCGATATCCTCACCCGCCGCCGTCAGAACAACCCCATTCTGGTCGGGGAAGCCGGCGTCGGCAAGACCGCCGTGGTGGAGGGCTTTGCTCTGCGCATCGCGCAAGGCGACGTGCCGCCGGTGCTGAAGAACGTCGCCGTAAGAACCCTGGACCTGGCGCTGCTTCAAGCCGGGGCGGGCGTCAAGGGCGAATTCGAAAACCGCCTCAAGGGATTAATCAACGAAGTCAAAGCCTCGCCCACGCCCATCATCCTGTTCATCGATGAGGCCCACACCATGATCGGGGCGGGCGGCCAGGCCGGCCAGAACGACGCCGCCAATCTCCTCAAGCCGGCCCTCGCCCGCGGCGAATTGCGTACCGTCGCCGCCACCACCTGGTCTGAGTACAAGAAGTACTTCGAAAAGGACCCGGCCCTGGCGCGCCGCTTCCAGTTGGTCAAGGTCGAGGAACCCACCGAAACCCAATGCGCCCTCATGCTGCGGGGAGTGGTGCCGACTCTCGAAAAACATCACAAAGTTCGCATCCTCGATGAAGGATTGCTGGCCGGCGTCAAGCTCTCGCACCGCTACCTGCCGGACCGCCAGTTGCCCGACAAGGCCATCAGCGTCCTCGATACGGCCTGCGCCCGCCTGGCGCTGGGCCAGAACTCCACGCCCCCGGCCATTGAGGATGCCATGCGCACCATCGAGGATCTCGCGGTGCAGACCCGCATCCTCGCGCGGGAAGCCGCCGCCGGCGCGGATCACGCGGAGCGTCTGGCCTCCATCGCCGAGAAAAAGACCGCCACCGAAGCGCGCCTCCAGGAATTGACCAGCCGCTTTGAGAAGGAACGCGATCTGGTCTCTCGCATTCGGGAAATCCGCGCGCAACTGGAGACCGGCAGCGCCACCGCGCCGCCGCCCCCCGCGGAACCCGCGCCCGCCGGCGCTGCCGTTGCCGTTGCGACGGCTCCCGCCGCCGTCGAGGCTCCGCCCGATCCCGATCGACTGCGCTCCCAGCTTGCCGAACTGAACGCCGAGCTGGCCGCCATGCAGGGCGAAACGCCGCTCTTGCGCGTCTGCGTGGATGCCCAGATCATCGGCGAGGTGGTTTCCGCCTGGACGGGCATCCCCGTCGGCAAGATGCTTAAGGATGAAATCGCCACCGTGCTCACCCTGGAGCAGCATCTCGGCTCGCGCGTCATCGGCCAGGACCACGCCCTCGCCGGCATCAGCCAGCGCGTACGCACCGCCCGCGCCGGTCTGGACGACCCCGGCAAGCCGGTGGGCGTCTTCCTGCTGGTCGGCCCCAGCGGCGTCGGCAAAACCGAGACCGCCCTGGCGCTTTCCGACCTCCTCTTCGGCGGCGAGCGCAACATGATCGGCATCAATATGTCGGAGTTCCAGGAAGCCCACACCGTCTCTACCCTCAAGGGATCGCCTCCCGGCTATGTGGGCTATGGCGAAGGCGGCGTGCTCACCGAAGCCGTCCGCCGCCGTCCCTACTCCGTGGTCCTGCTCGATGAAGTCGAGAAGGCCCACCCCGACGTTCTGGAGCTCTTCTTCCAGGTGTTCGACAAGGGCCAGATGGAAGATGGCGAAGGCCGCGAGATCGATTTCAAGAACACCATCATCATCCTGACCTCCAACGCCGCCACCGACAGCATTATGAAGCTCACCGCCGATCCCGAGACCATGCCTTCGCAGGAGGGGCTGGTCAAAGCCATCAAGCCGGAGCTTGACAAAATCTTCAAGCCCGCTTTCCTGGGCCGCCTCGTGATCATCCCGTACTTCCCCATACGCGACGAATCGCTCAAGAAAATCATTGTGCTCAAGCTCGCCAAAATCCAGCGGCGGCTACTCGAAACCCACCGCATCGCGTTCACTTACGACGGCGCGCTGGTCGATGAAGTGGCCCGCCGCTGCACTGAGGTCGAAAGCGGCGCCAGAAACGTGGATAATATACTGACGAATACCATGTTGCCGGAAATCTCCGTGCAGATCCTGGGCAAGATCGCCGAAGGCCTCAGGCCCGAAAGCGTGCACGTGGGCGTAGGCGAAGGCGGAGCGTTTACCTATTCGTAGACGGAGCGGATTCAGAATCGGCCGCCGCAACGGCCGGGGGACCATAGCTTGACTCCAACCCAGACGGAACGTCCATTTCGCTTCACGACGCCTCTCGGCGACGACGCCCTGCTGCTTGAGAGCTTCACCGGCCTAGAGCGCGTCTCTACGCCCTATCGCTTCATCCTGCAACTGCTGTCGGACAATCCCAACATCGATATGCAGGCTTTGCTTACGAAGCCCGCAACCTTATTCATCAAGCTGGAGGACCAATCCGAACGGAGCATCCACGGGATCCTGAACCGCATGAAACTGGTGGAATCGGGCGCGGATGGCATGGCGAGGTACGAGGCCGAAATGGTCCCCTGGTTTTGGCTCCTCACCCTCTACTCCAATTGCCGCATTTTCCAGAACAAATCGGTCACCGACATTGTCGAAGCGATCTTTCAGGACCGCGGCTTCCACGACTATCAGCTCAAGACCCAGGCAACCTATGAGCCTCGCGAATACTGTGTGCAATATCGCGAGACCGACTTCAACTTCGTTTCCCGCCTCCTGGAGGATGAGGGTATCTTCTATTACTTCGAGCAGACCGCCGACAAGCACACGCTGGTGCTGGCCGACGATAAGCTCGCCTTCAAGGCCTGCCCTCACAAACCCAATGCCCGCTATACGCCGTCTCTGGGAGGCCGCCTCGATGAGGACACCGTCCTCACCGTCGAAGAGGAACACAAAGTAACTACCGGGATTGCTTCGCTGGCGGACTACGACTTTGAGAAGCCCAACACCCGCCTGTATGCCACTCTTTCCGGCAGCGAACCTGCCGAGTACTACGATTATCCCGGCAAATACAGCACCTTGGACGATGGCGACCGCTACGCCAGGCTTCGTCTGGAAGAGCGCGAAGTGGAACTCGTGACCGTGCGCGGCAAGAGCAACTGCATGGGCTTCGAGTGCGGCTATAAGTTCACCTTGGAGGAGCACTTCCGCGACGCGGCCAACAAGGATTATACGCTGATCGCGCTCCACCACAGTGGCAAGAACACCAGTTACAGCGCCGGCAAGCCGGAGCCGTTTGATTACGCCAATGAGTTCGAAGCCATTCCCAATTCGGCGCCCTTCCGGCCGCCGCGCCTGGCCCGCAAGCCCGTAATTGCCAGCACGCAGACCGCGGTCGTGGTCGGCAAGTCCGGCGAAGAGATCTGGACCGACAAGTATAGCCGCGTCGTCGTGCAGTTCTTCTGGGACCGGGAAGGAACGGACGACGAGAAAAGCTCCTGCTGGGTCCGCGTCGCCCAAGGCTGGGCCGGGAAACAGTGGGGATCCATCTACATCCCGCGCATCGGCCAGGAGGTCGTGGTTAGTTTTCTCGAGGGCGACCCGGATCGCCCCCTGATCACCGGGTCGGTTTACAACGCCGACCAGATGCCCCCGTACACGCTGCCCGACGACCAGACCAGGAGCACCGTCAAATCGAATAGTTCCAAGGGCGGCGGCGGTTCGAACGAGATCCGCCTGGAAGACAAGACGAGCAGCGAGCAGATTTACGTTCATGGCCAGAAGGACCTCGACATTGTCATCGAGAACGATCGCATGGAGTCGATCAAGCGGGACCGGCATCTCATCGTCGCGCGCGACAAGCTGGAGCAAGTCAAGCAGGACAGTCACATCAATATCACCCAGGACCGGATTGAGAGCATTGGCCGCAACCTCAACGTGTCGATCGGTGGAAAAGCCTCGGTCAAGATCACCGGTTCGAACTCCCTGGCTGTGACCGGCGACGTGATCGAGCAGTTTAGCGGCAACCATAGCAGCCAGGTGACCCAGAACCTCTACCTGAAAGGCTTGCAGGTGGTGATCGAAGCGGAAGTCGGCCTCACCCTGGTGGTGGGCGGCAACTTCATCACAATCGACGCTGCGGGAGTTGCGATTATGGGAACAATGGTGCAGATCAACAGCGGCGGAGCCGCGCTCTCCGGCTCGCCGGGTTCGCTGCAGTCGCCCAATTCGCCGACCGCTGCCAGCGAGCCCGATAATACCGATTGAAATGGGACCAACTACGCCAGTCGCCGCGCCTCCCATTACCGCCGAATATGCAACCGCCTTGCAGCCGGCCGTGCCCAACGCCGCGCCGGTGCAGTCGGCCTTTCGCTTCTGCCGCGGCGCCGGCGGACAGACGCGCGTCGATTCCGGCAGCACCTCGGTGATCTCAAACCCGGCCGCCGGGCAGACCATTCTGCTCGACCACGTCAAGAAGACAGCCACCGTTCAGCAGACTCTTCCACCGCCGCCGGGGCTTCCCGCTATGCCAAAGCCGCCCGCATTGCCGGGCGCGCCCGCCGTTCCCAAAGCGCCCAACGTGCAAGTGCAGGATCTCGGCAAGAGCGTCATCCAGGGCCAGGCAGTGGAGGGGAAGCGCTTCCTGATTCCGCCCCCGCCACCGCTGCCGGCGCTTCCCGCTATGCCGAAGCCGCCCGCATTACCGGGCGTGCCTCAAGCTCCCAAGCCGCCCGCCGCGCCCGCCGCGCCGAAACCGCCCACCATCGCGGACTTCTGGCACAGTCCAGCCTTGTGTCTGCCGATGCTGACTAAGATGAGCGGACCCTTCGGCCAAATGACTCAGGCGTGTCACAGCGCTGT
>Ga0182014_10008148_pt1 | contig 10787 bp, 9 predicted proteins | sample 612S2DmetaG_FD_120489 | JGI IMG/M metagenome (GOLD analysis project Ga0182014, IMG submission 120489) | Permafrost microbial communities from Stordalen Mire, Sweden - 612S2D metaG | ecosystem: Environmental > Terrestrial > Soil > Wetlands > Permafrost | place: Sweden: Stordalen | collected... | reverse complement strand
GCGGCAGGCTTTATTTGATGAGGAGGACGCGCGCGAATCGGTGCCCAAGGCGATCGCGGCGGCGCGGCAAATCGCGCGCTTCAACTCGCAGATCGTGGTCGAGCCCCATGTCGCCGACCTGATTCCCGCGAATGTCGATTCCCTGCTCGGCGGCTCGGACCTGATCCTGGATGGCACCGACAATTTCGAAACCCGCTATCTAATCAACGATTATGCGGTGAAAAATTCCGTGGCCTGGATTTACGCGGCCGCGGTCGCGAGTTATGCCGTGACCATGAACATCCTGCCCGGCGAAACGGCATGTCTCGCCTGCATCTTTCCAGAATCCCCGCGCGGAACGGTAGAGACCTGTGAGACCGCCGGCATTTTGAATTCCGCGGTGAATCTGGTGGCGTCGATTGCAGCTAGCGAGGCGCTGAAGTTTTTGGTAGGCGCGCGCTCGAAAATGCGGCGAACTCTGCTTTCCTGGGATGTCTGGACGAACGAACGGGCAGAATTGGCGACGGCCGCGATCCATCCCCGGGCGGGATGCCGCGCCTGCTCGGGAGACTTTGTTCATCTGGCGGGTGAAGGGCGGCCTCACATTACGATGTGCGGCAGGAATTCCGTGCAGATCCACGAGCGGCAGCGGCCAGTGGACTTCGAGGAACTGAGCGTCCGCCTTCAGCCTCACGGCCAGGTTCGCCACAACGAGTTCGTGCTGAAGTTCTGGCGCCAGCCCTACGAAATGACGCTATTTCCCGACGGACGGGCGATCATCAAAGGAACGACCGACACGGCCATTGCGCGCAGCCTGTATGCCCGCTTCGTCGGCAGTTGAAAGCAATGGAGCGACGGGCGTCCCCGCCCGTCCCTCGATCACTAGGCCGGGCGGGGGCCGTCCGGCGTTCCGCCCGAGCTGCGCCAATCCCTTGCAGGTTGTGCGCACCAATTTTCACCAGACTTCTGAACGGGCCTCGTTGAAACTCAGTTGTTTAGCCGAGAGCGCCGCGAATCTCCGAACATTCTGGCTGTCTCCGGCCCAGTGCAAACTGGCCAGCAAACTGCACTTAAACCCGGAAAGCGTTAGTCCCTCGTGGAGGCAGTATGCGACCCTATTTAGTTCTGATGACGGTAGTTTTGCTGGCAGTAGCGGCCTTTGGGCAACAGCCCTTTCCTCTCCCCGGCTCTTGCCTTTATGGATGCGGCCCGTATATCCCGCTGGTGACCACGCCGATGTTGTCCCTACAAACGGTTTCGCCGAATCCGGTGGGAGCGAGCAACGCCACCACGGGATTAATTGCCGGCGCAACCAACGCGACCCTTTCGGAGATTCAGGGATCGACCAGTTCGGTGTACACCGTGCCCGTGTGGTACCAGGGCGGCGGCGCTCCGCTGACCGCTTCCGATGTCCACCTGTGGCCCGAGCCGATTGGACGCGAAGGTCATCCGATGCACAACGCGATGCGCGAAGAACGTCCGCGGGAAGAACGTTCGACCGAAGCTCGGGGCCCGCGCGCAGAAGCGCGCGGCGGCTGGATGTATTACACGGGACAGGAACACACTTCGGACGCGGCGCTGGTGGCAAACCAAGCGAAGGGCTCCAGGAAAGCCGCTCACGTCTATGACAACGACGACGTCACGCGCCAGAATGACAAGAACGGCGATGTGAAATACGGCGGCAAAACGGAAAAGATGTAAGAGGCGGCTTTTCGCTGTTGGCTCTTGGCTCTTGGTCGCGACCTAGTGTCGGCGGCTGGGAGCCTTTTGTTTTGTGGTGGACTGACTGATTGGACTTGCAGCTTTCCCCAATCGACCGCCTATTTCCTCAACCTCTTTTCTTCCTCGTTCTGCAACGCGCCGGGCAATCTGTTATCTTCGTCGGTTGATTCTCTCCACACATACCATGCAGGCGCCGCCCTGCGCCGAGGATGAGTGTCCTTATGCCTGAGCTAGCACGCCCTGAGCCGTCCCGCTTCTACCGCTGGATGGTCTTGATTGTTGTCAGCCTCACCATGTTTGGGAATTATTACGTCTATGACTGCATCGCGCCCATCGCCGACCTGCTCACGAAACAACTCGGGTTCACCGATTCCAACATCGGCCTGCTGCAGGCGATCTACAGCATCCCGAACGTGTTCATGGTGCTGATTGGCGGTTACATCGTAGACCGCATTGGGGCTCGCAAAGCGATCTTCATCTTCGGAACACTCTGCCTGATTGGGGCGGTGATTACTCTTTACCCCGACAATCGCTGGCTGCAAACCGGAGTCGTCGGATTGGTAAACCTGGCTGTCCCGGTCGTCCGCTTGCTCGGCCACATCCCCTTGCTTTCGAGAATCGGATTCGTGGGCGACCTGGCCTCCGTCGGGAAGATTCAGACGGCAAGAGGCGCGTTGGTGGCGGGCATGTCGGCCGGGCGTCTGGTGTTTGGGATGGGCGCCGAGTCGCTGATCGTTGCCGTCACCGTGGCCCTAGCCAAATGGTTCCGAGGCAAAGAACTGAGCTTCGCCTTCGGCATCAACCTTATGATGTCTCGCGCCGGCTCATTGTTGGCGCAATGGTCCCCCTCCTGGGCCGGTTTCGCTTATAGCCGGTGGCGGGGGCCGTTGCTCATCTCGGTTGTATTCGCGACATTTTGTGTGACCGGCGCCCTGCTCTACTGGGTCATGGAGGTCCATGCCGAGAAGCGCTACCAGGTGGGTCCAGCGGGCTCGACCGATAAAGTAGTTTTCCGGGATATTACGACGTTTGGGCTTTCGTACTGGTATATCGTCGCGCTTTGCATAGTGTTCTATTCGGCGATTTTCCCTTTTGAGACCTTTGCCTACAAGTTCTTCATGGATGTGCATCACACGACTCGCGAAGCGGGCGGGGATTTGGTGGGGATGCTGACCATCTTCACGATGTTTGGAACGCCGTTCTTCGGAAAGTTTGCCGATAGGGTCGGCAAGCGCGCGCTCCTGATGATGATCGGCTCCGTGCTGTTGATTCCCGTTTATCTGATGATGGCCTACCTGCACTCGTCGACCTACCTCACCGTCTATTTCCCTTCCACCTCAGCCGACGGGCACTTCGCGTTCATGCCCCACAGCCTCCCGCCCATCCTTTTGCTGACCATGGCCATGATGGGCGTCGCCTTCTCGCTGATCCCGGCGGTGATGTGGCCATCGGTTGCCTATATCGTGGACCAATCCAAGCTGGGGACGGCCTATGGGCTGATGACCATGATCCAGAACATTGGGCTGGCTGGCTTCAACTTGATGATCGGGTGGGCGAACGACCATAACTACGCTGGAGCCGATAATCCCAATGGCTACCGGATGGGGATGTGGATCTTTTCGATTCTGGGATTTCTGGGGGTGTTGTTCGCTTACCTGCTGCGGCGCCGGGAACTCGGTCCCCATGGGCATGGGCTCGAGACGATTACGGCTAAGGGATAGAGTGAGGCGCGCGGAGAGACGGGCGTCCTCGCCCGTCCCGCTGCGCCCTTCGGACGGGCGAGGACGCCCGTCTCTCCATAAACTGATGGTTACGAGAGTGCCGGCTTAGCCGGGTACTTTGGTCGGAGAGATCATTCCGCAAGCTACGGTTTTTGGTATTCTGACGACTTGGAAACGGTCGAGAGCGCTTCCGCAACTGCCTCGGCAAATTTGTACAACGAAAAGAGTTCGAAGCCGCATCTGAACGAGTAGCGGCCGGAAAAGGCGACTTGACCGACCCGAAGGAACGCAGCACCGAAGCAGAAGCTATTGAGCAGGCGAAGCAGGGCCACGAAGCGGCATTCGAAGTCTTGTATCACCTGCACAAACGCCGCGTGTACTCGCTATGTTTGCGCATGGTCTCCAATCCCGCGCAGGCCGAAGACCTGGCCCAGGAAGCATTTCTACAGCTGTTTCGCAAGATTGGCACCTTTCGCGGCGAGTCCGCCTTCTCCACCTGGCTGCACCGCATGACCGTCAACGTGGTGCTGATGCAACTGCGCAAGAAGGGCCTGCCGGTGGTGTCGCTCGAAGAGACTCTGGAAGCCGACGACCAAGCTCCCAGAAAAGAATTCGGTACCAGGGACGTGAAATTAACGGGCTCGATCGATCGTCTGCAATTGCAGCGGGCGATCGACAAGCTGCCGCCGGGCTATCGAACGGTCTTTGTGTTGCACGATATTGAAGGCTTCGAGCATAACGAAATTGCCCAGATGGTGGGCTGTTCGATTGGCAACAGCAAGTCGCAGCTCCACAAAGCACGATTGAAGCTGCGGGATTATCTGAAGTTCATGAGAGCCGAAAAGGCCAGGACTGGTTAACGGAAGTGCGGTATTGGGGAGAGAGTTGGCTATGAAGTGTTCAGATGTAGAGCGAGTTTTGCCGGAGCTCCTCGACGGCGCTCCGGACGGTGCGTCTCCGAGTGGCGACAGCGTTCAGGCTGACCTTGAGACGCATTTGAAATCCTGTCCCGCTTGTGCGGACCTGATCTCAGACCTGAAGCTGATCGCGGGCGAAGCCCGGCAACTGGCGGCAACCGAAGAACCGGCGGCCCGGGTGTGGTTGCGAATTGCGGCTGAATTGCGCGCCGAAGGGCTTATTCGTGAACCGGAACCCGCGCCCGCCCGGCCCGTCCTGGTTCCAACTTTTCCCCGACGGCGATGGACATCGACCGCGTGGTGGCTGGCGCCCGTCGCGGCGGCCGCGCTCGTGGTGGCAGGCTCTTACGTGGTAAGTCATAGGCCAGCTCCGCCAGTGGCGAAACAACAAGCTCCAGCACCTGCAATGACTTCTCCGGCGGCAGTGACATCCCCAACTTCAGAGGCCGCTGCAACTCCCTCGCGTTCAGTGCCGGCCCCGGCTCCTCAGCAACTGGCACAGTCCGCGAAGCCAGCGGGCATAGTGGAATCTGCGGTGCCACCTGCGGTAGAACCCGGGCCGAGCGAGGAAGATCAACAGTTTCTGAGTGTAGTTTCCACGCTTGCCCCTGCGATGCGGGCCACGTATGAAAATGAATTGCAGGCGGTGAATGCCGATATCCGGGAAACGCAGGCCTACGTGAATCGGAATCCGGGGGACGCGGATGCGCGGCAGCATTTAATGGACGCTTATCAGGAAAAGGCACTTCTTTATCAGATCGCGATGGATCGTATTCAGTAAGGGAAGGGCGGACCGGCCCTCCGGCCGCAGGGGCGTTCTTATGATATGTTCTCGGAAAGCAAATCGGCGGCAGGCAAATCGGCAAACCGCTGCCGTAACTCTGGTTCTGGCAACCTGTCTGGCGTCGGCGGCCTTCGCCGAAACCAAGGCCGAGACCAGGAAAGAGTACCGTTTCACCGTCGGTCCCAACGCGATAATTTCCGTGGATACGCAGTACGGGGCGATTTCCGTAAAACCTGGCAGCGGCAATGCCGTGGTAGTGACGGCCACGCTCAAGTCCGAAAACGTGGAAGTCGACCAGCAGCAAACTGGCAACCGGATCGAGATTGCGTCCCACCTGCTGCAGGGCGCGGACCAGCAAGCGGGCCAGGTCGATTACGAACTGCTGATCCCTCCCGGCGCTACGCTCAACCTCCATTCGTCGTCCGGTCCATTGTCGGCAGAGCGTTTGCAGGGCGACTTAACCCTGGAGGGCGCCGATGCGGTGGTGAATGTTCGCAACGTCCAGAATTGTCATGTGCACGTGCGTACCATGGGCGGCCCGATCACGCTCACCGATGTTACCAATGGCCACGTGGAGATCGCCTCGATCAGCGGCGACGTCCATATGAAATCCGTCACTGGGTCGCTGGTTCAGGTCGTTTCCGGCCGCGGAAAGATCTTCTACGATGGCGATTTCGGCTCCGGTGGCGACTATCGGTTCACCACCCACACCGGCGATATCGAGGCCCTGGTTCCGGCAGATGTCTCGGCCGATTTTAGAGCGCACTCCGTACTCGGCCGAGTCCAACACGATTTTCCTCTCCAGCCCAAGCACTCACGCTTTCCGGTCGAAGCAGGACGTTCCTTCCTGGGTACGTCTGGCAAAGCATCATCGGAAGTCGTGCTGCGCTCTTTCAGTGGTAAAATCCGCCTCAAGCAACGCTGAACGTCAAGTGCTGATCATCACACGAGAGAGAAAAAAACACGGAAGGCATGTTGATCCAGTTGCCTTCTTGTGTCATGGTGCGTCATGGCAGTGCGTGCGGTGTTTCTGGTGGGATTTATGGCTTCCGGCAAGAGCAGCGTCGGGCAGGAACTTGCCCGGCGGCTGGGCTGGGATTTTGTGGACCTGGATGCCCGTATCGAGTCTCGCGAGCGGCAAACCGTTCCCGAAATTTTTCGGGACCGAAGCGAGCCCGGGTTTCGGCTCGCCGAAACCAGCGCGCTGCGCGATCTGCTGACCGCGTCGCTCGGACAAGACAGCGTGGTCGCGCTCGGCGGCGGGGCGTTCGTACAGGAAAGGAACCGCGAATTGTTACGGCAGTGGCCAACGGTTTTCCTGGAAGCGCCCGCATCCGAACTCTGGCAACGGAGCCTGACGGATGGCATAGAACGGCCGCTGCGGGGAGATCCAGACCAGTTCGCTCGACTGTATGCGGAACGCCTTCCCTTTTATCGCCAGGCGGCCGTGGTGGTAGAAACCACGGGCAAGCAGGTGGCTGCCATTTGCCTCGAGATCGAAGCTGCATTGCAACTTGGAGGAACTCCGGAAGACGCGGGCTCGGGCTTAGCTCGAATTAATGTCACAGGTTTCGGAACAGGAGAATCACAGTGAAGCTGAAGTTGTCTCATCGGCTGCTTGCTTTCATGATGGCGGTGGTTGTGATGGTTGGGTACATTGCGGCGGGGTCCTGGGCGAGCGCCGCTCCCCTGTCAAAAGAGAAGGAGAAAGAGAAAGAACACGAGGGGAAGAAAGTCGACTCCGGTTCTTTCGGCGTCTCCCAGAATGGCCATCGTGTAGGAACCGAGACGTTTTCGATCTATCAGACCAGCAACGGCAGCGTCATCGACTCCGAGTTCAAAACGGAAAATGCTCCCATCGCGGCCGTGCAGACCTCCGAGATGCAGCTTACTGCCGCCGGGGATATCCGGCGCTACGAGTGGAAGGAACTGAGTCCGGGGAAAGCGGAATCGGTGGTGCTTCCGAATGATGATTTTCTGACGGAGAAGTGGCGCACTGGGCCCGAGGAGAAAGAACATGAACAGCCCTACCTGCTGCCGCTGTCGACCAGCATCCTGGACGACTACTTCTTTATCCACCGCGAAGTGCTGGCTTGGAAGTTCCTGGGCGCATCCTGCAAACAGGACAAAGGGCAAGTGCAGTGCCCGCTGAAGCAGCGCGCCCAGTTCGCAACCATGAACCCGCACCAACACTCTTCGGCGCCCCTCAGCGCGGAGTTCCTCGGCCGGGAAAAGGTGAGCCTGAAGAGCGGGCCGCAGGACCTGCTCAAACTGGAACTGAAGACCGAAGCGGGAACCTGGCAACTCTGGCTCGACGATCAGTTCAAGGTCATGCGGATGTTGGTTGTAGGCGAGAATACCGAAGTGGAGCGCGATTAGATCGAGGCGATCGGGTGCCCCGTCCAAGCTCTGCTTGGGCGGGTGAGCGGCGCAAACCTCAGTTGGCTGAAGGTCAGCCTCTTTCGGCATTGGATCGCTCTTTATTTCCGGCGATACGATAAGGTGCGCCCGAGAAGAAGTCGTTGGCATGCGGTACCGGACCGGTTGGGATAACTCTTGACGATTCTTGATTCACGCACGTCGCGGGTTCTGTTCACGGCTTTTCTGTTCGCCGTGGGGTTGGGCTTTCTCTATGCGGCGCGCCGAACGCTGATTCTCTTCCTGTTCGCCATCTTCTTTGCCTACCTCATTAATCCGGCGGTGGGGCGGCTGGAGAAACTGGTCCGCAGCCGCGTCTGGGCAATCGCCATCATTTACCTCCTGCTTCTCCTTGGCTTGGTAGTGGTCGGCCTTCTTGTCGGCCCCAGAATTGCCCGGCAAAGCGCCCGCCTCGGAGAGTCGCTGCCTGGACTTATGGATAAGGCCGGCACCAGCCAGTTCTCCGGCCAGATCGGGCAACTCGCCGCGCAGATCGGAAAAGAACACGGCTGGACCAAAGACACACAGAAGCGAATTCAGGGTTTTTTGATAAGTCACCGGGAAGATTTGTCCGCCCTGGCGCAGCACATCGCCTTTCGAGCAGCCGAGGCGGCGCAGCAAGCGTGGGTGCTGTTTCTAGTGCCGATCCTGGCCATTTTTTTTCTGCGCGACGGTGGCAGCTTTCATGAAGTGCTGGTGGCGCTGGTGCAGTCGCGCACGCAGCGCGAGTTTCTGGAAGATGTTCTCCAGGATCTGAACCAGATGCTCGCCCAATTCATTCGCGCCCAGTTGACCCTGGCGGCGCTGTCGCTGCTCGCCTACACCTCAGTTTTGGGTGCGATGCGAGTTCCATTCGCGCTGACGCTCGGCACCGCCGGCGGCGCGCTGGAGTTCATCCCCATGGCGGGACCGCTGCTGGCAGGTACGGCCATGATGATCGTCGCCGTTCTGGCGGGATATCAGCACTGGGCCTTCCTGCTGTTGTTCTTGCTCGTCTGGCGGATGGTGCTCGACTACGCAATCTCTCCCCGCGTCATGGGAGCCAGTGTGGAATTGCACCCGCTGGCGGCTTTGTTCGGCATTCTCGCAGGCGGCGAAATTGCCGGAGTGCTCGGCGTCTATCTTTCCATCCCGGTGATGGCCAGTCTGCGCATCGTCTGGCGTCGCTGGCGCATCTACGCCGAAAAACGCAAGTTCGGCCCCCTCAACGAGTACTCTTTGGGGAGAAGTTAGCTCTCCGCCACTGGCCGCGTGATGAGTCCTACGGTGGAGCGACGGGCGTCTCGCCCGTCCAGCCAGCCGGGCGGGGACGCCCGGCTCTCCACCAGAGCCTCTAAGACGACGCAGCCGCGCCTGTGTTCTTCACCGCGTCCACATCGACTTTGCGAAGAAACTCGGCCGCCGCTTCCGGCAGCACCGTGTTGATGAACATTCCCGAGCCCAGCTCAAATCCGGCCATTCGCGTCAGCCGCGGGATCACGCTCAGATACCAGTGAAAGTACTTCACGCCCACGCTCTCGGCGGGTGCGCTTCGAATCGTAAAATTGAAATCCGGGTCCGCCAGCCCGTGGTAGAGCTTGGCCAGTATCGAGCGCAACATCCGCGCCAGATCGTTGATCTCCGCGCCGCTCACATCGCCGAAGCTGGCCATGTGCCGCCGCGGATAAATATGGGTACAGAACGGAGCCGGCGAGGCATACAGTTCGAGCGCCACGAAGTGCTCGGAAATCGCAACGATCCGGGTTTGTTCTTCTAACTCCTCTTCCAGCATCTGACAAAACATACACTCGCCATAATCGTCAAAGTGCCGTAAAGCGTGTTGAAAGCGCTCGCGCACTTGCAGCGAAATCACTGGCGTCGCAATGATCTGGGAGTGCGGGTGTTCCAGGCTGGTGCCGGCGTCGGGCCCGTGATTCTTGAAGATGGTAATCAGCGCGATGCGCCGGTCCAGGCTCAGTTCATCGTAGCGAATTTTATAGATACGGAGGATTTCCGCCATGTAGGAATCGGGCATGAGGGCCATAACCTCCGAGTGGTCGGGCGTCTCCACGATCACATCGTGAACCCCGAAGCCGTTCACCGACCGGAGCGACCGGTGTACGGTGCGCGTCGGCTGCACTTCGCGGGAAAGAGCCGCAAACTTATTCGGGATCACTCGCGCGTGCCACGGAACCTCCATCGAGGTGGGTATCCGCATAATTTCCGGCGGCGTCAGCTTCTCGTTCCCCGGACAAAAAGGGCAGTTCGCGACAAACGCTGCCGCCGGCTTCCGTTCGCTGTGGCGCGCCATTTCTTCCGGACGCCGGGCGCGCTCGGTTGCGATCACAACCCATTCCTTGGTAGCAAAATTCTGACGCAGTTCTGACATAGTCACTCCTGGCAGCCCGTCGTGTAAGTTCGATTTGTATCAGGCTATGCCTTTAGGCATACCGTAATTCCCGCGTCATAAATGCGCCTTTAGGCGTTGGTTTTGCGCGCTGGAGTTTTACCGCAGGCTGCTAGGCAAAGCCTACATCCAAGATCGAAAGTCGAACAGTCACCGAGGGTCGTATTCCTGCATCTCGCGAGACTTGGGCGACCACACGCATCGCATTCGCCGGTCGATCAGCGGCGGCATTCCCTGTCGAAAATTTCGCTGGTATAAAATCAAAACTTATTATGTCAAACAAGCTTCCTGTAGGAATTCTCGGCGCCACGGGCATTGTCGGCCAGCGCTTCATTCAAATGCTGGAGCGCCATCCCTGGTTCGAAGTCGCATGGCTGGCCGCTTCCGACCGTTCGGAAGGACGGCCCTATGCCGAAGCTACGCGCTGGCGTTTGAAAACTGCCATCCCCGCTGACGTCGCCAAAATGACGGTTGCGCCCGCCCAGCCCGAAGGCGCCCCGAAAATTATCTTCGCCGCTCTCGATGCTTCGATCGCCCGCGAACTGGAGCCGCAGTTCGCCGCCGCCGGCTGCGCCGTCGTCTCCAATTCGAGCGCGTTGCGCATGCAGGCCGACGTTCCGCTGGTGATTCCCGAGGTCAACGCCGATCACATCCAGTTGATCGACAATCAGTCATGGCGGCGCAACTCCGGCGGCTTTGCCGTCACCAACCCCAACTGCTCGGCCATCGGTCTGGCGCTGGCGCTCGCTCCCTTGCATCGCGCGTTCACTCTGGAGGCGGTGATGGCGGTCACCATGCAAGCGGTCAGCGGCGCCGGATATCCCGGAGTGCCTGCGCTCGATATTCTCGGCAACGTCATC
>Ga0182014_10008147_pt1 | contig 10787 bp, 7 predicted proteins | sample 612S2DmetaG_FD_120489 | JGI IMG/M metagenome (GOLD analysis project Ga0182014, IMG submission 120489) | Permafrost microbial communities from Stordalen Mire, Sweden - 612S2D metaG | ecosystem: Environmental > Terrestrial > Soil > Wetlands > Permafrost | place: Sweden: Stordalen | collected... | reverse complement strand
GCTGTGGTGTTCGCGGCCACTGCGGCCGTGGGAATCTACGACCTGGTCCAACGCAAGCACTCGGTGCTGCGGAACTACCCGGTTCTGGGGCACATGCGGTTCCTGTTGGAGGCGCTGCGCCCCGAGATGCAGCAGTACTTCATCGAACGCAACTTTGACGGCCGCCCTTTCGACCGCGACGTCCGCTCGTTGATCTACGAACGTGCCAAAGGTACTTCCGCCGAGTTGGCTTTCGGGACCGAGCGCGATATCGACGCGGTCGGCTACGAATATCTGGTGCATTCGGCGGCCCCGGTTGAACCCGCCGACGAGCCGTTCCGGGTGCGAATCGGTGGACCGGATTGCGCGCGACCGTACGACATGGCGCTGATGAACGTCTCGGCGATGAGCTTCGGCGCGCTGTCGGCCAACGCCCTGCGTGCGCTGAACAACGGCGCCCGCAAGGGTCGGTTCGCCCACGACACGGGCGAGGGTGGGCTGACTCCTTATCATCTTGGCGGCGCCGACGTGATCTGGGAGCTCGGCTCCGGTTATTTTGGCGCTCGCACCCAAGACGGCGCGTTCGATCCGGATCAGTTCGCGGACAAGGCCGCTCACGATCTGGTGAAGTGCATCTCGATCAAGTTGAGTCAAGGCGCCAAGCCCGGCATCGGCGGTGTGCTCCCGGCCGCAAAGGTCAGCAAGGAGATCGCCCGCTACCGAGGTGTGCCGGTCGGCGAGAAGTGTGTCAGCCCGGCGGAGCATTCGGCGTTTCACACCCCACGCGAACTGATCATGTTCGTGGCGCGGCTGCGTGAACTGGCCGACGGGAAACCGGTGGGCTTCAAGCTGTGCGTCGGCTCCCGGGTCGACGTGCTGGCGGTCTGCAAGGCGATGCTGGCCGAAGGGGTGACGCCCGACTTCATCATCATCGACGGTGCCGAAGGTGGAACCGCCGCCGCACCGCTGGAATACGAAGACAACATTGGTCTTCCGCTCACCGACGGATTGATGACCGTCCACAACGCGTTGGTGGGAACGGGTCTACGGGACAGGATACGGATCGGGGCGAGCGCCAAGGTCGCCTCCGGAAACGACATCGTCAAGCGCCTGATCCAGGGCGCGGACTACACCAACTCGGCCCGATCGATGATGATGGCGACGGGCTGCATCCAATCTCAGCGGTGTCACACCAACCACTGCCCGGTCGGCGTCGCGACCCAGGATCCCTATCGGGCCCGCGCTCTCGACGTCGCCGACAAGAGCGAACGCGTGTACCGCTACCAGCGGGCCACCGTCGCCCAGGCGATGCGCATGATGGGCTCGATGGGTGTCTCCGACCCGTCGATGCTCAACCCGCACATGCTGCGCAAGCGCGTATCGGCCACCGAGCAGCGCTCGTACGCGGAGATTTATGAATGGCTGGCGCCGGGAGAACTTCTCGACCATGCACCGGCCACCTGGCGGTCGGATTGGGAAGTCGCCAACCCGGACTCCTTCACCCCCGTCGGCCGCGGGCTCAACGCCGGCAGGCCTGTCTAGTGTCGGTGCCAGCGGGCTTGATGGTCGGCGTGGGTGCCCAGATAAGCGCCGGGCGCGAAGAAGGTGTCGTAGAACTCGGTGTCGAGATGTTGCGCCTGGAGATACATCAGCACGTGCACGGTCGGCACGGTGCCGGGCAGCTTGCCGAACGTGTCGTAGATGTAGGACGCCTCGGCGGTGACCACCTCCTGAATCCCGTCCGGCGGCAGCGCCGAGCCGCGCACCTTGGGCGTATCCGACCATGGTCCTTGCGTATCAGGGTGAAATGGCCCGCCGGAACCGTACTTTCGCGCGACGAGCTTCTCCACCCCAGCTGCCACCGACGGCACATGGGGTGGGCTGAGCGTCTCGAAGTATCCGGGCAGCCCGGTGACATTGGGGAAGGGCCAGCGTTCGTCGTCGTCGGCGACGAAGCCCAAACCGGGTGCGCGCGGATCACCGGAGCCACCCAGCACCGACAACCGACTGAGGCCGTCGTAGGTCCAGCCGCCGAGACCCATGGCCTGCAGCGCCAGCACCCCGTTGTTGGCGGCGATCGCGAGTTCCGCGCTCGCCTCGGTGATCGTGTACTGCTCGACGAACGACAGCGGAAGCGGGTCGTCGGCGTGCGGCGACGAGGAAAATGGTTGCAGGCCTGGAATTTTGCGACCATTGATGTCATCGACGATCGGGTAGCCGTTGGCCGCGAAGAACCACAGGTTTTCCATCAGGTGCTCGGCCAGATCAGCGATCGGGAAAGCCAGCAGGCTGCCTGGATGGTTGCCGATCCAGATGTTGTGCCCTTCCATGTGTGGTTCCTCGCGAGGCAGTTCGAGGCGAGTGTTCGAGACACGCACGTAGGACTGCGCGGTGTGACTGATCCACGCTTCGATGCTGTCGAATTCGCGCGGACGCTCGTCGCGGCTGGGTAAAAGGTAGGTGCCGGTGTCATCGGTGAAGAACAGCTGGCTGGTGTGAAAGCCCGCGGCTGACGGGAAGGTCCGGCCCGTCGCGCTACCGGAGTAGTTGGGCAACGACGGCGCATAGCTCGGGTTGTGAGTGATGCCGAAATTCCAGCCCGTCACGCCGCCGACAACTGAAACCAGCAGTGCCCGCTCAACTTCCGATAGCGGCTGAATCGGCCGACGACTGGTGTAGGCCAGCGCGCCGGCGGGAATCTGGCCGCCGACCGGGAACCGGCGCGACCGTCGCCCGGTCATCGCGGCGAAAAGTGGGAACTGTGCGAGCTCGGCCAGCGCGGACCGCTCGTGGTCGGTGATAACCAGGCTCATAGTGCGCCGGCTTCCTCAGTGCGCATAGGTGCTGCCAGGTCCGAGAAGTCGGTCATGTCGGGATGCTAGGCGCCGCGGTGAACTTTTCGTCGAAGTATCGCGTGGTAGCAGCAGTCGGTTAAAAGAGAGGTTGTGAGATGAGTCCGCTGCTGATGGTCTACTTCTCGGTCGCCGCGCCCTTCGCCGGATTTGGTCTGTTGACGCTGCAGGCGCGGCTGGAGCGATGGGACCACGACCGGCATGCCGAAGACTGAGGGGCGTCGCTTGAAGCTTCGGATCCTGGTTCTCGGCGCCGGTGTGAGCGGCATATCGGTCGCTCGCGGATTGCTGCGCGACGGACACGACGTCACGGTGTTCGACCAGCGGCCGAACGTCACCGTAGGCGGTGGTGCCGTCACCATCTGGTCCAATGGCGCGGGGGTACTCCAGCAGCTCGGTGTCGACATGGACGGGGCCGGCCAACTGCTGTCCAGCGTGCGGGTCATGACCTCCACCGGTCGCCTGCTCGCCACGATGGACCTCGACGCGATGGCGAACCGGCTGGGCGCACCCGTTCGGATGGTACCCCGTCGCATCCTGCTGGAACGGCTGCTCACCGGCTTTCCGATCGATCGCATCCACTGTAGTTCCCGCGCGGTCGGGGTAATTGATACCCGCGACGGGGTGCGGGTCGACTTCGAAGACGGCAGCTGGGCCGACGGGGATCTGCTGATCGGTGCCGACGGCCTGCACTCGGTGGTCCGCACGATCGTCGGTGCGCAACCCGCGAAGCCGACCGGCTGGTGCAGCTGGCAGGGGCTGGTCACCGTTGCGGGCATCGCTGATCCACACGTCGCAACGATGATGATCGGCGAGCACGGAAACCTCGGCATGTGGCCTGCCGGCGGTTCCGACCTGCAGTGGTGGTTCGACTTACCTTGGCATCCTGACTTTGTCAGGCCGCAACGTCCGATCGAGATGATCCGGTCGCATTTCAGCGGATGGTCCGACCTCGTCGACCACGTACTCGCGACGTTGACCGACGACGATCTGGCGCCATCCCCCTTTCCGCATTTTCGGCACCCGATTCCCGGCGCCGGCGCAGGTCGACTGACGTTGCTCGGCGATGCCGCACACACGATGCCGCCCACGCTTGCGCAGGGGACCAATCAGGCGCTGCTGGACACGATGGTGTTACGCAAGGCTCTGTCAGATTTGCGAAACGGCAACGGTGATATGTCCAGCGCGCTGCGCTGGTACGAGAACACCCGTCGACGCAAGGTCAAGGCCGTGTCCTGGGTGACCACACAGCAGGTGTCTCGCAGCGAGTTCGCGCTAAGACCCGCGGCGCTGATCTCGGACCGCTTCATGACTTTGGCACTGACGGCGTTCCTCGGTTGGGTCAGTCATCGCGGAATCTCGGCCGAGATCAGCCGCGATTCCTTTGCCGAGGTGCGGTGATGTCGACGACACCAAAAGTGCCGTCCGCCAAAGCGGCCCGCATTGTTGAGCGTATTCGCCACCACCTGTATCGGCTCAACCAGCGGTTGGTGCCCGCACCGGCGGCGATGATGGAGATGATCATTGCCACCTGGACGTCTCAGGCGATCACGGTGGCCGCCGAACTAGGTGTCGCCGACGTGCTCGCCGACGGGCCATTGACGATCGATGAATTGGCGGCCCGGGTGGGTGCCGACGCGGACGCACTGCGCCGGCTGTTGCGGGCGTTGATCGGGCGGGGTGTCTTTCGTCGTCGTCAGGACGGGCGGTATGAGCTGAATTCCCTTGCCAGCACACTGCGTTCGGACGCACCGGTGTCGATGGTCTGGGCGGCCCGGTTCTACGGGTCGCGTGAGCAGCGCGAACGATGGACTCTGCTGGTGGATTCGATTCGGACCGGAAGGTCTGTCGTCCCGGCACTGCACGGCAAGGAGAGCTTCGACTATTTCGCCGAGCAGCCCTTGCATGCCGAACTTTTCAACCGCACCATGACAAGTATCTCGGAGTTGACCGATGCATCCGTGGTCGCCGGTTATGACTTCAGCGCGTACCCCACCATCGTCGATGTCGGCGGCGGGCACGGCCCATTGCTGGCCGCCATCCTGGCGGCGGCGCCGGCTTCTCGGGGCGTTCTGTACGACTTGCCTGCGGTCGTGTCGGCCGCGCCAAACCTGTTGTGCGAGCGCGGTGTGGCTGATCGGGTGCGTATCGAGGACGGATCGTTTTTCGACGGCGTTCCGGGCGGCGGCGACGTCTACGTCTTGAAGAACATCATCCACGACTGGACTGACGAGAAGGCGGTGCAGATCCTACGCAATGTTCGCACCGCCGCCGGCCCGCGAGCCACGGTGCTCCTGGTGGAATTGGTGATTCCCGACCACGACCGTGACTTCCCGGGAAAATGGGCGGATCTGGAGATGCTGCTGAATTTGGCGGCTCGCGAACGCACCGGCGCCGAGTACCGAAACCTGCTCAGCCAAGCCGGATTCCGGATGACTCGGGTAGTGCAGACTGCCTCACCGCTCAGCCTCGTGGAGGCCCGAGTCGCATAGCCATGTCGAGCCGCAGCCAACACCACATCACATAGCGTTGTACCCCGGCACGGGATACGGGGGTGGGCTGGTCGGGTTGGTGGGGCACCAGGGGTTGCGCGGCACGCCCAGGCACGGATTAGGCATGCTCGGCTGCGGGGGCAGCGCCATCATTTGGACCCCTGTCGGGCGCGGGTAGTTCGCGTACGAAGTGCTGTTCGGGCAAGGGCCGAGGAACTGCGAGTTGCAGGCGACCTCCAGACTGAGGATGCTAATCAGCCCCGCGCCCGCATCCGGGATTCCGCAGATGTTGTGGGGGAATAATTGGAGGAAGGGCGGGGCGCTCGTTACCCCTGCGCGGCCGAGCTGAAAGTGCTTGGCGTTTATGACCGTGCCCGAGGTGTCGACGTTGCCGTGCCAGCAGTTGCCGGGATAGGCAAGGTTGGAGATCTCCGCGAGGTCGCCGTTACTCGGGTTGCCGAAGAAGCCGTTGTGGCTCAGCGTGTTGTTCTCGATCTCGTTGCCCCAGTCGTCGTAGTAGCAGAACGACAACGCCTTCAGGCCGGAGCCGCCCTTACAATGGGCGATCGGTATCCAGGTCTCGGTGTCGACCTCGGGGACCAGCAGCACGCCCCACGCGCCGTTGTCGTGGATGTCGTTGTCATCGACGGTGTCGTACCGGCCTCCGACGATCAGGACGCCGACTCCCACCGGAACGCCGGTGACTTCGGAGTTGGTGGGCGTGTTTGGGTTGTTGTTGTCGTGCACCGAGTTATGCGTGACCAGCCAGCACGAATGGGTCCCGGTCGGACCGGTCTGAATACCGGGGCAGTGGCCGGACTGGGGCGACGGTTGGTCGTCGTTGTTCTGGCTGTTGGTGACGATCCCGATGTAGTTGTGGTCGAACTCGGAGTTCTGGATGAGCAGGTAGCCGCCGGAGTTGGTTCCCGAATATCCTTCGGCCGAGTTCTGGGTGTGGGCGTGGTCGAGGATCGTGTTGCAGTCCGGGCAGCCGCCGATGTAGAACCCGGCGTCGCCCATGTTGTTCGCGTACACCTGCGTGAACAGTCCCGGCCCGAAGGTGTTGGAGGCGTAGATCCCGTACTGGGTGTTCTGGTTCTCGCCGCCGTAGTAGCTCGAGGTGGCCGACAGGAACGCGCCGCGCCAGCTCCCGATCTGCTGGGTGCCGGTCGAGCCGCCGCCGTCGAACCAGATCTCATCGCCGGGGGTGAGGTCGCCTGAGAGAAAGTTGCAGGCGGTCAGGTTCTCCACGCTGACACCGGACGCCTTGAATACGATCAGGCCGTTTCGCCCCGTCTGGAGGCCGTTGGAATCGAACGGGCCGAGGTTCTGGTCGGCGGTCGCGGAGCTGCACTGAGGCGCTCCCGGCCTGGTGCCGTCGAGCACGACCCCGTTGCGGTCCATGCCGCGGATCCAGATGCCGGACGTGGTCACGAGCACGGCGGCCCCAGCCATGTCGTCGCCGGCGGCCCCGGGAGGAACGCGATTGCCGGCCTCGTGGTAGTCGCCCGGCCCGATGAGTACCCAGTCCCCGGGCCGGGCGGCGTCGACCGCTGCCTGGATGCTCGAGTACTGCCCGGGAATCCCTTGATAGCTGCCGACGCGCAGGACCGCGGCGGGGGCCCAGGGGGCAGCACGCGCCACGCAAACGCCCCCAGCGACAAGCACGCACACGCCTGCAGTGACTAGCACGCGCCGCCACCGCCACGTCGGCGCCCGCGAAATCCAGTCACGCCGATCTTCCAGCGTCGGCATCCCACTCCTGATCTGTATGGAGTGCGCCTCGGGCACTCAAGTCACGTCAGCAACAGTGAGTGATCGCCGTCACATCTAGAACACGGTGCGGTAAACGTTCGACCTCGATCGTGGCCGCGGCGAACAACCGTTTGATGCTCCTATTTTTGTTAAGGGGTCAAGCGGCGTTGATGAGCTGGGTGTTGAGCCATCGGCGGTAGTTGGCAGCGAGGGTGTCGTCGCGTTTGAGTCCGCGTTCGAGTCGGGAGATGTCGTTGGGCCATTGCGTAGTGCGTCCGGCACCTCCAACAAGGCAGACTGATCCAGGGCCTCTCCGTGAAATAAACCTGCGGTGGATGACAACCCGGTGGGGCGGCCAGACAAGACATTGATGAGGAACGACCAGGCTCCTGATTAGGTCATGTCCGCCCCGCCGGGCTCTTAGCGGTGCTTGCCCGCTCGTCGCTGGTGAGACAAATCAATTGGAAGACAACCCAGCAAGGCGTCAGTCAGAGCGAGGGTCATCACCAGCGGCGAACGGGCAGGACCATCCTCACCCGAACCGGTTGAACAAAATCAATGTCAGTGCAGCGGTCTAGTATCGAAAATATGTTCGATACTGAAGCATCGCCGCAGCTCACGAGGGCCTTCGTTGATGTGGACGACGCTGGCGTGGTGAACGTCATCACCGATGCGGCGCGCGACCAGAACGCGATGTGCGCGCGAGAGCTGGTGGCGATCGGTGAGTTGTACGCGCGTCGTGCACCCGACGACGACGTTAATCGCGAGAACTGGGCCATCGACGGCCATGAGAACGTCGTCGCCGAAGTAGGCGCGGCCTTGGGTATCAGCCGGGGCCGGGCACGAGGGCGGCTTCGGTATGCAATAGTCCTGCGCGAGCGACTGCCCCGCGTCGCCAAGGTTTTCGCGCGAGGACTTATCGACTTCCGGATGATGGCCGCGGTCGTGTCTCGCACCGAGTTGGTTGAGGATCCGGATTTGATTGCCAAGCTCGATGCGGCCATCGCACGGCACGCGCCGAAGTGGATGAGGCTGTCCGAGCCGAGGCTTTTCGAGCGCATCGACACGTGGGTGATGCGGTTTGATCCGGCCGGCACGCGAGTGCCGGGGGAGTGCACTGAGGATCGCTATGTCGACATTGCGCCAACGGATGGAGGGTTGGCCGGGATCTGGGCGCAACTGCACGCCGCCGACGGCGTGGCTCTAGATCAGAAGCTTGATGCGCTCGCTGACACAGTCTGCGCGGCGGACCCGCGAACCAAGCAGCAACGTCGGGCGGACGCCTTGGCTGCACTGGTGGCCGGGCAGGCGGCGATGCGCTGTCATTGTGAGTCACCAGACTGCACGGCAGCGCAACGACGCCCGGCCACCGACGTGGTGATCCATGTCCTGGCCGAGCAGACAGCGATCAGTGGTGACTCTCAATCGCCCGGTTGCCTGCCGAATTTCGGGCCCCTCGCCTCAACCACCCTGCGCCAGATGGCAAAAACCGCGAAGATCAAGCCAGTGGTGATGCCGTCGGCCCTCCCCGAACGAGGTTATCGACCTTCGGGGGCGTTGGCTGAATTCGTACGCTATCGGGACTTGACTTGTCGATTCCCAGGATGCGATCAACCGGCTGAAGTCTGCGATCTTGACCATACCGTGCCATTTCCGGTCGGTCCTACGCACGCATCGAATCTGAAATTGCTTTGCCGCTACCACCACTTGCTCAAAACGTTCTACACAGGTGGTGGCGGCTGGACAGATCGTCAGCTACCCGATGGCACCGTGGAGTGGACCGCGCCCAGCGGGCACACCTATACGACTATCCCCGGCGGCAGCATCTTCTTCCCCGTGTTGGCCAGGTCAACGGGAGAGTTGAAGGTCGCGCGGGGAATTGAACAGCCAACTAAAGCCAAGGGATTGATGATGCCGCGGCGGAAACGCACGCGGGCAGAAGATCGCGATTACCGTATTACCTCGGAGCGGCGGATCAACGAACAACGGCTTGCCGAAGAGCGACTCGCCAAACAGCGCCGAAAACACGCGGCGCCTTACGATCCACCGCCCTTCTGACCCGGCAGCCACGCGCCCATCCGCCGCAACGCTTCCTCGATGTCGCGCGTCGGCCCGGCGAAGGAAAGCCGGACAAACGAACCGCCGTGCTCAGGATCGAAATCGATGCCGGGCGCAATCGCTACCCCGGTGTCGGCCAGAAGCTTTGAGCAGAAAACCATCGAGTCCGCGGTGAAATCGGAGACGTCGGCGTAGACGTAGAACGCGCCGTCGGTGGGCGCCAGTCGGTCGATGCCGATGTCGCGCAGACCATCGAGCAGCGTCGTGCGATTGGCGGCGTACTGGTGCAGATGCCCGTCGGCTTCTTTGATCGATTCGGGCTCGAACGCCGCGGCGGCCGCATACTGCGACAACACGGGCGGGCAGATGGTGAAGTTTCCGGTCAGGCGGTCCACCGCGCGACGTAGCTCACGAGGCACCAGCAACCAACCCAGCCGCCATCCAGTCATCGCGAAATACTTGGAGAAGCTGTTGACCACCACTGCATTCCGCGACGTACTCCACGCGCAGCTGGTCTGTGGTGCGCCGTCGTAGACCAGTCCGTGGTAGACCTCGTCGCTGATCAGCCGCACTCCAGAGGCGTCACACCAGGACGCGATCGCCGCAAGCTCCGTGGGCTCGATGACTGTGCCGGTCGGGTTGGCCGGGCTGGCCACGACCACCCCCTGCACTGGCGGGTCGAGTGCGGCCAGCATCTGCGCGGTGGGTTGAAACCGGGTCTCCGGTCCGCATTCGATCACGACGACCTCACACCCGAGCGCCGACAAGATGTTGCGGTAGCAGGGGTAGCCGGGGCTGCTGACCGCCACCCGGTCACCGACGTCGAAGCAGGACAAGAAGGTGAGCAGAAAGCCTCCCGACGATCCCGTCGTCACCACGACATCGTCGGCATCGACCTGCAAGCCATGCCGATCCAGATACGACGCGGCGATCGCCGCGCGAAGCTCCGGAATGCCGAGCGCCACCGTGTAGCCGAGCTGATTGAGATGCAGCGCGGCCGCGGCGGCAGCACGCACCGGCTCAGGAGCCCCGGCGCTCGGCTGCCCCGCCGACAGATTCACCAGATCGCCGTGGGTGCGCTGGCGCTCGGCGGCTGCCAGCCAGACGTCCATCACGTAGAAAGGTGGGACTCCGGCGCGTAGCGCGACCCGATCGCTCATGCGATCAACGTTAGAACACTTCAGATTCGAGCCGGGACAAATACTCGCTTGCCGAACCCAGCACGTGCGAACTGCCGTGCGCGCGTTTGAAATAGAGCTGCATGTCGTGTTCCCAGGTGATCGCGATACCGCCGTGCAGTTGAATGCCCTCGGCAGCCACGGTGTTGAACGCGTCGGTGGCCGCAAGGTGGGCCAATGCCGCCGAGGTCGCCGACGGTGCGTCGGCGGCGTCGTTCACCACGGCGCGCGCCGCCTGCACTGCGACGTAAAGATCGGCCATCCGGTGCTTGAGCGCCTGGAAGCTGCCGATCGGCCGACCGAACTGCTGTCGCTCCTTGGTGTACTCGACGGTGAGTTCGAGGCAGCGCGCGGCCGCGCCGATCTGCTCGGCGGCCAGCAGGATCGCGGCGGCATCGGCCACACCAGGATCCGTGCCGAGCGGCGCGGCGCTCTCCGGTGTGATGCGGGCCAGTCGCCGAGTCGGGTCCATG
>Ga0182014_10008145_pt1 | contig 10791 bp, 9 predicted proteins | sample 612S2DmetaG_FD_120489 | JGI IMG/M metagenome (GOLD analysis project Ga0182014, IMG submission 120489) | Permafrost microbial communities from Stordalen Mire, Sweden - 612S2D metaG | ecosystem: Environmental > Terrestrial > Soil > Wetlands > Permafrost | place: Sweden: Stordalen | collected... | reverse complement strand
TGTGTCTCGCCATTCCCGTCCAGGTGACGGAGCTTCTGCCCGACGACATGGCCAAGGTCAGCCTCGACGGCGTGACCAAGGTCGTTTCGACCGCCTTGGTCGAGGATCTGAAAGTCGGCGACTACGTCGTGCTGCACGTCGGCTACGCCCTGTCGAAGATCGACCCGGAGGAGGCGGCGCGCACGCTCGAGTTGTTCGCGTCGGCGGGAGAGGCGGCCTGATGAAATACGTCGACGAGTACCGCGACGGCGCGCTGGCGCAGACGATCGCGGCGGCGATCCGCCGCGAGGTCGATCCGGCGCGCGAATACCACTTCATGGAGTTTTGCGGCGGCCACACGCACGCGATCTCGCGCTACGGCCTCGAGGACCTGTTGCCGGCTAACGTCAAGATGATCCACGGGCCGGGTTGCCCGGTCTGCGTGCTGCCGGTGGCGCGCATCGACATGGCGATCGCCTGCGCCCGGCGACCGAAGGTCACGCTGTGCGTCTACGGCGATCTGATGCGGGTGCCGGGTTCGGGCGGCATGAGCCTGATGAAGGCCAAGGCCGAGGGCGCCGACATTCGCATGGTCTATTCGACCCTCGACGCGCTGCGCATCGCCGAGAAGTCGCCGGAGCGTGAGGTCGTCTTCCTCGCCGTCGGCTTCGAGACGACGACGCCGCCGACCGCGCTGGCGATCCGCGCTGCCGAAAAGAAAGGTCTGACCAACTTCTCCATTCTCTGCAACCACGTGCTGACGCCGGCGGCGATCCAGACCATTCTACAAAGCCCCGACGTGCGCGAGCTCGGCAGCGTCAAGATCGACGGTTTTATTGGCCCGGCGCATGTCTCGACCATCATCGGCCTGCAGCCCTATCGGTTCTTTGCCGAAGAATTCGAGAAGCCGGTCGTCGTCGCCGGCTTCGAGCCGCTCGACGTCGCCCAGGCGATCCTGATGCTGGTGCGCCAGGTCAACGATGGCCGGCACGAGGTCGAGAACCAGTACATCCGCGCCGTCAGCGAATACGGCAACGAGAAGGCGCAGGCCGAAGTCGCCGAAGTGTTCGAGCTGCGCGAGCGCTTCGAATGGCGCGGCCTCGGCGACGTGCCCTATGGCGCGTTGAAGCTGCGCGCCGCCTACGAGCGCTTCGACGCCGAACGGCGGTTCGAACTCGTCGAGAAGCCGGCGCGTGACAACCCGGCGTGCGAATGCGGCGCGATCCTGCGCGGGGTCAAGAAGCCGCGCGACTGCAAGCTGTTCGGAACCCTCTGCACCCCCGACACGCCGATGGGATCGTGCATGGTGTCGCCGGAAGGCGCCTGCTCGGCCCACTGGACCTACGGCCGCTTCCGCGAGGCCGCCAAGGCCGCGCTGCGCCACGAGGAGGTTGCGTGAGCGCGCAGCAGCCGATCCGCCGCAAGCTCGACCTCAAGAACGGCCGCGTCGACCTGTCTCATGGCGCGGGCGGCCGGGCGATGGGTCAGTTGATCGAGGACATCTTTCATACGGCCTTCGACAACGATTGGCTGCGCGCCGGCAATGACCAATCAGCCTTCGAAGTCGGCGCCGGACGGATGGTGATGACGACCGACGGCTACGTCGTCTCGCCGCTGTTCTTCCCCGGCGGCGACATCGGCTCGCTCGCCGTGCACGGCACGATCAACGACATCGCAATGGCCGGAGCGAAGCCGCTCTATCTCTCGGCGAGCTTCATCATTGAGGAGGGTTTCCCCCTCGCCGATCTCAAGCGCATTGCCGACAGCATGGGGCAGGCGTCGCGCGCCGCCGGCGTGCCGGTGATCACCGGCGACACCAAGGTCGTCGAGCGCGGCAAGGCGGACGGCGTCTTCATCTCGACCGCCGGGATCGGCGTCACGCCGCCCGGCGTCGTTCTCTCCAGCGACGCCGCCAAGCCGGGCGACGTCGTGCTCGTCTCCGGCACCATGGGCGACCATGGCGTCGCGGTGATGTCGAAGCGCGAGAACCTCGAATTCGATGTCGAGATCCTGTCGGATTCGGCGCCGTTGCACGGATTGTCGGCGGCGATCATCGCGGCGGGCGGGGCCGGCGTGCGGGTCATGCGCGATCCGACGCGCGGCGGCCTTGCGGCGACGCTCAACGAACTGGCTCATCAGTCGGGCGTCGGCTTCAGCCTGGAGGAAGAGGCGATTCCGGTGCGGCCCGAGGTCGCGGCGGCGTGCGAGTTCCTCGGCCTCGATCCGCTCAACGTCGCCAACGAGGGCAAACTGGTGGCGATCGTCGCGCCGGAGGTGGCCGACGCCGTGCTCGCGGCGATGCAGGCCGATCCGCTCGGCGTCCGCTCGGCGGCGATCGGCCGCGTCGTCGAGGACGCCAACCGGTTCGTCGAGATGCGTACGGCGTTCGGCGGCGGCCGCATCGTTGATTGGCTCGCCGGCGAGCAATTACCGCGCATATGCTGACGAAGAGACGCCGCGCGGCCACCTTCTCCCGCACGCGGGAGAAGCGCTGATGCGTATCCTGCTCCTTTGTCACAGCTTCAACTCGCTGACGCAGCGGCTGCATGTGGCGTTGCGCGAGGCGGGGCACCCGGTGGCGGTCGAGTTCGACGTCAACGACGCGGTGACCCGCGAGGCGGTCGCGCTGTTCAGACCTGACGTCGTCCTTGCGCCGTTTCTCAAACGCGCGATCCCGGAAGACGTCTGGCGCTCGGTGCGCTCGCTGGTCATCCATCCCGGCGTGCGCGGCGACAAAGGTCCGGCGGCGCTCGATTGGGCGATCCTCGATCGTGAGGCGACCTGGGGCGTGACGCTGCTCGAGGCGCGTGGCGAGATGGACGCCGGCCCGGTGTGGGCGTGGCGCGAATTCCCGATGCGTCAAGCGACCAAGGCGAGTCTCTACCGCCGCGAGGTCGCCGATGCGGCGCTGGCGTGCGTGTTCGAAGCGCTAGGGCGGCTTGCCGCCGGCGAAACGGAGGCGCCGGCGTCCGCCAACGTCGGCCGCGGTCGCCTGCGGTCGGCTTGCGGCGAAGCGCAGCGCCGCATTGAGCCGGCGCGCTGCACCGTTGAGGAGGCGCTGGCCATCGCCCGCGCCGCCGACGGCGCGCCCGGGGCGCTGCTGACCGTGTTCGACCGCGACTGGCGCGTCTACGACCTCAAGCCGGCCGGCGGCCTCGCGGGCCCGCCAGGCGAAGTCTTGGCGCGCGGCGAAAGCGCGGTTGCGGTCGGCCTTGTCGACGGTCCGGTGTGGATCGGTCAGGCGAAACGGCCGGGCGTGCATGAGATCAAGCTGCCGGCGACATTGGCTATGGCCGCCTATCTCGACGACCTGCCGTTCGCCGCCGGCCCGTCGCCGCTGCATCTGTCAAAACAGGACGGCGTCGCGACCTTGAGCTTCGATTTCTACAACGGCGCGTTCTCGACCGCTGATTGCGAGACTTTGTCGGCGGCGGTCGATCGCGCGCTGGCAGGCCGTCCTCGCGTGCTCGTCCTCACGGGCGGCGCCGATTGCTGGTCGAACGGGCTGCATCTCGGCGTCATCGAGGCCGCCGCTTCGCCCGCCGACGAGTCGTGGCGCAACATCAACGCCATGAACGATCTTGTGGAGCGCATCGCGCGCGCCGAGGACGTCTGGACCATTTCGGCTTTGCGCGGCAACGCCGGCGCCGGCGGCGTGTTCTTGTCGCTCGCCGCCGATGAAGTCTGGATGGGCGAGAACGTCATCCTCAATCCGCATTACAAGGACATGGGCAATCTCTACGGCTCGGAATATTGGACCTACCTGCTGCCGAAGCGGGTCGGCTCCGAGCGTGCGCGCCTCATCGCCGCGGCGCGGCTGCCGATGGGGATCGAGGAGGCGCTGCGGCTCGGGCTGGCCGGCGAGCGGTTGCCGGGCGTTCTCGCCGACGCCGACGCCGCGATCCGCGCGCGCGCATTGGCGCGCGCCGCCGATCTTCAGGGTCTCGCGCGTCGACTCGAAGCCAAGCGCGCCGCGCGCGCTGCGGACGAGGCGACCAAGCCGCTCGCCGCCTATCGCGAAGAGGAGCTGAAGCGGATGAGGCGCAACTTCTATGGCTTCGATCCGAGCTACCACGTCGCGCGCTACAATTTCATCCGCAAGATCCCGAAGTCGCGCACGCCATTGACGCTCGCCGTCCACCGCTCGAGCGGACGACGCATGACAGATGCCGTGAGCAAGGGCTGAGTTCATTCCCTCTAGGGCGCAAAGTCTTCAAGTCGAATCGCCCAAGCCGTCATTGCGAGCAAAGCGAAGCAATCCAGACTTAGGGATTGCGGCGGCGGCTTCGTCTGGATTGCTTCGCTGTCGCTCGCAATGACGATTCCTGCCGATTGCGCGCCGCGCTAATGCAGAAGCTGCGGCGCGTCGGGGTTGCGGGCGAGTTCGACTTGCGAGATGGCGACCAGGATATCGGCCCGCGACTTGAGATCGCGCGCCTCTAGCAGCGCCTGCTTCTCCCTGGCGCCGTAAGGGCTCATCATCGACAGCGCGTTGACCAGCGTCTCGTTCGACGCCTTCTCGATGTCGTCCCAGTCGACGCCGACTTCGTTGGCCTCGGCGAAGGCGCGCAGCGCGTCAACCAGCGCCTTGCGGTCGACCGCCGCCTGGCCGACGCCCTCAGTGAAGTCGTCGGCGAAGTCGGAATAGTCGGGGACGATCGAGCGATAGCGCGTCTTGACCGAGCGCTCGCTGGCGACGCGGAAGCGCGCGACGCCCATCAGCGTCAGGAAGCAGCGCTCATCGCCGATCTCGGCGTACTGGACGATCCGTCCGGCGCAACCCACCGAGAACAGCTCCGAAGATTTGGCGTCGCTGTCGTCGCCGGCGACCGGCTGGATGACGCCGATCAGCCGTTCGCCCGATAGCGCGTCGTCGAGCATTTCGAGGTAGCGCGGCTCGAACACGGTGAGCTGAATCGGCCGTCGCGGCAGCAGCAGCGCGCCGTCGAGCGGGAACAGCGGCAGCGCGTCCGGCATGTCGCTCGGGCGGCGATACTCTCGATAGAGCTTCATGGTGCTCGATTTGCGCGCGCGCGCCGTCAGCCAGTTAAAACAGGATCGCCGACAGCTTGCGGCGCGCCGTCACGGCCGCCGGATCCATCAAGCCCCAGGCTTCGAAAAACTGTAGCAATTGCTTGCGCGCCGCCTCGTCGTTCCATTTGCGGTCGCGCTTGAAGATCGTCAGCAGCGCGTCAGCCGCCTCGTCGCGCTGGCCCTTGGCGTTGAGCGCTAGCGCGAGATCGAAACGCGCCTGGTGGTTGTCGGGGTTCTCGGCCAACGCCTTTTCCAGCGGCGCGAGATCGCCGATCGCCGAGGCCTGCTCGGCGATGTGCAGCGCCGCGGCGGCGGCGGCGATCGCTGGGTCGGGCTCGCGGCCCGCGGCGGGCGGCGGCGCCATCGACAGCACGGCTTTGGCTTGATCGAGGTCGCCGGCCTCGACATGCAGCTTCGTCAGGCCGGCGATCGCTTTGAGGTTGCTTTCGTCCTCGGTCAGCACCCGCGCGTAGAGCGCCGCAGCCCCGGCGGCGTCGCCCTTGGCGGCGGCCGCTTCCGCTTCGGCGACCAGTTCGTCGGCTGCGGCGGTCAGCGGGCCGACTAGCCGCTCGATGAACCCGCGCACCTGGCTCTCGGGCAGCGCGCCGACGAAGCCGTCGACGGGTTGGCCCTTGTCAAAGGCGATCACCGCCGGGATCGACTGAATGCCGAGCTGGCCAGCGATCTGCGGATGCTCGTCGATGTTCATCTTGACCAGCGTGACCTTGCCGCCGGAATCGGCGACCGCCTTTTCCAGCGCCGGCCCTAGCTGCTTGCAGGGCCCGCACCACGGCGCCCAGAAGTCGACCAGCACCGGCTGGCGCGTCGAAGCGGTGAGGACATCGGCGCGGAACGACGCCGCCGTCACCTCTTTGACCGGGGTCGGAACGCCCGCGCCGTCGCTGTTGGCCATCGTCGAATCTCCAAAATGGCCCTGCCCGGGCCCAACCGCATCTAAATGGCGTCGCCGCCCGGATTATTCAACGCTTTCGGCGCTGAGCGCGACGACCACGGGCTCGTGGCCGGTCGCCCGCAGAAACTTGACGATATCGGCGCTGGCCAGGCCGGTGGTGCGGGTATTGACCAGCGGGTGGAAGTTCAACCGCTCGTGCTGCATCATCTCGGCGTCGAGGACGACGGTCACCCGGCCCTCCAGGTCGTTGATCGCCCCGAACGGCGTCACGGCGCCGGGTTTCACCCCCCAGACCGCCTCGAGGAGCTCGGCTGAGCCGAACGAAACACGCCCCTGCGCGCCGATCCGCTCGTGGACTCGCTTGAGGTCGACCGGCGTCTCTTCGCAGAGCACCAGCAGGAACAACCGGCTCTTTTTGTCCTTCACGAACAGGTTCTTGACGTGGGCGCCGGGAATGTTCCCACGCAAGGCCTGCGATTCCTCGACCGTGTGTAGGGGCGGATGCTCGACGGTCGACGCGGCGACGTCAAGGGATTCGAGGAATGCGAGAAGCTCGTCGGACGTCGCGGCCATGCCGGCGCTTGTAGTCGTCGCCCGCGACAGCGGCAAGGCGATCGAGGGTGGGCCTAAGCTCCGCGCCCAGCGACCAGCAGCAGCGCCAGGCCGAAGGCGACGACCAGCAGCGCGGCGAGAAACTCGACCCCGCGCGCGGCGAGCGCGATGCGGGAATCGTCGCCCGCCGCCATCCGCATCGCCAGGCGCTTGGCGAACACGGCGGCGGAAGCCAGGGCGCCGGTCGTCAACGCGACGCCGAACGACATGGCGGCCACTGCGGCGATTCCGGCGGCGAACAACCCTTGCGCCAGGGCGAAGACGAGCACGAGGATCGCCCCCGAGCACGGCCGCGAACCCGCCGCCAGCACCGTGGCCGCCGCGCCGCGCCAGGAAAATCCCGCTTCGAGCGCGGCCGGGTCGGGCGCGTGCAGGTGGCCGCAGGCGGCGGGGTCGTCGATCGCCGCTGCTCCTGCGCCGTCAGGCGGGCCGGCGCGGAATGTGACAGCGGCGCCCGAACCCGCCGCCGGCCGCCACGGCGCGTCGGCGTAGACCGGCGCGGCGGCGAGCGCGGCGCGATGAGCGAAGCGCGCTCTCAGCGCAACCAGCAGCGCGCGCCCCTTGGTCACAGTCAGCCATAGGCCGATGGCGATGACGCCGCTGCAGCTAGCCAGCGCCAGCCAGTTTGCGGCGGCGTTCATTTCCGGCGCCGTGGCGTTGAAGATCAGGACCGCCACGCCGACCAGCGCCACCGCCACTGCGCCCTGCAGCGCTGCGGCGAGGAAGGCGAGGACGATTCCGCGTTTCAGCGCGCGGTCGCTCGCCATCATGTAGGAGGCGATGACCGCCTTGCCGTGGCCAGGCCCGGCGGCGTGGAAGACGCCATAGGCGAAGCCGAAGCCGATGAGGCCCCAAATCGCCGCCGGACCGTTATGCAGCGCGTGCACGTCGGCGGCGATCAGCCGCGTCAGTTGCGACTGCATTTCGATCAGCCAGCCGGTGATCCCGCCGCTGGCGCCGCCGCCGCCCTCGCCGCCGCCGACCATGAACGGGCGCTGCGTAAGCTGGGCGAAGGCCGGCGACGCGGCGAGCGCCAGGCCGGCGGCGAACAGGGCGCGCGCCGCGCGGCGCAGGGCGGACAAACGATTCATGGGCAGGCGACGATCACCCGGCTGGCCATTTTGAAGCCGAAATTCGTCCCGACCGCGAGGCCGCTGAAAAAGGACTCGGTGAGCTTCGTCTTGTCCTGGCCTTCGAGCGGTTTCGGCTTGGCGATCGACGCCGAGCAGCCGGATGGCGCGGAGACGAGCGCGATGGGGTCGTTGTCGTCGTATTCGAAGTCGATGAAATACTCGGGGTCGGCGACCAACAGCGAGAAATATTGGCTCGGCGCCGTCGGCGTCTTCAGATGCAGGTCGACGTGGAACGCGACAAGATGGTCGGGCCGTTCCTCCATCCAATAATCGCCGTCCTTCACCGGCCCGAACTCGGCCGCCTTACCGCCGATCTTCAACGTCGTGAAATAGCCGATCTCGGCCAGCCCGCCGGCATTCTGGCGCGCCAGCGGCGCGAAGACGTCGCGGGTGACCAGTTCGCCCGGCTTGGCGAGCCCCTGGGTGGCGAAGGACGAATACATTTCGTCGAACACCCAGTCGTGGGTCACCGAGGCGACCTTGCCGTCGGGGGAGAAGCCGACCTTGCTGCGCACCGTCACCCAGACATGAGGGTGGGCGGCGGCGGCGGCGGGAACGAACGCGAGCGTCGCGGCAAACAGCAGGGCGAGGACAAGTCGGCGGGCGGGCGCGGCGAAATTCACGGACGGGTCCAGGCTGTGGCCTCGGGCGAGGCCGGTTTGGCGGCGAACTGCGGCGCCAACATGGCCGCTGGGATGGTTTAGCCTTTCTTTAGGCGAAGCGTTCATTCTGCGACAATGGCGCGTAGCGTTTGGCCAAAAATCGCATTGGGCGCAGCCCTCTTGTCGCTTGCCGGTTGCGGCTGGCTGGAGCGCGCGGAGCGTCCCGCGTGGCGCACACAGGCGGAGAACGTCTGCCTCGCTCGCGTTCTGGTGAAGCCCTCCGCTTATATTGAACCGCGACCGGAGATTGACGGGCCCGGCATCTGCGGCCTCACCCACCCGTTCAGGGTGTCGGCGCTGGCCGAGGGGACGGTGGCGGTCGACAAGAACGTGACGATCGGATGCCCGTTGGTGGTCGCGCTCGAAGGCTGGCTCGCCGAGGTGGTCCAGCCCTACGCTCAGGCGGACTTCGGGCAGAACGTCGTCGAGCTCGAGGCGTTCGGCGCCTATTCCTGCCGTTCGGTCGACAATCTGGCCGGCGCGCAATTGTCCGAGCATTCGTTCGGCAACGCGATCGACGTCTCGGGCTTCCGGCTCGCCGACGGCCGCGAGATCATCGTCGTGCGCGACTGGAAGAAGACCGACACGCAAGAGGCGGCGTTCCTGCGCGAGGTCCACGCCGGCGCCTGCCAGCATTTCACCACCGTGCTCGGGCCGGGAGCCGACGTCTTCCACTACAACCATCTCCATCTCGACCTGGCGATGCACGGCTCGACCTCGACCGGCCCGCGCCGCTATTGCCGGCCGAACCCGCCGCCCGACCTACAGCCGCCGCCCGCGCGGCCCGACGGCCTGCCGCCGGCGCCCGATCTCGAAGAGCCGATGGACGTCGCGCGCGCCAGCCTGCGGCCGAACGCCGGCCCAATCGACCTGCGCGGCCCGTCGGCGGCGATCCCGCCGCCGCTCGCCTTCCAAGTCCGCCCCGCGCCGCCGCCCGTGCTGCCAGCCGACGACGGCGTCGACGGCTCGCCCACTTCGGCGATCCCGCTGTCGAAAGACGACTGATCAGGGCGCCGCGGCGTCCCTATTTGGTCGGCCCGACGCCGTTCAGCGCGGCGAGCCGGTCGCGAATGAACGGAGCCCAGTTGCTCGCCGCCTGCGGCAGCGCGCCGGCATGGTCGAGGTCGTCGAGGATTGCGATCGCCTCACGCCACAGCGGGGCGGCGTCGTCGGTCGGTCGCCCCTTGCCGGCGTAATAAAGCGTAAACGCGAGCTCGACCTTGACAATCGCATTGGTGGCGAAGCGCGAGGCGGTGTCGCGGCAGGTCGCGATCGCCTTGGCGAAGCTGTCGTCGGCCGCCGTTTCTTGCTTCAGCGCGCGCTCAGCGCCGCCGAGCAGGCGCCAGTCGTCGCACAAGTCACGCCGCCAGATCAGGTTGTTAGAATCGAGTTCGCCGAGCCGCGCCCCGATCGCCAGCGCGTCCTGACCCACCGCCAGTGCAGCGGCGAAGTCGCGCTCGGCCATGTAGACACGGTTCAACTTCTCATCGTTGACCTCGACCCGGCGTTTCCAATCGGCGTTGCCCGGGTCGCCGGAGAGCAGATCGCTGCTGATCGCCAGCGCTTCTTTGTGCGCGGCAAGCGCAGCGACCAAGTCGCCCGTGGCGAGGTTCAGGTCGCCGATGCGGATCAGCACAGTCTCGAGCCGGAAGCGGACGTCGGTGTCGGTCGGGTCCTTGGCGGCGAGGCCGCGGAAGATCGCACCGCTCTCCGCGTAGACGGAGAGCGCCGCCGCATAGTCGATTCCCGGCAGATTGGACGGCAGCGCCGGGTCAAGGCGGGTCGGCCCACTGTACGCGGTGACGATGCCGCCGTTGATGTTGCCCGAGCGCTCAAGCGCGGTGGCGAGCAGGATGCGCCGCGTCTTGTTGTCAGGATCGGCGGCCGACAGTGCGCGCGCGACATCGAGGCTGCGTTTGGCGGCCTCGAGTCCTTTCGCAGCATCGCCGCCGACGACTTCGAGATCGCTGAGGCCGAGCAGAGCGCGCGCCTCAATTTCCTCGCCGGCCGCTTCGTCCGCGGGCGTCGCCGCCATCGCCGCGCCGATCGTGTTCGATTCGCCGTAAGCGGCGCGCGCGTCGTCGAGCAGGCCCTGGGTTTGCCGGACCCGACCGAGCGCATAGAGGCTCGCGGCGAGCAATTGCTGCGACGCCGCGCCCGGGCGCTGCGCGAGCACGCGTCGCGCTTCGGCGACCGCCGCGGCGGCGTAGGCGCTCGCGTCGGCGAGATCGCCGAGCGCTGAGTAGTTGAGCGCAAACTGGCGCAGCATCTGCGCGCGGCTCTCACCGAGGTCGGGATCGTCGGGCGCGTTCGACGTTAGCCGGTCGACGACCGTCTTGGCGGTGGCGAGGATGCGCTTGATCGACGTCGCCGGCATGCCTTCAACGTTGCGCAGACCTTCCGCGATGTCGATGACGAGTCCGTTCGCCGCTTGACGCGCGACCTGGTAGTTCTCCTC
>Ga0182014_10008143_pt1 | contig 10792 bp, 7 predicted proteins | sample 612S2DmetaG_FD_120489 | JGI IMG/M metagenome (GOLD analysis project Ga0182014, IMG submission 120489) | Permafrost microbial communities from Stordalen Mire, Sweden - 612S2D metaG | ecosystem: Environmental > Terrestrial > Soil > Wetlands > Permafrost | place: Sweden: Stordalen | collected... | reverse complement strand
CACTTTGAAAGTGCCCTCCTGGCTTCGGAACTGCTGGCTTCGACACCTACAGTTTCCCTTACCAAGAGGGCGTTTTCGCGTCTTTCGCGAGTTCAGGTCATGCGGCGGCGTGAATGATCAGGGTTAGCGACGCGACACAGGCACAGAAGATATGAGGGTCACGTGCTCATGACCGGACTACCCGTGGGGTGCCTTCAAGAGCGCGAGTCTCACCAGGTCGTATGTGTGTCGGAGGCTGTCGCGTGATCCAGGCAACGCGAAGGTCACGATCAATGGGGCCAGCATGATCAGTGCCCACGGCATCGGGACAAAGGGCATGACAATGATCGGGCTCAGGGTGAACACGAAGGGCCAGAGCCTGCGGTAGCTGAACCGCACGATCTCCCGGCGGACGACCCACTGGATGTAGAGGAGGCTCACGAGCGAGCAGGCCGTTGCGACACCGTAGCCTGTGACGCCGAAATGTGGCACAAGGACGATCGCAGTGGCAGCAATGCAGCCTTGTCCGATGATTGTGGCTGTCACGTTTGGCATGTTGCGCCCGCGCGAGTACAACAGGGTCGATTGGATGAGCGCCGGGGCGCGGAGGAACGTGACGAGCGAAAGTATGGCGAACACGCTGATGGCCGGCAGCCAGCTCCGCCCGAAGAGGGTGGGGACGATCCAACGTGCGTTCGCGGAGACGAGCGCGATCGGCACGCCCACCGCAAGCAGCTGCAGGATCGATCCCTCTTCGAGACCCCGTTTTAGACGCGACCGATCGTCGCCGACCCGAGACATCGAGACGAGCCCGAGGCGCCAGGCGCCCCGTTGGGCGAAGGCGATCGTGTCGACGAGTCGGAGCGCGAACGACACGAACCCGATGCCAGCCGCTCCGCGATAGATGCCCACGACGATCGGGATCGTCAACGCTCCTATGCCGCCAATCCAGCCGGAAGCCGCGTACGACGTGCCATGGCCAAGGAGGGAGCGGGCGATCGAGCTCGACCATCGCAGTCGCGGCCGCAGGCCCGACAGCACGAGGCTTGCCAGCAACAGCCATGTTTGCCATGCGAAGAACCCGGCTACGAGCGACCACGCCCCGAAGTGCATGAGCGCGAGCGGCACGGAGACCGCGTAGAGTACTACGTCGCCGCTGAGCTCGATGAGACCCATCTTGCGGTAGTCGAAACGTCGCTCGATGTGCGCTTGTGCCGGCGCCCACATCACGTTTACCGGGATCGAGAACACGAGCACGCGAAACACCACGAGAGCCTGCTCGGAATGGACGAACGTCCCCGCAGCGAACGATAGGCCGAACGCCGCCAATGCGACGGCCAAGGACGTGACGAGAAGGTATGTGAACGCCACGTGGTAGAGCTCGTCGGACGGTTCGGACTGCTGCCTGATAAGAAAGACCTCTGTTCCACCCTGGGCGACTCCCGCGGCGAGGGCGACAAATATCGCAGCGCCGCTATAGACGCCGTACGAGGATGGTCCGAGCACGCGGATGACGATTGTGACGCCCCCGAGGCGAATTAGCCCTCCGATTCCTTCGCGTGCCGTCAGGTACGCTCCTCCGCGCACTGTCAGACGACGCAGCGATCCGAATGCAGCGGGGTTGCCCGCCTCGCCAGCCGGCTCCGGGCCTTGGTCGGAGGCTGTCACGGCTCCGTGCGATCGTGACGGACCCTTCGGTCTGTCGTACCCTCGGCGCTCCAATTCGTTGTCCGCATGGGTCGCGATGCTAGGTTCTGTGTCGTCAGACGGTCGCTCACTCCAGTTGCGGCTCGAATCGGCAGTAGCGCAAGAGGTGACATTCTGAACCAGGACACAACGGACCGGACTCAGTATCCTCGATCGTTCATGGCGCGCCGGGCACGGCCGTGGAGGAACAGGACGCCGCGCAGAAGCGTGATCCTCGCGGACCAGCTTGACGCATATCTCGGTATGACCGCTCCGATGCGGCCAAGGCCGCTCGGGGCTGGCCTTGTTGTACGGAACGCTCTCGTGGACAACGGGCCGGTTCCGCACGACGGCGGCCGGCAGGGCCGCTGACTGGCGACGAACCGAGCCGGTCCCCGCGGTCGGGACCGTCAGGCCGTGTCGTGTCGAGGCTGTTTGTTGGGTCGAGACTGCGCCAGCACGGAGACCAGGGCGGCAAGTTGCAACCTCCATCTCTCGGCCTGCAGCGCGAGTGCTTCGTCCACTTGATCCTCGAGCGCCGAGAGGCTGCCAACCACGCGCCGCAGACCCTCTGCGATGGAGGCAGGGTTGTTGGAGACGGCGATGGCGAAAGGGAACAGCTCGCGACAAAGTGGCCAGTCGCTGATCAGGAGCGGTTTCCGGGCGTAAACGGCTTCGTAAGCGCAACGCATTACTGAGGTCGGCTCGGTAGTGAGCGCAACAACGAAGTCTGCCTCGGTCACTAGCTCTTGATACCGGGCTGCGGGGAGGAAGCCGACGAACGAGACGTTGGAAGGGGCGCACTTCGCGAGGTCCAGTGGCAGGTCCTCCATCCGCCCTGTCACGAGCAGATCTATCTCAGGGACGAGCGCCGCGGCCTTGACGGCTTCCTCGACGGGCTCGTCGCCGGCGAATCGTGAAACGAGAAGCGCCCGTGGGCGGCCCCCGGCCCCGCGTGCCGTCGTCTTCATCGACTCCCAAGAGCCAGGCGCCTCGTGGACGACAAGTCCTTGGCCTCCCCACTCTCGCACGGTCTCGACCCACGATTCCGCGGTGACGAGAGTGACGTCCGCGTGCCGGACGAGGTACTTGTGCACCGGAAGGAGGCGAGCCGAAACACGGTCACCCTGCTTCCCAAAGGCGCCGGGATGGCTGTCGAGGGCGAACGGGACTCCGCGCAGGCGTGCCCACGCGAGCGCGATGAGGCCCAGTAGGACTGGCGGGTTCGTGGTCACTACAGCTCCGGGGTCCTCCCGGACGAGGTATGCGAGGGTGAGCAGGCTGCCCACCGCGTACCGGACGGCTGGGGGTAGACGCCGACCCTCGACGGGGGGGAATAGGACATACGCGCGGCCACCGAGCCATTCGGCGATCTCCGCGCTGCGCCCAGCCACCGCGCCCCAGGCTACGAACGCAACGGGAGTTCGGGAGCTGCCGCGACGCGTGCACTCCCAAACTTTCTGCCACCGACCGGTCGCCATCCCGATCAGGTCTATCATTTGTGAGACATGAAGCCAAAAAGTTTAGCCGTTTCGCGACCTGGGCTGCCAACGGTTTCAGTTGTCGTGCCGACCTACCAGCGGGCGGCCCAACTTGAAGTGTGTGTGTGTGCTCTCCTCGCCGACCCGGCTACGACAGAGGTTGTCGTGGCCATCGACGGCTCCGGTGATGGGTCCTACGAGCTGGCAACCCGCCTTGGCGCGAAGGACTCTCGGGTTGTGGTCTTCGAGCAGGCGCATACCGGAACGCAGGCGGCGCGTAACGCCGCGGTCCAGAGGGCCACTGGCGAGGTAGTATTTCTGGTGGACGACGACGTCGTTGCGAGCGAGGGACTTGTCACCGGCCACGCGCTGCGTCATCGCGATTCTGACCACCTCGTTGTGGTCGGCTACATGCCTGTGGTTGCTGCCGTCGGCGACTCAGCAATACAGGCCCTCGCCCGGATTTACGCAACCGAGTACGAGGCGCACTGTCGCGAGATCGAGGCTGATCCGCGGCTGGTTCTATTGCACTTGTGGGGCGGTAACGTGTCACTGCGACGCGTGGACTTCCTGTCGATTGAGGTCGAGACTTGGAATGTCGAACACGAGGACCAGCTCTTCGGCATCCGCTGCCACCAGGCGGGCCTGAGGGGCGTGTTCGACCGTGAGCTGTACGCGGAACACCGGTACATGCGAAAAGCGAACAGTTTTCTAAGCTCCGCTCGCGCCAGGGGTGTGGCGAAGTGGCAGCTCCACACCCTCTTTCCCGAGTTCCTTGGCGAGCTGGATACCAACTGGGCGTCTGCTGGGCTTCCTGGTCCGGTGGGAAGGCTCGTCGAGTGGGTCGCCGTCCCGGAGCGAAGTCCCTATTTCGTGAAGCCGGTTGTCCTCGCCGCGCGGGCTGCACACCGGGTTCACCTCGACGGTGCCGAGTCCGCCGCCTACCGGCTCGCGAGACGCGTGGAACTTCAGACCGGCACTCGTTTGGCCGCCGCCTCGTGAGCGCCGATACCGGACATAGCAAAGAATCCGGTGTCTTACTGCCCAGGTCGAGCCGGTGTTAAGGGCCCTCGCTCACAACTTCGGAGTGGCAAACGCGGCGTGCACTGGTAGATCAGCCAGGGCTTCCAATTCGGTACCCGAGATCGGACGCCGCCTACCCCGGTAGACGCAGGCGGCAGCGATTCCCGCCACGACGAAGAGCGGCTCGGGCAGGCCACCGGAGGTCATGTAGGGGTAGATGACGTTCATCGGGACAAGCACAACAACGAGTGCCGCCATCGCGTTGCCGAGCGCGACTGGCATGGCGGAGTCCTCGATGTCGCCTTGTCGTGCCCGGCGCCGGGATACGGAGTAGAGGGCGACCATCTCGGCACCGAACACGACAAGGAGGGGGATCCCACCGGCCATCAGCATCGTCACGTACTGCGACTCTGTGAACTGCCAGGAGATCGTGTTGGGTAGCGACTGGCCCCAGCCGGTGAGCGGTCGTTCCGCTATGGCAGGAAAGTACTGGCCGGTCCAGACCAGCCAGCGGTATGAAATTGTCTGAGGCACGAACTGGTTCCGGCCGCTCCCGGCCGCTGAAGCGAACTCAGTGTCGAGCCGCCTCGCGAAGTACGAGCCACCGAAGACCGCCGCGACGATCACTCCTGTGATCAACCATCGCACCATCTGTTTTTGCCTGCCCGCCCAAATGCCGAGCAGGATCGCTCCGCCGATTGCGCCGGCCAGGGCGGAGATTTCGGCAGTCAGGATAAGCGACACCGCGGCCAAAAGCAGAATGAAGGCTACGACACGGCGGGAGACCGGGAGCTCCACTCTGAATAGAAGGCACGCAAAGCCGGTCAACAAGATGACGAGAAGATACCCGGCGAGCGGGGTCCAGTGAGGGAATGGTCCAGTCGCCCGAGCGAAAACTGAATAGGCGTAGCTCTCAAAGACGCCTCCACCGGTCACGTGCGCTATTGCGCGGTTGACCGCTGGGCTTCCGGTCTGCTGCAAGTACGCCAGGAAATCGACCGGCAGGCTGGCAAGCAGAAGGCAAGCGACCGCGGTGCGCCGCTCGGCCCTCCTGGGCAGGCTCACCGCGATGGCGCGGTACAAGATCAAGAACTGAAAGGGTCCTATCAGCGGGTCGATCGTCGAGTAGCTGAGACCAGTATGGAGGTTGAGCGCGTCGAAGAGGCCGAGGACAAACCAGCCCCCACAGAACGCGAACAGCATCCAGTCGAATGCGTGCCACCGGAACTCGGCTCGACGGGGCGCGACGAGGAGCAGGATCGTCCCGACCACCGCGATGAGTGCCTCGGAGAGGTTCACGTTCGGTATAGGAAAGCCCTTTTGAAAGCCAGAAGTGACAGGCACGATCAAGGCAAGGAGATAAGCGCCGAGAGCCGGTCGCGCAGCGACGACCGTCGCGACGATCAAACCCAGAAACAGCGCGAGGCCATCCACCGGCTTGCGTGCGATAGCCGTGCCGATCATCGCAGCCCCGAAGGTGCAAGTGATAGTGAACAGCCAGGGCCGAGGTCGGGCAAGCAGCCACGATGTCACGACTTCGGTGGGCTCCAGCTGAGGACACGGTGGGGCCTCCGCTGGGGCCATGACAGCTGAGCTCATGGGATGTTCGGACGGCCGGCTTGCCCCCACTCGGCGAACCGACGCCTCGGGTCGCCCAAACGCGGCTGCTCAGCGGCCGGATGCCCTTTTGTGGCCTGCGCAGCCAGGTCTTCGAGGTCGGGCCCTGTCGGAGCAGACGAACGGTCGCGAACACCACCGCTTGGCACCAGGAACGCCCAGTCCGGCCTGTGACCGAGCTCGCGGAGCCGCCGCACGGTGTCGCGGACCGTGGCTAACGGCGTTCCCTGAGCGACGCACAGCACAACAAGCGGCGTCTCGGTGTCGAGACCTTCGAGAACGCTCTTTCCGCCTAAGTTCACGTTACGGAAAGCGACACTATGGTCGCGGGCAACATTCTGGATGGTCCGCTGCAGCTGGGCTACAGCGACGGGTTCGTATCGACCGACCCCGACTGTGGCGATCAGGATCTGTTCTTCCGGGGCTATCTGCTGCCAGTAGCCCAGAATTGAGATCGCGACAGCAGGAGTGAACATTCCCTCCCAGGCGGGGCAGTCGACCTCTGATCGCAGGTCGGCCAAGTCATCCGTACGTGGGTCAGATCGCTCCCAGGCTGCGGCCAGGACGAGGCCAAGTAGCAGGCCCAGCACTCCACCGAGCACTCCCGTCTTGACCTTGCTGGGAGAGGAGCGAACCGCAGCGGTCGCGTCCTTCACCAGCACGACATACCCAGAAGCTGGGTACAGTGGGATGGCCGGAGAGAGGGGACAGTAGTACAGCACTTCGGCTGCCTTGGCGACGCTGGTATTCGGCGGCCTGGTCTTCGGTCTCGATCCGACGAGGTTGAGCATGCAACCGACATGTGGTTCGCGATTGCTTCGCCACTGAAGGACTCCGACCGTCAGGTCAGAGACGAGGGCATGAAGGCCAGCCTGCGCCTGTTGTGGAGAGGAAGCGGTGAAGGCGAGGCTTACGATCGCGCTGTTTGCCACGACCGTTGCCGCAAGGCTCTTGCCGATGCCTGGGTACTGTGTGGGATCAGTGACGCCGACCGCGCTCGCTAAGACCTGTTGTACGGGAGCGTCTTCAGGGAGAAAGCCGGCATAGGTCGCGGCGAGGCTGTTCGCACCGTCCGCCGTGCCGGGCGAGCCGGCAACGACGAGGAGTGCGGCACTCTGGTACTTGACACCGCTGAGGTGCGAGATCCCAAGTGCAGCCGCCGTCGCGATTATGAACGCGAGCACGACAATGGGACCCCGACGCCACGCGGTGAGCAGCCCCCTTGCTAGCCATGGCCGCCTGTCCGCCACCTCGAAGTCGGTGGGAGACCTCCGCAAACTACGGCGCCTCATCGCGGGTGTCCTGTCTCGTATTCGGCCAAACTCTCAAACCTTCCTGGTCGCCGACATCCATGATGATCTTGAAGGGATTCTGGGTGCCTCCGTCGCGATACGGGGTAGCGGTCTATGGCGCCCAGTGACGGCGTCGTGACCTGCCCTTTCCCGCCCATCCGCTTTTTTGCGGGAGGAATTCCTAATAACCTAGCGGATCTGAGCCGATGTACTTGGCGGAGATGTACTTGCAGGAATAGAGGCGATAGATGATTCGTTCCCCAGTGTGGTCGCCGAAGGGCGCCCGGAACCTGTCTGTGCGAGGACGTTGTCCAAGCCGCCCGTCGATTGCGAGGTAACCGGGATTCGCCGGAGACAAATGCAGACAAATGAGGACAGATGGAAAAGGTGTGGAACGGAACGTCAGCGAACCCTGGGCGTGTGGCCGTTGACCCGAGGGCTGACGTCCGGGAGGCAAGTATGCTGCTTGCGCGATTGAAGGGAGACGAGCCGGTGGCAGTGGGCCCGATTGTCGTGCCTAGCGACACTTTGAGCCGCGTAACGCCGAAGAGCGTCATCCGCCGGAAAGCCCACCGTCGATGGCTAGGGCACTGCATCGCGCTCGTACTCACCGACCTCCTGGCGCTGACGGCTTGCGAGTACTTGGCGCTGTGCATCGTGCAACAGCCCGGGTCTGGACCGAGTCGGTCGCTGGCGAATTTCCTGTTGAGCGTCCCGCTCTTCATCATGGTCGTGATCAGCCTCTCGATCAACAATGGTTACGCGACATCGCCTGCACAGGTGTTCAAGAACTCGTTCACGGAGTTGCATGACATCATTTACGCCCTAGGGGTCGCGGGTTGTGTCGTTCTTGGTATCGACCACCTGTTCGGTGGCCTTGAGAAGCAGGCGACGTTGGAGCCGGTCACGATAGTCGTGGCACTGCTTCTCGCGGCAGCGGCGATCCCGGCGGCACGGGGCTTGAGCCGCACTCTCATGAGGTTCGTAATGGTCGAACAGTTGCGGGTGCTCGTGGTCGGCAGTGGCATGATGGTTCGCTATCTTCTGCGCTACCTGTCCTGGAACCCGCGCATCACGATAGTCGGGTGTATCGACGATGACCCAGCGCCTGGCACAGCCGTGCTCGGTGGGATGGATGACCTGTCAAGGCTGTGCGAGGACCTCGCGGTTGATCAAGTGATAGTCGGCTTCTCGAGGACGCACCCACACGAGGCGATCTCGCGGCTGCGGTCGCTGAACGACCGGGTCGCCATTTCGATCGTGCCGCGCTACTTCGAGCTGCTGAGTTGGCGATCCGGTGTCAAGGAGATTGCCGGTCTCGCCCTGATCGACGTGGCCCCAGCTCGGCTGAATCTTGGGTCTCGTCTCGCAAAACGTAGTTGTGACCTCGCGATCGGCGCAGTGTTACTGGTTGTTTCTGTTCCCGCGCTCGTTGTGGCCGCCGTTGCCATCAAGGCCACGTCTCCAGGGCCGGCCCTGTTCCGTCAGCAGCGCATCGGCAAGGGTGGCAAGCCATTCGTGGTTTACAAGCTCCGGACGATGAGCAACTACGCTGACAGAGAGCAGGCCGAGTTCGCAGCAAGAAGTGGGGTGGACGGGGAACTGTTCAAGCTGGAAGAAGACCCGCGTGTCACCCGGGTCGGACGCTTCTTACGACGGAGCAGTCTCGACGAGGTCCCTCAGTTGTGGAACGTGTTGCGTGGAGACATGGCTCTTGTTGGACCGAGACCGTTCGTTCTTTCCGAGTCGTCCAGCATCAACGGGTTCGCGCAGAGGCGCTTCGAGGTCCGCCCGGGACTCACCGGGCTCTGGCAGGTGTCGGGCCGGAGCAACTTGAGCTTTGACGAGCTTCAGAGACTCGACTACCTCTATGTTGCTTCTTGGTCGCTCTGGTGGGACTTCCGGATCCTGTGGAACACTCCAGCACGAGTTCTCCGGGGGCATGGCGCGTACTGAATCGGTCGCGCTGGTCCACGACTACCTGACCCAACGGGGAGGCGCGGAGCGTGTAGTCATTGCGATGACGAGAGCCTTCCCTGGAGCGCCGCTGTACACCTCGCTCTATGACCCGGCGGGAACGTTTCCCGAACTGGCCGACGTTGACGTGCGGCCGAGCAGGCTTGATCGCGTTCCGGGACTTCGTCGCCACCATCGTGCCGCGTTCCCTCTGCTCGCGAGGACGTTCTCCTCCATGACCGTCGACGCCGACGTCTCGCTGTGCAGCTCGAGCGGGTGGGCGCATGGTGTCGCGACCACCGGTCGCAAAGTCGTGTACTGCTACACGCCGGCACGCTGGTTGTACCAGACCGATCGCTACCTCGGTAAGCGAGCGAGCGACGCCGTGTCCGAGCGCGTGCTGAAGCAGGCCGCCCTGGGCCTGTTTCGTAAGCGCCTTGAGAGCTGGGATCGTGTGGCGGCCACCTCTGCCGATCGCTATCTCGTCGTCTCGCGCGCGTCGGCCGAGGCAGTACGTGACCTGTACGGTATCGAGGCTGAAGTGCTCGCCCCGCCGCCGGCCATTGACGCGGTTGGCCCGTTGCGCCCAGTGCCGGATCTCGACCCCGGTTACTGGTTGTGTGTGTCGCGCCTATTGCCCTATAAGAACCTTGACCTTGTCATCGAGGCCGTGCGTGCTAGCCCAGGTGCTCGACTGGTCATCGTCGGCGACGGTCCCGAGCGGGCCCGGCTCGAGATGCTGGCTGGGCCGGGGGTCAGGTTTCTCCGCGGGCTTGGAGACGACCAGCTCCGCTGGTGTTATGCGAACTGCAAGGCCCTGCTCACTGCGTCGTACGAGGACTTCGGCCTGACCCCGCTCGAAGCGGCTGCGTTCGGCAAGCCAACGGCGGCGCCTCACCTCGGAGGGTTTCTCGACACGATCGTGCAGGGCAGGACTGGCGTGTTCTTCGAGCGTCCTGAGGCGGCCCTCATCGCTGAGGCGATGGGCTACGTCCACGACATCGCCTGGGATGGCGAAGTCATAGCGGCGCACGCCGCCGGCTTCAACGAGGCGCGCTTCGCGGCCCGGCTGCGTGAAGTCGTCGCCGAGGAGGCAGCCAAGCTCCAGTAGGCGGAGGGGCTCGGAGTGAGGCGAGCCGAGCAGCCTGCTGCTGAATGGCTACTGACAGTGGTATTACAACCTCGCTAAGTGCTCAACCTAGGGGTCAAAGTCGCCGATACCCCCTGTATGCGAGGAAACCCGAAAGCTCGGTCAACGAAAGCAGCTGGAACAAGGTTTACGGGCCGTTTCAAGCTCTTGTCAGGGCTCTTCACCGTCGGCGTCGCGGCCGTCCTGCTGGGTTCGATGGTTATCGCCCCGTTCGCAGCGGCCACACTGGCTCGCGGGACGTTGGCCGCGTCAGCTTCCGCGAAGGTCGGATCGACCCGGAGCACCGCGGCTTTTTTGGCGGCTTCGGATATCCATCTGGGAGCTAGGGCGCCGGGTGGCACAAACGCCACGGTCGTTGTTCAGGGGGCGACGGTCGTTGGACGAAAAACGGCTTCCGGAAACGCCTCGCGGAGGTTGAGCATCAGAAAGAAGCCCACGCCGATCATGATCCACAGGCGGCCGCCGACGACCACCACAACGACCAGCGTGCCGCCGACGACCACCACAACGACCAGCGTGCCGCCGACGACCACCACAACGACCAGCGTGCCGCCGACGACCACCACAACGACCAGCGTGCCGCCGACGACCACCACAACGACCAGCGT
>Ga0182014_10008140_pt1 | contig 10793 bp, 12 predicted proteins | sample 612S2DmetaG_FD_120489 | JGI IMG/M metagenome (GOLD analysis project Ga0182014, IMG submission 120489) | Permafrost microbial communities from Stordalen Mire, Sweden - 612S2D metaG | ecosystem: Environmental > Terrestrial > Soil > Wetlands > Permafrost | place: Sweden: Stordalen | collected... | reverse complement strand
GTGCCGGCAATCGTCCGCACCGCGCCCGACCCCACGCCATACTTCTCGATCGCCGCAATCGCTTCCTCGCGCAGCTTCGGGTGATTACACAGCCCCAGGTAATTATTCGACGCAAGGTTAATTACCTCGCGGCCATCGTAGTGGCACACTGGTCCCTGCGCATCGTCGAGCACGCGCAGCTTGAAGTATGTTCCCCGCGCACGCAGGTCATCTAGCTGCGCCGTCAGGTGGGCCAGTTGTGGACGCTTCGACGATATCTTTTCGGGAAGGATTGTAGCGATGCTCATAGTGCTTCGATCTTAACCCTTTTCTTTTCTCTTCAGGCAGCAATACCCAGCGCAACGGGCATCACACATTGTGGAAGATCTCGGCAATTGGCCGTTCTTTGCAAGCCATGCACCCGCGTGGGAGGAGACTTATGGCAGTTCAGAAGACAGTTCGCATCATTCTTGCCGGCGGAGGCCTGCTGGCCCTCGCACTGCTGGCAGGCTGCAAGAACAAAGAGCAGAAGGCCCTCGATCAGGCGAAGACCGAAGCCACCTCCACCAATACCCCGCAACAGGTTCAGTACGTCGACAAGAACGGTAACACGGTAACCAAGACCGTAGAGCCACCCGCCGCCGCAGGCGAGCAGCCAGCCGTATCGACCCTCATCACGCCGCCACCGCCCGGCTCCAAGCCGCACAGCACGGCCCCCGTCATCTCACCGCTGAGTGCGTCTGCACAGAATGCTGTCGCACAGGGCGCACCTCCGGCCTACGCGAACGGCCAGCCCGAATCCGCCGCTCCCGGTCAGCCGTCGACACAACCGGCCACCCAGCCAAACCAGCCCCCGGTCGGCATCCGCGTTCCCGCAGGAACCGAACTCGCCATTCGCATCAATCAGCGCATCAGCGTCAAAACCAGCCGCGCCGGAGACCGCTTCAACGGTGAGGTCGTCGAGCCCGTGCTGAGCAATGGGAATGTCGTGATTCCACGTGGCGCCCCAGTCAGTGGTCGCGTGGATGAAGCGCATCGCCGCGGTCACTTCAAGGGCCGCTCCATCCTCGAGCTGCGTCTTACCTCCATGACGCTCGGCGGCTATCAATACAACCTCGACACGCACGATGACGTCATGACCAAGAGGGGCAAGGGCAGGCGCTCCGCCGGACTCATCGGCGGCATGACAGGCGCCGGCATGCTCATCGGTGGCATCGCCACAGGCGGCGTTGGCCTGGCCATCGGCGCTGCAGCAGGCGCGGGCACAGGCACAGCTCTCGCCGGCGGCACCGGCAACCGCGACATCGACATTCCCGCCGAGTCCATCGTCCACTTCCGCCTCGCCGATCCACTCGTCATACAAAATCCATAACCTGAAGATACAAAATCCATAACCTGAAGCTCAGCCAAAACAAAGAGGCCCATCGTCACGATGGGCCTCTTTGTTCATTCCAAACCTACCGCTTCACGGTCAGCAGAATCTTGCTCGCCTCACCCGACTCCAGCAGATGCATCGCCTCGTCGAATCGCGCCAGCGGCAGCCGATGCGTAATCACCGGCGACAGATCAACGCCGCAATCGCGTATCAGCGCCTCTGCTTGAAACCACGTCTCGTACATCTTGCGGCCGTTGATGCCAAGCACTGTCGCGCCCTTGAAGATCAGCGCATTCGCCAGGTCTATCTCCACCGGCCGCGACGGAATCCCCAGCAACGACGCTCTCCCGCCCATCCTCAGCAGCCTGAACCCCTGCTGAATCGCCGCCGGATGCCCCGACATCTCCAGCAGCACATCCACGCCATTGCCGCCGGTCCCGGCCATCACCTGCTGCTCCACATCGTCCGATTCCGGATCCAGCAGCACCTGCGCACCCACTCTCTTTGCCAGCTCGCGCCGCTGCGCATTCGGTTCAATCGCAAAGATGCGCGAAGCTCCACACGCCTTCGCCACCGCAATCGAAAATAATCCAATCGGCCCGCATCCGGTCACCACCACCGTCCGCCCCGCTATCGCACCCGACAGCACCGTTTGCACCGCATTGCCAAAGGGATCGAACAACGATGCGAAGTCGCGCGGAATCGCCGGGTCGAGCTTCCAGATATTGCTCGCCGGAATCCGCGCATAATCCGCGAACGCGCCATCCGCATCCACGCCAAGAATCTTCACGAACTGGCAGACATGCGCCTGCCCGCTGCGGCACTGCAGGCAATGCCCGCACGCCACATGCATCTCCGCCGTGACGAAATCTCCTACGCTGACGCCCTGCACCTGCTCGCCCACCGCAGCCACAGTCCCGCAAAATTCATGCCCCGGAATATACGGCGGCTTGATGCGCGCCTGCGCCCATTCATCCCAGTGGTAGATGTGCAGATCCGTACCGCACACCGACGCGGTCTCCACCGCAACGAGTACATCCGTCGCTCCAATCTCCGGCACCGGCACCTCGCGCATCTCCATCCCTGGAGCCGCAGTGGCCTTCATGAGCGCACGCATAGTATTTGGAATCTGCTGCAAAATCATTCGGTTGAGTCTCTTTTCTTGGTCGCGCCGTCTCTTCGAACAAGCGAGGCAAACATCTCATGGTATCGCCTCAGCCCTGGTCTTTCCAACATAGGTTGCGACGCCTGCGTCTCATCTTCGTCAAACGTACATAGCTACACTGAATCTGCAGCCTCAGATCCTGCCCACCGACTATGAAACATTTCGCCGCCATCGCGCTGCTTGCTGCAACCGTCTGTCTTGCGCAGACGCCCGCCTCCACGTCTCCGGGCCCAATCGGTTTGCCCGATGCTCAAACCGACTCCCAGGCACCTCCGCCCGCGGCCTCCATCACCGTTCGCTCCAGCCTCGTCGTCGTCCCCGCGCTCGTCCGCACCAAGTCCGGCCAACTCGTCTACACCCTCAAAGCCAACGACTTCATCCTCACCGACGACGGCATCGAGCAGCCACTGCATCTCGAGCAGGACACCGGCGACCAGCCTCTGGCTCTCGTCATCGTCGTCGAAACCGGCGGTTCCGGCGCCGCGCACCTCGAACAGTACCGCAACCTCGGCCCCCTGCTCGACAACCTGGTCGGCAACATCGAGCACAAGGTCGCCGTAGTCGGCTTCGACAGCACGCCCACCCTGCTGCACGGCTTCACGCCCAATCTCGAATTCATCACCCACTCCCTCAACACCCTCGATGACGGCGACAAGCAGGCCGCCGTCCTCGACGCCATCGTCTTCTCCGTCGACATGCTCAGCAAGCAGCCCACCACCTATCGCCGCGCCATCCTGCTGCTCTCCGAGACCGCCGACCAAGGCAGCCACACCTCGCTCACCGGCGCGCTGCACGCCATCAGCGACACCAACACCACCATCTACAGCGTCGGCTTCAAAACCACCCAATCCGAAATTGGCCACGAGGCCTCCAAGCTTCAGTCCGACGACCCTGGCGCCGAACACGGCTGCTTCAGTCGCGACTACGGCACCGACGCCAACGGCAAACCCATCCCGCCGCCCGAGAGCCGCGCCACCCAGAACTTCGATTGCTTCGCCGAGCTTCTCCCGCCTCTGCGCTTAGCCAAGATGGCCGAGATCGCCGCCCGCAACGCCCTCCGTCACAACATCTCCGAGTCCGTCGCGCACCTCACCGGCGGCGAATACTTCAAATTCAAAGACGTGAAGACGCTCGACCACGACCTCTTCACCATCTCCAACCACATCCCCAATCGCTACGTACTCAGCTTCCATCCCCAGTCCCCCGCGCCAGGATTCCACTCCATCGTCCTGAAGCTGCGCGACAGCCCATACCTCTCTGCCGAGGCCCGCAACGGCTACTGGGTCAACGCGGATGAAGGAACATCCACACCGCAGCCCTGAGCCAGGTCTTCACCCCAATGACCTTCACCCAGTCTCCCACCCCATAAGCTGCAGTCTTCCATCCCATGAACTGTCATCCTGAGCGAAGACTCTCGCAGCTTTATGCGAGAGTCGCAGTCGAAGGACCGCCATTGGCTCGCAGCGCCAATGATCTTCCTCGGTTTCGGCCACAGATATGGCGGTACTCTCTTCCGGTAACGACCTCATTCTCCTTTACCGTCCGCGGAACCGATTAATCTCTCTCCGGTCGCGTTTCGACGGCCTGCCGACCGGCACGGCCTCCACCGCAAACATGGCCTTGCGCTCCTCCGCAACCTTCGCGCGCGCCATCTTGCTCGCCTCGGTTTCGCGATACAGCCCCTGCGCCACCGCCGCGGGTCCGCGCACCTCGCTCAGCGTTAAGACCTCGATCACAAAATCCCCACCCTCGTTCCGCACCTGCAACAGATCACCCAGTCGAACCTCACGCGCAGCCTTGGCCGGCAGCCCATTCGACTGCACCCGCCCCAGTTCACACGCCTTCGATGCCAGCGCCCGCGTCTTGAAGAACCGCGTCGCCCACAACCACTTATCGATCCGCACACCACTCACGAAGCCGTTCCTCCCGCAACCTGCGCCCGCGCCAACTCCAGCGCCTCGTCCTGCACCGCTGCCTCATCGCCAAAGCCAGCGAGCCATCGCATCCCAGTCTCTCGCCGAAACCAGGTCCCCTGCCGCTTCGCATAGTTGCGATGCCCCTGCTGCGCTGCTGCAACAGCCTCATCCAGTGTCATCTCACCCCGCAGCACGCCCATCGCCTGCACATAGCCCAGCGCCCCCAGCGCGCGGCAGTCATCTCCGAAGCGCTCCCGCAACATCTCCGTCTCGGCCAGCAGGCCACGCTCAAACATCGCCGCCGCGCGCGTGTTGATCCGCTCATACAAGCGCTCACGAGGCGGCGCCAGCCCCATCTTCAGCACGCGATACCCTCGCAGCGGATCGCGCCCCGCCTGCCACTGCTGCGTCCGCGGCTGCCGCGCGGCCAGCGTTACCTCAATACTCCGAACCAGCTTCGGAACATCATTCGCATGGATCAACTTCGCCGCGCGCGGATCAAGCCGTTGCAACACACGATGCAGCCACGCCGATCCCCTGCGCTCAGCCCGCTCCCGCAGCCGCTCGCGCAGCGCATCGTCCCGCTGCGGCGCCGGCGCCAGCCCCTCCAGCAGCGCGCGCAGATACAACCCTGTTCCCCCTGCAACGATTGGAATGCGCCCACGCTCACGAATCCCGGCAATCGCCTCGCGCGCATGCCGCGCGTAATCCCCCGCCGTGCACGCCTCATCCGGCCAATACAGATCAAGGCAGTGATGCGGTACGCGCGCACGTTCCTCGAGCGTTGGCTTCGCCGTGCCAATCTCCATCAGCCGGTACACCGCAACCGAGTCGCAGCTGACGATCTCTCCACCGAGTTCTTCCGCCAGCCGCAGCGCCAGCGCCGTCTTTCCACTCGCTGTTGGCCCAGCCACCACCAGCAGCGAAAATTCGTTCTCCCCGCGCTCAGTCATTTCGATCTCCAACATTCGTTTTTACTCCCGCCCTGCGCGTAGCAGCTCTCGACCTCCGCGCAGGAGCGTAGCAGCTCTCGACCTCCGCGCAGGAGCGTAGCAGTCACGGCCTCCACCAGCCATGCACGAACACCCGATCCAGCCCCGCGCGCGCAATGCTTCCCACCAGCACCAGCACTGCAAGCACGATCAATCCGCGCATCACGCTTCGGCGCTCGACCACCTCGCGTTCCCTGCGATAGCGCCGGAACTCCTCACGCTCACGCTCGAGCCAACGCGTCGGCTCGGGTCGCCGCGGTGCCGCTGCGCGATGCTCACTGCCACGCTCAGAGCTCTGCATCGCCGCTACTCCGTCTGCTGATTGACCAGGTAATGAATCCGTAGCTCGAGATTCGGTCCATGAAACTGTTTCGGCAGCGGCGGGAACTGTCCCACACCCGTAATCGAGCCCCACGCCGCGCGATTCAGCGCATCATCATGCGTCGAGCCGTCCAGGTGCATCGCCGCAATCGTTCCATCCGCGTTGATCGTGAAGCGAATCTGCGTCACGCCATGCTTATTCAGCGGCGGTCGCGCCTCCTCCGGAATCAGCGGTATCCACTGCTCATAAATCTCGCGCAGAATCCGCTGCAGATACGGCTGGAAATTCACGCCCTGCGTATCCGAAAGAATATCGACGCCCTGCCCCAGCCCCGCGCCTCGGCTACCACCACGTACTCCCACACTTCCACCGCCGCCCGCATGCTCCGAGCCCTGCATCGCCTGCTGCATGTCCTGGCTCGCCGACCCCGGCGTGCTGAAGCTCGGCCGGCCCGGAGCCTGCGGCGAGGGCGCTTCCGGTACGGGCGCAGCCGCGCGCGGCGTCACCGGAGTCGGTGCCGCAGGCATCGGCAACGCCGGTGACGGAACCGGTGGTGTCGGCTGCATAGCGGATGGCTGCGGCGGTGCGACCGGCGTTGTCAAGCGCTTCGCCTCCATCGTCCGCAGCTTTGACAGGGTTCCTTTATCGATCTTCGGCGGCGCAGCCACCGCAGGGTGCGGCAGTACCGGTGCATTCAACTGCACCATCGCCTGCTGCTGCAGCGCCTCCGTCGGGCTGATCAGCTGCGGAGAGTGCCACAAGTATTTCGGTCCATAAAACGCCACCCACGCAATCGCCAGCCAGATAAACAGCGAGATGTAAATCGACTCACGAAACCGTCCTCGCGCTCGCTCATCCTCAATCGTATCCAGCAGATGGATGAGCTCATGCTGCTCCAGGTCGCCATACCGGTTGGTGCGAATCCGCACCGGCGCAGCCACCGCTCCACCCTTCGCCTCATGGGGCACAACCGACACTGGAGCGTCAGATCGCGCAGTCTCCGTCTCGTTGGCGGAAGTCTCAAGATCGTTCGAGCTGGCCCCACTCTGTGGAGCCTCACTCTCGGGGCGTGGTCGTTCTGGATCGATCTGTGGGGGTGTTGTCGGCATCGGCTGTTAGTCTGTGACGGATCAGCCACGGCGAAGGTTGCGCCTGCCGCAGCAAATCACCAGACCAAGAAGACGCTGGCCCCTCTATTTTCTCATCTTCAGCCATATTCCGCGCACCCGCATCTATTCTTGAGACATGCAAACTCCCGCATCTCTCGCTGGCCGCGCCGCCATCATCATCACCGTCAGCGACCGCTGCGTCGCCGGCACGCAGATCGATCTCTCCGGCCCAGCCATCGCCCATCTGCTCGCCCAGGCCGGCGCCCAGGTGCTGGACACCCTCCTGGTCCCCGATGAGGTCGAACTCCTCACCCCCGCCCTGCGCGCAGCAGCCAGCCGCGCCGCCCTGATCCTCACCACGGGTGGCACCGGCCTCGCCGCGCGCGACATAACCCCCGAGGCCACCCTCGCCGTCTGCGACCGCCTCGTCCCCGGCCTCGCCGAGCTTATCCGTCAGGATGGCGTGCACCACACCCCCTACGCCGCCCTCAGCCGCGGCATCTGCTGCGTCGCCGGCCACTCCCTCATTCTCAACCTCCCCGGCAGCCCCAGCGGAGCCGAAAGCTCCCTCCGCGCCGTCCTTCCCCTCCTGCCCCACGCCCTGGATCTCCTCGCCGGCAATACCGAGCATCGAACCGAACGGTAGAATGAAGATTCAGTGAAACTCGCACCCATCGTTCTTTTGCACAAGTTCTCCGCAGTCCTTCTGGCCGTCCTCACGCCCCTCGGTATCTGGGGCGTTGCGGCCCTCGCCTTCACCGACTCCGCGCTGATCCCCATCCCTGGCGGCATCTACGGTGTACTGGCGTTTTATGTCAGGGGAAACCACAAATTCTTCTTGGTGTACTGCCTGGTCGCCGCTGCAGCCGCCGCAGCCGCAGCCGCGATCGGCTCTCTCCTCCCCTTCTATATCGGCCGCGTCGGCGGCGAACTTTTCTTGATGAAGCGCATCAACCGCGAGCGCTACGAGCACCTGCGCGACCGCTTCGAGCGTCAGGAGTTCCTCGCCATCATGATCCCGTCCATGGGCCCGCCGCCCACGCCGCTCAAGGTCTTCCAGTTCGCCGCCGGGGTCTTTGAGATGAAGCCTCTGGTCTACGTTCTGGCAACCTTCGTCGGCAAGTTCGTGCAGTTCCTGACCTGGTGCCTGCTCACCGTCTGGTTCGGCCCAACCATTATCCACTCCTTCCGCCACCTCCTTCACGCCCACCTGGGGATCGTCCTCGGCGTCGCTGTGGCGGCACTGATCTGCCTGGTCTTCTACATCGTCCGCAAGGTCTTCGACCGCCGCAAGGGCCTGTCCCTCCCCGGCGAAAAAGAGGTCTAAGGATCTAAGCGCGTACACGCCAACGACCAGCACGCACCAACGACAAAGGCCGCGCACTCTGCGCGGCCTTCACTCTTTTGCCTTAGCTTTTATCTCAGCGTCTATCTCACTCAGCGTCCCGGCTGCTAAACCGTTGGCTCTTGCGCCGACGGCATCATCTCCGCCAGCCGCGTCACCAGCACCGGCAGCCCGAAGAACGCAGCCGCAAACGCACCCGTCGAGATCAAATCATTGCCATAGAACGGCAGCGCCGCCGCATAGCATCCCGCCAGTCCGGCAACGCTGTGCGGATACATCGCGCCGCCCACACTCCCCATCCACACCATGAAGTTGCTCAGCACGAAGAAGCTCGTCGCCGAAGCCAGCACGCCACCCACAACGCGCAGCACCGTCACCTTCCGCAGCAGCGCGCTACCCATCAGGCAGACCGCCGCATACCACGCCCACGTCACCAGGTATGCGCTCACATGGAACGCATAGCCATACACCTTCGTCGTCAGGTAGACATCCATCAGCGCCATCAGCGCAACCGCCAGCACCGTCTGCCAGCGCGGCCTCCGCGAGCCGAAGAACAGCAGCCCGGCACCGACCGCCGTGAAGTTAAAGGCCACACTGTGGATCATGTGTGGCAGAAGGCGACTCAAAGCGGCAAGCATTAGAACGAGAATGGCAAGCATGATGGTTAGGCCTTGGTTGTAAGGGTTCGCGGCCGCGCAATGCGACCGTCTGTTTTGATTGTAATTCCTTTTCATTTTCTTTCTGTCATTCCCGCAGACGGGGTAGAAAGGGAATCTGCTTCCAGCACCTGGCAACACCTACCGCTCCACGTGCCCATCCATCGTCTCGCGCACGACGTGCCCGGCCGCATCCAGCGCCACCGTCCCCACCAGCGCCGACCTCGCGGCATCACCCATCCACCCGCCCATAAACCGCGGATCGCGAAACGTCACCACCACCGCGCCAACGGCCCCTGGATCGCCACTCGTTGCAGCCGCCAGCTCACTATCCGCCCTCGCCACATCCACAATCGGCATTGGCGACCAGTCCATATACACGCGTCCAAGCTGGCTCTCCTCCGCCGCCAGGACAGCAGCACTGCGGCCAGGCTTCGGATACGTCGTATCCCCCGTCGTCAGCTCCCTGTTCCTCGTATCGATCTCCGACAACTGATACAGCGGCCCAAAGTCCGTCACCGCCGACCACTGAAACGGGTTCAGCGGATCAGGGCTCGCCAACACCCTCTGCGCCGGAAGATACGTCGGGGTAGGCTCCGCCGGAGCGAGCGCATCCGGCGGTAACGGTTGCGCTGAACTCATCACGGGCACCGGCGCCGCAAGACTCTGCGCCATCGCCAGCTGCACCGCGTGCTCATGCTCCACCGCGCGCAGCGTCCACAGCGCGGCCACACCCAGCAGCGCCGCAATCGCCCATCCCCGCGCCGGGAACGGCTGCTTTCTCGCGCCCACCTCCGAACCCACCAGCCCAAACAGCCAGGGAGCGGTCAGGGCTCCCAGCAGCAGCACAAACATCACCGGATCGAAGATGAACACAATCGACGCCGCATACCATCGGTCATTGAACGGAAAGAACGGCCGCAGCCCGTAGTTGTTCGCGTAGTCCAGCAGCAGATGACTCAGGAGCGCCAGCAGCGCCAGTCCATACAACACACCCCACCGCACCGGCGCCGCCGTCAACGGCTTCACCACCGCCGCCTGTGCGGCGCCCTCACCCTGAATCAACGCCCCTGCACCTGTCTTTGCTGTTGTCTTTCTTTCTGTCATTCCCGCAGCCGGGGTCCCCGGCAGGCGTTCTTTGCCTGCTGGGGTGTAAGGGAATCTGCTTCTTGCCTCTGCCGTTGCTCTCGCCCGTCGCACTCGCCACCGATGCCATCCATACACCGCGGCAACAATAAAGGCTGCCTCAAAGGGCAGCCCCAGAAATGCATGTGTAATTCCGCGATGGTGTTCAAAGCCCTCGACCGGCCCGCGCAAACCCCACAGCGTATCGATGTCGGGAAACTCCGCCGCCACGGCCATCGTTAGCGTGGCATAGGCCGCGCGGCGATTGAGTCCCGTCCGCGACAGGCAAGCCCCTGTAAGAATGTGCGTTACAGGCTCCATCGGAGCCGTCTACCGGGGCATTGCGATCGAATGCATACCCATTGCGTGCTGCATAGCATTCGCGGCCTCAGCCTCACGCTCTGCGCGCTCTTCTCCAGCCTCACGCTCTCGGGTAGCCTCACGCTCCCGAGCGTACTTCGATCCAGCCGTAAACGCCGCCAACTCCGCCGGTGCCAGCATATCCGGCTTGAACCCGGCGACAGCCACAAACCCGGGCTCATCGCCCAGCGCCTCCGAGACGCGATTCCACAGGAAGAACGGTGATGTCGTCGGCAGGAGAATCATCTTCCGCTCCGGCACCGGCATCGCAAAGTACGTCCCCCACGTCAACAACACCGCGCAGGCTCCGAGAGCACTGAAAAGGTAGACCGGAGAATATAGCGACGCTGCGCCTCTAGTCGCAACCCAGGCCGACTCAACTAGATTCACCGTAGCGTATATCCCAAGCCCCAGGCTCACACCAAAGATGTGGCTCCTATAGGTAAGGC
>Ga0182014_10008135_pt1 | contig 10805 bp, 7 predicted proteins | sample 612S2DmetaG_FD_120489 | JGI IMG/M metagenome (GOLD analysis project Ga0182014, IMG submission 120489) | Permafrost microbial communities from Stordalen Mire, Sweden - 612S2D metaG | ecosystem: Environmental > Terrestrial > Soil > Wetlands > Permafrost | place: Sweden: Stordalen | collected... | reverse complement strand
CCCGCACAAACTGAGAATTATTCTCCGCTACTACAGGGAGCCCCGCAACGCCACACAGATCAACAAATCCAGCATGGAGACCGCCGCGTAGAGCGATCAGAGAACCTGGCACTGTCCAGTTCACTAACTCAAGCAATCCGAATGTTTCCGGAACATGAAAGGTATTGCTCATTGGAGCCTTCCAGGCGATCGATTGCCGATGGTCAGGCGGCCCTTGACTGCGAAACAGATTCGCGCGAAAGGTTCTGCCGGCAACTGGAGGGCGTTTATCGAGAGCAGCGAAGGGAATTCGCATGGCGCCATACCATATCTTTGCCTTGGGATCGATGCGCGCAGCTACCTGAAACCCGGAGTTCCAGGTCCATCCCACCGTATGATCCGGAAGATCCAGATTGATATCAAGGTCGGTCCACTCCCGTTGCGGCGAAAGTTCGAATTCCTTGTATCGGCGAATGTTGTGAAATTCGGAGCTGATAAACAGTTCAGCAACATCCCAATTCCAAAGCCCATAGGTCTCTTCCACTGCATTCGGTGAAGGCTTCAGATAAAGCTCCTCGTAGGGGCATGCAAACAGTAAATAGAGATTATTCTTCGTCCATCGCGAGCTTACCTGAGTCCGATACGCCGGAACAATGTGGCCCCAACTGTCGACTTCTGCATAGACAGAGGGCGCCTCTTGCCAAAATGTTGACCCGGGATTCGTATCTAACACAACGTCCTCAGCCGCAAATTCACTCTTGAATGTGCTGCGGTCAGCGGCGTTCGCATGAATTGTGCTGCTGAGAAGAAGCACACAGGAAGTGATAATGTTCTTCAAGGCAGAATCCTCGGTGACGCATGCTGACGATTAAAGGTGGGGCGCCCAGCCTTTCTCGTAGTCGCGCGCCCACATTTTCATTGCTTCCGAGTCATTCTGAACCTTCCCATCTTGTGGGTCGAGCTGTAATTCCCGGTTCAGCTCCCAGGAGATGTTGGAGAGTTGAAGCATGGTAACAACAATGTTGCCTTGGGAAATAGGAGCGTGGAGCTTCTCTCCATCGCGGATTGCCGCGATGAAGTTGGCAAAGTGGGCAGCGGTTGGGGCATCGGAGTCGAACTTGTCATAGAACGGAGTTGTGTCGTCGTCCTTGAACCCGCCTGTCTTATTCCCCTTGAGGTCATAGACGTCATAGCCACTGCCGCCATCGCCATAGATAAAGACCGAGCCCGTGGTTCCCATGACGGTCAACCCCGAATCGTGGTCGTAGTATTTCATCCCGTTGCAGGACTTGCCCTCCCACGAGATCATCTTATCGCCGTAATCGAAGCTCGTCACCAGGGTGTCATAATACTGCCAATCGTCCTTGAACTGGTATCTTCCGCCCAAGGAGGCAACGCGGTTCGGGTAGTCGACTCCGAGCGCCCAGCGGCAGAGATCGATGCTATGCGTACCGTTGTTCAGAGCCTCCCCGGTGCCCCAGTGTTTGAACCAGTGCCAGTTATACGGATGAATATTATCCTTGTATGGCCTCCGAGGCGCAGGTCCCTGCCACAGATCCCAATCTAGCTGCGGCGGTACGGGCGCTTCCTGGCCTATCCCGATGGATTTTCTTACGTTGCTGTACCAGCCTTTGGCGAAGTAGGCCCTGCCGATCAGGCCGTCGTGTATCTTATCGACCGCCTCGATGGTGCGCAAGCACGATCGCTGCTGAGTGCCCTGCTGCACGTGCTTTTGATACTTCTGTTGAGCCTGTACCAACAGCGCCCCCTCGGCAGGATTGTGGCTGCATGGTTTTTCAACATAGACGTGCTTGCCCGCCTGCAGAGCGGCGATCGCCAAAGGGGTGTGCCAGTGGTCGGGAGTGGCGATGGTGATGGCGTCCACGTCCTTCTGCTGGAGGACGGAGCGAAAGTCCTTGTCGCTGGCGGGAGCATAGCCCAACTCATGTTCCGCGGTGCCTGCAAACTTTGCCAGATTATTGCTATCCACATCGCAAACATGCGAAACACGGGCGGTATCCTTGTTTGCCTTAAGCGCTGACAGGTGGGCATAGCCACGCCAACGCAGTCCCATGATTGCAAAGTTGAGACGGTCGTTGGAGCCGAGAATCTGACCGTAGCTCTTCGCGGTCGAACCGATAGCCAGGCCCGCCGCCCCTACCGCAAGCGTGTCGAGAAATTCACGTCGACTAACCATTTTGTTTCTCCATTCAATCCCAAAATCTTCTTCTCTTCTCCACGGCATAACGGGAAATCCCATGCGGCATCAAGTATACACAAAAAGGGCTCCATTGGCGGGTAGGAGAGCGCCAAAGAGCCGAAAAGCCGGCCCCCGCCTGCGCGAGTCGTCCGTCTCCGGCTTCTTGACGCTCCCCTCATCCAGGTGCAACTATCTATTTGGATTTCGAGTCGTGGGATGAATTGGATGAAGTCCTGGCTTCCCAATGAGGATGTTACAGCAATTGGGACAAATCAACTTGCGCGAAGCACCAAGCAAGGAAGGGAAGAGAGTGAATGATGACTGATGAGTCGACTTCCGGGACCGATCGCAGAACGTTCATGAAACAGGCAGCGGGCACAATGCTTGCGGCGGGAATGGACGCGCGTTCCTATGCGCGGGTATTGGGCGCGAACGATCGCATCAGGTTGGCCCAACTCGGATGCGGAGCGCGTAGTCACGGTCATGTGCACATGGTCCAGTTGGCCTCCCGACAAGTCCCAGTTGAAACAGTTGCTGTCTGCGACATTTGGAGCCTGGCCCGGGAGCGGCGTGCGGCCCAGGTAAAAGAAGCCTTCAATCTAGACCCACAATCCTACAAATACTCCGAAGATATGCTCGCCCGCAAGGATATCGATGGTGTGATGATCGCCACGGGGGACTTCCAGCATGCCAGGCTTTGTGCGGAAGTGGTGCGGGCGGGCAAGGACTGTTATGTTGAGAAGCCGTTTGCCAATGTTCTTTCCGAGGCCAAAGAGGCCCGCGATACGGTGAAGGCTTCCAGGCAGGTGGTCCAGATGGGGTCGCAGCACCGCAGCGAGCCCTACCAGTTAGCCGTTCGCGACATCATCCGGTCCGGCCGTATCGGGGATATCGTCCATATCGAACAGGAGTGGAATGTGAATGAAGAGCGCTGGCGGTTTGTGAACATGGATACCGGCAACTCCCCTGCGATGGAGCAGGATCGCAAGCTGGAATGGAAGAAGTGGCTCTCCGAGCGCAAGTCGAAGCTCCGCGTGGAGGATACGGACTGGGATCGGTGGTTATTGGGCAAACCGCACCGCTCTTTCGATCCTCATGTATATCTTGAATTCCGTCACTATAAGGATTATTCCTCAGGGATCTTCGATCAGTGGATGAGCCATGGTTGCGACCTGGTGCATCTCTGGACCGACGAAACCTATCCCGAGAGCGTAGTAGCCAACGGCGGGATTTATGCCTGGAAAGACGGGCGGGAGAATCCCGATACGTGTGTTGCCGCGGTCACTTATCCCAAGGGCTTTCTCTATACCTATAAATCGGTGTTTGGGAATAGCTTCAGAAGCTTCTCAAGGATCCAGGGCCGCGATGGCACGATCGCGAACTATGGCGGCGAAGGCGCTTCGCTCTTTACGGTCAGTAAAGAAGGCGGCAGGGATGAATGGGCCGGATCCGCGGAAACGATGAGAGTACCTCTAATGAGTCCAGCGATAGACCAGGAAGAAATCGTAAGGGTTCCAGGCGCCCCACCGCCAGACTCGAACGGCCCGGATGACGACAGCGAGGTACACATCGTGAACTGGCTCAAAGCCATGCAGTCGCGAAACCAGCCAAATGCAAACGTGGATCACGGATTTTCGCACTCGATTGTGACCATCATGGCCGCGCAATCGTACTGGAGCGGGAAGAGGCTTTACTGGAATCCCGAGACGGAAGAAATTGTAGATCAGCCTGCCGTCCGGACCAGTTAGGGCGCCGACGAGGCCGCATGGATTCAGATGCTTCAATTCGCACAATGAAATGCCATCGCCGGCCCGTGCACCAGCCCGGCATGGCGTATCTGTTCAGAGGGTTGATGCTGCCTCAGGACTGGTACTTGTCGCGGTACAGCGAGATGAGATGAATCCAGAGAATTCCATGCAGCTAACGGGGAAGCCGCCCAAAGCTCGCAGCGCAGGCCGGGTGCGGTGGTGGATCGTTTGGACGCTATTCTTTTCGACTGTTACCAATTACATCAGCCGTCAGACCTTCTCAGTTTTAGCGCCGTTGATTTCGACACAATATCATCTGACGCACACTGACCTGGGCAGAATTCTTGGAGCGTTTCAGGTTTCCTATGCCATCACATGGCTTCTCGGGGGCATCTTTCTTGACGCCGTAGGGACGCGGCTTGGGCTGGCCCTGGCCGTGATCTTCTGGTCCGTCATCAACATCCTCACCGGTTTAGCCACATCCGTCTTCGGCTTCGCGTCCTTTCGATTTCTACTGGGGATTGGGGAAGGCTTTAACTGGCCGGGAGCCAGCAAGACGGTTGCAGAGTGGTTTCCCAGCCAGGAACGCAGCCTCGCGGTGGCGATCTTCGATAGCGGCTCCAGCGTAGGAGGCGCCGTGGCGGCGCTGGTTATTCCTTTGATCGCATTGGCATTTGGCTGGCGATCGGCTTTCGTTTTTTCTGGGGCGCTCGGCTTTGTCTGGCTGCTGGTGTGGTTGCGCGTCTACCATCCGCTGGACCGTCATCCAAGGGTGACGCCGGAGGAGGTTTCGTTGATCCGAGCAGGCCAGGATGTGCCTGTTGTTTCAGCGGAACGCGGCGTCCGGCGCTGGCTCAATCTCGCCCGCAATCGAAATGTCTGGGGCATCGTGCTTGGCCGCGCGCTCACCGATCCGATCTGGTGGTTTTACGTCTTTTGGCTGCCCCAGTACCTGAGCGATGCGCGCGGATTCAGCCTGAAGCGAATTGCCCTCTTTGCCTGGATGCCCTTTATTGCTGCCGATCTGGGTAACTTTACAGGTGGCCTGATTTCCGGCTATTGCATCCGCCGAGGCGTCTCCGTGGTTCGCGCCCGCACCTGGGTATGCGCCTTCAGTTGCCTGCCGATTCTTGCCGGCATTCCCGCCGCCGGCGTGCACAGTGTCTATACCGCGTTGGCGCTGATCTGTTTTGCCCTATGGGGTTACGCGAGTTGGTCCACAATGGGTCTGACTCTGCCATCCGACCTGTTTCCCCACGATGTTGTGGCCACGGTTACAGGTCTGAGCGGATTGGCAGCAGGATTGGTCGGCGCGGTCTTCACCATTGCCGTCGGCATTATGGTCGATCGCTTTTCTTACGGACCTGCATTTCTGGTTGCAGGATTGCTACCCCTCTTCGCAACCGCAAGCATATTGTTATTGGTCCGTGCGCCCAGCAACGCTTCGGCATCGCAGGCTGAAAAGAACTGTGTTCCGCATGATTGACAGGGAAAGTCGGAATCGGTACATGAAACGAAATGCCAACCTCGATTCCTTCACAAGGATCGATTCTTTCCTGCGACTTTGTGCTTGTCAAGAGAAGAACCTTCGGAAGAGGAGGAGCAACGGTTACTTCGCGGTGCTGTGGCAGACGATTCGTAAGAGGCTCCAAGCGAAGCTGAATGAAGTGAGAGATGAACTCGGGCGAAGCATGCACGATCCCATCCCGGAAGTGGGCCAATTGTCGGACGTCAACTATTATTTTCCCCAAGATAGATGTCGTTGCCCTGCGACAGATTGCGCAGCCATGGCCGGAGGTGAAACCATGCTGACCCAGAACGTGGAATGGTATCTCGCGGTGCGCCGCGCCATGGGACTCGCTCTCCATTCCGAAGGCGCCTTGTTGCAGAGTCTTGCAGCCTTCTCCGAAGCCGCGGGAACGGACTCCGCACTAAATCGATTGGACTAACCCGCTTCGCGATATTCGGTCCGCAGCCTCCTATTCTGCGGGAGTGATAACGATATTGCGAAAGGCGACATGGCCCTTTTCGCCGCCTTGAAGATAAATTGGGCTGGCCAATGCTTCGTGGCTGTCCAATGCGCCCCCTGTAATACCAGGGATTTCCTGGTTATCGATGATGGTCTGGCCGTTCTGAATTACAGTCACTTTTCGCCCAATCAACGTGATATCGAAGGTCTGCCATACATCGGGTCGGCGCGGCAGTTCCGGTGCCGGGGCCAGAAATCCGTAAACGCCGCCGGTGTGATGGCTTGGCGGCTCCGCTTCCGATTCGGTCTCAATTTGCACTTCATAGCGGCCACGCAAATACACGCCGCTGTTGGAATCTTTCCCGCAGTTGAATTCGATGTGCAACTTGAAGTCCAGGACTTTGACATCGCTGACAAGCTCGGGGCCATTGCCGGGGCTGACCAGATTCCCGTCCTGAACGGTCCAGTTGGGCGGACCAGGCCTGTCCATCTTCCAGCCGGTCAGATCCTTCCCATTGAATAACTGAATCGGCTTTCCCCATTTGGGCGCACTTGTCCTTTCAAGCGCAGGCGCTCTCACCCCCGTCCATGTCCAGGGGGTTTCGTCCTGGCCGGTGGTGGTTCCGGATAAGGTCTTCCCCGCAAGTGTTCCTTCAAACACCATGTCATCCTTGCGGTCTTCTTCTTCCTTGGGGGAGACGAAGGATATATGCGTTCCGTGGATTTCGATTTTGGGAAGCGGCCTGGCATTTCCCCATCGGCTGACAAACTGGGCGCTTAACTGGCCACCCTGCTGCTGTATCTCAATCCACGAGGGATATTCCCGGTCGGGCGCCTTCAAGGTCAGATCCCAACGGCCAAGAAAGGGTTTCCATGACGCACCCTGTGCGGAAGATGGAGCCGTCCCGGAAGCCAGTGTCTGGGACAAGGCCCAGGAGGAAGTGAATGCGATCGCAATTACCGAAGTGAGAAGTACTCTTTCGATTTTCACGGGAACCGAGCTCCTTTGTTGTTGGGGTGGTTCACGAAGTCCAGCCCGATGAACCGGGCTGGACTTCCGGTAAAGATGCCTCCATGCAGTTGCCGGTGTTGCAGCTCCGCCGGCTGCCGGCTCATCCCATGGACTTGATGGTCTGTGAAGCAGGATCCCAGTAAACCGGAGTCTTGCGAAAGTATGACTCGTTTGCCAGGTGGCAACCCAGGGCGGCATTGTGGCCAAAGACTGCATCCTGGACGACCGGCTTCCGCGATCGTACAGCCTGAAAGAACTTCCAGAGATGCGGCCGGAGATCGTCATAGTCGTTTCCGTTGTAAGTGATGCTTTGCGGCGCCGGCTCCTTTCCCGGCACAGGATCGTGTTCCTCATGCCACTGCTTGACATAAGCATCCCTCATGGCGGCGGGGAAAGAGCTGGAATAATAACTCGGCGATAAGTCAACACCGGCCTGGGGGGCAAAGATGACACTAAACTCGCGGAGTTCAATGCTGCCCTTGGAGCCCTGGAATCGCGTGACCTCAGGCGACTCACACCCGAGCGTCAAGCGCATGTAGACCGGAACGTTGTCGTATTCGAAGAGGACAGGATGGACATCCGGCATGTTGCGCCCGTCCTTCCAACGATAAATGCCGCCAAATGCCGAAACGCGTTTGGGGAATTCGTTGATGCCGAGAACAAACTGCATGCCGCTGATCAGGTGAACCAGGAGGTCTCCGGCCACGCCTGTCCCGTACTCCTTCCAGCACCGCCAACGCGCAAATGCGTACGGATCGAACGGCTTCTTTGGCGCAGTGCCCTGCCACGTATCCCAATCCAGGTTCTGGGGCGAAAGATCGGGTGGAATGGGATATTCCCAGGCGCCATTGGGATCGTTGCGGCCATAGGTGGCTTCGATCAGGTTCAGATCGCCAATTACGCCTTGCTCCAAAAGCTCCTTGGCCTTGGCGCAAAGGACGGAGCTGGTGCGCTGCGCGCCTATCTGCACGATTCGATCGGTCTTCTTTGCCGCGGCAACCATGGCCAATCCGTCCGCCGGATTGTGTGACATGGGCTTCTCGCAATACACGTCTTTGCCGGCCGCCAGAGCATCGACTACCACCTGCTTGTGCCAGTGGTCGGGCACGGCCACGATGATGGCATCGATGTCTTTGGCATCGAGCAGCTCCTGATAGCGGCGAGTGGTCCGAATGGGTTTGCCCACGATCTCTTTGGCCAGGTCGTGGCGGCGATCGTAGAGATCCGCGGCAGCTACGCACTCCACTCCAGGCAGCTGGATGGCTGTCGAAAGCAGCCCGCTACCCTCCATGCCGATGCCGACGATGCCGAAGCGAACGCGGTCACTTGGACCAGTCGGCTGAGGCTCGGCGAGCGTCAGTTCCGGCTCACGGAGACTGGATACAGCCACCAAAGAAGCGCCAGCTGCTCCTGCGGTAGTGCGCAGGAACGCGCGGCGCGAGAAAACGGTCTTGTTCATGCTTTCCATCCATTTCCGGGGAGCTAAACATCCCCATTGAGATTCCTGCAATTTGGATGCCCCGCAAGAATACTAGTTCAGATCTCTGGGTTCAGTCCATCGCGGCGGATACGGTTTGAACCTCTATCAAGGCATCGATCCGAGGCCTGAGCGCATTTAGCGCAAAATAAAATGGATGGCTCAGCCGAAATCGACCAGGATTTCCATCTTGCCTTTCGGCTACAGACCAATATACCCCCAGTTACCTCCGCTCGCGATCTTTTTGCATCCGTGCCCGGGCCAAAAACCCGAGCGTGCCCGGCAGGTCCCTTGCCGGGATCAAAAAGCCATCATTTGTCGCAGTTCGAGGCGATTTCACGGGCGCCTCCCCGTCCACTCCCCGCCGTCGGACGTAATGCGAGAACCTTGGAGGCCTACCTTGAGAGAGGCATTGATGAAAAGCTGAAAAGGCCGGTTTTGTATCTCACCCACTGGGCATTGACCCCCGGAACGTCTTCATCATGTCCGCACCCTCATAAACATTGACGATTGCGATAATCCGAGGATTCAGAATTACGACTCAAAATGGAATGTGGGTGTGGATCGTTTCAACTCATCCTGCCTGCCAAGACATGAATCTCCAACAATCCCCTGAGACACATGAATCAGAATATCCTTCGTCAACTGTTCCTTCGGCTCATTTGATTACCGATGCCTGAGGAGCCACGCCTGAGCCGCGCCAAGCAGTCCAGCGTCCGGTCCCAGTGAAGCGAGGGTTATGTGCGTCTTCCCGGAGGGGACTTGAGTGCAGATATCCCGGATAACTCCGCGGGCAGTATCCATGAACAGGGAACTGCTCTTCATTACGCCACCGCCGAGAGCGATCCTGTCCGGAGCGAACAGTGTTATAAGATTCGCCAGCCCAAGCCCGAGGTAATATCCTTCCCGTTCCACACCCTGCAGAGCAAGCGGATCGCCGCGTCTTGCGCCATCGCATATCTCGGAGGCAGTGCTAACTTGTGCATCGGGGTTTTGTTCGCGCATCCATGAAACCATGGCTGGACCGCTGGCCAGGCTCTCCCAGCATCCGCGCGCCCCGCAATAGCATTGAGGCCCGGAGTTATCGAGTACCTGGTGACCTATTTCCGGATGTGCGCCATCCACTCCCCGGTAGAGCTGTCCGCCAAGAAGGATGCCGCCGCCAATGCCCGTGCTTATGGTCACGTAGATGAAGGTCCCGCTGGCGATCTCCGTTCCCCAGCGCGCTTCTCCAAGAGCGGCCGCATCGGCGTCGTTCTCAACCGCAACCCGGAGATCCAATCCCGACTGAAGCTCAGCTGCCAGGCTTCCGCCTTGCCATCCCGGCAGCGTCCCAACCTCGCCAATCACCCCGGTAAATGGGTTCAGCGGCCCAGGGCACCCAACTCCAATTCCCGCCAGTTTCGTCCCGCCGGCAGATAGGTCGCGCAACATTGCGATTATGCGTTGCATCGCATGCTGAAATCCCTTCTCCGGCTCGGTGGGACACTCAAGGCGTTTCACGATCCTGCCGTCTTCCCGAATCGCTCCGACGGCAATCTTCGTTCCGCCAATATCGACAGATCCTATGGTGATCATGCTACTTTCCCTCTTGCAGCTCGCTGGTGCGTCCGCTACCACACAGTCCGGCCTCACTCATCGCTGGGTTATTGACCGTCCGCGCCCGCCTACGGTTTCGTGTGCCTGCAAACGGCTCTGGATGTCGTCCATCATCCCTCGGATAGCATCATGCACTCTGTTCTCATCTTCCGACAAGCCGCGTACGGCCACACTCCCCGTGCTCAGTGCCCTGTTCGGCATCGCCGCCCCACCCACGCTGCATTCAGTTCCCAGAGCAGCACTGCTGCGATGTTGCCGGCAACCGGTGGGGGCAAACCTGGACGAACGTCACCGTAACCTTTACCGGCGCTTGCTCGCCCTCCGGAATGCGGAAGGTGCACACTTCGTGGATGCCTCTCACGCCGCCACCCGGTAGATTTATCCACAAATAAACCGATTGTCTAGAAGGGTTAAGAGAGAATGATTCCCGCTTGACAATGATTGTCGCTGCGTGGTTTAATCTGCCCGCGTGTGAGTGTGGCAGCCGGTTGTCTATAACAACAACCGATTGCCTGTCGTTGCGTGCGGTCATTGTGGAACGGAGTGCATGCAAATCCGGCGGCGGCCAGCAGATGGGCTTCCAGGTAGCGGCCTGGATGTTCAGATGGCTCTTCCCCCGTCGAGGAGATGGAACAGTTGACGCTAAGCAGTTCTGGAGGCAGGTCATGATGAAAATGAGGCGATGGGTCCTGCCCCTACTTCTGGTTATCTTTGGGAGTGGGGCATGTTACGCGCAGAGCATTAACGCCGGCGACATCCGTGGCAGCGTGACCGATCCAACCGGGGCACTGGTTCCCGGAGTGACGGTGACGGTCATGGAT
>Ga0182014_10008133_pt1 | contig 10806 bp, 9 predicted proteins | sample 612S2DmetaG_FD_120489 | JGI IMG/M metagenome (GOLD analysis project Ga0182014, IMG submission 120489) | Permafrost microbial communities from Stordalen Mire, Sweden - 612S2D metaG | ecosystem: Environmental > Terrestrial > Soil > Wetlands > Permafrost | place: Sweden: Stordalen | collected... | reverse complement strand
GCCGACGGCGACGACCTGGTTGACAAAGAAGCCTCGCTTGCCGCGCTGAACTATATCGACGCTGAAGTCTGCGTATTCCCGAAGGGCCATGCGTCCATTGCAACCTCGTGGTCTATTCCGACCTCGGGATGCCCGCTTCACCTTACTTTTCCTCAGGCTGGGGCGTCTGCCGCCGAGTCCTGCAAATTGTCCAGGGGGCCGGTGCGCTTCCAGATCGATCTGGACGAAGCCCTCGATGCCGATGTGCGCCGTTGTGAAGCACAAGCAGAACAAGAGGCCGAACCTGCAATCGAGAAAGCCGCCATGGAGACAAAAACCGGCCGCGCCGAGCCAAAGCGGCGCGCAGCCAGGAAAACCACAGCGCCCAAGAAGAAGTGACGCGGGGACGCGGTGAGGCGGAAACCTCACCCCGTCTCCCTCTCATACCTTTTCACACGCTCACGGGTTGGTCTCAGGTTTGCGAATCCACTCTCTGCAGGAGTTCTTCGAGTTTTTCCCTCAGTTTGCTTATTTCATCGGACAGCGCGTCCACTCCCCTGTCCTGAGGTTTTGGTGCGGCTTTTGAGGAAGGGCCTTACACCTGGCGCCTAACCTGACAGTATTGTTCGTAGGCATCCGCTGTTTCATGCAGCAATTGTGTGTAGCCGGGCGACTTGAACAGGTCCAGGTAGGAACCCTCGAGCACGGAAAACCAGACGCCGGAGACTTCATCGACATTCTGAGGGACCCCGCGTTCCCCACGCATATCACCAAGGGTTTCGGCCAGGGCTTTCGATGCTTTGTCCATCGGAAGATAAAGTTGATACAGGAGTTCGCTCATTTTCTCAGAAAAGGCAGTGTACTTGTCGAGAAGATCCTGGGAAGAGCCACCGCTCGCATCAGCATTTCGGATCAGACCGAGAAGCTTTCGAACGGACTCAAGCCAGATCAGCGGCGCATGGCTCGAAGATTCTATGTCATGGGGAGGCGAAGCGCCTTTGCGTAATTCGTCAAGCCATTTCTTCTGGAGTTCCACATATCCCTCGAACCCTATTTGCATCAGGTTCGACACAAGCTCGGAAAGAGACTCGCCGCCACTGGCGCCGTACTTTTTGTCCCCGGTGAAAGCGGCAAATGAATCCGATATAGCCTGGGTCATATTCAGAGGTATTCGCCATGGGCCTTTCACTTGATCCGGCTGCGTGAACCAGGTGAACGGAACCCCGACAGGCATGGCGCCTTTCGACCACATATTGACCATCAGCTTGTTCCAGAAATCAAATACCGGGTTGTCCATAGATTTCAAACCCCTTCCATATTCCGCTTCCGATGCGGCAGTTACGGTCAGCCGCTGTCAGGCGCCGGTTACGCCTTCTTTCTTTTGATCCAATTGCGACAAGGCCCAGGCCGGCACCTGCTCATGAGATATGCAGCTCGCCGTTGCCCAGTAATGATCCGGAGAACTCAACCGGATGAACTTCACCTCATCTCTGTGCAGCAGCGCGAAGTAGCTCATCCTGGGTTTACCATCCTCCTTTTCATGGCCCAGTTCCAGGATCCTGCCCTCTTTTGGCGCCAGGCGCCGCACCGATTCACACGGCATGGCGCATTCGGCCACGTGTTCACAACTCGCGCATCCACCAACAACTTCTATTACATGAATATCAAAAATTTCATGATCGGGGTTATTCAGTTCCCATCCACAAAGATCGTTTCTGTCAGGGCACATGGTCATTCCTTTCTCGCACGATTAGGGGAACAGTATGTCTTGAACGCCCGGGCGCCGGCGTCGCATGGGACCGGCCAGCTTATCCGTCAGCTCAAAAACGAGCATGTTTGGCTCGCGCCAAGCTTCCGCTCATTGCTTTGGGACAAACCATCCTATTTAATTAATTATGAAGCATTGAGGCCAGAGCGAAATGGGGGAAACACATTATTTTCAGGTATAAAAGATTGTAGGGAACAGTAGATTTCAGAGCCGCAAATTCATCGACAAATTCAGAAATCATTGAGAGAAGAAAACATTCAAGGGACATGATTGACACAAGGCCGTTTTACGGCAGTAAAGATGCCCGGTTCGAACCAGCAGGGCATGGAATTCCTTGAAAAAGGGCACATCGGGTTCCATTGCTCCCATGAAATAGTCCTGCAGTTCCTCGTAAGAAATCGACTCGTCCACCCATCCATGTCTTGAGAAAATCCGATACGTATATGTGTCCACTACAAAAGACGGTTTAAAAGCGGCATACAGGACGATGCTGTCGGCGGTTTCCGGGCCGATGCCCCGGATCGCCAGAAGATCGGCCCGCAGGGCTTCCATGTCCTGAGCCAGGAATTCTCCAAGACCGCCGCCCCATTTTGTCAGGATATGAGTGCAGAAAGTCTCTATCTTCTTTGCTTTTTGGTTATAGAAGCCCGATGAGCGAATGAACGGAGCGATCTCCTGTGCGCTAAGCCCGCAAAGGCGCTCGAAGCTCAACATACCATGGCTGCGCAGGTTGCCGATCGCAGCGGCCACATTTTTCCATGCGGTATTCTGTGTCAATATCGCTCCAAGTATGACCTCGAACGGGGTCTCGGCAGGCCACCATCCCAGGGGACCGAAAAAGGCGAATAGCTTGTCGTAGACCTCGCGCAGCAATTCTTTTCTATTTGTGCTCAATCCAGTCCAACCCCCTCCAGCACCGTTCGACATTTCGCGCAGGCGCCATGCTTCAGGTTCTGTTTCCTGATGGAATAGCCGATTCGGGTTATCAACGCGGCCCCGCAGGAGTGGCAGTACGTATTCTCGCCGATGTCTCCGGGAACATTCCCTGTATAGACGTAATGAAGACCGGCTTCCAGCCCGATATGCCTTGCTTTTCTGATTGTTTCCACCGGCGTGGTCTCTCTGTCGCTCAGATGAAATGCAGGATGAAATCGGCTGACATGCCAGGGAGTCTCAGGCCCCAAACCGACCAGAAATTGCGCAAGCTCCTTCAACTCAGCTTCACTGTCGTTCAACCCCGGGATTATCAGCGTTGTCACCTCAAGCCAGACGCCTTTGCTCTTCATGCCTTCAAGGGTCATGAGAACGGGCTTGAGGCGAGCTCCGCACTGTTCCTGGTAGAACGTATCATTGAAGCACTTGAGGTCCACATTGGCCGCTCCAAGAAAAGGGGCGACGGTATCCAACGCCTCTTTGCTCATGTAGCCGTTGGATACGAAAACGTTTGCAAGCCCTCGCTCTTTTGCCAGGGCAGCCACATCGAGGGCATATTCCATAAAGATGGTAGGCTCGGTGTATGTATAAGCGATCGTGACACATCCCTCTTTTTGTGCACGGTCTGCAATTTCTTCTGCAGACACGCTCTGGCCGTAGACCGCTCCGCAGATTCGGGGGGACTGCGATATGTCAGCGTTCTGGCAGAACAGGCATTCGAAATTGCACCCGACCGTAGCAATCGAATAACTTGTTGTGCCGGGAAAGAAATGAAACAGGGGTTTTTTTTCGATAGGGTCGACGTGCTGAGCGATCAATCTTCCGTAAACCAAGCTCCATAGGGCGCCTTCCTTGTTCAGGCGCACTCCGCATTTGCCGGTTTCATCCGGCTCAATATGGCAGTGCTGCGAGCAAAGAAAACAATGCACCCGGTTTCCATCAAGCCGCCTGTAAAGCATCGCCTCTTTCATGCTCAGTCCTTTAAAATAAAAGTGCATGCGAACAGGTGAGCAGATGAATGGATAAAAGCACGGGTGGATGGTGAGCCGGTAAAACCTTAACGCGTCCTGCTGTTTTTCCTGTCGATCTACTCACCCATTAACCGAACTTTCAGGTGCGCCTCCAGAAGCCCGCCAGCAGCCTAAAGACTGAACCGAAACTTTGGCGCCGGCGGGTATTTCATCGAAAACAGGCGTCTGCAGTGTGCGAACGCGGCATCGCATATCGATCCGCATTGCGATGAAATGTCCGAAAGGATGCCGTTGCACCACAGGAATTCGCTCCAGAAGATGAATGTAGCGAAGAAACGGCAGCGGTAAGGAAAAGCAGGTCAGCCACTCAATGGGAACGGCGCCGGAGAGAATGCCCGCGCTCATTCTGCGAAGCTGAAAAACGCTGAAGAACCTGGCGCGGTTGTAAACCGAGTCTTTCCAGAATCTTTGAACGCCATAGTGGAGACAACCAATCGAGAACTTGTTCAAGACGCCGAGCAGCACGTTTCGGCGCGCTACCCGGCAGGCTTCTTTAAGCGCCAGGTACGGGTCGTCGACGAATTCCATGGAGGTTATCAGGGCCACTGTATCGAATTCGTTGTCATCGTAGGGCAGGTTTTCAGCAAATCCCTGATCCAACCGCACTTTGGGGCCAAGCCGCCTGCGCGCAAGCTCAAGGCTCGAGCTTGAAGGCTCGAGCCCGGCCGCCATATGCCCCTGCGACTTGAACCATTCCAGGAAAATACCGCTCCCGCAACCCACCTCCAGAACTCGCTGTGGGGAAACGGGCGCCCACACCTTCCGGAAAAGCCCTTGTTCGAACGCCAACGCCCTTTGCCCCTGAGGAGAGCGAAACCAGTTCTCATGACCCTCGGCGTCAGCTAAGGTGAAAACATAGCCCACGTCAAACCCTTGCAAGAATGCCGGCAGCGATGAGCAGGAAGCAAAAAGCCCTTCGCATCCAGCTTCCCTCTGCGGTGAATTCTATTCGTTAAGCAAAACAGCCCCGCGGGAACCGGAGGTCACCAAACGTGCGTATCTGGCAAGACATCCCGTCTTGACTCTGGGCTCATGCGGCTTCCATGCCTGCCTCCGTTTCGCCAGCACCGCATCGTCCACCAACAGATCCAGTTTCTTATTCGGGATATCCACGAGGATTTCATCCCCTTCTTCAATCAACGCAATCGGACCGCCAACGGCCGCCTCAGGCGAAATATGTCCTATGGCCGCCCCGGTCGTACCTCCACTGAACCGGCCATCGGTTATGAGCGCCACATCCAGCCCCAGACCACGCCCTATAATCGCTGCAGTCGGCGTTAGCATCTCCTGCATCCCCGGGCCCCCTTTGGGACCTTCGTAACGGATAACCACCACATCGCCCGGCACGATCAGACCGTCCAGAATAGCGTTGGCCGCATCGGATTCGCTCTCGAACACACGCGCCCTGCCCTTCCTCGTAAGCATCTCAGGCGCAACCGCCGACTGCTTGACCACGGCGCCTTCCGGCGCGATGTTCCCGTAGAGAACGGCTATCCCTCCCTTGTCATGATAAGGATTTTCGAGCGGCCGGATAACCTCGGGCCGAAGAACGCGCACTCCTTTGAGGTTCTCCCCCACCGGCTTTCCCGTAACGGTAATGGGAGCTGGATCTATCAGCTCGCGGCGTGAAAGCTCCTTCATAACAGCCTGTACGCCTCCTGCCGAGTCGAGGTCTTCCAGGAAATGCGCTCCGCCAGGCCGCAGGCTGCAAAGGTGAGGCGTACGGGCGCTGATCTTGTTGAAAACGCCAAGATCGAGGCGGATTCCGGCTTCATTTGCAATTGCCGGAACGTGAAGGACCGTGTTTGTTGAACAGCCCAGGGCCATGTCCACAGCGATTGCGTTTTCGAAAGCCGCCATGGTTGCGATGTCGCGAGGTTTAATGTCCTTGGCCAAAAGGTCCATTATCCTCATCCCTGCTTCTTTGGCGAGACGCACCCTGGCCGCAGTAACCGCCGGGATCGTTCCGTTGCCGGGCAACCCGAATCCCAGGGCCTCAACAAGGCAGTTCATTGAATTCGCCGTAAACATTCCCGCGCAAGAGCCGCATCCCGGACAGGCATCGTCTTCCAGTTCTTCCAGTTCACCCAGGGAGATCTGTCCCGCTTTTAGCGCGCCCACGCCTTCAAAAACCGTTATGAGATCCACCGGCTTTCCACCCACGTGACCGGCCAGCATTGGGCCGCCGCTTATCACGATCGCCGGAATGTTAAGTCGGAGCGCGGCCATCATCATTCCGGGGATGATCTTGTCGCAATTCGGAATCATGACCAACGCGTCGAAAGGATGAGCCATGGCCATTATTTCAACGGAATCGGCTATCAACTCGCGGCTTGCCAGGGAGTAGCGCATCCCTGCATGATTCATGGCGATGCCGTCGCAAACGCCGATGGTGTTGAACTCGACAGGAGTTCCGCCGGCCAGCCGGATGCCCGCCTTGACCCCTTCGGCGATTTTGTCAAGGTGAATGTGACCCGGAATAATTTCGTTGGCTGAGTTGACAACACCTATGATAGGCCTGTCTATTTCCGTCTGAGTGTATCCCATAGCCTTGAAAAGTGACCGGTGAGGAGCCTTCTCGATTCCCTTCTTCATTAGATCGCTTCGCATCCCGTTTTCCCCCTCTAGTGATCGACTGAAAAGTCTAAACATATAATAATTAAAATATTTTTGGTTATTTTGGAAGCAAAAACGCCAAAGCCTCAAAGTTGACAATGGTTTTTGCAATTTATATAATCACGACCTGATCGTGAACCCAATTATTATTTTGGACTCTCCATGAGCTCGATATTCGGTCCTGTACCATCACGGCGGCTGGGACGATCCCTCGGAATAGACGTCATCCCGCCGAAGACATGTTCTTTCGATTGCATTTACTGCGAGTCGGGACCTACTACCCGTCTGAGCGTAACCAGAGAGAATTTCGTGGACCCATCAGAAATTCTCGCGGAATTGAGCGCCTTTTTGCACCTCCATCCGAACGCAACGGACGTCCTGACCTTGTCGAGCGCCGGCGAACCGACCCTTTATACGGGCCTGGGAGAGCTTATTGCCGCAGTTAAAAAGACTTACCCCCGGTTTCCTTTGATCGTGCTCACTAACGGTTCTCTTTTGTGGGAACCGGAGGTGAGGCGCCGCCTTTTGAAAGCCGACCGCGTGGTCCCCTCTCTGGATGCCGTCACCACCACCGTTTTCCGCAAAATCAACAGACCTCATCCATCCCTGGAACTGGAGCAGATCATCGAGGGAATGCGGGCTTTTCGGATGGAATACAAGGGGCAGTTACATGTTGAAATAGCGCTGGTCTCGGGAGTCAACGACAGTCCCGGAGAGCTTTCGGCGCTGGCGCATGTCATCGAATCCATAAGGCCGGATAAGATCGAGCTGAACACGGTTGTCCGCCCTCCGGCGCGCATCGGGACCCAGGGCCTCAGCGATGCGCGAATGGCGTGGGCGGCTTCCTTTTTCAGTTCGTTCAATGCGGAAATAGTGGGCGTATTCGAGACGGATAAGCAGGACCGGGGCGAAGAACAAATCGGTCTACGCATAATCGAGACGGTGGAAAGGCGGCCCTGCACCGTTGCTGAACTGGCCGCCTCTCTCGGGGTCCCGGAAAATAGCGTGGAACGGGAATCACGAAAACTTCAGAAACAGGGGAAGTTGAACAGGCTGTGCTTTGATGGAAAACTGTTCCTCTGCCCCGCTGAATGAGGAAAAGAAAGTATAGGTCATATAGGACACATACGACCTATACTTTTTAATACTTCTACGGCAGCCGGTCGCTCACATATGCACGTCGTCTCTCATAGCCGGCGGGGATGCAAGTATCTCTACGGGCCGCTCGGGCAGGGTCTTCGCTATCAGGGTATTGGTGAAAAGCCTGCGGGCCAGGTCTCTTACCTGGTCAGCAGTGACAGCCTCGACCAGATCCGGATAGCGCTGACTGTAATTCCACCCAAGGCCCAGCACTTCATTGAGCGCCGCGTCCGAGGCTTGGCCGCTGAGCGTCTGCCTGCCGAGCTTGAGCCCTACGAGCATGGTCTCCTTGGCCTGCTCCAGTTCGCTTTGCGGAACAGGTTCATCCTTAAGCCGCTTCAGGTTTTGCTGAATCACTTCCTCCACCTTGGGCAGATTCGCCATAGTGGTCTGTGTGAGGACCCCGAAGAATCCGGCGTTTTTCCCGTAAAATGCGAAAGTACTGACCGTATAGACCAGGTTCTGGTCCCCACCTCGAAGAGAGTCGAATATCCTGCCAGCCGGAGAACCTCCTCCTGACAGCACCGAGGTCAGCACATCAAGCACAGGTCTTTCGGCGTCGTTGACACCCAGACCGTTTGTGCCGATGAAAAGCGCCGAGCTGTTCTTTTCGTTCTTTATCTCAATGGTATGATTTTCGCCGATCGGATGAGTCTCGTCGGGCATTGGCTTTTCAATCGGCGCACCAGTCCATTTTCCGAATGACTGCTGGACCATATTCCTGGCTTTTTCCGGATCTATATCGCCGTAAATCGTCAGTACGGAATGAGTCGGATTCACCATCTTGCGGTAGAATGCGAGTATCTCCTCACGCGTAAACGATTTGACGGACTCTGATGTTCCCAGCTTGTCGTTCACATAGGAGGCTTTCTGGAAATAGTTTCTCTTGAACAGTCGCATCACCTCAGCCTGCCAGCTCTCATCGAGCTTTTTCACGGCAATCAGCGTGTCCTGCCTATGCTTTTCGATCTCGTCCTGCGGAAACTGGGCGTTCTGTGCAATATCGGCAAGAAGCTTAAGCGCCCAGTCGAAGTCTTCTTTGAGCACTTTTATGGAAACATGGTAGGTGTTGTTATCGGAGTTGACACTAATTTCACCGCCTGCATTCTCCACTTTTCTCAGTAAATCGAGTTTTTGCATGGTTTTGGTCCCGGCAGTCAATAACCCGGTCGTAAAAGCGGAGAGCCCTGGACGATCGAGGGTTTCCAGCAAAAGCCCGCCGGTCCCCCAAAGTTGCAGGGTTACAAAAGGAAGGGTGGCATCCTGCCTGAACAGCGTCTTCAGCCCGTTATTTATCCGGTTGAATTCAACCGGCGTGGTGTTCGGAAGCGGGCATTCGGCGGCGGCCACTTCCTCAGCCTCGGTGTGCGTAGGCTTTATCACCGCAACGTTCATGCGGTTATGCGCCAGATATTGCTGAGCTGCCGCCTGAACCTCCTCGGCCGTTACGGAGCGGATCCCGTCGACATATTCTTCGTCAAAGTAAGGATTCCCGGAGAGTAAATAAGAGGAAGCAAGCGAGGCGGCATTGGCCGAAACAGATTCCTTTTCGAAAACGTAGTGGGCAATGGCCGCTTTTTTCGCTTTATCCAACTCCACCGCGCTGATTAGACTAGTCTTAAAGCCCTCAATTTCCTCCTGGATGTCCTTGAGCGCCGAAGGCCACTGAGAAGCAGCCATGGACACGGAAATAACAAACTGGCCACGGACAAAGGCGGGCGTCCAGTTCGAGGCTCCGATGCTGAAGACTTTGTTCTGATCTTCTTTCAAACGGCAATGCAGACGGCAGGTCTCGCCCTCCCCCATCACCAGCGCGAGAACGTCCAGGGCGTAGAGGTCTTTTTCATAAGCATTTACCGATGGAAATCCGATCATTGCCTGGACCAGCCTGACGATCGGAACCTCTTTTTCCTCCCACCGAACGCTTCCCTGCAGAGGTTCTTCCGGCAGGACCACCGGATCGGAGCTTCGGGGAAGAAAGTCCCTGGTCTTTTCCGCCACAAACTGAAGGACTTCGGGGGCCTGAACATTCCCGGACAGAGCCACTACCACATTCTCCGGCTGGTAGCGCTGCTGATAATAGTCCAGAAGGGCCTCCCGGCTCTGTTGAACGAAAACCTCTTCATATCCGATCACGGGATACCGAACCGGATTCTTTTGGTATGCCGTCTGGACGAACAGCTTCCACAGCTCCGTATTCGGGTTGCTCTCCCCCAGTTTCATTTCCTGCTGGATCACCTGCTTTTCCCTGGCGACTTCTTTGGGATCCACAACATTTTCAGATACATAGGAAAGCAGCAGATCGAGGGCGTCCCGCCAGTGGCCGGCGCCGGTATTTATGTAGTACACCGTCCTGTCATAGCTGGTGTAAGCATTCGTTGTGCCTCCCATTGCCTTGATCCGTTCCTTGGCCTGTTCTTCCGTAAAGGAGCGCGTCGTTCCTCCGGCCACTATGTGCTCGAGATAATGCGAAAGACCGGCCCTCATGTACTTTCCCTCGAGAGCGGACCCGGCCCGCACGAACACCTGGGCGGAAACGACTTCAGCCCCGGGCTGTTGATGAACCAGCAGTGTCAGGCCATTTTTGAGCACCACGAAAAGATCATCGGGCTTCGAGGCAATCGTGCGCTGCACGAAAGGCCGCGACTGTTGGGAAATAAGCGGACATTCCTTGCCTTCATCCGAAAGCGCAGCCGGCGCCAGTCCGGCGCAGACCACTATACCCAAAGTGCACACTAGAACTATTTTTTTTAACATCAAAGTATTCCTTTCAAGATATTTAATAGCAATTTCACAAGAGTTTACAAAGGGGGCATCGTAAAAAAACGGAGTCGAATTTAGAGTTTATTGGACTCGATAAGGCTGGAAATGAGCCTATGCCTGTTAATTACTCCGCCGGGGACCGGCCATGAAAGCGGCGGGCGAGCCAGTTCTATCAGACGCCAGCCTTGGCGGGTTATACCGATTTCAGCCGCAATGTCGTTGATCTGCAGCGATCTAAGCAACTTTTCGACACAGGACACGATTTCCCTGCTGAAACATTCCGGACCTATCCCCTGCTCTAACTGGGGGTTGGGTGAGATTCCGCACATATCGAATCCGCACTGCGCCCCACTCGAAACTCTTTTTATTATCCCCGCGCATTTATAATTGACGAAAACGAGGCGAAAGCACTCTGCGTAATCTAACACTTCCTGAACGATCAAAGGGTTATGAATCTCACACAGAGCCTGCAAATCACCAGCATTCGAGACCAGCCGTGCGCCGCCCGCCGTCTTCGGACCCATCGCTCGAAAAGGAAAAGAAAAATCCTGGACGATCGAGCTTTTTTGGCCTCCG
>Ga0182014_10008132_pt1 | contig 10808 bp, 16 predicted proteins | sample 612S2DmetaG_FD_120489 | JGI IMG/M metagenome (GOLD analysis project Ga0182014, IMG submission 120489) | Permafrost microbial communities from Stordalen Mire, Sweden - 612S2D metaG | ecosystem: Environmental > Terrestrial > Soil > Wetlands > Permafrost | place: Sweden: Stordalen | collected... | reverse complement strand
GATGCAGATCGTCAAGACCACGTTCCACATGATCATCGTAGCCTCGTTTGGAGGATAGTGGAACCCGAGAGAGAGGGAGGTGATAAAGGGACATTCCCATCTCAGCACAATCCCATCAACTGCGTTCGGACAAAGGCGTATAACGAAGCGTCCGGCCGAACCAACCTGACCGGCATGAAGCAGACGGCGAAGTTGGTTATTGCAATTGCGGCAACGGAGGTCGTCCTGGGACTCTTCCTGCTCCCGGTAGTGCCCATCTCGGTCGCTTCTGTCGTAACACTGGAATGCAGTACTCCCTCAGGGCCAGTCAGCTGTACGTCGTACTATACCCTTCAGGGACCCACCTCGGCGTCGGTGATGTACGCGTACTTCGGTGCGGGCGCGGTCCAGATTCCGGGGTCCAACGGACACTCGTACTGTTTTGTATACGGCAGCCCCGGTACCATGTGTGGCTTCGCGATGAAGCGAATGGGATAGGCGACGGCCCGCGTGGATGCCGCTCTCGACGTCAAGAGACGACTGACCATACGCGTAGCGTATAAGCAACCGGGCTAAACTTCGCCTCAATGAAAAGGGGCGCGCCACCCGTGCTCAGGAGCAATACGGGATTCATTGTGGCGCATGCGTCCCTGCTCGCAGGCATGGTAGGGTTGCTCTTCCTGCAGAGGTACATCTGGATACTGCAGTTAGCCGAGCGTGGCTACGGGCCGTACCAGAGCGCATCCTACCTGGCGGAGGCTTCGGCGGTGATCGTCATAATCGACTTGCTGGTCTTGAGATCCGTGTGGCACGGCTCTCGATGGGACAAGGTGGCCTCGTTGGCTTGGGCCGCCATCTTCTTTGGTGTGGCAGTGTTGATTCTCGTTCTCAACAACGCCTAGGGCTCACCGGGTTCCGCCGGGCCTACGGTCTATCGGGCGCTCTCCTTTCGCATCACTGCGGCCTGCCGCCGGTCGTAGGTCTTCAGTGCAGCGCCGACCTCCAGCGCCAGCGCGATGAACACGGCGTCATAGATAGGCAGCCCGTTCCTTGCGGCGAGCGCGTAGGACCGCTCCATCAGACCCAGGCTGGGACGGACCACCCGGATCTTGTTCGTCTCGAGCAGCCCGTGGAATATCATGAGATACCGGGTCCCGTCCCTTAGGTCCTTCAGAAGGTGCTGGTGCTTCCAGACGGAGTTCGCCACCTCGTAGACGGACAGGTCGAGGGTGATGATGTCTTCCTCCCGGAGCAGCTCCGGGTCCTTCAGGAGGCCTTCGACGATGAAGCTGGAGTCGGCGACCATCAACGCCCTCTGTCCTCCCCGATGAGCCTGGCGTCTTCGACGGAGGTCGTCCTGACGCGGTCCTCGCCCTGCAGCTCCCGCAGCCTGAGCAAGAGCCGCTCGCTCCGCTTCGCGTCGAGGTAGAGGCGGAGCGCGTCCCTGATGGAACTGGAGAGGGGGCCGTACTCGAGCAACGCCTTCTTCTGGTCGTCGGAGATCCTCACGCTTATGGTCGGCATGTATGATATTCGGTAAGACAGAGTGTAATATTTAGGAGTTCTGCCGCGCAGCCAGGCCTCCGGCGGGACCGAGCCTCTGCTTCAGTCCAGATGCTCGACAAACGGCCGTCAACCTGCGGTGTATTGCGTTAGAATGAGAACTACCCCGACTTCGATGCGCCATGCTGGGTCGGTGCTCGAGAAGGGGATTTCTGATTGACAATCATGTCTTGACGGATTGATCAAAGACCGGATTCTGAACCGTGAAAGGACCGGGCTCCATCGCTTATTTAGTTTGGGCCGAAGAGCGAAGCACGTGCCTGTCGTTAGTGAAGAAAGCCCTGAGCACGGCCGGTTGGTCAGAACGCTCATCGGGCTGATGGGCAGGGACGGCTGGGAGGTCACCCATGCCGCGGCCGAGGGCTACGACCAGCCGAGCGAGGTGGACGGGGTAGTCCCCGATGTCGTCGCATTGAAGGATGGAGTCGTGTCGTACGGCAAAGCGGAGACTTGCGAGTCGTTCCAGTCGCAGCGCTCCATCGGCCAGATTTGGGTCCTCTCCGGCAGGACTATGCAGGACGGTAGGAAGAGCATCACGCTGTATCTCATCGTGCCCCGGGCGTGCTACCGTGACCTACTTCAGACGATAGACGCGGCATTCAGTCGAAGGGATATCCTGGCATTTTCTGGGTGAACGACGTTCCGGGTGAGGGAGGCGCTTGATCTAAATGACGGCACCGCCATGTGTAAGGGGAATGACGTATGCCAAACGAGCGCATTTAGGTGCCTAAGATGGGCTGGTTTGGTATCTAAAATCCCTGAGATTCAGCCTTTCTTTCCACGGAACGTGTGGACCAGCACGATTGAGGACAGGATGACCAGGGCCACGAGCGCGAAGAGCGCGGTCCAAGCTTCGATGGGGCTAGGAGGGAGGGAACATGGGCCCGTCGCCAAAGGCTCGAAACTTCCGCATATCTCGGTGATCCACGAGTACCAAACCAGGAATCCGGCGAACCCGAGCAGCAGTCCGACCACGGAGGCGAGCCTGAGCTTCCAAGCATCCAATTCTTTGGCCTAGAGAGCTCAGAATCGGGCGCTTTCCTATCAATGGACGCGCAGAAGAACGCGCCTGGTACGGATTTGCTACTTGATTGCCTTGACGATAGCGGCCAGCTTGGCCTCGAAGCCCTCTTTCTCGAGGAGGTTGCCTACTACGATGACGTCGGCGCCCGCCTTGGCGATGGTCCTTGCAGCTTCGGGGCTTGTGACCCCACCCCCCACGATGAGAAGGCCGGGGTAGTACGCCCGGACGGCGGCTATGACCTCAGGTGAGATGGTCTTGTTCGAGCCGGAGCCCGCCTCGAGGTAGAGCGTGCGCATGCCGAGGTAGTAGGCGGCCATGGCGTACATGACCGCGATAGAGGGCTTGTCGAGCGGGATGCCCCGCACCTGCCCCACGAAGCCCGTGGTGGACTCCTCCCCGAAGACGAGGTACCCCATGGGGATCGCCTCCAGCTTGGCCTTCATGACCTGGATGGAGCCGATGGCCTGGGCCCCGATGATGAAGTAGGTATTGGTGGAATTGAGGAGGGAACCGAAAAGAATTGCATCGGCATGTTGCGAGATTCCCGTCACGTTACCCGGAAAGAGGATGATTGGCAGCGTGATGTCGTGATGTATGCGTGTCACAACCTCGTCGAGGTGGGCCTGATCAGCAATCGTGGAGCCCCCGATGAGGATCAGGGAGGCTCCGAGCTCCTGGACCTTATTGGCGAGCTTGGATGCAGAGTCGGCCGTAAAGTCCTCGGGGTCTATCAGCGCGGCTACCAGGGTACCCTTCTTCTTCCGGGCCCCTAGGAGTCCACGCTCAACCGGGCCTGCGGAACTCGTAGGCTACCCCCCGGCCTTGGCGAAGTCGTCCACGAAGGTGTTGTAGACGTCGATGTCCTGCTTCTTGGTAGGGAACCTGAACTCTCGGCGGAGCGGCTTGCCGTCCTCGCCCTTGCAGTTCGCGTTGCCGCACGCTACAACAGTGATGAAATCTTGTGATATCTCATCCTGCTGTGATGTGATTCTGACCGCTACAACCCCGCAGCGAGGGCAGGCGAATACCTTGGGCAGTGATCTCCGGTTTACACGCAGTACTTTTCTTCTCCTTCTCCCCATTCTACTCGTCCAATGCCTATGTTTGCCATAGATAAAATGATTTTACGAGCGAACCACGCTCAGTTTTCCGGCCCGGGAACCCCATAAATCGTAAAGAATCGTACAGACTACAAAAATATTGTAATAATATTGCCCAAACATGCTGAGACCTGTGAAATCGCACTTGCGAAACACTAATACAAGGTTGTAAATGCTGTTCGCGCCACATGACTACGCAGCTCGACGGATTCCTGGCGGCGCGCTCCTCCCTGACAAAGAAGCAGATCGACCGCCTGACGCTTCAGGTTTCGCTCCAGAGAGGGGGAAATGAGGGTGAGAAGGGGGAGTCCCGGTCGACCATGAGCGGCGTCTCACAGGGGGCGTACTACCGCGTGCTCAGCCAGGCCCGCTCGAACATAAATCAGGCCCTCTACACGGTGCTCCTATGCTCGAGAATCGGAGTAATCCAAATGGAGGACCTGCGGCGGCTACTCGACCTGATGTCAAAGGCCCCTTCCGAGGTCGCCGAGGGCGATGTGGAGCAGCTTTCGGCGCTTGTAGCGGCCCTCGTGAAGCGAATCGTGATGCTATGATGTTGTAATGTATACTTAAATCACATCTCATCACACGTTAGGCCGCCTTGGTCCTGATCGATGACGTCGTAGTCGGGTTGGCTGCCGCGGTCACCACCGCGAGCCTCGTCGTACTGGCCGTCCTCTTGGCGAAGTACAGGAGCCTCGTGAAAGAGGCCACAAAGTCGTCCGATCTGGCCAAAAACGTCTGGGATTCGATGAATTCCCGCCTAGCCGTCCAGGACACGCGCATCATAGACCTGATGGCTAGGGTCGAGGTGTATTCGGTGAGAAAGGGACCTGCTCTTCCGCCTTCTCAGGCCACTATCCCTCCGACGCGTGATGTGACCCGTCAGATGTCACGCCCCGAGGCGCAGATGTCACAGTCTATGTCACAACCTGCTACATCTGTGACTCGGTCAGGAACTACTACTAAGGACACGGATGCTGACATCCTGAGGGCGCTCGCCGAGGGGCCGAAGACCTCCAACCAGATCCGGGCGATAATCGGGCTCTCGAGGGAGCACACCGGGAGGCTCATGAAACAGCTCTTCACCCGTGGGCTCGTGGTGCGCAACGACCAGAACAAGCCCTACCTCTATGAGGTGACCGAGGCGGGGCGGCGGTACCTTGCGAACTCGGCCTGACCGGACCCTCCGCTTCGCAAGCAATAAACTGCGCCCGTGCGATGACCTCCACGTGCGGCTCACGCTCTTCTTCCTTGCCGGGCTGTGCCTCGTGTTCTTCGGAGTTTTCATCACCGCCGCGACGCTCCCCGGTTCTCTGGCTGGAGGGGTGGGGTCTTCGGCGCAGTTCTGGCGCCCGTGGTCCTCGTCGTGCTCAGCATCGTCCTTATGGTGGTGGGTACGAGGGCGAAGTGGTACAGCAAGCGCGGGTGAACGCCTTGGTGATGTGATTAGGCTCCTAAATAGTGCCGATTAGGTGCCTAACTCTGCTGAAGGGCTTGGCCTCGGTGATTCTTAGGGATTACGAACAAGAGCACGGGTAGGAAGTCGTTTGGGCCCGAGCTAGGCTGAGGGTGGTCACTGCGAGCTCGGCCCCGCGGTAGCGTGAGCGACCAGAGTTCGTATGGTAGCTTGGCAACCCTTGCTGGCAACGTTCCTGGTAGAGTAGGGATGGTACGCTGTGACTTGTTGCCTAGGGGATGCCGATGCCGCAGGGCCCCGTCGCTTCATCCGATGGGTTGCAGGTGAGCGTCTGGCCGTTCGGATAGGTCACGATGATTGTGCCATTGGTGTACGAATCCGCGATTGAGTTAATAGGTGCTCCTTGGACACAGAGACTGACACCGGAACTGTTGCTGTAACATCCTACTTGGGACTGTGTACCGCTTTGGTCGGTGAGGACTCCTTGAGAGATCGAGGTGGTCGAGAGCGAATACCGTCCGGCGTAACTTACCATAGCCCCGACGCCAAAGGCCAATAGGTGATCGATTCGTATCGCAGGAATTGACATCCGCCTGCGGGACAGGTGTACGATACGCGCGGGATTGGATAGCTGATTGCAGGAGCGAGGAATAGGGCAGCGATGACACATGTGGAAAGCCCGGTAACGATGAGGGCTCGTTTGAGCTTCATACTCTATCACATCTTGTAACTATTTGCATTGTCACCGAGGGGTGATGAACGCCTCACAAGGGGAGGCCCCAGAAGAGATATTTGGTCCTTCAAAGTTAAGGTCGATGATGCTGTTGACGACAGTCTGGTCCTGATTTATCTGATTGATCAGCGTGGATGTCATGCCTGCATAGCCCGGAGGCCTTGTGGAGTTGAGGGCTGTGATTATCGATATGTCGTTCACAATCTGTCCCTGAAGCGTAGACATTGTGCCGGACAGGATGGGGGAGAGGAGCGTCGCTTCTGCGGTGAAGTTCTAGCACACTTCGAGCCCTGATTCCCTGAAAGAGGTGACCTGATTGTTGAGGTTAGAGGCTTGGCTGCTGAGCGAAGAGACCTGTGAGTTGAGAGTTGAGACCTGGCTGGCCGTGGACGCGTAGTAGTATGCGAAACTTGCCGCAAGGACGATTACTATGACTATCAGGGTCATGGCGGTGGTTGCTGTCGCCGTTCTTTCGGTCCTCACCTCAAGTCGGCGTTTGAGGTTGTCACATGCCACTAATAGTTTTGTCCAAGCGGCAAATCATCTAGCCTTAATGCTGATGAGCGCTATTAGGTGGCTAAGCCGCGCTGTTGGGTGTTTGGTTGACTCGGCCTACGGGCTGAGGTTGATTGTCTGGGTCTCGTTGTCGCTGAGCTCGAATTCCAGCGAAATCTGCGCCGGAGCCTTTGGAAGAACGACGCGCAGCAGCGAGCACTGGCCCGGGCTGAATGTAGCCGGATAGGAGAGTGTCCCGTTGGGGGCGAAGAACTGCCAGCTCTGCAGCTGGCTCGGGTCCGGATTGAACAGAAGATCCGAACTGCCTTCGTAGGTGAGGAACGTGAGCGTTACTGGGGACGCTCCCCTTGCGGAGAGGGCCAGCACGTACGTGTTGTTGCTCCGAGCTGCTTGTAGTATGCCGAGAGGCTGACCGGGCCGGTCCCTGCGGACTCGTCCGTGAGGTGCCCCACGAACGAGGAGTTCGATGCTATGGTCCCGCAGGTGAGCGGGCTGGCGGCGGCGACCACGAGGAAGTGCAGCAGGACCAGCTGGCCCCACGCGTCTCCCGCGGCGACCGTGTAGGTGCCCGGCTGGAACGCGCTGAAGGAGGCGGTGAGCGACGGGTAGAACGTCGCCAGGCCCGACCAGTACCCCCAGTACTCTTGGTATGCGTCCGTGCTCTGCGTTCAGATGCTTTCGGGCATGGTGGCGTTGCCCGGACCCGATGACTGGGGGCTCACCAGCGTGATGTTGTCACTCAGCGGCGCGAAGGACCAGTAGGCGATTTCAACCCCCGAAGGACAGCTATAGAAGCCTGGGAAGTTGAGATTGAGGCCCGGGGCCTGCGAGAGGTTTGTGGCAGTGTAGTCTCCCCTGAATATCGCCAAACCCAGCGGGAGCTGGCTGCACACTCCTAGGCTGAACTGTGCGCCCCCGCCGGCAGGCATGGTCAGGTTGTCCTCACTCGTGAGCGTGTTGAAGAGTGAGAGATCCATCGAGGCGCCGTTGTCCTGCTCGAGCACCGTCTGTGACAGGTTGAGCGTCAGGCGGAGACCGTTAGGTGCGAGGGATGAGGACGTCGCGTTGGTCGATATAGGTGGCCCCAGTTCGCTTATTGGTCCCACAGGCACAGACGTGGAGGAAATCCGGGATGAGGAGTCGCTCGCAAGGTAGACACCCAAGATTGCCGCGACGCTGATGGCGGCTATCACTAAGGACACGACCACCATTGTGAGGATGGCGCGCTGCACGCCCTTCTCGCTATGGAAGACGTGTGTCATGTTTGCGGCGGAGTCGAGGATTCTGATTAATAGTTATGTCCGGACAATCGTCTCGAACCTATATGCGGCCCGGTGTATTCACCAGTGACCGTTTTTGGAGAAACCTCGAAGACGCTCATGAAAGCGGTCGTTTGCACCCGGTACGGACCGCCCGATGTCCTTGAGCTCAGAGAGGTGGAGAGGCCCATCCCGAAGGATGATGAGATACTGGTCAGAGTCCATGCCACGACGGCGTCGAGAGGTGACTGCGAACTGCGGAGCCTCAAGCTCCCCGTGCCGCTGCAGATTCCCGTGCGGATTGGGTTCGGCTTCAGGGGGCCGAGGAGAAAGATATTGGGGCAGGAGCTGGCGGGCGAGGTCGATTTGGTGGGGAAGGGTGTGACGAGGTTCAAGAAGGGCGACCGGGTCTTCGCGTTCACGGGGTTCCGGCTCGGCGCCTATGCGGAGTACGATTGTCTGCCTCAGAAGGGGCTCGTCGCGGCTATGCCGCCCAACATGTCTTATGAGGAGGCGGCCGCCGTCCCCGTTGGGGGGCTCCATGCGCTGCATTTTCTGGGGAGGGCGGATATCCAGCCGGGTCGGAAGGTCCTGATCGTTGGCGCAGGCGGGAGCATAGGCACCTTCGCGGTCCAGATTGCCAAGTCCTCCGGGGCTGGGGCAGCTGGTCAGGGTGTCATTGACCTCGAAGAAGGGTGGCAGGAAGGTGGTAGGTGGGAGGGTATCATACAAGGTCGAGGACCTGGTCGCGTTGAAGGAGCTGATCAAGGCAGGGAAGGTAAAGTCGGTGATAGACAGGTGCTACCAGCTGGAACAAATCGTCGAAGCGCATAGGTATGTGGACGAAGGACAGAAGATAGGAAACGTCGTCATAAGTGTTGGATGAGAAACCATGTACCACACATCCCCTCCTCCCCTGGGTTTCCACTGGAACCTAGAGAAGATCGTAGAAATATTTCATATTTCAGTATAGTATAGATGCTCGCTCTTGGATTGTTTTCTATAGTTATACTACTAATCACCTAATTCTTGTGAGTTTTGCCTAGGAAGGGGTCATCAGGCCGGCAGGGGCGCTCAAATCAACCTCCACTGGAAACGCAGGGGTGGGGGGCATCCAGTGAACCAGTGTGAATGGGGTGGGTCAATGGGCATAGAACCAACTCCATTTTGCCAAAGGAGCTTGGCCTGACCCCACCCCAACCTTCTATCCTGCAGGACACCCCTATGTTTCCATTGGAACCTGTGGAACTCCTGACCATGAGAGAGGGCCTGTGAAGGCCTGTGAACCCCCCGAATCGTATCGCTGGGTGGTCAAGACAAGCTAGCACCCTGTTCACAAGTTCACACCATCGGGCCATTTATCGGGACCTGCAGGGGCTGCACTCCCTTGCAGAAACGGGTGAAGGTTGAGTTCCAGGACGGGATGGGGACCAAGTACAGCCTTGCCGTAGAGGGACGCATATCGCGGGAGAAGGTCCTCAAGATTATGGACCTCATGGAGCTCGTCGAAGGGAACGACGGCATAGAGGAGCCGGCGATGGACGAGTCGACCACGTTCGGGCAGGTCTTCAAGATAATCGAGGGCTCGTACGCAGGGAAGGAGTTCTCATCGGCGGACATCGCCCGGGACTACGAGGACCAGCACGGCCAGCCCATAGCCCTGAGCACGGTCTCGACATACCTCTCAAGGTTCGCCGAGAGGGGCGCGCTCAAGAGGCAGAAGTTCGGCAACTCATGGGTGTACCGGAGGGTGCATCTGGCGCCGGACCAAGTTCAGTCGCTCAAGTAGTGCCACGATTCGGACACAACCTTTAATCAGAAATCATCTCTTCACAGAACATGGGCTTGTTGAACCGCCAAAGAGGCGCGCTGACCAGAACAATCATCACTCTGGTCGTCGTCTTGGCGGCCATAACCATTGGGACGAGCTACTTGGCGTATACATCTTCAGGAAGGGACCTGAGAATCATCAACACAAACACCATCATCCATGGAGAACCTGCATTCATCGGGCTCTGCGAAGCAATCGCCGCATCTTGTCCACCTTCGGAGGTTAACGCGACGCTCACCATCGAACTCATCAGCTACGATGGCATCTACTATTATGTTCACAACGACACCGTAGTTGCCGGCGGAACAACCGCCGAAACTTATACCAACTCAACGGGCGGCCTGAACGCGAGCGGCGCGGACACCATCTTCCTGGATTCGGACACAGGCAACTCCACCCTGACGTACGACCTGTCCTTCACGGTCGGGCATACCTCCCCGTTCCCCTAGCCTCCGCGATCGGTACGCCTGCAGACTCATGTCTTGGAGAAGGTCGAAACAACTGGTCCGTCCTTCGCCGGTCACCTGTCGCTGCCCGTGATCGATCTGTCTTCCCGTCTGCAGCAGTTTCACCGCCCTGGGATGCACGCGGCAGACGAGCGTTAGATGCCTAATCCCGCCACTTTAGGTGCGCAGTCCGACAGAACAGAGCTCCGGAAGCGCGCGAACCCTAACAGGAGGAACGGCAGGGTCGAGATGAGAACGAGGATATATACGACGCCCAGCCCGGCCAGATAGAAACCGCTGGAGTCGAGCATCAACCCGGTCTGAAAGTGCAGCGGAACGAGCGACACTATGTAGAACTTCACCATGAAGAGGAGGCTGAACACCACGCCAGCGAAGAAGGTCGCGGAGGCGAACGAAGTAAGGGCGTAGACCATCCTCCTGCGGTGCTCGACGCCAGGCGGGACGACTCTCTCGAAGAGCGCGGAGGCGATCAGCGGATATCCTATGATAATCGTCAGCGCGAGCGAAGCTTCCGCGTAGATAAGGGTGGGTTGGCCGAGCCCGCCACCCTCGATTAACAACCAGCCCGGCGGAAGCAACTGGTTCCTGACATACGTCACGAAGAGCGAGACCAGCGGGACGTCCGACGCCCCGCCGAAGAGCACCGACTGGAGATTGACAGGCACGACGAACAACACGAGGAAAAGGGCGGACAGACCGGACAGCGCGACCTTGGCCCTGCGGGCCGCGGCGGGAAGCGGCGCACCCATGAAAGATTCGGATAGTCTCCGAGATAAAAACAAGCGGTATTGAGCGGGTGTGGGACAAAACTCTGTCGGTTCCTTCCTGGTGATGTACAGCCTGCGAGTTATTGACTGCGATATCATCCTCCGCGCTCAGAATGGTGCAGCCTGCCTCACACCCGCGGTTAAATGAT
>Ga0182014_10008131_pt1 | contig 10808 bp, 11 predicted proteins | sample 612S2DmetaG_FD_120489 | JGI IMG/M metagenome (GOLD analysis project Ga0182014, IMG submission 120489) | Permafrost microbial communities from Stordalen Mire, Sweden - 612S2D metaG | ecosystem: Environmental > Terrestrial > Soil > Wetlands > Permafrost | place: Sweden: Stordalen | collected... | reverse complement strand
TTTGGCGAAGGCGGTGCCGTAGATGCGGGTGAGCTGGGCGTTGTGCTCGTCGCCGCGCCAGTAGGCGCCGGCCAGGCTGGTCAGCTTGAAGGTGCCCTTGCCCAGGCGCCCGGTGCTGGGCAGATGGGGCCCGCGACACAGGTCGACGAACTCGCCCTGGGTGTAGATGCTGATGGTCTGCTCGTCGGGCAGGTCCTCGATCAGTTCGACCTTGAAGGGCTGGTCCTTGTTCTGGAAGAGCTCGAGCGCCTCGGCGCGCGGCAGCTCGGCGCGAGCGACCCGCAGGTCCTCGGCGACGATCCTCGCCATCTCCTCTTCGATGCGCGGAAAGTCTGCGTCGGAGATGGGCTCGGCGAAGCGGAAGTCGTAGTAGAAGCCGTTTTCGATGATCGGCCCGATCGCGTACTCGGTGCCCGGCCAGAGCCGCAGGATCGCCTGGGCGAGGATGTGCGAGGCGCTGTGGCGCAGCACGTCGACGCCCTCGGGCGAGGCCGCGGTGATGATGGCGACCTGGTCGCCGTCGCTCAGCGGGTGGGCGAGGTCGACCGGCTTGCCGTCGGCGGTGAGGTCGGCGCCGGCCGCAGCGATGCGCGCCGCGACGGCGGCCTTGGCCAGCCGCGGGCCGATCGCCTGGGCAGCGTCAAGCGCGGTCGCGCCATCGGGGAGTTCGAGCGGGGAGCCGTCGGGCAGGGTGACGTGGATGGGCATGGTGGCACCGGTCCTTTTGTGCTCGCGCCCGCGCACGTTGCGGGGGCTGTTGACCGGGAGATTCTAACAGACTCGGTGGAGCGACCGATGGAGCCAACACGTGCCGCTGCGGCAGACGTTGCCCGAGCAGAGTTCGGCCCGGTCGATCACCATGTCGTCTGGCAACTCCGCCGTCAGGCAACTGGCTGCAGAGCTTGGCGGAAACGATGGTAGCGCCGCTCAAGAAAGACAGGGTCCGGGCGTTGAGAGGTTGAACGGGGAAGCAAGATGCGTTGACCATGAAGCCCCTGAATGGCATGGGCCAAAGTCGGGCCATCGTGCTCTTCAAGAATGTCGGGACGGACTTGAATCACGCAGTCGGGTCGTAGACCGATGAACTGGCGGTCGAAAGCGCTGTGATGTAGAGCGCAGAGGGCAAGTCCATTGGTAACGGCCGGCTCACCCAGAGGGTCAGACTCGGGGATGATGTGCGCAGCATCTAACAGCTCATCATGGCGCAAATGACAGAACGCACACTGTCGCTGGTATGCATTAAGGACACGCTCCCTGAACGACCGTTGGTGTAGACGGACCCGTACTTGTGCGGCCGCGTAGCTGCGTCTGAATGCGTCTGATCCAGCTGCCACATCTGTCGGAACTTTGGGGAGAAGACTCGACTCCGAGGCCTCAAGGTCGACTGTGACTGTGAGGCTGCTGGGGTCATCAGCGACGACGAAGACGGGCCATGTGACCCAGTATTTGCCCGACACAATCCCGTGGAAGTAGGCCAGTGGCAGGGCCTCCTCCATCACGTAACGCAATCCCCGGTTTTCGTGATGGTTCGGGTCGACACCGCGATATCGATACCTGAGCAACCCATCCTCCCCAAACGAATCATCGTACGGCCCCTTGAGGACTGTCGTGATTGAGAGCGGAGCCAACATCACCTTCGGCTTGAAGATGCCTTGCGGGCCAACAAGGGGAACGCGAACTCCGTTGAGAGCGAAACCGGCAGCGAGCAGTTCGCGAGGAAGAACGTCGCCGTGAAACGAGACCTGCTCGGCTAGCCAGTCGAAGGCCCTCGACCGAATCCAACGGTCGTCGGTCCCGCTCACCTATTATCGCTCATTCCGACCACGCATCTGGCCGTGATTGCCCCGCCCATGATGGAACCAGCGTACGCTTTTCGCACTAGCACGTCATGTGGAGGTCCACGTGACGGCCAGTTGGAGCGCCTCAGGGCCCCCGCAGCATCAATTGGCGGGGTACGGACTAGACTGTCCTCTCCCCGCCCGGTGCCGGCGTTCCAGATGGGCCCGTGGTTAGTCACCTGCCTCGGCGAAGTGGCTCGCTCCGGCTCCGTTCAGCCGACGCCATAGACCAGGCTCAGCCGCCCGCCCGAAAGCCGCTCGACAGCGCGCAGCTCGAGCTCACGCCGTCGCTTCGCCGTCGCCCAGAGCGCCACGCCCCCGCCGGCGATCGCCGGATAGATGATGAGCCGGAGTTCGTCGACCAGCCCGGCGTCGATACAGGCCGCCACCGTCCGAGCACCGCCGATGAGGTAGATGTCCTTGCCGGGCTGCTGCTTGAGGGCGGCGATCTCGTCGAGTCCCCGGACGAAGCTCGTCTGTGGCCACTTGGCCGATGTCAGGCTGCGCGAGAGCACGTAGTGCGGGGTATGCGCGGAGAAGCGCGCCCAGTCGACCTCGTCCGGCGTCGGCACGGGCCCGCCATCCCAGACGGGCTTGTCCGGCTCGTTCTGTATCGCGGTCCAATAGCCCTCGTACTCGGGGTACATGCCTCCCCCGATCACGCAGGCATCTATTTGGGGCGTCAGGCCGTAGTCGTCCGACCAAGCCGTCACCCAATGAGAACTGCCGTCAGGGCCCCGTACCATCCCGTCAGCCGAGATCTTCATGCCGGCTATCAACTTGCGCATGCCAACCTCCAGTCGTCTTCACTATGAACGACACCACGAGCCGAACCAGCGCGACTCGGCCCCGTCGCGCGTCACGCCGCCCGCTCGCCTCGGCCCTGTTGCGCGTCACGCCGTCCGTTCGACCTGCTCCGACCAGCTCGCCGCGCCGCTCTCGCCGTTGAGGAACGGCAGCACGGCGCGCACCATCGCGGGCGCCGCACCGGTCTCGTAGTGCGTAAGGCCGGGCAGTATCGCGAGGCGGTTCTGCGACATGTTCTCCCGCATCCACCCTGCGTCGCGCTGGCCGCCGCCCAGCAGCTTGTAGAACTCGACGATGTGCTCGGGGCGGTACATGTCGCTGTCGCCGAAGACGAGCATCACCGGCATGCGGAGCGCCTTCACGTCGGCCGAGAAGTCGTAGGGCTCGCGCATGAGCTCGCCCATGCGGTCGAGCAGCCTCGGGAAGTCCTCGGGGTGCGGCGCGATCGCCGCGTAGGACCGGTACATCGGCGTGTCTTTCATCATGCCGGCCATGGCGCCGTTCATCTGCGCCTGCTGGGGCCGCATCTCGGGGGAGAAGCCGTCCATGCTGAAGCCCGCCGAGACCAGCGCCAGGCGCCGCACCAGCTCGGGGTGCTGCACCGCGAGGCGAAAGGCGACCCCGCCGCCGAACGAGTAGCCGAGCGCGTCGACTTGTGCGTAGCCGAGCCGCCCCAGCAGCACCGCCATGTCGTCGCCTATGTCGGTCAGCCTGATCGGCCGGTCACCCAGGGTGGTGCGGCCGTGCCCCTGAAGATCGACGGCGATCACCTGACGGCTCTCGGCCAGCAGAGGCAGGACCGGCCCGAAGAAGTCCAGAGAGAAGAGCCCACCGTGGAGCAGAAGCAGGGGCTCACCCCCGCCGTGGATCTCGTAGTAGTAGTCGATGCCGTTGACGCTCACCCGTCCGTTCCTGGCGGGCGAAGAGTCAGTGAGGGACCCCGCTTCCATGATCGCTGCACCCTCCTGCCGGTTTGTGGGCGCGTAGATGGCGAACGCACCGCACACGCTTGCGAAGTACCCGGACGGGCCGGAAGCTACCCCCTGCTCCCCCCGCCGGGCTCCACCGCCTTCATCGGTTGCGGTGGGCGGTGGGCGGGGGACCCAGGAAGCGTTCGGCAAGGACGACCTGAACGTCATCGACGAGCCGGTGAGCTCCGACTTTCAGGGACACAAGCCGGCCCCGGGGATCCGGTCCGGATGGGACGGGGTCAAGGACATCGTCGGCGTGATGCGGGCGGGGCGAGGGGCGAACGCCCCCCGCCCCGGCACAGACCCAGCCAGCGGATGGGGGGAGTCATGACGACCCACTTAGCTGAGTCTGATGAGCCGTCTGAGTCCTGCTGCGCCCCGCAACTACGAGATAGATCAAACCAGCCTCCAGCAGGACTTGGGTTATCTTGGTTGCCAGACCGGGCGCGCTGACCATCATTTCTGGTTTGCGGTGGTAGGCCAGGAAGAAGACACAGATCACCCAGGCATTAGCTGCAAGACCCACCGTCCATAACCAGCGTCTTCTCCACAGAACTAGTAGGCCACCGACCAAATAGCACCCTGCGGCAATGTAGAAGACGGCAACTGGAGCTTCTTCAGCCCCTAGTCTTGGTATGGCAATAACATCGGTTCCGACCAGCGCATAGACCACCGCAGCTATAAACGCCAATACAGTGCACGCGATCATCGTCGTCTTTATCGTGGTCTTCATTTGGATCCCTCCCGCTAGATCTCGCTGTCAAATGGGCAAGCGGCAGATCAGGCCCCGGACGGGATCTGGGCCACGAATGCCTCGACCTTCTGCTCCCAATCCTCCTCGAGCGGTCCCTTCAAGCCGGTGACGTAGACCTTGTCCTCCGCGATCCTCACGAGGCCCTTACCCTCAAGAATCTCGTTCATGATGGGCCGGACCCGCTGATACCTGGCCAGCTCCTTCTCGGTCGGCATCTTCCCGGTCTTCTTGTCCGACCGTGGCGTCGCCTCCGTGGTAAGGATGGCGTACCTGGTGCCGGCAGGCAGCCTCAGGTTCTTGAGAAAGCGACGCGCGCCGCCGATCGGCTTGCCCAGGCGCCCGGGTGAACTGAACAGGTACAGGTCGGCCGGCGGCAGCTCGCTCGGGCTCACCCGTTTGATGTGATGGACGTTGACCGCTACACCATTGGCGGCCATCTGCTTTTTGAACTCCTCCGCGACCACCGCTCCGTTGCCGTAATGCGAGGCGTGAACGTACTCGATCGTCATAGTGGACCTCCCTGTGAATCCAATTCAGGTGACCGCGTCGCGCCGCGGACCGAGCGTTCCGCCATCGCTCTCATCTCCCCATGTGTATACACAGTACACGAAAAGTATATGGTGTACACTTCGTTTGTCAAGTATACTTCGTTTGCCGAACACGTTGAACGTGGAGGAGACATGAGCGATCTACCACCGTCCGGGCTGGAGCGGCTCTGGAGACGCGATGAGCTCGACCGCAGCCCCCGGCTCGGGCTGAGCCTGGAGCGCGTCGTGCAGAGCGGCATCGAGCTGGCCGACAGCGACGGGTTCGCCGCGGTCTCGATGAAGCGCGTCGCCGAGCGCCTCGGGTTTACCACCATGTCCCTCTACCGGTACGTGAAGAGCAAGGACGAGCTGCTGCTGCTCATGCACGACACCGTCTGGCAGCCGCCGGTCGGGCTCGACGTGCCGCTCGACGCGTGGCGCGCCGGTCTGGCCCGCTGGAGCCGCGAGCAGCACGAGGTCGTGCGGCGGCATCCCTGGCTCGACGACGTGCGCCTGATCGAAAGGGCCGGCACGCCCAGCCAGATCGCCTGGATCGAGCTGGGACTTCGCGTGCTCACCGGCACGCCCCTCGGTGAGCAGCAGAAGCTGGCGATCCTGCTGCTGCTCAGCGGCTACGCGACGATGCAGGTGCGCCTCGCGGGCGTGGCTACCGATGCGGCCCGCCGCGGCGACTTTGCGTCCGGCCAGGCCAGCGAGGCGTTCGGCGAGCTGCTGCGCGCCTTCGTCACCGCCGAGCGGTTTCCCGCGCTCCACCGGGCCGTCGAGCAGGGCGCCCTCGCTCTCGCGGGCCGCGACACGTATGCGTCGTTCGACTTTGGGCTCGACCTGATGCTCGACGGGGTCGAAAAGCTGATGGCTGAACATTCTGGGTGAGCTGAAGGTCGTTCCGCGATGGCGGTCCTGAGGGACAGAGGGCTGAACCTGCGCGTAACCGAAGACGAGAAGACCATGGTCGAGCGGGCCGCCGACCTCAGCCACATGACGACGAGCCGGTCCGTGCCGCAGGCGGCGCTGCGAGCCGCCGCGAAGCCGCCGGGAGCCGCCGGCTGATTTTCCACGCCGAAGCCTTGACTCATGCTACACCGTATAGTAAGTTACGCTACGGCGTAGCATAAGCAAGCCGGAGGGACTCGATGGCGCCACGCAAGAAAGATGTCGAACCGCTCGACCGCGAGCGCATCGTCGAAGCGGCCATGACGATCATCGACGACGAGGGCCTCGAGGCGCTCTCCATGCGCCGCCTGGGCGCGGCGCTCGGGGTCAACCCCATGGCCGCCTACTACCACGTGCCCAACAAGGCGGCGCTCTACGACCTCGTGCTCGAGGCCGTCATGAGCGGCGTCGACCTGTCGGCGATCGACCCGGCGGCGCCGCTGGCCGACCGCCTCAAGCAGGGGGCGCGAGCCTACCGGACGGCCATCCTCGCCCATCCGCGCGCCATCCCCGTGCTTGCCTCACGCTCGCTGCGCACGGCGGCGGCCCTGCGTCCGGTCGAGCCGCTCCTCGGCATCCTCTTCGAGGCCGGCCTCACAGCGACCGAGACGGTCGCGGCCGTCGATTGCCTCGCGCAGTACATCCTCGGAGTGTGTGTCGGCTACTACCACCACACGGTCGACGAAGAGACCAACGTCCAGCGCGAGTTCGACGAGCTCGACCCGGCCGAGTTTCCCAACGTCAGCCGCATGGTCGCCGAGGGACGCTATGCCGGAGCTGAGGCGGAGTTCGAATTCGGGCTCGACGCGTTCGCGCGCGGGCTGCTCGGCGGACCGCGCATGTCACTTGAGGCGACGTCATGATGTTCGGCGCGCTGAAGACTCGCGACTACCGGCTGCTCTGGCTGGGGCAGGCGATCTCGCACCTGGGGGACCAGTTCCACCTGATCGCCCTGCCGTGGCTCGTACTGACGCTGACCCACGACCCGTTCCAGCTTGGCCTGGTGCTCGCGCTCGCCGGGGTCCCCCGGGCGCTGGTGATGCTGTTCGGTGGCGCCTTTGCCGACCGCCACTCGCCGCGCCTGATCATGCTCGTGTCGGACGCTCTGCGCTTCACGATCAGCGCCGCGATCGCCGCCTCGCTGCTCACCGGCGCCGTGCACCTGTGGATGGTGTACGCGCTGGCCGTGAGCTTCGGCATCGTCTCGGGATTCTTCATGCCGGCCGCCGAGGCGTCGCTGCCCAGGCTGCTCGAGAGCGAGCAGCTCGAGGCCGGCAACGCGCTCATGATGGGCGCCGACCAGCTCGCCCAGTTCGTCGGCCCGGCGCTCGCCGGCACGGTCATCGCGCTGTTCGGCACCGCGCACATCGGCGCCGGCCAGGTAGGCAGCCTGACCGGTCTGGGCGTGGCGTTCGCGGTCGACGCGGCCTCGTTCGCGGTCTCGGCGGCGACGCTCCTGCTTATGCGGGCGCTGCCGGCGCTCGCCGCCGGGACCGGCGATCATCCACTCGCGGCCATCGGCGAGGGCCTCAAGTACGCGCTGTCGCGGCCGGTCTTTCGCTGGATGCTTGGACTCATCGCCGCGGCGAACCTGCTGCTCATCGGCCCGCTGATGGTCGGCGTCCCCGTCCTCGCCCAGACGCGCTTCAGCCAGGGCGCCGCCGCCTTCGGCCTCTTGATCTCGGCCTACGGCCTCGGTAACCTCTGCGGCATCGTCGTCGGGGGCACGACGCACCGGCCGTCCTCCCGGATGTTCTCGCGACTGATCCTGGCCCTCTTCGCCGGGTTCGGCGTGGTGATCGGGGCGCTCACCTTCATCACGTCGGTCTGGGTGGGAGTCGCCCTGCTGGCCGTACTCGGGGTCGCCAACGGCTACGTGGCCATCGTCCTGATGACCCTGCTGCAGCGCATCACACCCCCGGCCATGCTGGGCCGGCTGATGAGCCTCGTCATGCTGGCGATGCTCGGCGTCACGCCGATCTCGACGGCCCTCTCCGGCGTCGTCGTCGGCCTCGGTCCGGCCGTCCTGTTCGTTGGCTGCGGCGCGGGCATGCTGGCGGTCACCGCCTTCGCGGCGGCCGGCCGACACTCCTGGTCGCTCGCCGCGCTCGAGGCCGGCGAGATGCCGGTGATGGCGGAGAGCGCCTGAGCGGTCGGCTCTCGCGACGCTGGCGATGGCGGTCGCCAGGCGACGGGGCGGGGCGAGCAGAGCTCGCCCCGCCCCGTCGCTTCTTCGGTCGCGCGCGCCGGCTCAGTGCCCGACCAAAGACGAACGCCGAACGCCGCGCGAATCAAAGCGTAGAAGGCCGGGTCCGCGGGTAGGACGACCTCGTCGCTCCGGTCACGTCACAAGGAGGCCCCGGCATGGACGACCCACCGCGACTGACCACCGAATCCGGCGCCCAGGTCGCCGACAACCAGCACTCGCAGACGGCCGGTCCCGGCGGTCCGCTCCTCTTACAGGACCAGCACCTGCTCGAGAAGCTGGCGCATTTCAACCGCGAGCGTATTCCGGAGCGCGTCGTGCACGCGCGCGGGTCGGGCGCCTACGGCCACTTCGAGGTCACCCAGGACGTCACGCCCTACACCCGGGCTCGGTTCCTGAGCGAGATCGGCAAGACGACCGAGGTCTTCGCGCGGTTCTCCACGGTGGCCGGCAGCCGCGGCTCGGCGGACGCGGTGCGCGACCCGCGCGGTTTCGCCGTCAAGTTCTATACCGAGGACGGCAACTACGACCTGACCGGCAACGACACGCCGATCTTCTTCATCCGCGACCCGCTCAAGTTCCCCGACTTCATCCACTCCCAGAAGCCCGACCCGCACACCAATCGCCAGGAGCCCGACAACGTCTGGGATTTCTTCTCGCTGTCGCCCGAGGCGACCCACATGTTCACCTGGCTGTTCGGCGATCGCGGCATCCCGGCGAGCTACCGCCACATGAACGGCTACGGCTCACACGCCTTTCAATGGGTCAACGCCGCCGGCGAGCAGTTCTTCGTCAAATACCACTTCAAGACCGACCAGGGGATCGAGTGCCTCACCGCCGCCGAGGCCGCCAAGCTCGCCGGCGAGACTCCCGATTCGCACCAGATCGACTTGCACGAAGCGATCCACCGCCGCGAGTTCCCGAGCTGGACCCTCCGGGTGCAGATCATGCCGGCGGCCGCGGCCGGAACGTACCGACTGAACCCGTTCGACGTGACCAAGGTGTGGCCGCACGGCGACTACCCGCTGCGCGAGGTCGGCAGGCTGACGCTCGACCGCAACCCGGCCAGCTACTTCGCCGACGTCGAGCAGGCCGCGTTCGACCCGGCCCATTTCGTGCCCGGCATCGGACCCTCGCCCGATAAGATGCTGCAGGGGCGCCTCTTCGCCTACGGCGACGCCCACCGCTACCGTCTGGGCATCAACCACACTGCGCTGCCGGTCAACCGGCCGCACGCGGCCGCCGTGGCCAATTACGGCCGCGACGGGTTCATGCGCAGCGACGACAACGCGGGACTCGCCAAGAACTACGAGCCCAACAGCTTCAACGGGCCGGTCGAGACGGGCGCGCCGCTCTACGGACCTCTGGCGCCGGACGGTCCGAGCGGCACCTACGAGTGGCAGGACCGCGACGGCGACGACTTCTCACAGGCCGGCGCGCTCTACCGCGTCATGGACGAGGCCGCCCGGGCACGCCTGGTGGCCAACATCGCCGGCAGCCTCTCGCAGGTGAGCAAGGACGAGATCGTCGAGCGCTCGGTGGCGCACTTTCGAGCCGCCGATCCCGAGTACGGCGAGCGCGTCGCCACGGCGGTGGCCGATCTGCGCCGGCAGTTCGCGGAGGCGGCGGCGAGCCGGCGGCGGTCATGAGCGAGGCGCGGCGCCGGGTGGCGGCAGGCCGACGCGGCGCGGAACGTAGCCCGCACGTCAACCGCATGGAGTACGCCGCATGGTAGGACGACCCCGCAGCTGACTGAACGCCGCCCCGAGGAGGACAATGTGACCGAGCAAGAGGTGTTCATACTCGCCGACCAGGCGCTGCTGCACGTGGTCGAACAGATCAGGGACGATCAGTGGGACGCTGTGGTCCCCACCGAGATGGCGCCGCGTCAGCCGGGCTCGACCCTCCGCCAGATCGTCAACTACCACGCCCAGGACGATGCCTGGGTGCCGGACGTGCTCGCCGGCAAGACGATCGCGCAGGTCGGCGGCGCCCACGACGGCGATCTGCTCGGCGACGCGCCCAAGGCCGCGTTCGCGCGCCTGGCAGCGAGCGCGGTGGACGCCGCGCGCGGCTTCACCGACCTCGGCAGGACCGTGCACCTCTCGTATGGCGACTATCCGGCGCGCGAGTACCTCAAGCACATCACCTACTTCCGCGGCAGCCGGGTGTACGACATCGCGCGGTTCATCGGCGCCGACACGACCATGCCCGCCGACCTCGTGCAGGGACTGTGGGACGTGCTCTCACCCCAGGCCGAAGAGTGGCGCAAGCTGGGTGTGTTCGGCCCCGCCGTGAAGGTCCCTGACGACGCGCCGCTGCAGAACCGCCTGCTGGCACTCATGGGGCGTGATCCGCAGCGCTGAATGCGCGTCTCGGCATCCGTCTCAGGCGACGTTCCGGCGCGCCGCGAAGCCCAGCGCGTCCCGGGCCAGAGCCAGCCACTCCTCTTCCGACTCCGACGTCACCGTCAGCCACTCCTTCATGAGCCGGCCGCGGCCGGGATCGTAGCGCTCCCCCTCGCCGGCGGCGACGAGGGCATCGACCTGGTAGCGCGGTAGCTTGACGACCAGCCGGCCCCTGACCAGCATCGCGAAGATCCTGTTGTCGGTCTTCAGCGCCGACGAGCCGAAGCCCGTCCGTCGCTGGGTCGGGTCGGATTCGCGGCTCACGGCCGGGTCGCTCAAGAGCGTCCGGCAAAGGTTCTCGTAGCGTCGTTCTGCAGTGGCGTGTGCCTCACTCATGTGGCGG
>Ga0182014_10008129_pt1 | contig 10810 bp, 11 predicted proteins | sample 612S2DmetaG_FD_120489 | JGI IMG/M metagenome (GOLD analysis project Ga0182014, IMG submission 120489) | Permafrost microbial communities from Stordalen Mire, Sweden - 612S2D metaG | ecosystem: Environmental > Terrestrial > Soil > Wetlands > Permafrost | place: Sweden: Stordalen | collected... | reverse complement strand
CGCGCGAGCAGGCCAAGGTGGCGCTTCTAGCGGCACGCTTTGCCGAAAAGGGCCTCATATTGGCTTTCGACCATCACCCGATCACGCTCTCAGTCCTCGAATCGATGCTCGTTGCAGAGGGCGTCGACTCGACCGAGGTAATAGTGGCCACAAGCAGTAAGAGCCAGCGGGACAAAGTGATTCGGCGTTTCGCGCTTGGGGGTGAAGGCCGAGCTATCGCGCTGTGCTCGGACGCGATGAACGAGGGGCTCAATCTCCAGCGGGCCTCGTGCATCGTGCACCTCGACTTGCCGACGACCTTGCGCGTTGCCGAACAGCGCGTCGGCAGGATCGAACGAATGAACAGCCCCTATGACGCGATTGAGTCGTGGTGGCCGGAAGATGGCCCCGCATTTGCTACAAGGGCTTACGAAAAGCTTGTACGACGAGCCCGAGAGAGCGAGGACCTTCTCGGATCGAATCTTCAGCTGCCCGATTTCCAGCACGCTGATGGCATCTCGGAAATAGTCACTGCGGCATCGCAGATCGAGGAACTTGAGACCTCAGCCCCCGCCCCTTGGGATGGGATCCAGGACGCGCTCGAGCCAGTGCGCCAGCTGGTCTTCGGATCAAATGCGTTGGTGGATCCAGATACGTACGCGTTCTACAGCAACTCCAGAGACCGAGTCATCTCAAGAGTGTCGCCTGTGGTCTCATCACATCCGTGGGCGTTTTTCGCCGTGGCTGCCATCGCCCACGGGGCCCCTCGTTGGATACTGGTCGAAGGAACACAGTGCCTGACAGACCTCAATGAGATCGCCGAGAGACTCAGAGTTCTCCTTGGCGATGATCCACCGAGTCGAGACTTGGATCAAATTGCGCTCCATGCACTCGATAGATTCCTCGATGCCGCGACCGCGGCGGAACGCCGGCTTCTTCCTCGGCGGATGTTGCGGGCACTCGACCAGATGTCGTTGGTGATGAAAGCATGGGCGGCGAAAGCCCGCCGCGCCGGTGACGAGCAGCTCGCCTCCGAGTGGCTCGTCCTGGAAGCATTGGCCTCTACGACAGAACCGAAAGTTGACCCGTACAGAGTCGCCGAGTGCTGGCTCAACCTCGTCGCACCCGAGTTCGAGAAATATCGGGAGGAGAAACGGCGAGCTCGCTATATATTGCTTCGGCACCTTCAGCCTCAACTAGTTGAGCACCCGATGGCCTACGAAGCAGTCGTCGAGACTTTCTCGGACCTACCAATTGCTACGCCACTTGAAGAACGAGTTACCGCTTGCATTATTGGAGTTCCGGAAGAGTAGGAAGGGGGTGCAAGGTTCGGCAGTGGAGTTGGCACCAGCCCCAATTTGAGGAAATTCCTATCGGATATGGCCGAGAGGCTATTATACGAACGTATGTTCGTAATGATGAGAGAGAGGCCATGAAATGGCGACATTTACAGTAACGAAGATTCGTAAGGGATGGTCTGCCGACAAGACTCATGAGCACATTGAGGGCGTTTGTACCAGCGACGGCACGCACTACACACGCCAAAAGGTCGTGGACAGTATCGACGCAGGGAATACTTGGAAAACCAGTGCCGACGGCTACGAAGCGACGATTGAAACGATGAAGTTTTGTCCCAAGGCAAGATGTCTCGCGCAGCCGTACATCAAGACGAAGCCGGACAGCACTAAGAAAGACAACTTGGAGAACCTGGATCATTGCTGATCCCACCCTGCAAAATCGTCTCCAAGTACCATCCTTGACGACGTATGAATTCAGTACCATAGACAATGTATAACCATGCGAACATATGTTCGGAACAGGAGTAGCATGGAATGATTATCACCGACGGTCAGCGCCGTCTTCTTGCACTTTGCGCCATCCGTCTCGACAAGGAAAGTGTCGACTGGAACCTAATTGCGCGCGAGGCGCAATTCGCCAGCGGGCTTGACGACCTTTGGAGCGGAAGGGTTCAAGAGCGCAGTGCGACAGCCGATGCTTCGCAGGGTGTACTTCGTCGTGGCATCCGGAATCCAGAAGAGCTGTTCGAGCGTGTCGATGTTGAGGTCGAAGCCGCTACGAATGTTGGGGCGCATCTCGTCACCGTCTTGGATAGTTCCTACCCAGCAAATCTTCGGCTAATTCCGAATCTTCCGCCATTTCTCTTCATCCGGGGCGAAGTTCGAGAAGAAGATGTTCGATCTGTGGCCGTGGTCGGAACTCGTGAGGCCTCTGACGCTGGTATTCGCAGGGCTCAAAAAATGTCCAAGTTGCTCGCAGAGCGTGGCGTGACTGTTGTATCGGGTATGGCCCGTGGGATTGATTCGGCGGCCCATCGGTCCGCGATCGAGAGCGGCGGCCGCACAATCGCAGTGCTCGGTACTGGTATTACAAAGACTTACCCGTCAGAGAATCGAGAACTTGCCGACGAGATCACTGAACACGGAGCGCTAGTCTCGCAGTTCTGGCCAACCCGTTCACCGGGACGAGACACGTTCCCCAGACGGAACGTGGTGACGTCTGGCCTAAGTCAGGGCACAGTCGTGATCGAAGCGTCGAGTACCTCGGGTGCGAAGATGCAAGCTCGTCTCGCACTTGAGCATGGCAAGAAGGTCTTCCTTCTCAAGTCGCTCGTCACGGATCAACCTTGGGCACGCACTTACGTCGCCAAGCGTGGAGCGATTGAAGTAACGGACGTCGAAGAGGTCATCCGGCATCTCGCTTCGCCGGAGCGCGTACGCCAGGCAAGCGAGCAGCGCCAGCAGCTCACACTTGCATTGCTGTGAACCGGCATGGCCGCCTCACTTGAACCACCGGTCGGTCCACCGCTCGGATTTCCTAAGTGCCCAAAGTGCAGCTACCTTCGCAGCGGACCGCCGCACACGTGTCTGAAATGCGCATCGTCGTCGTTCGAAGGCATCGCAGCGAATTCATGTCCGATCTGCAATCAGATGTTAGAAGGGAGCGAGTGTCCAAACTGGCTTTGCCGCGACCCCACCCGACGAATATCGAAGATACATGCGATTGCTTATAGTTCAGGACCTCTTCGGAAGACAATCCTCAACTACAAATACGAAGGTCGTACCGGCTGGTCACTAATCTTCGGACGGCTTCTCGTCGCATGGCTCGACCAATATGCTCAGAGCGAGCCGCTTGGTCTAATCGTTGCGAATCCAACGTATGTCGGAGCAGGAGGCGCACCATTTGGCCATACCGAATTGGTGGTCGAGGCTGCAGCGAAGGAAGACGTCTTGGGGGAGTGGCCATTTGACATTGATGAGCCCCGAGCCATTCTGAAGGTTATTGCGACTACAAAGTCGGCCGGCCATGGTGCGCCCGCCAAACGTACGGCGGCTGCAGAATTGCGTAGCGCCCTGTGCATCCTAGATATCGAACGTGTCAGAGGCAAGAAAATCTTGATCTATGACGATGTCTGTACCACTGGGAGCCAGTTGGATGCTGTTGCAGGGTTTCTGATGGACGAGGGCGAGGCTGTCGAAGTCGAAGGGATAGTCCTGGCTCGAGCTCCGTGGCGGCCACGCTCGTAGATGGTTCGCACACCCTGTGCATAGCCCTTGAGGTTCTAGCTCACACGAAATCTCGGCGGCTTCCCTCGCTTCGTGCAGTCGTTGACGTCCCGAGGAGTTGTTGTCGGGTTCCTTAAAGAGCACCTGGTTTTCACGGGCGAGACGCTCCAGTGGCGACTCTCATGTTGTCAGTCATGGGAGTCGTGGCCCAGTTCGAGCGCACCGTCATACAAGAGCGGCAGCGTGAGGGGATCGCACTAGAGAAGCAGCGAGGCGTCCACCGAGGACGCCGCCGATCGCTGCATCCCGAGCAGATCGAGGAAGTCCGCAAACGAGTTGAGGCGGGGGAGGCGAAGGCAAGGAACGCCGGAGAGTGTGGCATCAGTCGTCAGTCCTTGTATCGCCTGTTACGGGAGTACGAACCCCGGCATGAGTGCTGAGGATCACGCGCTCTTCGCTTCTCGTCGCAGCAGACCGCGACGTGGGATCCAAATGTCCTTCTCCAAATCGTTACCGACCCCTTCCATTCACACGGCATGACGTGTGGCTTCGTTGCTGAACGATGGACGTAGTTCGAGTGCAGTAGAGCGGCGGAGGGCTCTTCGAGCCGCTCCCTCTTTCGGATGGTGAATGGCTCCACCACAGGTACCAGTTCGGATATTTCACGACCGTTGGGTGTTGTCAGTGTCCCTCCGTGTGGGGCCTCTGCGTTTATGCAACCTGCCAGAACGTGTCCTGGGAGCTGCAAGTCCTGCAGTGAACTCGCTGCGCTAGGGGCTGTTCCGCTCGGCCATCGTCCCGGCTCTTCGGGTGCATCGCATCAGCACCTACAAGGAGGGCCACAAAATGACCACCACAACCGACCGTTCCGAACTCCTCGAACAACAGTCCGAGGGAATCGCCTACCTCACCACATCCGACGAGTGGCAGCGCTACCTCGACTGCCAGAGCCGCTTTTACAGCTACAGCTCGAACAACGTCATGCTCATCGCCCAGCAGGCTCACGAAGCCACCAGGGTCGCCGGGTTCAATGCATGGAAGAAGCTCGGACGGTTTGTCCGCAAGGGAGAGAAGGCCATCTGGATTCTCGCCCCCATGGTCTACAAGCAAACTGACGAGAAGACTGATGAAGAGCAGAAGGTGATCCGAGGCTTCAAATGGGTACCAGTGTTCGACATCGCCTCCACGGACGGCGAGGATCTTCCGACTGTCTGCCACACTCTCTCAGGCGACGATCCTGCTGGAATCTTCGCCCGCCTCATCGAGTTTGCAACCTCGATCGGCCTTACGGTTGAGGATGCAGAGCTTCCCGGCAGCGTCAACGGCGACTGTACTCACGAATTGCACCGCATACGGGTTGAGATCTCCAACTTACCCGTACAGCGTGTGAAGACACTGGCGCACGAAATCGGCCACGCACTGCTCCACGAGCAGTTTGACAACCGCGCACTCGCTGAACTGGAGGCTGAGTCCACGGCCTACGTGATTTGCCAGGCACTCGGACTCGACACGAGCGACTACTCCTTCGGGTACGTCGCGGGCTGGGCCGGAGGTGGCGAACAGGCCATCGCCGGGATCAAAGGATCGTGCGTGCGTATCCAGAAGGCTGCAGCATCCGTGCTGCAGTCCTTCGAGGTCGAACAGGAGCAGGCGGCATAAGCCGCCTCACTTCTGAATTTAGGCTGCTTCGCGATTAAGGTACGCGAGTCCTGCGAAGAAGAGGCCGACTCCGATCACGCCAAGCGCGACTTTCCCCGCCACCTGTTGACCCTCTTGGGCCTGCAAGCTGGCAGCGAGCGTTAACCCTTTGACCATGAGGTCGTATTCCGGTCGGTAGAACGGAGGAATAATCTGCTCTACGGCCTGGCTGATGACTTCTCCGCCTGTCGTACCGAGCCATGTTCCGAGTTGCAAAGCACGAAACTCTGCATCGCCAAGGAGGACCTGGGCGTACTGCTCCGGCGTCAGCAAGTTGTACTGGTGCAACCAGTACGGCTGATTCAGTTGAGGCACAAGGTCGGATCGTCGCTGAAGAAATGCGACGAGTTCGTTCCTTTTGATCTCTTGAAAGTTGTTCATTGTCCTTTCACCTCCCTCCAAAAAAGTTCGCCTACTGCCACTCCCAAAATCGCTCCAAGAGCGATCGCGAGGAGTACCTTTGGCTCGTTTGTGCCCCGTTCGATGTTGACAATGGTTTGACGGCTCACATTCAATTCACGAGCCAGACCTTCCTGGGTTAGACCAGCTCGTTCTCTGTACTCTTTGACCTTTGACTCGTAGGGGGACATGCGATCATTATTGCCTCGCTACCCGAATGTGTCAAGTATACTTTGCAAAGTATACTTTACAGCTCTTTCTCTATGGCCCGAGTTGCGCCTGTAATTCATATGGGAGCCGCGATCGGACGCCTGCAACTTCGACGAGTCTGAGAAGGTTGCTCCAAACCTCTTGTTGCACTTCGTCAGCGGTCGTCTCCCAGAGCAATGCCAACTTCTCGATGATTGAGTCGATTGATCCAGGGCGCGTTGCTCCGGCTCGCCGTGTGTATGGAAAATCTGTCTCCGTGAGGAGCCGATTCCGAGGAATTGCCGTAATCACCTCATCCTTCATGGAAGCATTCACTGAGAACCACGCCCCAAGCTCAGTAGCCTCCAGTATCTGCTTGGGCGATCCTCCGAACCAGTGAAGTATCGGAGCCTTCACCGGATGTTTTCTTAGTATCTCGATCACATCTTCAGTGGCGGCGGTGCTGTGTATTGAGACCATCACAGAGCTCGTTGCTGCTCTGACGAGAATGTCACCGAACACTTCTTTTTGACGTTCGATGCGACCCGATCTGCGATCGAGTCCGACCTCGCCAACGAGAGCGAACTTACGGAGCATCGCCTCAAATCGGTCGCCGACGTAGAGGTCTAGCGCGTCACTATCACGAGGGTGAACACCGATACCCCACACGATGTTCCCGTAGCAGCCATGAGGCACAGATGTGGCTTCGGAAAGGCTTCTTGTCATCGCGAATACGATTGCATTCTTGAGCCCTCGGACCTGAGCTGCCGTTACATCGGTAGCGATGTGAGCGTGTGCATCAAATGATGGGTACTTAGGGGAGACCATTAACCAGTTCCTTCATGCCACGAGCCAACACTTCCTTTGCCACCTCGAAGTCGTATCCCGGTGGAAACGGACCTATGGCAGTGAGCGTCGCTTCATCAGGTTGCCAACCAGCAAGAGCCCTCACGACTGATAGATCACCTCCCCTTTCAGCGAGAAACGCTTCGCGCGCAGAGCCTTGAAGTCGATCAATGAGATATTCGCTCTGATCGACAAGTTTGGCCTCACGGATCGAACCTCTTCTTGTCATGCACGCCACACAGACACCGCAGTTTAGAAAGGCGCTTCCACCCTTGAAAAAGTGTCCGTTAGAAGTTGCACAGGAATACGTGTGCGGGATGATCCCTTCCAAAGCTTTCCTTCCGATTGCGTTGGCGGCGGTTTCAACCAATTCGCCTTTGGTCATTTGCTCGTACGGATTCTCTAGTCGCACATCCAGTCCGAGCGCCGCGTTTATGGCGTTCGCGTACGCAATCGTTGTTGGATGTGTGGAGCGAGTGGTGTGAGGCCCGCCACGATTAGATGCCAGTGGCGGGTTCAAACTCGTGAAACCGTTCTCGGGTACGAACAGAATCCGAGCGCCCCTGGCGGCCGCTAGAGCTGTTCCAAGGGAGGTGAACATGGTTGAGCGACTTCGGCTCGACCTTTCGCGAGCGTTGGGGGCCTGCACTCTTAACTGTTCGTAAATGACCGATCCGCGAACTTTGACCAGGTCGTCCCTCAGTAGGTGTTGCGCGTGGGCGACGGCCTTACTATCTCGTTGACCAACGAATACGGTGCCACTGTCGGAGAGGAGTCCACCGCAAAGAGAATCAAGACCGCCGCTCAAGAGCGAGACGGCTGGGGCGGGTTCGACGATAAGAGGGTCTGGGCGCTTACTCTCACCAGCTACCGGAACAATCTGCCAATCATCGCCAGTTATCCAAAACAGAAGAGGTTGGAGGAGATCAAGAGCTGGAGCGAAACCTGCCGGATCGATCATGTGAACGACGAGGACCATCTGTCGAGACCAATTGACAGACGATCTTGGACTAAATCGGTCTGCGAGGTATGCACCGATTGCCGTCCTAGCCAAATCGATTCCAGCAGCAGGCACGTTGCCGAATTGAGTGAAGAACGGGTTGGCGTCGATAACGGCTTTGGCGGTTTCCCGACCAGGCGTGTTCGCCCATTCGATTATCAGCGCATCATCCCGTGTCGCTTCGTCGCCTTCCGGAAGAATTTCGACAATATTCATACGGTCTCGTCTTTCGCTACTCGTAGAGCATTGATCGCATGAAGCGTTGCCACCGCCATAACGTGGGAACACTCCTGTGGGGTTGGCACGCCCTCCGCTAGTTGCATCGATGGCTGGGCTCGAATTACATCTGCGATGAGTTCACGAATCTGACGTTCGCGTTCCTTAACTTCGCTCTCAGTTATTGCCCCCTCGATAAGTTGATCTTGAATTTCTATGAGTGCTCGTTGATATACGGCAGTAATTACAGCATCTCGAATCACTGCTTGATAGTCGGTTATTGCTTCCGGATTTTCCAGCAGCCTGAGAAGGATGATGATGGCAGCCTCTTTGAAGGCTTGCTCATTTTCGTCTGCTGACGCACCGAATACCTGATCAATAATTCTCTGGGTTTGTATTCGCGGTGGAAGATCCCGAAGTTCGGCGAGGTCGAGTCCAAGTTCAGCGAGAGCGGCCTGGTTCCCGCTCTTGATTGCAATTCCTCCGCCGAGGGCGGCTCCTGTCCGCCGCGCACCGGGGATGACGGGCCGATCTGTACCGTTTCCGGAAACGACTCTTCCGAGAAACGGAAGGCCTGCGACAGCTACGCCTGTTGCCAGAATCTGACTTAGAGGGACTCTGGGAAGTTCGCCGGGACGGCGCAGTTCAGAATCATCGGACCGGAGTCCCTCGCCGATCCAGTTAAGAAGATCGAAGACATCTGGCTGGTCCGCAGGAGGAGGAACGGGTGGATCGCCGTCTCCGGAGCCATTACCGCCGCCGATCGTGGCTCGCACTGCATCACGTGCCTTCTTCCAGTTGGTCTTACCGCTGCCTCCGTAAGATCCAGACGTTCCCATCGGTCACCGAGCCCCCGACAGTGCGAGTGAGATTGCAGCCCGAGCTTCCGGGCTGACCCTCGGATCATCGGCTAGACGCGCCGCGAGGTCGCGGATGGAGTCGAGACTACTCATGGCGAGTTTGGCTGAAACTCCGAGATCCATTATCGAAGCAAGCTTCTCGTACACAATCTTGCATCCAACAACCTCAACGGACTGCCGTGACTCAATTATTTCGACGATGAGGCGTATCGACGATGTTGGCGGCGACATGAGTGAGGCCCGCCCTGCGATTGCGAGCATGACCTGCTCAACCTCTGCATCGTCGAGACTCGTCAGGTCCTTGCTCATCAGATTGCCTCGGATTGTGTCACTATCCTTGCCAGCTATCAGATGATCTACGAAACCTGCAACCTTTCCGCTCAACGGTCCTCCGGACGCTACGAACGTGAGCGCTGCCGCCAGCGTCATGTAAGAGGCAATGTCTTCGTCGGACTCGGCTAGCGACGGTTCTGAAGCCGCCCATTGCCGCGACCCTTCCGATGCTCCCTCAGGCTTTTGTTCGACACCCTCGGCATTTTTGGCCCAACGCTCCCACTTTCGCAGAAGCTCTTTGAGGTCTGGTCCTGGCGTCGCGGCGAGGACTCGAAAATCTGGATCGCGGAATCGCTCTTCCAAGAGCATCAACTTTGCCGTAACTGCGGCAGACAATTGGACGCCACGCGCTCCCGCAATCGATCTTCGAACCGCAAAGTTGTTGAGGAATCGTTTGATTCTCCGAGGATTGATCGCCGTATCGGCATCCAGACCAGAGCAAATCTGACGAGCAAGCAAAACCATGGCCGACGACGTCGCGCTGTGGGTAGCCCCTTCAAGCAGAGGCAGCTCGTTCCTCGCCCGACGGTTATGGCAGTGGTCGCGGAGTTTCCCATAGGCCGCTTTGTCTACCGGAGCGCATAGCAGTAATGCGGTGTAAGTCACAGCGTCGTCTGGAGTGAGCGCTGGAATTGTGAGGGGCAGTTGGACGATCTTTTCGAGATATAGATTCGCGAAGACACTTGCGCGACCTGTCCCGGCGAGGCTTGCTGCGATGGCGGCGCGAACCATCTCTTCGTCCGCAGCCATGACAAAGACCATACGATCGACGGACAGGAAAAGCTTGATGGCCTCCAAGCTTTCAACAACCGCATTAGGGAGACAGCGATCCAGATCGTCAACGAGGACGATGACCTTTTCAATATGTTTTCCCTCATGTAAAGCCGTGATGAGCGCTGCGAACTCATCACGGAAACCGTGCATGGTTGGAGGTATTACATTTTGTTCGTCAGCCGGGGCAACGAAGCTATCAACGTCGCTCGTCATCCCTTTGACGAGTTGTCCAATCATGCCCCATCCGCCGTCAAGAGGAACCGTTGCTGCACCCTTGAGTAGCGACGCAGCGATCCTTCCGAAACGAACTCGGCCAAGAAGCCGACGAACTTTCTCTCCTAAACCAGTATCGTCACCAATGCGGTCGTTGAGTTCAGTCAGCACAATTTCTACAAGCGTCGATCGAAGTTGTTCAGCGTTTTCAAATTCCCATGGGTCCACCTTGACAACAAGGAACTGATCGGGATGATCGCGAGCTAGGGATTCTTCGATTAACTTCAGGAGGGTCGACTTGCCGGTACCCCAGCCACCACGAATGCCAATCGTTAGAGGTCGATATTCCTCTCGGCAAATCGCTTCCACGACCGGGGCAACAACCGCATCAAAGCCGAGTAAATCGGACGTTGCTGGGTTGTCGTCGATGATTTGGAGCACCTCACGAGGTGGGGCGGAAACAGAAACGTCGGACACATTATTTTGGCTCTGAGGGCCACCGCTTCCGATCTCGCTCATTTTTGCCTACCTCAGTCCTAATCAACAATGAATGGTGCTATCCCCAGAATTACAGTCACGTAATTCCATTCTACGCAGTGGGTGTAACTGCGCGAGCCGAGTTAGAGCGATTGATGAGACGGCGCAGTTCGCCGTTGAGGTTCTTAGCGAAGAATCAATTGCTCAGGTGCGCGGCCAGCAACGCGCGGAATAGCGGACCGTGGTTCGGTACTTTGAGGTGGAGCAGCTCATGAACGATGACCTCCCGTCGGAAGGGCTCT
>Ga0182014_10008123_pt1 | contig 10814 bp, 6 predicted proteins | sample 612S2DmetaG_FD_120489 | JGI IMG/M metagenome (GOLD analysis project Ga0182014, IMG submission 120489) | Permafrost microbial communities from Stordalen Mire, Sweden - 612S2D metaG | ecosystem: Environmental > Terrestrial > Soil > Wetlands > Permafrost | place: Sweden: Stordalen | collected... | reverse complement strand
GTGGTGAGCACCGTATTCTCGATGTCGTGGACGTTCCTCACCAGCCCCACTTCGCGTACGTTGATCTGCTGCAGACCGGCTTCTACGAAGCTGCCTCCGGCGTTCACATTATTATTGGTGAGCTGCTGCTCCACCTGCGCCAGACTGAGGCCGTAAGCGATCAGTTTGTTGGGGTCCACGCGCACCTGGTATTCCCGCGTGGGACCGCCGAAGGTGTTCACATCCACGATATCCGGGACGGACTTCAGGTTCTTCTCGACCACCCAGTCTTCAATCGACTTCAACTCCATCACGTCGATTGCCGGATTGGTGCTGTGCAGGGTGAAGAAGTAGATCTGGCCGACCGGGCTCCAATCGGTTCCCATCTGCGGAGTCACGCCCGGCGGCAAGCTGACTTGCGCCAGGCGCTCCAGGGCCCGTTCGCGGTTCCAACTGTTGTCGGTGCCGTCGTCGAACATCAGCTTCAGGTCGGACAGCCCAAAGATGGAGAACGACCGCAGGTGCACCACTCCGGGGATGCCGTTCATCACGATTTCGAGCGGTATGGTGACCTGTTGCTCGATCTGTTCCGCCGAGATTCCGGGCCACTGCGTGATGATCTCGACATAGTTATTGGCCACGTCGGGATAGGCTTCCACGGGAAGTTGGTGAAACGCCACGCCGCCGCCGATGAACAACAGAATCGCGGCCGCCAGGACCAGAAAACGATTGTTCAGAGCGAAATTGACGAGGCCGTTGATCATCTACTGCTCCACGGTATTCTGCAGCACCAGGGCATTGGCCACTACCTGCGCGCCGGGTTTTAGACCGGTCACGATTTCCTGCAGATTCCCCGGAAGCATGTTGCCGCCAGTCACTTCGACGCGCCGGAACGTCCCGCCCTGCTGCGGCACGTACGCCCAATCCCGGTCGTGCAGATGCAGGATCGCCGCCGCTGGAACGGTAGCGTGGCTTTCTTTGTTCTCCCCATGGAAGGCGGCCGTAACGAACATCCCGAAACGCATCAGCCCGGGATTCTCCACCTCTAGCCGCACCTTGGCGGTGTGGAGATTTGGATCCATGATCTGGCCGATGTTGCCGATCCGCCCGCGCAGCATGCGGCCGGGATAGGCATTCAAATGAATATCGGCGAACTCCCCCAGATGCACCTGCGCCAGATCGTTCTCGTAGACATCGCACACGATCCAGACATGCGACACGTCGGAAATGGTGAAAGGATTGGGCGCCGTCAAAGCCGTCACGCCCGACGAGCTGGTAATTTGCTGGTCGGTAATCACGCCCGACACAGGAGCGAAAATCGCCACAATGCCGGTCGGATGGTCGGGGTCCGACCCCAACAGGCGCAGGTGTTCCGAAGTGGTTTCCAGATCGACCTTGGCGTTGTCCTCGGCGTTCTGGGCGATTTCGAGAGCGCTCTTGGCGACGGCCCCGTTGTTAAACAGCAGTTGCGCGCGTTCCAGTTGGATTTTCGCCAGTTCCTCGTTCTTCACCGCCTTCCGGTAATCGGAAAACGCGCCCGCGATGTCGTTGCTCCGGACCTTGAACAGAAGCTGCCCCTGCTTCACTTCGTCGCCCAGCCGCGCGTCGATCTCCACCACGCGTCCCGAAGCCAGCGACGGCACCGGGACCTGCCGCGACACGTCCGGGCTCACCACGCCGGTCACGTTCAGTTCCGGTGCGGCCAGATATTCGCCCGCCGTCACCACCGGGAACTGCTCCGGATGGTCCACCTTCAGGTTGTTGGCGTCCATGTCCGGTTCCACGGCGGCGGGGTGCGGGCCCGTGTCGCTCTCTTGCGCCGAAGCGGCAGTTACTCGCCGCCCGCATGCCGCCGTAGACAGAGCCAAGCCAAGACACAAGCCGATTTCAAGCAGATACAACCGATTCATTGAATCACCTCCCGGCCCACCGCCATGTTCATCTGGGCCGCCGCGGACAAATAAGCGCCAATCAGGTTCAGATAGGCCAGCCGCGTATCGCGAAAGGCCTTCTCCGCATCCAGGTAATCGAGTAACGAGGCGCCGCCGTTCTGATACGAAAAAGCGATCCGGTTGCGGGTATCCTCGGCCAGCTTGAGATACTTATCGCGATACGGCCGCAGCAGGTTCAGAGCGCTCACCAGCGTGAAGTAAGCCGAATCCACATCGCCGAATACCTGCGATTGCGCGGCATCGCGGGCGTGTTCGCTACGGCCGATCTCCACCTGCGTCCGGGCCTTCTCGCCCTGATTCCGGTCGAAAATCCTGATCGGAATCGTGATGCTGATGCCGAAGTACGCCGGTATCGGCGGATTGCGCGCGAAATCGACGGTGAAGGTGGGATCGGTAGAGCCGTTGGCGACCGCCAGTTGATGGTTGCTCTTGGCTAATTCCACCGTCTCCAGGGCAGCCTTCAGGTCGGGCCGCGCCGCCAGCGCGGTGTCTCTGAATTCTTCCAGCGGCAGCAACCGGTCGATGAAATCGAACGGTCCGCTGACGTCGAACCGGTCGACGGGCGTCCGGTCGTTCAGCAGGGTCAGCACCTGGATCTTGGCCGTCCGCAGATTCACCAGGGCGGTTTCCAGGTCGGACTCGAACTGCACGCGCTGGAGTTCCAGCCGGTCCAGATCCACCTGCGCCAAGTCGCCTGCCTGAAAGCGATTGCGATTGACGGCAAGCTCGCGGTCCCAGTAATCCAGGTTCTCTTTGGCATTCTGCCGCACCGATTTGGCCTGCAGCGTCTGCACGAAGGCATTGCGTAGATTGAAAAGCAGCGTGCGTTCCTGGTCGGAGAACGTGTCGGCGGCGATATCGGTGGATTTCCGGGCGCTTTGCAAGCGCAATTCCCGCTGGTGGTTGCGCTCGTGCAAATAGCCGACCGAAGCGTACGGGAAGGCGTAGGCGAACGGGCGGTAACCCGGGGTTCCCGTCGAGGGGGACTGGGAATCGGAGAAGGGGTTGATCTGGTCCAGGGTTCCGGTGAGAGTGGGGTTGGGGCGCAGAAATGCCGTGATCTCCCCGGCGCGCGCCTCATCGATATTGAGTTGAGACGCTCTCAGGGTCGGATTTCCGGCTTCGAATCGGTCCTTTACTTGCTGCCAGGTGAGGGCCGTCTGGCCCACAACGATCGCCGGCAGGAATGAGGCAACTAGAATGAGCTTCTTCACGGCTTCTCTTCCTTTGATATCGCGGCGAGGCCTCCGGACGCTACTCATCTTCCGTGCAAAGGCGCCGCTATTTCGATAATCGTTTGGGCATCTTTCGAGGAGGACAAATCCTTTGGCTAGCCGACCAGTCTTAGCGGTATCCAGCCCCATCTTTTGGCCGAAGCCCTTGGCATAGCCGGCGCTTGGCCCTACTCTCAGTTTATAGGAAGGAGGCTCGGTGGACAGCCAAACAAACGGGGACCGTATCCGGCTGCTCTTGCTAGCCGGCCAGGCGCTTTTTCGGACCAGCCTGGGACGCTTTTTGGCGTCGGAGCAGACCCTGCAGATGGTGGCGGAGTGCGGCAGTTCCGGCGAAGCGTTGGAATCGTTGACCGCATCCCCGGTGGACGTGGTCTTGCTGGATTGCGACGACAACGCGGAGACCAGGGACGATTTCATGTCGGCAGCTCGCCGCAACGGTTATCGGGGCCATTTCCTGGCTATTACCGGCACAACCGATCTGGGTAATGCGGCACTGGCGATCAAGCTCGGTGCGGCCGGCATCTTTCTCAAGTCCGACGCGCCTGAACGGCTGGTACAGGCCATCACGCTGGTGGCGAATGGCGCGGTCTGGCTGGACCAGCGGATTCTGCGCCTGCTGGCCGACCAGTCCGGCGACCGATTTCCGCTTTCAGGCCACCGGACGTCCGGCGACCTTCTGGCCGACCGTGAGCAAAAAGTTCTGCTGGGCATTCTAGGCGGCCTCACCAACCGGAAAATCGCCGAGAATCTGGGCCTCTCGGAAGGCACCATAAAAACTTCGGTGCAACAACTGTTTCTGCGAGCCGGAGTGCGCCGGCGGAGTCAACTGGTGCGGGCGGCATTGGAAGGTTCCCTGGGACCGGCCAGGAGACCGATACTGAAGCCGCTAGCCGAAAGATTAGCCGTTTGATTAGCCGCGTGGGGCAGGCTTCAGCCTGCGGCGGGCTTCAGCCCGCCCTGCCTCGAGATTGCTCGACCCACAGCATAGAAACATAGAATTCCGCATTATCCCGAAAACGGTGGTTGACAGGCCGCCAGCCGAGCTTCCGCGTTGGCCCCAAGTGCTTGCAGAAACGGGAGTTGTCACGCGGGAGTAAATGCGGGCGTTGCACCAGGAGCGGGCTGAAGCCCGCCGCAGGCTGAAGCCTGCCCCACACACTTTCATCACAGGGCGCTGCGATACTGCTCCAGGGCCACACGGACCAATTGACTGCGAGTGCGCACCCCAGTCTTGGCGAAAAGCTGCTGAATGGTGTTCTTGACGGTGCTCTCGGAGATCTCCATCCGCGCGGCAATCTCCTTATTCGCCAGTCCCTGCACCAGCAATCGAAGCACGTCCGTCTCGCGGCCGTTCAACGCCGCCAGATCGCGAGTTTCCGGGGGCGCGCCAAGTGCGGCGGAAGCCAACCCGATCTCCGCTTCCTCGCTGACGTCCGCGATAATTGCCGCCAGTTTGGGGCTGCTCTCCTCCTTATAGGTAGAGAACCAAACGTCCGCGGTGAATGCCTGGCCGTCGCCACGGTGACCGCGGCACTGCATCGACGCCCGGAACTGCGGCGCTTCTTCCCATCGCAAGGCATGGTGTAACTCGGGCAGAAAAGCGGCGATGGGATCGCCGATCAGGTTGCCCTCTCGCGGATTCAGCAGTTCCACCGCTGCGGCGTTGGCAAGTTCAATGAAACCGCGCTCGTCCACCGTTACAATGGCGGCCGGACTGGTTTCCACCAGCACTCTCAACCTCGCCTGGGAGGCCAGACTCAAGCGCCGGTTGCGGACCAGTTCCGCCACGAAGAGCCCGCATCCCACCAATGCCAGGGTCACAAACATCAGCCGCACCAGGGAGGGTTCCAGGGAACTGAATTCCTCGGCCAGCACGGCACAGAACAGGCCGATCAGCGCAATCAGCCAGCGCGGCAGGAAGGCCGCCGCGAACATGATGGGAAACAGGTAGAGAAAACCCAGGGATACGTACGGCTTCGTCCGCCAGTCGATGACCGCGATGATCAGAATAATTGTGCCGCTAGTTATGAGAACCGGATTCCGGTTCCGCTCATTCCAGAGCCGCTCGAGAGAAACCATGAACTTGGGCCGAACCTCATTGTCGCTCAGTTTGCCGGCCGGTGGGCACGTTGGCCCTGGGATTTCATCGACAAATCATCTCAAGCATTTATAAACAGGTAGCTTACACTGAAGCTCACGGGGCGAAATAGAGCCTGGCAATCGAAAGATTAGACAATTAATCTTGACGCGGCCGCGCTATTTCAGCAAGTTCAAGCCGTGGATTGCCGGATCGGGCGCCTCATCGTAGCGTAGCCGGACTTCCCCGGTAGAAAATGCGGCCTTCGGACGGCTCAATGAGACCCGTTGGGGCCCAGGTATCCGAGGATCTCGCCCGGCCGGATGGTGAAGCTGACTCCGCGGACGGCGGCGGTGTGTTCGTATACTTGGTGAGCGAGCGGGCTTCGAGCATCAGGACTCCGCATTCATGGGCTTACTACCGCGTTTCGCGCGGATGACGGATACCAGGTCCTCCAGCCGCCGGCACTCGGCATGGAGCACGCGCCGGCCGAGTTTGGTGGGCCGGTAATAGCGGCGCCGGGCATCGTCCTCGCCGGGCGCCGGACGGACGTCGGACTCTTCGATGAGGTCCTCATCCATGAGGCGCTTGAGGGTGCCATAGAGGGTCGCCGGCCAGAGGCGGACCTTGCCGTCGGTGCGGTCGAGGACTTCCTGCATAATGCCGTAGCCATGCCGATCGTCGTCGGCCAAAGAGAGGAGAACGTGAAACCAATGTGGTTTCAACGGCAGAAAGGCGTCGGAATCGGGCGGCTTCTTCATCGGTACCGATTAATATATATATGATTGCAGAATAAGTCAATGGCCTACGCTCTGAGGCGTTTGGGAAAACCTTGCAGAATTCGAAGAAACCGCTTGCTCGCGCGCGCGGCTCGGTAACGCTGCCGCCTGATTCCACGGGACTTGTTACTGAGCCGCGACCGCAAGGGAGCGGGGTCGCCGCCGAATTTCAGCGCCGAGTCTCCGAACTCCCGATGTCGGCCGGGGATTTCGGATAGTTGGGGAAATTGACCTGAGCCAAGACGTGGCGCAGACACTCGTGTCTGGATAGCGCCGAGACTCCTCTCGGCGCTCCGGGACGGTGGGTGCCGCTCGCGAAGAGGGTCGAGATGAGTCTCGACCCAGCAGGCAGGAGTGCCTGCGCCACGAAAACGGGCTCATCCCAAATTCCACGACGTCAGGAGTTCTGAAGTTATTCTTGCGTGGTCCCTTAGTACTCGCTCCAGCGGAGCGCCACCGTGGGGTCCACGCGCGTCGCTTTTCGCGCCGGCAGATAGCTGGCCACCATCGCCACGGCGGCGAATAGCACCGCGCCGCCCGCAAAGGCCGAAGGGTCCGTGGTGCTCACGTGGTACAGCATTTTGGACATCAGCCGGGTAAGCGCCAGCGATGCCCCGAGGCCCAGAACGATGCCCGCCGAAGCCAGCCCCAGCCCCTGCCAGAGCACCATCCGCAGGATGTCCCCCCGCTCCGCCCCCAGCGCCATGCGAATGCCCATTTCCTGTGTCCGCTGGCTCACCGACCAGGCCACCGCTCCGTAGATCCCCACCACCGCCAGCACCAGCGCGATGGCCGCCAGCCCGCCCAGCAGCGTGGTGACGAAGCGCGGCTCGCTGGCGCCCTCGGCCAGCACTTCCTCCATGCTGAGAACTTTGGTCACCGGTTGGTCCTTGTCGATTGCCAGCACGCATTGCCGCACCGCCGCGGCGAAACTGCGCGGATCGCCGGCGGTGCGTACCAGCAGATTCATGGAGGCCCAGGGGAGCTGCGCGAAGGGTAGGTAGATCTCCGGCTGGGTGTCCGCCGCCACGCCGGTATTGTGCACGTCGCCGATCACCCCGACCACCTCCGATGGTTCGGTGGCGCGGCCCAGAATGATGTGCTTGCCGACGGGGTTCCGATTGGGCCAGAAGCGATGCGCCAGGGTCTGGTTGACGATCAGCACGCGCGGCGGCTGCTGGTCGCGATCGGTGAATTCCCGGCCGGCCAGCAGCGGCACGCGCATGGCAGCCACATATTCCGGGCTGAGCGTTTGAATCGCAAACAGCGGCCGCTCCGTCAGCGGAACCGCCGGCTGGCCCTCGGGCAGCGCCGGAGAAAAGCGCACCGGATTCAGCGGCAGCGCCGACGAAACGGCCGCCGAACGCACTCCCGGCACGTTGCTCACGCGGCGCACCAACTCGCGGAAGAAAGCGATCATTTGCGGCCCCGTGGAGTAGCGCGCCGGAGGGAGCGTGACGTTCATGGTGAGCAGATTGCGAGCGTCGAAGCCCGGACTGGCGCTGCGCAGTTGGATGAAGTTGCGCACCAGCAGCCCCGCGCCAACCAGCAGAAGCATCGACAGCGCCACCTGCGAGACCACCAGCAGATTGCGGAACAAGTTGCGGCCGCGTCCCGCCGTCGAGCCGCGGCCTTCCGACCGCAGCACCGCATTGATATCGGGCCGCGACACGTCGAGCGCCGGCGCCAATCCGAATAGAACGCCGGCCGCGAGCGACACCGCCAGGGTGAACGCCAGCACCGCGGAATCCACGCGAATTTCCGAGGCCAGCGGGAGTGTGCCCCGTGCCATGGCGGCCAGCGCGCGCGTGCCCCACATGCTCAGAGCCGCGCCCAGTAAGCCGCCGGCCAGCGAGAGAATCAGGCTCTCGGTGAGAAGTTGCCGCACCAGCGCGCCGCGCGGCGCCCCCATGGCCGTGCGCACGGCCATCTCGCGCTGGCGGCCCAGGGCGCGCGAAAGCAGCAGGCTGGAGACGTTGGCGCAGGCGATCAGCAGCACCAGAGCCACCGCCCCGAAGAGAATCAGCACGGCCGTTCGCACGTCGGCGACCATGCGGTCTTGCAGGTTGCCCATCAGGATGGTGGTGTCGGGACCGGCATCCGGCGCCTTGGGATTGTCGTGGCGATATTCCGCCGACAGCGTGTCCATTTCCGCTTGCGCCTGGCGAATGCTTACGCCGTCGCGCAGGCGCGCCACGAAACTCAGAAAGCCGACTCCCGACTGCACCTGCGCCGGGGTCACCAGGTTCAGATCGAAAACGCGCGGCGCGTACACCGCGACGTTGGCGCCCAGCAGGCCGAATTGAAATCCGGGCGGCAGCACGCCGATCACGGTATAGTCCTTGGAATCCAAAGTGAGATGCCGGCCCACTTCCCACCGGCCGCTCGGCACGATCGCGACGTTATCGCCGCCGGGCCGGTCTTCCTCTATGCGGAAGGAGCGCCCCGCGGCCAGCCGCACGCCCAGCGTATTGAAGAAATTCCACGTCACGCGCGCGGCCGCGAGCTGCTCCGGATTGCCGCGCCCGGTGAGCGTAAAGTTCTCGCTGGTGAACGCCGCCAGGTTCGAAAAAGAGCGCTGGCTTTGGCTCACCTCGGTGAAGCGCGGCCAGGAGAGCGGGCTGCCGCCAGTCTCGGAATCCTTGCGCTGGAGATCGAGGAGCACCAGACGGTCGGGCCGCGCGTACGGCAGCGGCCGCAGCAGCAGTGCGTTGGCTACGCTGAAAACCGCGGTGTTGGCGCCGATGCCTACCGCCAGCGTGAAGATGGCAACCGCCGCGAAGCCGGGGCTTTTGGCAAGGCTGCGAAAGGCGTAGCGCACACGGTCACTCGGCTTCCGGCGTTCCCGGCGTTTCCGGCATTTCCGGCGGCTCGGCCGACCCGTGGCCGTTGGTCACTTCCCGCTGAATGTCTCCGAACACTTCCGGCGACCGGTCGGAATGCAGCTCCGTGCTCATGCGCCGCAGGGCCACGCCGATGATGTCGCGATGATGGAGCTTGGCGCCCGGGCCCTTGGCGCTCAACTCCAGCCACAGGCGGTGGGCCAGGTCGATGTCCTCCGGCCAGAGGCGCGGCGGATGCGGACCCAGGTTGAAAAACACCGTGTCCTTCTGGTTCTCCAGGACAATTTCGAGCGAAAGCGACGGCCGCGGCTCGGGCAGTTGCTCCCACTGGTACCCCACCTCCGCGCCCTGCTCGGAGGGCGTCAGCTTGGGCGAAAGCCCCATCACGATGCGCGACGATTGCAGCCGCGCGGCCGTCTGCACCACCGCTTCGTAGGGGTTCGAACCGGGCACTACCATCAACTCCACGTGCTTGCCGGTCTTTTCCGCCAGGGTCACCACGTGCGTAAACACGTTGGTCTCGTCGTCCGAAAAAATCTGATCGGTATCGAGCGCGTGCTCGCCCGAACCGGCCTGCGTTACCTGCCGCACCGAAAGTACCACGATGTCCATCTTGCGCGTATCGGTTTTATCCAGCACACGCTGCAGGTGCTGCAGACGGTTGGGATTGCGTACCGCTACCAGCACATTGCCCGGCCGCACGCTGACGCCTTCGCAGGAAACTTCGTCGCTGGGATCCAGGCGGAACTTCTCCATCTCGTTGCCGTGCCCGGCCTTGCGTTTGCGGTTGGCAATGTCCGACAGCTCAAACACGATGAAAAACACAATGGTGAAAGTCACGCCCGAAATGGTGGCCACCTTCTTGGTGAGCACGTTGATGATGGCCAGGGCGAACAACGTTACCGTGATCATCATCAGTCCCAACGGGATTTCGGTTTTGCCGATGTGGAAATTGAGCGGCACCTTCCAATCGCGCGCGCCGGGTTGCTTGTAGCGCAGCACCAGCACCGACAGCGCCTTCATAGCGAAGCTCCACACCACGCCGAAGGCGTAGGCCTCGCCGAGCATGTAGACATCGCCCCGGCTGATCATGATGGTGATCAGTTGCAGCAGCACAATCAGGTTGATCAGCCGCGACGTAGTGCCGAATTTCTTGTGCGGATGGCGGAACCAGTCCGGCAGCACGCCGTCTTCGGCCACGCGATTGAGCACGCCGTTCGACCCGATGATGGCCGTATTCACAGCGCCCGCCAGAATCAGGGTTCCCACCAGCACCACGAATCCATGAAACAGGAGGCGCGCCATGATCGGCCCGGCCAGGTACATGGAGAGCCCGCCGATCAGGTTATCCAGAAAACCTTGCCGCGCCGTGTCCGGGATGATCATCACCGCGAAGAAGGAAACCAGCGAGGTAAAAAGCATGCTGTAGATGAAGATCACGAACCCCGCGCGCTCCAGATTCTTCAGCTTGGGGTGCGCGATCTCGCGATTCACCTGCGCCAGGCTCTCTTCGCCGCTCATGGCCAACAGAGAGTGTCCCAGCCCGATCATCACGGCGATGATCGTGATGGAGGGCCCCGCCGTGCCCTTCAACCATCCCAGAGCTTCGGGGCTGAACTTGAGATTGGCTGGAATCGGCAGCGGCACCGGTTGGAAGGGGCCCTTGAAAATCGTGACCAGGCACCACACGATCAGGATGACCACCATGACGGTGGTGATTTGCATGATGCGCAGGGCCTTCTCGCTGGATTCGTGGATCCCGATGATGTTCTTGCGCCAGAAATAGATGGTGACCACCGCCGCGAAGCCGGCCGCGAAATAGGGCGGAAAGACGTGCATCCCGGGGATGTGCAGATGCTGGCCGGTCTCATTGATGAGGCCGCCCAGATACAGGCCCGCGCTGACCGCACTGATGGGCCCGGTGAGCACGTAGTCGAACATCAGCGCCG
>Ga0182014_10008118_pt1 | contig 10819 bp, 6 predicted proteins | sample 612S2DmetaG_FD_120489 | JGI IMG/M metagenome (GOLD analysis project Ga0182014, IMG submission 120489) | Permafrost microbial communities from Stordalen Mire, Sweden - 612S2D metaG | ecosystem: Environmental > Terrestrial > Soil > Wetlands > Permafrost | place: Sweden: Stordalen | collected... | reverse complement strand
TGGCGATCCTGCGCCTACCCGCCTGACGTCGGTAAGTCACAGCAGCCCCACGAGTCTCTTCCGGAGGCGACAACGCGTGTGCCCACCTCTCAGCGACAACCGCAGGCCCGTTGTCGCTGAGAGCCGGGCAAACATCCCACTGCCCCTGCAGCCGGGACGCGTGTGGCAGATGTGACTCGGTGCGGATGGGCAGCGCGAAAATATTCGATCCAGGCCGATGTGGCGACGCGGCTCATCGACGGTAGGCGGGCTGTTCACTTCGCAAATCGTCAAGGTCGCCCTCCCAGCCAACCCCCTCAAGCCCGAGCAGGAACTCGCGGGTCAGCGGCAGACCGACCAAGCGTCGCAAAGCAAGGTCAACGGCCGCTCGCTTGGTGGTGAGGCCGAACCTTCGCATGACCTCGGCGGCGAGTTCGTCATCGATGTCAATGTTGCTGCGCGACATACACCAAAGATATACATCATTTACACACTGGCCCGACCGGTAGCGAGTTCCGCCTTGGCGACCGCGTCGGCGAGTGGATCGATCTCGCCGGCGGTCAGGTCGGCGATGGTGATGCGAATGCCCGGGCCGGTGCGGCTCAGCCCAGATTCAGCAACCGGGTAATGGCGACCGTCTCGTCGGGCACCGGAATCCAGACGTTGAGCCCGGACCGGCCGTAAGCGGCAACACCGCGCTCGGTCAAAGCGGAGTCGGCCTAACACCGACGACCCCCGCGAAAGTGTTACTGCCGACGGGTCTTCTCGAGAAACGCGTCGGCAGTTGCACTCTCGCGGCGGTTTAGAGCAGCAGGTACCGGTAGGCCGGCGTCCCAGGCTGAAGGGTTTCGACGTGCATCTCCGTGCCGCGCATCCGGGCCAGCAGGCCGTCCAGATCCGCCGACGATCCCAGCTGAACACCCACCAGCGCCTCCCCCGTCTCCCGGTTGTTGCGCTTGACGTACTCGAACAAGGTGATGTCGTCGTTGGGACCGAGCACCTCGTCGAGGAACCGGCGTAACGCGCCGGGCTCCTGCGGGAAGTCCACCAGGAAATAGTGTTTGAGGCCGAGGTGAACCAGTGAACGCTCCAGCACCTCGCCGTAGCGCGACACGTCGTTGTTGCCGCCCGAGATGAGGCACACCACCGTCGACCCGGGCTCGATGTCGGCTTCCAACAGACCCGCGACCGACAGCGCTCCCGCCGGCTCGGCGATGATGCCCTCGTTCTGATAGAGGTCGAGCATCGCGGTACACACCGCACCCTCGTCGACGGTGGTGATCGACACCATGTCACCGGCGGCGGCCAGCGCCGCATACGTCAGCGTGCCGGCCCGGCGCACCGCGGCGCCGTCGACGAACTGGTCGACATGATCCAGCGACACCGGCTCGCCGGCGGCCAGCGCGGCCATCATCGCGGCGGCTCCGGCCGGCTCGACACCCAGCACCGCGGTGTTCGTCGTCCGCTCCGCCAGGTAGGTGGTGATGCCGGCGATGCAACCGCCACCACCCACCGGGACCACCACCACGTCGGGCTCGCTATCGAGTTGCTCAAGCACCTCGACGGCGATGGTGCCCTGACCAGCCATGGTGCGCGGGTCGTCGTACGGCGGCACCAGCGTGGCGCCGGTGCGCTCGACGTCAGCGTGCGCGGCCTCGGCGGCCAGATCGTAGGTCTTTCCCCCCACGATCAGCTCGATGAACTCGCCGCCGTGATAGCGGATCCGGTCACGCTTCTGGACGGGCGTCTTGGCCGGCACATAGACCCGGCCGTGCACGCCCAGCGTCCGGCACGCATACGCGAAGCCTTGCGCGTGGTTGCCTGCCGACGAGCACACCACGCCGGCCGCCAACTCCTTGTCGGACAGCTGGACCAGCAGGTTATAGGCGCCGCGCAGCTTGTACGAGCGCACGATCTGCAGGTCTTCGCGCTTGAGGTAGACCTGCGCGCCGGTGATCGCCGACAGCCGATCGCTGAGCTGCAGCGGGGTGGGCGTGACCACGGGGGCGATCCGCTTTGCCGCACCGTCAATGTCGGCCGCGGTCAATGCAGGCAGCGGCGACCTACTCTGGCTCAGTTCAGCGGACACCGGTCAATGGTGCCACGGCTCAGCTCACCGGCGTCAGCACGAACACCGGAATCTGGCGGTCGGTCTTCGTCTGGTACTCGGCGTAGTCGGGATAAGCCGCGACGGCGCGCTCCCACCAGGTGGCCTTCTCGTCGCCGAACACCTCGCGGGAGTCGTAATCGCGGGTGACGCTGCCGTCTTGCAGCTCGACCCGCGGGTTCTTCGCGATGTTGTAGTACCAGACCGGGTTCTTCGGGGCCCCGCCGAGGGATGCGACGACCGCGTACTCGCCCCCGTGCTCGACGCGCATCAGGGGCGTTTTGCGGAGTTTCCCGGTCTTGGCGCCGACGGTGGTCAGCAGGATGATGGGCATCCCCTTCATGTCTCCGGTACCGGATTCGGCGTACTCGTCGGCTTGTTCGCGGGACCAGTCCCAGGGGCTAGGTTCGTATTCACCTTCAAGCGGCATAGTCACCACTCTAGCCAGGCGGCCAGTCACATAGCTTGAGCCATCGCCATATGCCCCTCGAACCCGAATGACGTTGCCATCGCACGGTAACGCCCGGCGAAGTCGCGATACGACGCCTAGTCGCCGCAAGCCCGGGCAAGTAATGCCCGTAGCCGCAGGAGCGCGACGTCGAACAACACAAACCAGATGGTGCCAGAATAGGGGTTTGCTGCCGTCTAGCAAACCGTCAGCGCTAGCCGCCCAAACAGCCCGGACCGAGCAACTCCTTGAGGTCGCCCATCAGCGCCGGCGATGGCGTCACCCGCAGCGACTGGTCCAGCTCGAGCGTGGTGATCCGGTCCCCACTGATGAGCCGCAGGTGCACCTGCGACGTACCGGGGTGGCGCGCCAGCACCTGCTTGAGCGCGCTCACCTTGTCGAAGGTGCACTGCCGGGTGGGCAGGCTGACCGCCAGCGGGCGATCCATTTGGGCATTGGAGAAGTCGGGCACCACGAGGTCGTTGGCGATCAGCGAAATCCGGTCGTCACGGATCGCGACCTTGGCGTTGACCAGCACGACCGCGTCGTCGGCGATGTCGGAGCCGTAGCTGGAGTACGCATGCGGGAAGAACATCACCTCGATGCCGCCGGCGAGGTCCTCTAATTGTGCTGATGCCCAAGGCATTCCGTTTTTGTTGACCCGCCGGTTCACCGAAGCCAGAATTCCGCCGACCCGCACCTGGGCGTCGTTAGAGACGTCACCGTTAAGGATCGCCGGGATGACGGTGTCCACCTGCGCGGCCAGCAGGTGCGCGACCCGGTTCAGCGGATGCCCGGAGACGTACAGGCCCAGCATCTCGCGCTCCAAGGCCAGCTTGTGTTTGTCTTCCCACTCGTCGTCGGGAACCTTGATGGTGAATACCGCGTCGGTGCCCCCATCGTCGCCCCCGAACAGGTCGAATTGGCCTATCGCCTCAGCCTTCTTGGTGCCCAGAACCGAGTCGACGGCGTCGGTGTGAACCAGGAACAGGCCTTTTCGTGGATGGCCAAGCGAGTCGAATGCACCCGCCTTGATCAGCGACTCGGTGACCTTCTTGTTGCAGGGCCCGATTTCGATTTTGTTCAGGTAGTCCGAAAAGTCGGCGAACTTGCCCTTATCGCCGCGGGTGTTGATCAGCGAACCCACCACGTTGGCGCCGACGTTGCGCACCGCGCCCAGGCCGTAGCGGATGTCGGTACCCACCGATAGGAAGTTCAGTCCGGACTCGTTGACGTCCGGTGCCAGCACCGTGATGCCCAGCTTGCGGCAGTCGGCCAGGTAGACGGCCGCCTTGTCCTTGTCGTCGCCGACCGAGGTCAACAGGCCGGCCATGTACTCGGCGGGATAGTTGGCCTTGAGGTAGGCGGTCCAGTACGAGACCATGCCGTAGCCGGCGGCATGGGACTTGTTGAACGCGTAGTCGGCGAACGGCAGGATGGTGTCCCACAGTGCCTTGATCGCGCGCTCCGAGAACCCGTTGGCCTGCATACCCTCGGAGAAACCCTCGAACTCCTTCTCCAGCACCTCGCGCTTCTTCTTGCCCATGGCCTTACGCAGAATGTCGGCTCGGGCCAGCGAGTAGCTGGCCACCTTCTGCGCGATGCGCATGATCTGCTCTTGGTAGACGATGAGGCCGTAAGTCTCGGAGAGGATTTCGCGCAGCGGCTCCTCGAGTTCGGGGTGGATGGGTTTGATGGCCTGCCGGTTGTTTTTGCGGTCGGCATAGTCGTTGTGGGCGTTCATGCCCATGGGACCCGGCCGGTAGAGCGCGATGACGGCGACGACGTCTTCGAAGACGGTCGGCTGCAAGCGGCGCAGTAGGTCACGCATCGGGCCGCCGTCGAGCTGGAACACGCCCAGGGTGTCGCCGCGGCCCAGCAGGTCGTAGGTGGGCTTGTCGTCCAGCGGCACGGCTTCCAGATCGAGGTCAATTCCCCTGTTGGACTTGATGTTCTCGAGCGCGTCACCGATGATCGTCAGGTTGCGCAGACCCAGGAAGTCCATCTTCAACAGCCCGATGGCTTCACACGACGGGTAGTCCCAGCCGGTGATGATGGCACCGTCCTGCGGTCGCTTCCACAGCGGGATGGCCTCGGTGAGTGGCTCACTGCTCATGATCACCGCGCAGGCGTGCACGCCGGCGTTTCGGATCAGGCCTTCGAGGCCGCGCGCGGTCTGGTAGATGGTGCGGACGTCGGGATCGGTCTCGATCAGACCGCGAACCTCGGCGGCTTCCTTGTACCGCTCGTGCGCCGGGTCGGTGATGCCCGACAGCGGAATGTCCTTGGCCATGACCGCCGGCGGCAGCGCCTTCGTGATCCGGTCGGCGATCGCGAACCCGGGCTGGCCGTAGTGGATCCGCGCTGAATCCTTCAGGGCCGCTTTAGTTTTAATGGTGCCGAAGGTGATGACCTGGGCCACCCGGTCGTGGCCCCACTTGTCGGCGGCGTAGCGCACCATCTCACCGCGGCGACGGTCGTCGAAGTCGATATCGATGTCGGGCATCGAGGCGCGTTCGGGATTGAGGAACCGCTCGAACAGCAGACCGTGCTGGATCGGGTCGATGTCGGTGATACCGAGCACGTAGGCCACCAACGATCCGGCGGCCGAGCCCCGGCCGGGACCGACCCTGATCCCCACCGACCGCGCGTAATTGATCAGGTCCGCGACGATCAAGAAGTACGACGGGAAACCCTTGGAGCAGATGACGTCGATCTCGAAGGCCGCGCGGGCCGCGTAGCCGTCGGGCGCACCATCGCGGAACCGGCGGCTCAGCCCGGCGACCACCTCGTGTTGCAGCCAGGACGCCTGGTCGTGCCCCTCGGGCACCGGGAAGACCGGCATCCGGTCGCGCGGCGCCCACACGTCGGCGTAAGACTCCACCCGTTCGGCGATCAACAGACTCGAGTCGCAGGCGCCGGGAACCTCGTCGTCCCATATCTGGCGCATCTCGGCGGCCGACTTCAGGTAGTAGCCGTCGCCATCGAACTTGAACCGGTTCGGATCCGACAGCGTCTTGCCGGTCTGCACACACAGCAACGCCTCGTGGTTGTGGGCGGCGTCGCGGGTGACGTAGTGGCAGTCGTTGGTGGCCAGCGCCGGAATGTTGAGCGTGCGGCCGAGCTCGATGAGGCCTTCGCGCACCCGCTGTTCGATGGACAGACCGTGGTCCATCAACTCCAGAAAGTAATTATCGGCGCCGAAGATGTCCCGCCACTTGGCCGCGGACTCCAGCGCCTCACGCTGCTGGCCGAGCCGCAGCCGGGTCTGCACCTCACCGGACGGGCACCCGGTGGTGGCGATGATGCCGCTGGCGTTTTCGGCGATGATCTCGGCATCCATCCGCGACCACTTGCCGAGCTGGCCCTCGAAGGACGCCAACGAGGTCAGCTTGAACAGGTTGCGCAGCCCGGTGGCGTTCTCGGCCACCATCGTCAGGTGCGTGTAGGAACCGCTGCCCGAGACATCGTCGGACTTCTGGCCCGGGTCACCCCACAGGATCCGGCGGGTGTCAAAACGAGAACCGGGGGCTATATAGGCCTCGACACCGATTATCGGCTTGATCCCGGCCGTCGTCGCCGCGTTGTAGAACTCACTGGCGCCGAACATGTTTCCGTGGTCGGTCATCCCGATCGCGGGCATCTCCAGCCGGTGCGCCTCGGCGAACATCGGCGAGATCTTCGCGGCACCGTCCAGCATCGAGTACTCGGTGTGGTTATGCAGGTGCACGAAGGACCGCGACGAAGAAGCGCTCATAGGGACGCCAGTCTATGACCGAGGACCGACGCTTCCTCGGCGTGTCGCGCGCCGTGTCTTCGCTCCGGCGTCACGCCGCTCACTGCTTTAACGTCGCGACGGTTCTATCGTGGGCGTTATGACCCAGACAGCCACCCGTTCCGCGGGGCCACCGACGTCGGGGCCCTGGTCGCCGCGCGAGTCCGAGTTGCTCGCGGTGACCTTGCAGCTGCTGCAGGAACATGGGTACGAGCGGTTGACGGTGGACGCCGTGGCCAGCGCCGCCCATGCCAGCAAGGCGACGGTGTACCGCCGCTGGCCCTCAAAAGCCGAATTGGTGCTGGCCGCGTTCATCGAGGGCGTATGCCAGATCGCAGCCCCGCCGGACACCGGCACATTGCGGGGCGACCTGTTGTACCTCGGCGAATCGATCTGCGAGCACGGTAGTCAGCTCGCCAGCACCATCCGCGCCGTGCTTGTCGAAGTGTCTCGCGATCCCGCGCTCAGCGACGCGCTGCAGCATCAATTCCTCGATCAACGCAAAGTCGTGATTCAGCACGTAATGCGGCAGGCCGTCGACCGGGGTGAGATCGCCGAAGCCGCCGTCACCGACGAACTCTGGGACCTATTGCCCAATTACCTGATCTTTCGGACCATCCTCCCGGGCAAACCGCCGACCCGTCAGACGGTGCGGCTGCTCGTTGACGACGTCATCATCCCGGGCCTCACCCGCGCGAGCGAGTCACATTAACCAGATGGGTCTCTCGATCGGACGACACCGGGTTTGTCCTCCTATCAGCGACAGCTGGGTCGTTTGCCGCGCCGGCCAACGGGTTTGTCGCTAAGAGCCGGGCAGGTCCAACATGCCTTCCGATCTCGTGACGCATGTGGCGGAAGTGACTAGAGCCGCCGCGAGCCGCCGCGACCCGGCGCGCCGGCAAAAGTGTACGGCCGCGTCTCTTGTACGGTCCGGTCCCGTACCGTACTGTCGACCCATGCCGATGGCGCCCGATTACCGAAAGGCCACCGGGTGAGGCGGATTTCAATCGGCTCGGTCGTGCGGCGCCGCTGGATGGTGCTGGTGGCGGTACTCGTCGTCGCCACGGCGGGATTTTTCATCTATCGCCTGCACGGCATCTTCGGCTCGAACACCGGCCCCTCGGCCAACAGCGGCCTCTCCAATGAGATCGTCCCGTTCAACCCCAAGCGCGTCGTCCTCGACGTCTTCGGCGCGCCGGGCGCCACGGCGACCATCAACTACCTGGACGTCAACGCGCAGCCGCAGCAGGTCAAGGACGCTCCCCTGCCCTGGTCGTTCACGATCACGTCAACCGAGCCCGCGATCGTCGGCAACGTCGTGGCGCAGGGCAACGGCGACACCATCGGGTGCCGCATCACCGTCAACGGCGAAGTCAAGGACGAACGCACCGTGAACAAAGTCGACGCCTATACCTTCTGCCTGGACAAATCCGGATGAGTGATCCGGTGACCCAGGAGAAGCCCCCGCGGCCGTCCATACCGCACACCATTCGCCGGCTCTCGGTACCGATCCTGCTGTTCTGGATCGCACTGGCGGCCATCACGAATATCGCGGTGCCACAGCTGGAGGAAGTCGGAAAAGTCCACAACGTGGCGCTGAATTCGCCGGATGCCCCGGCGCTGAAGGCCATCAAGCAAATCGGCCAGACGTTCCACGAGTTCGACACCGACAGCACGGCCATGATCGTGCTGGAAGGCGATCAGCCGCTGGGCGCGGACGCCCACCGGTATTACGACTCGTTGATCCGCAAGTTCGACCAGGACAAGAAGCACGTCCAGCATGTTCAGGACTACTGGGGCGACACCCTGACCGCGGCGGGATCGCAGAGCAGCGACGGCAAGGCCGCCTACGTTCAGGTGAACCTCGCGGGTAATCAGGGCTCGGCGCTGTCCAACGAGGCGGTGGGCGCGCTGCGCGACATCGTCAGCCAGACCCCTCCGCCGTCGGGCGTCAAAACCTACGTGACCGGCCCGGCCCCGCTGATCTCGGATCAGTTCGACGTCGGCAGCAAGGGGACCGCGAAGGTCACCGGGATAACCATCGGCGCGATCGCGTTGATGTTGCTGTTCGTCTACCGTTCCTTCTTCACCATGCTGCTGGTGCTCATCACGGTGCTCATCGAGATGTCCGCCGCCCGGGGAATCGTCGCCTTCCTAGGGAACATCGGGGTGATCGGGCTCTCGACGTATGCCACGAACATCCTCACGTTGCTGGTCATCGCCGCCGGGACGGACTACGCGATCTTCGTGGTGGGCCGCTACCAGGAGGCACGCGGGGCCGGCGAAGACCGGGAATCCGCTTTCTACACCATGTTTCACGGGACGGCCCACATCGTCCTGGGTTCGGGCCTCACCGTGGCCGGCGCGGTTGCCTGTCTGGGCTTTACCCGGCTGCCCTACTTCCAGAGTCTGGGCATCCCAGCCGCGATAGGCATCCTGGTCGCGCTTTTCGCCGCGCTCACCCTGGGTCCGGCGGTACTCACCCTGGGCGCGCTTGTGGGCGTGTTCGAACCCAAGCGCGCGATGAGGACCCGCGGCTGGCGGCGGATCGGCACGGCCATCGTGCGCTGGCCCGGCCCCGTTCTGGTGGCGGCGTGCGCGCTGGCCCTGATCGGCCTGCTGGCGCTGCCCGGGTACAAGTCGAGCTATGACGTCCGCCCCTACATGCCCGAAAGCGCGCCGGCCAACGTCGGTTACACGGCAGCCGAGCGGCACTTCTCCCGAGCCCGCCTGGAGCCCGAGCTGCTGATGCTCAAGTCGGACCACGACATGCGCAACCCGGCGGACATGCTCATCCTGGACCGGGTGGCCAAGGCCGTGTTTCACGTGCACGGCGTCGCCCAGGTGCAGACCATCACCAGGCCCCTGGGCACCCCGATCGACCACAGCTCGCTGGCATTCCAGATCAGCAGTGGTAGCGCCGGCCAGCAGGAAAATCTGCAATACCAGCAGGACCGCGCGAACGACCTGCAGAAGCAGGCAGGCGAACTCGCGAAGACCATCGACATTCTCAAGCAGCAGTACGTGCTCCAGCAGCAGCTGGCCGCCTCTACTGACAGCGAGACCAAAAGCTTTCACGACACGCTCAGCACGATCCAAGACCTGCGCGACAAGATCGCGAATTTCGACGACTTCTTTAGGCCGCTTCGCAGCTACTTCTATTGGGAGAAGCATTGTTACGACGTCCCCGCCTGTTTTGCGCTCAGGTCGGTCTTCGACGCACTCGACGGTATCGACCGGCTCAGTGAACGATTTGAGGACCTCACGGCCACCCTGGACAAGCTCGACGCGCTGCAGCCGAAGCTGGTGGCGCTGATACCGCCCCAAATCGCGAGCCAGGAGGTCAATCATCAATTGACCTTGTCGAGCTACGCCACGCAGTCCGGCATCAACGCCCAGCAGTCGGCGGCGCTCGACAACGCGACGGCGCTGGGGCGCGCCTTCGACGCCGCCAAGAACGACGACTCGTTCTACCTGCCTCCCGAGGTGTTCAAGAACCCTGATTTCGAACGCGGGCTGAAGCTGTTCCTCTCACCCGACGGCAAGGCCGTCCGGATGATCGTCACCCACGAAGGTGATCCTTCGACCACCGAGGGCATCGATCACATCGAGCCGATCGCGAACGCCGCGCACGAAGCCCTGAAGGGCACACCCATGGCCGACGCCCAGATTTATCTGAGCGGCACCGCCGCGACCTATAAGGACATCCAGCAGGGCGCCAAGTACGACCTGTTGATCGTCGCCCTGGCCGCGCTGAGCCTCATCCTGCTGATCATGATGATCATCACGCGAAGCCTGGTCGCCGCGTTGGTGATCGTGGGCACCGTCGCCCTGTCGTTGGGGGCGTCGTTCGGGCTGTCCGTGCTGGTGTGGCAGTACATGTTCGGCATCCAGCTGTACTGGGTTGTGCTTGCGCTGGCCGTGATCCTGTTGTTGGCCGTGGGATCTGACTACAACCTGCTGTTGATCTCCCGGTTCAAGGAAGAGATCCATGCCGGATTGAAGACCGGCGTCATCCGCGCGATGGCCGGCACCGGCTCGGTGGTGACTTCCGCCGGCATCGTCTTCGCCGTCACCATGTGCGCTTTCGTGTTCAGCGGCTTCCAGGTTCTCGGCCAGATCGGGACAACCATCGGACTTGGGTTGATGTTCGATACGCTGATCGTGCGTTCGTTCATGACGCCTTCTGTCGCAACGCTTCTCGGGCGCTGGTTCTGGTGGCCGCAGCGGGTGCGCCCGCGTCCGGCCAGCACGATGCTTCGCCCCTACGGCTCGCGAACGGCGGTTCGCCAGCTGCTCCTCTGGGAGGACGACGACACTTCCGTGCTGTCCGGGTCGAAGTCTCGCGCCTAATATCCGCCGAAATCGACGGTGGCGCGAAAAAGTACGACTCAAAGTCAAGTGGTTAGTGCAACACGGGCTAGGCGGCTTGGCTAATTAGTGTGGCGAGGCGTTGGGCGGGTGTGTCGAGATCGAGTGTGGGTCTGGGCCGGCTATTGAGCTTGTCTTG
>Ga0182014_10008117_pt1 | contig 10819 bp, 9 predicted proteins | sample 612S2DmetaG_FD_120489 | JGI IMG/M metagenome (GOLD analysis project Ga0182014, IMG submission 120489) | Permafrost microbial communities from Stordalen Mire, Sweden - 612S2D metaG | ecosystem: Environmental > Terrestrial > Soil > Wetlands > Permafrost | place: Sweden: Stordalen | collected... | reverse complement strand
TTGGGTCTGAATGCACAGGATATTTTTTCGCGGCAGCTAACGCCCTGCGCAATCTACTGTTGGCGTGGGGATTGACGTTGCCGGGTCAGCGGGCTGTCCGGCGCCGGGAGTTTCGTCTTCGGGTTGAACCTGGCGATTCGTGTCGGCTTGAGACAGGCCTACACCTCCATCAGCGCCGGCACCAGCAAGCCCTTTTCCTTCAGGCCGGATAGCGCCAAGCCATAGCGCCCGCGGATTCCGGTCTTCTCGAAGATGTGTTTCAAGTGAATCTTGACGGTGCCGGTGCGGATACCCAGCACGTCGCCAATATCCCTATTCTTCATGCCACGCTCCACCAGTTCCATCACCTGCAACTCGCGCGCTGTCAAGGGACTGTGCGTCAGACGGACTTGCCGTTCGGTTCCGCGCGCAGGGTCTTCTTCCATCCAGGTTGCACCGCCCGCCACTTCCCGCAGACAGGCGAGCACGACTTCCAGTCTTGCCGACTTACGAAGCACCCCCGAGGCGCCGGCCTGCAGGAAGCGCAGGGCCTCGACTTCCGGCATGGCAGCGCCCCACACAACCACAGCCGTCTGACAGTCCAGTTTCCGCAACGCCTTGGGACAGTCCATCACGGCGTGAATGCCGAAGGCCTTGTCCACCACCAATATGCTGGGCTGCAGCTCTCTGACGGCTTCCAGACCCTCCGCAAAAGATGTCTCGGTGGCGACAACGCGCAACCCCTCAGCCGATTCCAACAGGCTCCGCAGGCCCTCTATGGCAATTGGCTCCGTATCACACACCGCGACGGTATCCACTAGTTCACTTTGATCGCACGCTCGATGCGCGCGCCTCTTCTATACAGATCGGCCGAATCACTCGAATACCTTAGTGTGTTTGGGATCAATGAGATCTCAGGATTTCACGGCACTGCCTCCCAGCGAATACTCCGCCAGGTCAATCCAGCAGTTGCCGAGGCTGTTTTGCACAAATGCGGCATGTTCAGCCGCAAAGCGCCGCGGACCGGGATACTCCCGCCACAGGCGGTGGGCCAGTTCATTTGTGGGCGCCACCGTTTGGGGCGGGAGTTCCTGGGCCAGGGTGATATGAGGGTGATAGGGGAACGGGTCCCGGAAATTCAGCGAGTCGGCGTTCATGGCGGCGTGCATGCGGCCGAGTTCCGCGGCGCCGTCGCCGATCCGGATATAAATCACATCGGTCACGGGAAAGATCTCAATGCCGGTCAATTCGATTTCGAACGGAGTCCAACCGTCCATGACGGCGCGAACCTGGTCCGACGCCACGGCCCAATCCACCGCCAGGGGCCGCGGGGGGAGCAAACTGACGTGGGCGTGCGGATTACACCCGGGGACCAACTTCCGGCGCAGATCGTCCAGAAACTTGCCCAGCGGGCCGGGAACGTAGATCACCAGGGCGTAGACGTTCAGACGCTCCTCGGGAGGGATGCGGACTGACCGCTCGATCGAATCGGAACCCATTCACCCTCTATGGTACCCATTTTGCGCCGGTCCGCTCACGTTTGCGCTAATTCGGGGACATCGGGGACCGGCTGCACAACCTCGAAACGAAGCCAAACTGAATTTCGAGGTTATGTAGCCTGTCCCCGAAATAGCCCTCTGCTGCTACCCTGAAGGAGAATGTCCAGCCCCGAATCGCCCAATCCACTCCTCACGGTCGAATTCCGAATTCCGTTCGACCGCATACGCGCCACTGACGTGGAGCCCGCGGCCGCCGAATTACTCTCTCAGGCACGCGCGCGCCTCGATGCCATCGCCAGCTTGCCCGGCGAACGCACCTACCGGAACAGTATGGATGCACTCGACCGGTTGACGGAGCCTTTGGACTACGCCATGGGAGTGGTGAAGCACCTGGAGTCGGTAGCCACCTACCCCGAGCTGCGGGCGGCTTTCAATGCGGTACAGCCGGAGGTGAGCGCCTTCTACTCGGGGATTCCGCTGAACCACGGGTTGTGGCAGGGCATCAAGACCTTCGCGTCCACCGCGGAGGGCCAGGCGGCGACAGGCGAACGCGGGCGCTTCCTCCATAAGACCATCGACGCCTTTCGCCGTCATGGGGCCGATCTGGACCCCGCGGGAAAGAAAAGGCTGGAAGAGATCGACGTCGAATTGACGCAGGTCACCACCAGGTTCGGGGAGAACGTGCTCGATTCCACCAACGCCTTCGAACTGGTGCTTACCGATGTGGCGGAATTGGCCGGCCTGCCGCCCACGGCTATCGCCGCGGCTCGCGAAAGCGCCGTGCGCAAGGGGTTGGAAGGCTGGCGCTTTACCCTGCAGGCGCCCGATTATCTGGCGGTGCTGACTTATATGGATAACGCCGCCACCCGCCGCCATCTGTACCAGGCTTTCGCCGTCCGCGCCACCGAAGAGGGACGCGACAACCGCCCGCTGATCGTGCGCATTCTGGAACTGCGGCGGGAGAGGGCGCGCCTGCTGGGATTCGCCGATTTCGCCGATCTGGTGCTGGAAGACCGTATGGCCCACAACGGCGCGCGCGCCTTGAGTTTTCTGGAAGACCTGAAAACCAAGACCGAGCGGCGTTTCCGCGAAGAGAATCGCGAACTGCTGGAGTACCGGCGCTCGCTGGAGGGACCGGAAGCGCCCGCGCTCGACCCCTGGGACGTGTCCTACTACGCCGAGAAGCAGCGCGCCGCGCTCTACGATTTCGACGAGGAGACGCTGCGGCCGTACTTCCCGCTGGAAAAAGTAGTGGCCGGGATGTTCGACCTGGTTCACCGGCTCTACGGCATCAGCGTTACCGAAGAGAAAGGCGTGCCCACGTGGGACGCGCAGGTCTGCTATTACAACGTCCACGACGAAAACGGCATGTTCATCGGCGGCTTCTATGCCGACTGGTATCCCCGCGAAAACAAGCGCGGCGGCGCGTGGATGGATGCCTTCATCACCGGCGGCCCGTCCGACGGCGGATTCCAACCGCACCTGGGTCTGATCTGCGGCAATCTCAGCCAGCCCATCGGCGGCAAGCCGGCGCTGCTGACGCATCGCGATGTGGAGACCATTTTTCACGAGTTCGGCCATCTGCTGCACCACCTTTTGAGCCGCGTGCAAATCCGCTCTCTGGCGGGCACCAGCGTGGCGTGGGACTTCGTGGAACTGCCCTCGCAGATCATGGAGAACTGGTGCTGGGAACGGGCGTCGCTGGATTTGTTCGCGGGCCATTGGGAGACGGGCGAGCCGGTGCCCGAGGATCTGTTCCGGAAAATGAAGCGGGCGCGCACCTTCCGCGCGGCCAACGGGCAGATGCGCCAGTTGGGTTTCGGTTTCGTGGACCTGGAACTGCACACGCGCTACTCACCGGAGCGCGACGGCGACCCGGTGGAGTACGGCCGGCGCGTGCTGCAGGAATACAGCCCCGCGCCATTGCCGCCGCAGCATGCCATGCTGGCGGCCTTCACACATTTGTTCTCGAGCCCGGTGGGATATGCCGCCGCGTATTATTCGTACAAGTGGGCGGAGGTGCTGGATGCCGACGCCTTCACGCGTTTCCGCGAGCGCGGAATCTTCAGCCGCGAAGTGGGCGGCGACTTTCGCGAAAAGATTCTCTCCCGCGGCGACAGTAAAGATCCGGCGGAGTTGTACCGCAGCTTCATGGGCCGGGAGCCCGATCCGAAGGCGCTTCTGGAACGGTCGGGGCTGGCGTAGCGCCGCCACTGGTATGGAGCCGCGTATTCCCGGTTTTCGTGGCGAGTATCTTTGGGAACTCGATATCCCTCAGGTTCAACTAGCACCGCCTGCCCCACCTACGGCGTTCACACGTGAATCCGGCGGCACAACTCCACGTTTTCCACGACGTTGATGCCGGCGGCGCGCAGACGCCCGATGGCGGTGTCCGGCCGGTCGAAGCGGAAAATCAGCACGGCCTTGTCCTCGCGTCCGAACGTAAAAGCATACATGTACTCGATGTTGATGCCGCTGCCTTCGAACAGCTCGAGCAGTCCGGCGAGCCCACCGGGACGGTCGGCCACTTCCACCGCCACGACTTCCGTCACGTTCACCAGATACCCGGCTTGTTCGAGAATCCGTCGCCCCTCTTCCCAATCGGACACGATCAGGCGCAGAAGGCCGAATTGCTGGGTGTCGGCCAGCGTCAGCGTGTGAATGCCAATCCCCGCTTCCGCCAGCATGCGGCAGGGCTGGATCATCTGGCCGGGCTTATTCTCAAGGAACAGAGACAGTTGATGGATTTTCATTCCGCACCTCACTCGCCGGATCTCTCCGGTCGATCACCCGTGTAGCTTTCCCTTCGCTGCGCTGAATGCTCCGCGGCGCGGCGAGCGTGATTTCCACTTTCAACCCGAGGGTGTGCTCCACCGCGTATGCCAGGCGCTGGCGCAGTCCTTCGAGGGCGCCGATTTTGTCGCTGAACAGCTCGGGGGTTACTTCCACCTGTACTTCCATCTCGTCCAGACCTTTGCGGCGGGTCAGCAGGATTCGATAGTGCGGCAGGGCGCCTTCCACCGCCAGCAGTGCGGCTTCGATCTGCGAGGGGAAGACATTCACGCCGCGGATGATGAACATGTCGTCGCTGCGGCGGGCAATGCGGCCGATGCGGCGCACCGTGCGTCCGCACGGACAGGGCGCTACGGCTAGCGCGGTAATGTCGCGCGTGCGATAGCGGATCATGGGCATGGCCTGTTTGCTGAGCGTGGTCAGCACCAGTTCGCCCTCTTCGCCATCGGGCATGGCGCGGCCGGTATCGGGGTCGACGACCTCCGGGTAGAAATGGTCCTCGAAAATGTGCAGGCCGTGGTGATAAGCGCATTCGACGCCCACTCCGGGCCCGATGATTTCGGACAGGCCGTAAATATCGAAGGCCTGGATGCCGCCCTCGATTTCAATGTGGCGCCGCATGGATTCGGTCCACGGCTCGGCGCCGAAGATGCCCACGCGCAGCGGCAGATCGCGCATACTGACGCCCAGCTCCGAGGCGCGCTCGATGAGGTGAATGAAATAACTGGGCGTGCAGCAGATGGCGGTCACCCGGAAATCCTTCAGCACCATGATCTGACGGTCGGTGTTGCCGCCGGAGACCGGAATCACGGTGGCGCCCAGCGCTTCGGCGCCGTAGTGCGCGCCCAGTCCGCCGGTGAACAGACCGTAGCCGTAAGCGTTCTGCAGCACGTCGCCGCGATTCAGCCCGCAAGCCGCAAAGGCGCGCACCATCACGCTGGTCCAGACTTCCAGATCCTGCCGCGTGTAGGCCACCACAATCGGCTTGCCGGTGGTGCCGCTGGAAGCGTGCACGCGGATCACGTCCTCAATGGGGCTGGCGAAGAGTCCGAATGGATAGGCATCGCGCAGATCGGCTTTGGTGGTAAAGGGCAGGTGCTGGATGTCGGCCAGAGTGCCGAGCCGGTCCGGCGAAAAGTTGCGCTCGTCGAGCCGCCGGCGGAACAGATCGACGCGGTCATAGGCGCGCCGTACCACGGCCCGCAGCCGCTCGAGCTGCAACTGACGCATCTGCGCGGGCGGCAGGTAGTCCGGCGCGCTGGCCGGGTGAAAAGCGCCTCCAGGTTCTTCCCAACTCATCGGCACAACCCTGTGGCGATCCGTTCCGATTGCATGCGAGTCTCCAGGAGCCTCTACCACGGCGGAAGGACGAGGCGGCCCAGGCGCGCGCGGCGGCTCGCTCAGGCGGGGAAGCCCGATTGTAGCGCCCGGCCCGAAAGCGGGCAATGCCATTCACTTGAGGTGGGGCCGGCTTCAGCCTTCCCCAGAGGGGACCCCGGACTTCAGTCCGCCCGCCGCAGGTTTTACGTCGTTCGCGGGATGCGGGCTGAAGCCCGCAGCAGGCTGAAGCCTGCCCCACGAGTTATAACACGGCAGCAAGCGCGGCAGGCTCGCATTCCTGTCCCTGTATGATGGTTGGAGGAGGAAACGTGGAATACAGATTGTTGGGCTCGAGCGGCCTGGAAGTTTCCGTGCTGAGCTTTGGCACGATGACGCTGGGCGGCGAGGGACGGTTCGCCGCGATGGGCAATGTGCAAGCCGATGAGGCGCGGCGCCTTGTCGAATTGTGTATTGAAGCGGGCGTCAACCTGTTCGATACGGCCGACATCTATTCGTTCGGCAAGTCGGAGGAAGTGCTCGGCCAGGCGCTGGGGGCGCACCGCAAAGATATTGTCCTGGCTACCAAAGTCTTCAATCGGCTGGCGCCCGGCACGAATCGGGCCGGCCTGTCGCGCCGCCACATCGTGGAAGCTTGCGAAGCGAGTCTCCGCCGTGTGGGAACCGATTACATCGATCTTTACCAGTCCCATAGCTTCGATTCCCTGACGCCCCTCGACGAGACTCTGCGAGCCTTCGAGGATCTGATTCGCGCCGGTAAGATCCGCTACGCCGGTTGCTCCAACCACACGGGCTGGCAACTCATGAAGGCCCAGTCCACCGCGGACCGTCTCGGGATTCCGCGCTACATTTCGCAGCAGGTCAATTATTCGCTGCTCGCCCGCGACGCCGAACTCGAACTGGTGCCCGCCGGCCTCGACCAGCGGACGGGCATCATGGCCTGGAGTCCCCTGCAATCCGGGCTCTTGTCGGGCAAATTCCGCCGGGGCATGACGAAGCCATCCGAGTCGCGGCTGAACAGTCTCGACGCGCCTGGTACGATCGATCAAGAGCGGCTTTACCGGATCGTCGACGCGCTTGCCGAAGTCGCCGGCCGGCGCGAGGTTTCCATCTCCCAGGTCGCGCTGAATTGGGTCACGCGCAAGCCTGGAGTGGACACGGTGATTGTCGGCGCCCGCAACGAGCGGCAACTCACCGACAACCTGGCCGCCGCAAACTGGACCCTCACGGACGCGGAGGTGGAAACTCTCGACGATGTGAGCGCCCTCCCGCTGCCGTACCCTTACTGGCATCAACGGAAATTCGCCGCGGAACGGAATCCGGCGGCGAAACATGTCAGGTAAGGGACCGCGATCGCTCCCTAACGGGGCGCCCTCTGGGCCCGGCTCTGTCAAATGCGCATGCCGAGCCGCGCGCGCGGCTTCCAAGAGGGGCACTTGCGGTAGACCGACCGCGTCCCGGCGCCAGTCTCGGCCAGCGTCCTTGATTCCGATCGTGCCGGCGGGCCCTTCCTTTTGTACCGTCACACGCCGGAGGCCGCTGCCATTGCCTCTTCGCGCAGTGCCGCAATCCGGTTCTGTAGCGTTCGCAGGCTGATCCCCAACATTTCGGCGGCGAGTTTGCGATTGCCGCCCACGTGATCGAGCGTGAGCTTGATGTAAGTCTCCTCGAGTTGCCTGAGCGATTGGCCAGGCCGGAGCATTCGAGTGCCTTCATCGCCGGATGAACGCTGGCCGTATGGGTCCGGGCCCACACCCAACGAGGGGCAGGCAAGATTCGTCACATGGATCAAGCCCTCGCCCGCCATGATGGCGGCTCTTTCCAGCACATTGCGCAATTCCCGCACATTACCTGGCCAATCGTACCGGTCAAGAAGACGTAGCACTTCGGCATCCACGCCTGCAACGCGGGTGCCGTGCTTCCTGTTCAGATTCTGCAGCAGGACGTCGGCGATGAGCGGAATGTCTTCCTTGCGCTCGCGCAGTGGCGGAATTACGATCTGAAAAACGCTCAACCGATAGTAGAGCGCTTCTCTCAAATGCGATCCGATTTCCTGACTGGTCGCCGCAAGTACTCGAGCGTCAACCGCGATTTCGCGCTTAGCGCCCAGCCGCCGCACCCGCAAGTCCTCGAGAACGCGCAGCAGCTTCGGTTGTGCGGACCGCGGCATCTCGCCGATCTCGTCGAGAAATAAAGTGCCGCCGTGCGCCTGTTCAAAGCAACCGGCCGAGCATTCCAAGGCTCCCGTGAATGCGCCTTTCTCATGGCCGAACAATTCGCTCTCCACCAGCGTCTCCGGTAAGGCGGCGGCGTTGACCGCGACGAACGGACCATTACTGCGAGGGCTGCACCTATGAATTTCCCGGGCAACCAGCTCCTTTCCCGTGCCGCTCTCTCCACGGATGAGTACGGGGGCCGAGGTGGGCGCAACCTGTCTGATGAGCGAGTAGGTCTGCAGCATGGCTGGGGAGTTTCCTGCCAGGTCGCCGAGTGCGCCGCGAAGACTCGGTTCGCGAATGGTCCCGTCAGCCTTCTGTAGACTTCTTTTGTGGCGAATCGCGCGGTCCAGAAGGATTTTGAAGGCGTGCGGTTCCACCGGCTTCTCCAGGAACGAGAATGCTCTGAGGCCATGGATGGTGGAGAGCGCCTTGTCCGTACTTCCGAACCCTGTGAGCGCGATGGCCGGAGTGGGGTCGCCGCGTTCCTTCAGGTGACGAAGAAGTTCAAACCCGTCCATGCGCGGCATGGCCAAATCCGCAACGATGACGTCTGCATGGAAGGCGGTGAGCCGTTCCAGCGCTTCCAGCCCGCCGGCTGCAACCTGAGTGTCAAAGTCACGCTCGGGAAGCATGGCGGCCAAGGCGCTACGCTGCCGTTCGTCGTCATCGACGATGAGGACCCGGCCCGAAACCGCGGATAGCCGGGGCATCATGAAACCTGCCAGGGGCTTCCGGAATTCGTGGACACCAATGGATTGTGCCATGGCGAGAAATCCCTGTAGGCGCGGACGATTCTCTCGACCAGAACCGAGCCGAAATTCTCCAACAGTTCGATGAATGTCTGAGTCCGTTCCGGCGCCCGCAGACGGGAGAGGGCTGTCAGTAGATTGGGATCCGCGAGCGTTTCAGCCGCCTTTTCCACGGCGACGATCGGAACGCTGGCATAGCCGAAGACACCATCGGAATTCCACGGACCCATTTGGCGCACGACAGGTCCGAATCGTTTTTCGAGACGCTTCAGTTCATCGTCGGACAAGAAAATCGCTTCCATTTGGTTCTCTCCACGAAAGCTAAGTTCCGGTTGCAGCCAGACGCCCGGTTCCACTGGCGGACTTCCTTTGTATAGTGCCGCTGCGATAGACGCCGTGAAAATCTTGCCAATGTTGGGAGGCGATACCGACAATGCGGATCAGTTCGTCCGCGTCAAACGGCTTCAACAGCACGTCCCACGCTCCCAGATTCAGGGCTTCCGCCCACAACCGTTCATCCGCCATCCGGGAAGACACGATGAAGAGCGGGGGATGGGGAAGAAGCGAGATGTGGTCCAACATCCCGTGCCAGGAACCTGACGAGGAATCGCAATCGTAGATTACGATCGGAATCGGAGTTTCCCGCAACACGGACAGGGCCGATGCAACTGTGTAGCTTGCAATCGTGGTCCAGTCGGAGTTTAAGATACTCTCCAGAGAGGCGTCGTCCTCATCATTGGAGCTGACAGATAGAACAGTATTGAAACCGGTCCGGAGTCCGAGCGGCGTCTTCATGCCGTTTCATCCTTTAGTTTGCGATCGGCTCTCTGCCACGTTCCCTCCAATCGGAGTTACCAGTCCCGCGTCATGCGGGAGCAATTAGGAAGAAGTGCAGCACACGTGGCTAGTAATTGACGGCGTGGGTTGGCATTTTGGACGCCCTGCCTGACGCGTCCAACACAAACTACCCCGCAGGCCTCAACTCAGCAGCGGCCAGGAGATCGCTACCAGGCGATCCGCACGGCGCTACTTCCGCCTCCGGTTTGAATACAATATAGCTGTTCTTTTTGATATTAGAGCGGGCTAAGGAGGATTGGAACTAGGGGGGTGCCTAGGTGATTTCTGTCGCAAAACTCCGACCCGCGACAGGTAGGCTCAGAACTCCTGATGTCGTGGAATTTGCAGTGAGCCCGCAGAAGCTCACGCCATGGAAAGGAATGGCTCAGCCCATTTTCCCCGCCAGGCCAAAATTGCGGGGCGACATCAGGAGTTCCGAGCCTCGTCAAGGGGCGCCGGAGCCGCCGGCCTGCCCACATCTCTGTATCGCCCACCGGGCGCATTCCGCCACCGCCGAGTCTTCCGATTCCGCCAGCTTCTCCAGCGGCGCGCGAAACTGCGGCAGTCCGCCGTTCCCCATGGCGATCGCCACATTCCGCAGAAATCCCGCATACCGCGCGCGCGTTACCGGCGTCCCGCGGAACATCGCGCCGAATTCCGCCTCCGTCAATTCGGCCAACTCCGGGAGCCTGGGCGCGAAATGGCGCGGTGCGAACGCCGCATCCTCCGTCATCGGCGCGCGACCGTTCCACGGGCACACATCCTGGCAGATGTCGCAACCGAACACATGTCCCCCAATGCCGCCGCGTTGACCCTCCGGAACCGCACCGCGCCGCTCAATCGTGAAATAGGAGATGCACAGCCGCGAATCCACCGTGTAGCCCGCGGAGCCGGGGACGATCGCCGCCGTCGGGCACGCGTCGATGCAGCGGCGGCACGTCCCGCAGCGATCCGGCGGTGGTGAATCGGGCGCGATCTCGACCGGCGCCAGCAGCTCTCCCAGAAAAAACCACGAGCCACTTTCCTGATTGATCAGACACGTATTCCTGCCGATCCAGCCCAACCCCGCGAGGCGCGCGTACGACCGCTCCAACAGTGGGGCCGTGTCGACGCAGATCTTGTACTCGACCAGCCCCATCCGCCCCGCCAGCCGCTCCAACCCGCGCCGCAGCACATCGTGATAGTCGTCGCCCCAGGCATACCGCGAGATCCACCCGCGTTCTTCATCGTTGAACCGCGTGGAGTGGGGCCACGCCGTCTGGTACAACTTGCCCACGCAAATAATGGACCGCGCCGATTCCAGCAGATTCCGCGGATCTTCGCGGACCGCGGCCCGCCGGTCGGTGAGATACCGCATCTCGCCGGCATAACCCGCCGAAACCCACTCGCGGTACCACGCGGTCTC
>Ga0182014_10008115_pt1 | contig 10820 bp, 9 predicted proteins | sample 612S2DmetaG_FD_120489 | JGI IMG/M metagenome (GOLD analysis project Ga0182014, IMG submission 120489) | Permafrost microbial communities from Stordalen Mire, Sweden - 612S2D metaG | ecosystem: Environmental > Terrestrial > Soil > Wetlands > Permafrost | place: Sweden: Stordalen | collected... | reverse complement strand
TATGCTCAGTATTGCTCAGTTTCGGAGTGCATACAGTAAGGAGGTTCGGAGAATGCTGTGGGTGTTTCAGTGTGGGAAGGTATGAAATCTTCTGTGGAATCTGGAGCGGGAGACCGGGATCGAACCGGCGACATTCAGCTTGGGAAACCGGCCTTCAATTGAAAACAAAGAACATAGCGGATTCTCGCATCTCATTCTGGCGATTGAAAATACGGGATATTCGAAATTCTGCTTGGCAGAATCCTTAACGGTGTTCAAACGGAGTTCACCCGGCACTACTCAACCACCGCCAACAAAGCTTCGATCGAGCCATGACGTTATTTCCGCTTCCGGGTGCCAGCCGGGAATTTGAACCTCAAATCCCTTGCTCAGGCGGTTTTCCAGCGGGACCAGGCTCACCGGAAACGGTATAGTGAGCCTGCTTCCTCTGGAATGTGGGTAGGCAGAGATTGGAGTTATCGTCTGCCTCAATTAGAAGAGGACAGACGCCCTTCCAGCGTCAGGTCGATATCGACCACCTTGGCAACCTTGAGTATGAAGATGCTGGGATCTTTCAAGCCCCACTGAACGTATGGAACGGTAAAATGCGTTTTGGCTGTGAGAGTGCTTCCTTCGATGTGAATCTGCATCGGCACGGTCAAGTCATGCGGTGTGCCGTGCAGGGTGAAGACGCCGGTCACTTGAATCGAGGAATCGCCGTTGGGTGCAATGGTTCCTTGATAGCTCTTCGGCACAAACGAGACATCTGCAAAGTGCGCAACATCCAGCACATCGGTTTTCATCTTATTGTCGCGGCCCTGATCGCCGCTATTGCCGCTGCCAGCCGCAACAACGACAGATCCAGAGATGGTCTGCGCGCCGCGGTCAAAATCGATTGAACCACTCTGCACATGGAAGGTCCCATCCACATGGTGGGTGTTTCCGCCCAGCGCGAAGGCTACTTTGCTTGAATCCGGATTTACGGCGAAGGTCTGATGCTGCGCAAATGCAGCCGTGGCAAGAAGCAGCGGGAGTGCGAGGAAGAGGGATTTAGCGATGGTCTTCATGGTTTGTCTCCTGAATGGTTTGTGGTGATTGGATTTGATTCGGCTGCCTGATCTGCTGGGCCAGCCAAAGAGAGATGGATGCGATTTCGGTGTCGGACAAGTATTCGTGTCCAGGCATATCGGTTCCGTGAATTCCGAATTTGACAATTCGCGCCAAGCGATCCCTCCGCTCGGCAAGATCGCCTGACTGTTCAAGATGCAAGTAAGGTCCAACCGTCAGATCGGGAGGACGCCGCTTAAAGCCATCTGCCCAGCGCGTCTGCCCTCCTGCGTCGTGGCAGGTGGCACAGTAGCGATGAAAGATCCGCGCGCCATCACGGCCATTCGCCGCTGCCACGGCATCCGAGGCTGGGCGCCAGTTCTCTTCCTCAATTCGATGCCGGGGCTCACCGCTTTCATGCAGGCTTTCCAGATAGCTCACCAGATTGTCACCGCGCTGATTGCTGAAGAGAAAAGCATAGGAAGGCATGATGGATGTGCCGCTGACCTCAGGCGGATTGTAAAAGTGAAGCTTGAGCCACAGCGGCGAACGGCGTCCGCCAACCTGGGAGAGATCAGGCCCTTGGCGGCGATTCCCTATCAGCGGCGGGCGTTCACGGCGGAGTTCCTGAAGCGGTTCAACCGGGCCCCACATTAAAACATCGGGCGAATTCGGGCGGACATATTGGGAGTGGCAGTTGATGCAGCCTTCGGAGATATAGACTTGTCTGCCTCTCTCGATCTGTGAGAGCTGCGAAGGATCAGCGCCGGCCTTCAAGATGCTATTCAGCACGAAGGCTGCCAGAAGCAACGCCAGAGTCAGAGCCAGTTCGCGCTTGCGTTGTCGAAAAAAACGGAGCGGCCAAGCCATCAGGATGACTGCTCCTGCCGCCAGTACAAACAGTGGCGGAATAGAACCGAGATTCTGGCCCATGCCGATTCCCATTGCGGAGCCGCACCAGCCGGCAATGGCGTAGAGCCATCCAGCCTGGCGTCCGCGCTCTTCGGTGGAAGTAGCCGGGCCAAGCAGCGCCGGATAAGCGACCAGCGCGACTGAGTACAGCGAGACTCCAATGGGATATAGGACCGAAGCCAGAATCATTCGATGCGGGTCAATCAGGAGCAGGCATGAGATGCCTAGCGCAAGAAATGCGGCTGAAAGAACCCATGAAAGACGGTGACGGCTCAGCAGCCACGCGCTCACCAGCGCAGCCACAAGATGAAGCGCGCCGTTTGCCCAGAGGTGAACCGATCCTTCCCATGTGCCAGCTTTCAGGGATGGGTTGTTTTGAATGATGAAGAAGGCGGCAGAATCCAGCCAGACAAGGGCGGTAAAGCAAGCCAGCACGCGATATAAGGGAATCGCGGATTGGGGTAGAGCTTTTACTTCTTCTATCGGCGTTGGTGTGTGCTGTAGTGTTATTCCGATTCCGGCAATGCACAGCAAGCCCGCCGTTACAGCCTGTACTTCGGCCGAGGCAGTGAAGAGGGGTGGAAAGTTGCAGATGAAATAGCCCGCGCCAGTGCCCAGGCCGACGAGCAAAAGCGGATTGCGATTGCCCGTCCATCGGCGCAGGTGCGTGACGAGCGTGACGGTGAGCAGGCCCAGTCCAGCGCCAATCAGGAACGAAAGAGCGATACTTGCGGCGAGGCCGAGCGGTAGAAGCGAAAGAAACGCCGCCGTGCCAGATGCGCCTAGCCCTACGCGAAGCCGCAGGCTGGGCGACGGGAAAAGGCTCAGCCGTGGAGTAAGCAGGCTGAAGAGAATTCCGGCGGCGGCCATTGCGGCCATCACGGCGGTCAAGTGCGCGCCCGCTACGCCCAGGCTCTCCAGTCGCTTGAGAAAAGCGAACTGCGCGAAGATCAGGAAGTAGACATACGTGATCGCGACAAGGCTCGCGCCCTGCCATCCGGAGGAACCTCTGTCACCGCGCGACATTGCCCAACCAACCTTTGCGAAGGCCAATCGCCTGAATTACGACGCACGCGCTGTCGGTGATGGCGACCGTGAGCCAGCCCGCCTCCAGCGTTTGCGTCAAAAACTGCGTGATGACGAAGATGGCCACGCAGGCGCGGGTGATAGCCGTGAGCAGCCACACAACTTCCAACTTGCATGGGCTTTTCCGGCGAGCCATCAGCCACGCGCCATAAAGGCACGACAGCCCTACAGAGAGAACAAAAGAGCCGATGAAAGACAGGTAGAGCATGGCATCGGCAGGCGCGTGCAGGCGCATGAGTCCGAGCGTGAACGCTGGGGCAATCATGAGCAGCGCGCCGGTCATGGTGTCGGAGAGGCCAATCAATAACTGATAGCCGATAAGGATGGGACGATTCATGCTGTCACCTCCTGTGTTGCAGGAATTCGAGCGGGCGTGCGAAGCAATGTTGTGGCGTCGATGAGCCAGTCAACAGATGAGGCAAGCATAACAACTCCAACCACAAGACGAAGGATGTAGATGGAGTTGCGTGCTGCTCCCGGCATGATGGTGAAGGTGGAATCGAAGCCCTCGCGCCAGCCGGCTGCCGTCATCAGCACAACGTATGCCAGGACGGCGATGTTCCATCCATAGAAGGACCGCGTGCGATTGAAGATCCAGCCGTCCTCGCCGAGCAGTTGAACCAGAACGAAGATCAACAGACTGGATGTGAAACCGGCCATGGCCAGCAGCGAATGGCCGACAAGACCGTCGGTGAATTTGAAGTGGTCGAGAATGCCGGGAAGAAAGAGCACCCAGCCGGTGAGGACCAGCGCCGACCACCAGCATAGGAAGGCAATTCGCCAGCGGCGCGTATTTGCATTCCACTCGAAGGCAGCATAATAGGCGGGCGTGAGGGGTATCCAGGCAAGCAGGCTGCCCAGCGAGATAAACTGCGCGGGGCGGTGATGGCTGATGTCGGCGCGGCCGAGCGCAAAGTAAAGGATGAACTCCGCTGCCATGACCGCCCAGGCTATTGCGATCATCCTGGAATCTCCCTTCTTGCGCCCTGTGAGGCCGAAGGGAAGCATGAGCAGAATCGCAACAATGATGAGCGACGATTCTAGCTGGCTCGCGCCGGTAGGGCCGCCGGTGTCAGGATTGATGGCAGGATAATAGTTTGGACTGGATGCGGCATACATCAAAACAGGAACAACCAGCAAGAGCACAAGGCCAAGAAACTTTGCGCTTCGTGTTGCGATCGTTGCATGGGCAGCGGTCTTCCATTCACGGACAAATGCAACGGCGAGCAGCAACCACAGGGCAATCATGGCCAGCGGGAAGAAAATGCGCGCGTAGCCGGACCAATCGAGAAAGAGCTTGCCGCTGGAGTGGCCGGAGAGCCATGAATACGCGCCTACAGCGAGCGCCGCAGACCACACCCAAAGTACCGGCCTGCACCAGTTTGCCAGCGGCCCGCGATCCGCGCCGTAGACCTTGAAGAGGAAGCCGGCTAACGGAAGGCTCGTCCAGCCATAGAGTTCCAGGTTCATGTGCGTCATAATCCAGCGGCCATAGGTCCATTCGCCCAGCAATTGATTGAAAGCGGGAAAAAGCAGCAGAATCGCGAGCAGCACGCCGATGGAATTGGCAAAGGCAAGCCAGAACAAGGCGTGCCACGCGGCGCTGGCAACGGCCAGTGGAGTGCTGCCGGAGGAGACGGACGCATCAGGCGGATACTGTCTCATGAATCCTCCCGTCCCGCATCTCCAACAGGCGGTCACAACCCCCTGCCAGGCCGCGATCATGCGTGGCCATCACCAGGCTCACGCCCTCTGTGGCGACAATCTCCAGCAACAGATCGAAGACCCCGCCGCTTGATTTTTCATCGAGCGAACCGGTCGGCTCGTCGGCAAGCAGAATCTTCGGCCGGTTCATCAGTGCGCGGCAGAGCGCTGTGCGCTGGCGTTCTCCGCCGGAGAGCTTCTGAATGCGATGGCCGAGCCGGTGCGTGAGGCCGGTGCGTTCCGCAAGCTCATGCAGCCTCGCCTGCGCGCTACGGCGATCAAGGCCGGCAGCCATCGTGGGGATGAGGCAATTCTCTTCCAGCGTGAGATCTGGGATAAGGTTGTGAAGCTGAAAGACAAAGCCCACTTCGTGGCGAAGAAGGCGCAGCAGATTACGGTGGCAATTGACCTCCACGCCATTCACCGATACCCGTCCGTGATCGGGAGAATCCAGGCCGCCAAACAGATGCAGCAATGTGCTCTTGCCGCAACCCGATGGCCCGCAAAGCGCAATGGTCTGGCCTTCAATGACCTCGAAGTCCACGCCCTTCAGAACCGCAATTGCGCCATCGTCATAGCTCTTCCATACGTCTTCGGCGCGCAGGACAACGCGAAGTTGATTGCTCAACTGCCGGCTGCCGGCTTGTTCTATTGAATGGTTCATTCGAAGCGCAGCGCCTCCACCGCTCGAATGCGCATTGCATAAGCTGCCGGGTAGAGCGCGCCTGCGATTCCAGTGATCAAAGCCAGAAGGATCACGATCAGCATCACGACAGGGTGTAGCGTCACGTCAACATAGCCGTGGAGAGCAGGAACCAGTTTAAGTGCGTAGAGCAGGCAGCTGCCAGTAAGCAATCCCAACACAGCGCCCGCAAACGAAACGACCGCCGACTCGCCGAAGATCATCGCCGCAATCTGCAAGTGAGAGAAGCCGCAGACGCGGAGAATGGCGATTTCACGGATGCGCGTGAACACCGACATGATCATGGTATTGGCAACGCCGAATCCGCCCAGCAGCAGGCCACATCCGCCCACCGCCCAGGCCGTGGCCTTGAGAATCTTGAACTGCGAATAGGAGCGGGTAAACTCTGCATCTTCGAGAGCAATCAGATTGGTGAACTTTGCCTTGACCATGCTCTTGAACAGCGCCGCATCATCCTTGTTACGCAGCTTGATGGTAATTACCGAAGAAGTTCCTTCCTTGTGAAAAAAGCTTTGCGCGGCATTGAGCGGCATGAAGACACCGCCATCTTCAAAGCCATTGGCGGTCTTCAGAACTCCGATGACGTGGAAGATTCCGTGCCCGATGGGAACATGGCCACCAAGCTTTGCGCCCAGGAACTCCGCGGCCCGCTCGCCGAGGACTACATCGTCGGAGTGCTGCGCGAAGGTGAGTGGATCGCCGGCAATCCAGGAGGCCTTGCGGATGCGTGCATCCGCAGCGGTTACGCCGAAGCAGGTGATGATGGGATGATCGGCGCTGGAGACAATGCCGAAGAGCACCGGATCCGCATGAGCCACCATCGGCCAACCGGAGATCTCCTCTGCCGCCGCTGATGGGACATTGCTGAAGAAGAGATCAGAAACGTTACGCTCGAAGACAATGATCTCGCTATCGCTCGACAGGATTCCGGAAAACATGCCGATAGCGCCTTGCAGGATAGTGACCACGGTGAGCATGGCCGCGACGCTGAAGGCGATGCCGGCAATACTGATGATCGAACGAATGCGATGCCGGAGCAGATTGGTCACAATCAGCTTGAAAAAGATCACGGCCGCGCTCCCGCTGGCATCTCGCAGAGATTGCCGGTTACCCGGACAAGCTCCTCTTCCAGGCCGCTGCGAAGATTACCCAGGAACGAGAGCCCAAGCCTTGCTTGCAAAAGCCGGGCAAGCGTGCTGTCTCCCAGATCGATGAAGCGAGTAAGACGCTTGATGGCTCCTGGAATGCCCATTGCGGATGCGGAGTTGGGCCGGTCAAGCAGGAGGTCGCGGGCTACTGTCTTTCCAGCTTTAGCTTGGCTATCGAGCACATCTTTCAGGTCGTCAACCATCTGGTAAGCCATGCCCCAATAGAGAGCAATCCGCTCCAGCAGTTGAAGCTCCCGCTCAGCAGCGCTACCCAGCATCGCCGGCAAAACCAGCGTTAGCCGGATCAATGAAACCGTCTTGCCGCGCGCAATTCTTTCAGTCGTTTCGCGGTCGTGCGGCAAGGTCGCATAATGCAGGTCGAGGCTCTGTCCGTTGAGCAGCCCACTCACACCGAGGAGCAACTCGATGTAGGCCATTGCGCGCAACTGGCATTCACGCGGAGCTGATGAAACCGCGCGCCAGATCAAGGCGTAAGCGCGATTTATGAGCGCCAGAGCGGTAAGAATCGCCGCCGCCTCGCCGAATTCAAAATGAACGCACGGAACCCCGCGCCGCTCCATGGCATTGTCCATGCACGGAAGGTCATCGAAGATGAGCGAAGCCGTATGAAAGTATTCGAGCGCAATCGCCAGATCACGCGCGGCCGCGGCTTCCAGCCCGTAGGCCGCCGCCACCAGAAGAACCATCCGCGGGCGGATGAGGCTGCCGGGATTGTCAAGCACATGGCGCAGCGCCTCCTCGAATTGCGGATCAAGCGTGGACGGCAGCGGAAGACCCGCGCTAAAGGCATCAGCGAACGGCGAGTTGTTCAATATGTTCATACAGGCGCTTTACGCGCTCACTCCTCGTACTCTTCATTACCTTTTGGCCGGCTATTGGAATGTGCGGGAGAATCCTTGCAATGACTCTCACGCGCAGCTGACTCAATTGCAACTTATGGTAGAGACGGATTCACTTCTCCTTTGGAGAGCGGAAAAACCGCCTGTTTTCATGACGATTTGTTCATCTACAGGAAATGGATTGCGACTAACACAATCGTACTAGAGCCGTATGAAGGAGAGCCGAAGCCTTCATGACAATGTGTTCATTTACTAGTTACTGGAGTACATCTGGATTTTTCTGATTCATATCGAAACTTGTTTGTGGACATTCCGCCCAAATGCACTAATATCTCCTCATGCGGCTTTTGCTCGTTGAGGACGAAATCGATATTCAAAGCTTTCTGCGAACTTCGCTGGAGGAGGCTGGGTACCAGGTTGCAGCGGCATCGGATGGCAAGACTGCCGAGCGGATTGCGGTTGACGGCGAATTCGACATCCTGATTGTCGATCTCGGACTTCCTGACATAGACGGGATCAGCTTGATTCTCAGGCTGCGTCAGTCAGGAGTCAGCGCGCCAGTGCTGATTCTCTCGGCGCGGCGCAGCGTCGATGACCGTGTGCGCGGCCTGGAGCAAGGCGGAGACGATTACCTGACCAAGCCCTTTGCGCTGGCGGAGCTGCTGGCCCGGCTGCGCAATCTGCTGAAGCGCAACAGCCCAGCCGGCAGCGAGGCAACCCGTCTGCGGGTTCTCGATCTCGAACTGCACTTGCTGCGCCGCGAGGCTACCAGGGCAGGGAAAGTCTTGCAGCTCACGCCTCAGGAGTTCGTGCTGCTGGAGTATCTTTGCCGCAATGCGGGCCGCGTGGTGACGCGCTCCATGATTCTCGACCAGGTCTGGGGCATGCGCATCCAGCCGGATACCAACGTCGTGGATGTTCATATTTATCGATTGCGCGGCAAGGTTGATGGCCCAGGTCAGAAGCCGCTGATTCGAACGCTGCGAGGTGTGGGCTATGTCCTCAAAGACCGCTAGACCCATCCTGCACAGCGCTGCCTGGCGCATCTCACTGTGGGCTACCCTGGCATTTGCCTGCGGCACATTACTGGTCTTCGTCTTCCTGCATCAGTTTGTCGCCAGCGACATTCAGCGGCGCAGCGATGCGTGGCTGTCGGGCGAGGTGGAAGTGCTGGGCGATGTCGCCGAGCAGACGCCCAAGAACGCTCTTTACGACCGCGTTGTCGGAGAAGTTGCCGAGCTGGCAGGTAAAGAAGTGCCCAACAGGGATCCATCGGCGACCACTTCAAACGACTCCGTCTTTTTCCTCCAGACCAGCGCAAACGGCTCACCCATGCTCTGGGTTGGCGCGGGAAGCGGCGAAGAGAATCTGAAGGCCATTCATTCTGGAAGGATTGTTCCTGACCTCCCGACAGACCTGCGCGTTCGGGGCTTCGGAGTTCCCTTTCGCGTTGCTTCAACGCGCATCGATGACGGGAGTTCTATATATCTCGGCCTCTCGGAACGGGATGAACTGCGCGTGCTGCGGAGCTTGCGGCTGCGCTTCTTCCTGCTTTGGCTGCTGCTTGTTCTTCTCGGCTTCGGCATTGTCTTCTATACCACTCACCGTATGTTGAGCCACGTGCGGGAGATTACCGAAGCGGCTTCGAGAATCGGTCATTCCGATCTGAGTGCCAGGGTTCCGACGACTGAACGCCCAGACGAAGTCGGCAACCTTGCCCTGACTTTGAATCACATGCTCGACCGCATAGAGAATTCGATGCACCAGTTGCACTCCATTACTGATTCCCTGGCTCACGATCTGCGAAGTCCGCTGACGGCAATTCGCGGAAAGCTGGAAATGTCTCTGTCTGCCGGTTCCTCTGCTGACCAGGCCGAGCCGATCGTTTCGGTGATCGAGGAACTGGACAGGCTGACCGATTTCCTGAACAAATCTCTGGATGTGGCCGAGGCCAAAGCGGATGCGCTCCGGCTCACTCGAAGTAAGGTTGACTTGGATGAATTGCTCAGAATCATGATCGATCTGTACGAGCCATCGATGTCGGAAAAAGGCCTGCGGATCCGGCTGCAAAGCGGCGGTCCGCTCAGAATCGAAGCCGACGCGGAGCTGATCCACCGCATGATCGCCAATCTCTTTGATAATGAGTTGAAGCACCTGCCCGCAGCCTGTACGGTCAACCTGCGGCTGAGCGTCGAGGACGCCGCCGCTTCGCTCATTCTGGAAGACGATGGGCCGGGCTTCGATGCGGAGGTATTGCCTCATTTGTTCGAGCGCAGGGTGAAAGGAAAAGAGTCGAACGGCCACGGGCTGGGCATGGCCTTCATCGATGCGGTCGCGCGTGCTCACGGCGGCGCCGTTTCAGCCGGTAATCGCGACTGCGGTGGAGCGCAGATAGCCGTCATACTTCCGCTGGTTGCACATGACCCGGCGAGTGCGGCAATTCATGGCGACGCTCAGGCCAGCCTGAAATCGCTGGACTAAGGCGCCGTGCAGCAAACCCGCGGCATGAACATCGGCTAGCGGTGAAACTACTGGAAATCTCGCTTAACGGTGTTCAAACGGAGTTCAAAGTGCCTGAGGGCACCGTAATCAACTGATTTTCATCTGTAAGTTATTCTTTTTATTGGAGCGGGAGACCGGGATCGAACCGGCGACATTCAGCTTGGGAAGCTGACGTTCCCTTTTGCTGGTTTTATGATCTCGTATCGAATCAGGCACATATCTGGTAATTTATTCATTTCCAATATGATGCGAGAGTAGAACAGCGTGCATACCTTGCACAGTTTGCATATATTGTCCCGCATTTCCGTCGAATTTGGACAGTATGGACAGTAAGGCTATTTGGAGAGTGACGTGGATTTTTCAGTGGGGGAATGCATGAAATCTTCTGCTGATCTGGAGCGGGAGACGGGGATCGAACCCGCAACCAACGGCTTGGGAAGCCGCTACTCTACCATTGAGCTACTCCCGCTTCAGACAGAATTATACCTCGCAGGATAGGCGCAAAGAAATCACAAGCCTCGACAGGGCCAGCTCGGGAGCGGGTGGGGTGCCGGGGGCGCAGCGGGCGGCATGAAACGCCGCAAGATGCGGTGTGGGCAGGTGATTATTGGCCAACCCCCGAAAAGGTAAACCGGCCGCTTCAACGGTGCTGAACCTGGCAGGGTTTTGTCCGCGGTGTGGTGCTTCGGCACCACTAAAACACGGGTGGGGTGCCGGGGGCGAAGCGGGCGGCACCGGCAATGACACATCCTGCGGCGTTGCCGGAAAATGCAAGGGCCGGATCGCTCCGTCCCTTGCCCGCTCGTATGCAACGCGGTTTGTGTAGTGGTCAATCCACCGCTGAGTGTGTTCGATCCTGCGCGGATAGGCCGCAAGTGC
>Ga0182014_10008114_pt1 | contig 10821 bp, 11 predicted proteins | sample 612S2DmetaG_FD_120489 | JGI IMG/M metagenome (GOLD analysis project Ga0182014, IMG submission 120489) | Permafrost microbial communities from Stordalen Mire, Sweden - 612S2D metaG | ecosystem: Environmental > Terrestrial > Soil > Wetlands > Permafrost | place: Sweden: Stordalen | collected... | reverse complement strand
TGGAAACGCGGGATGGTGGAATGGACGGTGGCTGCGGAAGTCGAAGGGCTCTTTCCGGCTCCGGCCGAACCAGCAGCTGCCCAGCCCCTCCCTGAGCCTCCCGTCAAGTCGCCCCCAACGATCACTTTCAGGGAGGACGTGCAACGCAAGTGGGATGCCCTCGCCCCGCACCTGTCCCGAGCCGCTGCGGCGACCCGCAGGAACCTGGAGCGGTTTCGAAAGTTTGTCCATCGCCAACACCTCGGCACTCGCCTGTGGCTTCTCGCCGCCGCCACGGCTCGCGGCGTGGCCCGGTGCTACAATGCTGCCCGTCCCTACGTCGTGCGGGCTTGGAGAAGAAAACCGTCAAGGCAGGAGGTTCGCGACTGGTCGGCGGCAAAGACGCAGCAAACGGCGGTGACCTGGAAACGAACGGCACCGTGGCGAAGCCGGTTCGCCCGAGCGACGTCGATGGGCTTGAGCCGCGCATGGAAAGGCATTGCCGACTGCTGGAGGGGACTGCGGCAGTTTTTTGCACGGTCGAGGCGGATGGTACGGCCACGAGAGGATGTCCGGCTCCCGCCATCCACCCCGAAGCCCGTAAGCTCTGTTGCGCGGACTCCGCCGCCCATGCCAAAGCCCGTGGGTTCCGCTCCCCGAATTCCGCCTCCTATGCCCAAGCCTGCGCGTCCCGCCGCCCGGACCCCGCCACCCATGCCGAAGCCCTTGCGCCCGGCCACATCGGCGCAATCAATCGCGCCCATAACCGTGGCCCGAGAGCAGGACGCCGACGGGGAGGCGAATCCGCGTAAGCCCATCGCGGAACCGGCACCTGTTTCCGGCCTTGAAGCGTTGCCCCCGGCGGACCAGAAGGCCGGGCCGACATCCCAGCCTGCCGCTGAATCCGTAAAGGACGGCTCCAAGAATGACGTAGTACAAGGGAAGTAATCATGTCCGCGAGTCTCGCACATGCTGCCCTTATCGGGATTCCGGTAATCTTGGGTCAGCATTCCGGCACTTTAGTCGGGTGGGTTGTGGCGTTTGTGATGATGGCCGTTTTCTACATTATCGCCGCGATGCGTCGAGGCTCTTCTGTGTTGGGGGTCAGACCGAATCGACTCCAAGCATTTACCGCGCCGGATGGCCCGCAGGAAACGCTGAAGGCGATCGTTCGTTTCGCTCAACAGGCTGGCTACAAGATTCCAGCGGTGGACGAGGCCAAGGGCCAGTTGGTGCTTGAGGAAGCTGCATCAATCACGAGTTTCGGATTCTTCCTTCCCGTGTTCGTCTCACGACAGTTCGATGGCGTCACGTTGGTCGAGGTTGGCATCAAGAGCAAGCTGTTCCAGTACGGTCCGCTTGTATCTCGTAGTCACGAGAGGTGCATAACGGGAATGAAGACTGCCCTCTTGGCTCAGACAGTCGAGCGTTTATCGTCTAAGTGCCCAGCGAACCCGTCTCTGGTGGAGAGGCCCGCCGTGCGGAACGCGCAGGAATCGCCGCCGTTCTCACCGCCAGTACAGGCGACGATGATCCCACCGACAACGCAATCCGCTCCAGCAGCTTCTTCGGAAGAACCGCCTCCGTTCCCCGAAAACCTTAGACGGGAGGCATTGACTACTGAGGACGAACCGCCTCTTCTCCCACTAAGCGTCAGACGAAGGCCACTGGTGTCACCTCCCCGACCGACGAGCCCACAGGACGTTCAGCCGCGAGCCACAACAGAGGGGACACACCAGCCAGCTATTCACTCCCAAGCGCGACTAAGTCCTCCCTTGCCACCCAGCAACGAGCATCCTACCAGAGACCAAATCTTGGCGCGAGAAATCGCAAAAGTGGGCGCGATCAGCGGTGCCGTAGGAGGCACAATCAGAGGCGGTGTACTTGCAGGAGCTGCCGACGCTGTTGCGAGTGCTCTCGGGGCATGGACTGCCGCTCGTTTTCTTCCGACCGAGTCGTACGCATGTCAACATGTGATACAGTGCGACGCGCGCAAAGCGTTGACGGTGATTGTCAATGTACTGGCAGGGTTGGGGCGACTACAAAACAGTAATGAGATAGAGTCCTCCAACCCGGCCGTTGTCGCAGTCATCGGCTCGGGTTTCATGAACTTGAATCCGTGCATGATTTCGATTGAGATTGTCTCTCACTCCGACAAGGAAACGATTGCTATCATCCGTGGCGGCGCAAAGGAGGGGCTGGTCAAACAGCACACGGCTGAGAAAGCCGTTAAGCGAGTGATTGAAGCGATAGGTACGACTGTCGCTGGGCAATGACAGATTTCACCCATTGTAAGGAGTCTTGAAGTGGGTGAGCATCGCAAGAACAGCGATATGAATATGGACGAGCCGCCTCCGTTTCCGCCGAGGTTTCGTGGCAGCAGAGTGTCTGCGCCACGCCGCAATCAAGTCTGCGACGAACCACCTCCGCTCGCGCCCGGTTTGACGAGAGAACTCCCCAAGCAGATTCTCATCGCCAAGGACGGAAAACAGAAGGGACCGTTTTCGGAAGACCAGGTCAGGTCGATGTTGATGGGTGGCTTCCTTGCGCCGGGCGACCTCTGTTGGCACGATGGTTTACCCGCTTGGCTTCCAGTTTCTCAGATTCTGGGCTCGGTCGCTGTTCCACCGACAATTCCGCCCTCACTGCCTGCTAGGTCTCGCCCCAGGACTGCTTCAGTTCAGTATGCGGGTTTCTGGATCCGTGTCGGTGCCTATTTCATCGACACGGTGGTAATGATCATCCCGATCTGCCTTTTCGGATGTCTTTATCGGGCGGCAACACCAGCGTCGACCCGCCTTGAGCACTCCGCGGTCGACCTCGTGGAAAACCTTTACACTAGCATAATCTGGTGGATCTACTGTGCGGTGCTGGAGTCCTCGGTCTGGCAGGGAACCATCGGGAAGAAGGTTCTCGGACTCAAGGTCACTGACCTGGACGGTCAACGGATTTCCTTCGGACGCGCTACGGGGCGATACTTCTCACTGATACTGTCGGCGCTGCCGCTCTGCATCGGATTCATGATGGTAGGCTGGACGCAGAGGAAGCAAGGTCTTCATGACATGATCGCCGGGACTTTCGTCGCGAGACAGCAATGAGGTCCACTATGTCGCAGCAATGGTATTATGCCCAAAACAGTCAGCGACATGGCCCACTCTCGGCCGAGCAACTCAAGGAATCCGCCAGCTTGGGACGACTCTCCCCAAACGATCTCGTTTGGACGGCCGGAATGGACCACTGGACAGAGGCACAGAACATTCCTTGGTTGTCCCATGTCTTCATAACGCCGCCGCCGATGCCAACAGTTTCAAAGCGCCAAGATCACAGGGATTACGACTTCGGCATCACCCTGCGGACTCGGAACTGCACTCTCGCCTACGTGTCGTTGGCCCTTGTGTGTCTTTCGCTCATTACGGGCGGGATACTTTTGCTTCCCGGAATCGTGTGCGGGCATATCGCCCTGTCACAATGCAACAACAATCCGTCCATGACGGGTAAGTCCTTTGCGGTCGCCGCATTGGTCGTCGCCTACGTCATTGTGGGGATCGTGGCGCTGATAGTCTTCGGCCTTGTCGGGCTCTTTTCCTTACATTCGTGAATCAAGTTGACCTCCATGCAAAACGTCAGGTGATGTGTTGCACCTGCTAAAAAAGAAGCGGCTATCCCGCAGCAAGACATCTGTTCAGGAGACGGCGCGATGGCACAACAATGGTACTACACGCGACAAGGCGAACAAGTCGGACCAGTGGCAGAGGAGCAAGTCGGGGCACTCCTGGTTTCCAGTCAGATAGCGTCTACGGAACGGGTCTGGCGGGAAGGGACGGTCGAGCGACTGTCTCCCGAAAGCGCCTTGAAGCTGCACTTTGCCCCGGTAACCGGAAGCGTTGATGGAGGTCTTTCCGATGAGCCGCCACCGCTCCCGCCGAGGGCACAGAAACCTGTATCCGGATCGGCTGCCGCTGGGCGCAGCCAAGCCCTCGACGAACCGCCGCCGTTCCCGCCAGGCTTTGGAAGAAGATCGCCAGCATCACCTGCCCGAGTGCCCGGTCAGCGATCGTATTCCGCTCGTTCGATCGTGGCAGGGGAAGGCAGCTCCCGCTCCGATTCCTCACCCCGTGAAACGGGTTCGTCCGCTGCCACGCCGAGCGAGGTACGAGCGGCAGTTGCGGAAGTTGAACGTATCATGATCCTGCGCGACGGGCAAGGCTTGAAGCCGTATTTAGATGACGCTGCTCGCGACATCCATGTTTGGCGGAAATCAGCGGAGACTGGGGCTCCGGATGCGCAATACTTGTTGGGACTCTGCTATTGGTGGGGCAGCGGTGTACCGTACGACGAAATGGAAATGGTGAGGTGGTTACGCAAGGCGGCCGAGCAAGGCTATGCGCCAGCACAGAGTGAGCTTGGCACTTTGTACTACAACGCGCCGCGGGACCTCGTGTTTGTTGGCTATACGCGTGCCAACAGCGGATGCGGTATCTCCCAAGACTGTGTAGAGGCAGTGAGGTGGTGGCGCAAGGCGGCCAATCACGGCTACGCGCCATCACAGTATTCGCTTGGCACGTGTTTCTACAAGGGTCATGGCGTACCGCAGGACCATGAGGAAGGGCTTAGGTGGATCCGTAAGGCTGCCGAGCAAGGAGCGCCAAATGCGGCGAGCTTCCTTCAGGAACTAAGGCATCCTGGATTCTGGCTGAGATTCGCAGCAGCTTTTATCGACGGGATCATTCTCTGTGTACCCAATTGTTTTTGTGGCTATTTGTTGGGGTTCTTTGTGGCCTTCTGGGCGGCAAAGAGTGGAGCGGACAGGAATGTTGTCATAAACCTCTTTCTCATTGTTCCCTCTATCGTCGGCATCGTCATAACTTGGCTGTACTACGCGTTGATGGAGAGTTCCCCGAAGCAGGCCACCTTGGGAAAGATGGCATGCGGCTTCGTCGTGACGGACTTGCAGGGTCACCGCATTTCCTTCGGGCAGGCTTCCGGACGCCATTTCGGCAAGGTTTTATCGATGCTGCCCCTTGGAATCGGATTCTTAATGTGCACCTGGACCGAGCGGAAGCAATGCTTTCACGACGATTTGGCGGGGTGCCTAATGTTCAACAAATGGTGATGAACTGAGCCAAATGTTGAGCGTGCTCCAGGGGGCACCAGTGCTGTCGCTCTGGCAGGAGGCTTGTCCGGGAGGTCGTACACATGGCAGACTGGTTCTATCGTCGGCAAGGGGAGCAGTTCGGTCCGGTCCCGTGGGAAGAATTGAGGCAACTCATCAGGATAGAACAACTCGGCACTTCCGATCTGGTGAGCCAGGGCGGCATGACCGGCTGGCGGCCAGCGAGCGATGTCGAGGGACTGTTCCTGCCGCCGCCGTTCCCGTCCCGGCGGCAGGCTGTCACAAACGCGTATCATGCAGCCCCGACGTCACCTGCCGCGGCTGCATTGGCACAGGTGGCTCAAGGATCTCCGGAAGGGAAGTCCACCGCTGCTGGCACGTTCAGCCTTGGGCAGTCCCAGAGAGTGCCGGATACGGCGATTTCAACCTTTGGCAGCCCACCATTCGTTGTGCCCGAGAATCATGTTCCGCAGGAACAGAAACCCAACCCCACGGCAGGTGCGGTTATTGGCGGGTGCTTCCTGCTCGTGTTCGGTCTCATGGCGGTGGCATTACTGTGGGAGGCATCTGGGAAGCAAGCTGACAAGGGCGGCTCTTCGCCAAGCGTCTCAAGTCCCACGGGGCAGTCTTCTTCACTGCCGGTTCCAGCCGACCACGATTCGCTCGGCAGGGTGTTGGAAGAAGCCGATCGCCTTTGGGACAACGGTCAGAAGGCGGAGGCAGCCAGTTGCTATTCCGTCGCCATGGAGTCGCCATGTCTCGCCGAATACAAGGAGGTCGTGCTTGAGCGTCTGCTTCCCCGCGTCACCGGCTATTACGCCGACCAGCACAACGAAGCCGCGCTCGACAACGTTTTCAGGCATGCTTTGGAAAAAGGTATCAGCCTGCAACACCCGGACCCGGTGGTCCAGCAACATTTCAACGAGTTAAAGGCGCAGACGGTAAAAGACAGGCTCTGGCGGCAATTTCAAGAACTCGGGATTCCGATCCCGGAAGGGCCGGTAACGCAGGGATTCATCGACGGCGCGAACGAGGGGCTGGCTCACGGGCGAGGCATGGTCGCGACCCTGAGGGGAGTGGAGAACTTGCCCACTGGCGTGCATCCTGCCGTTCGCGAAGAGGCAACGCAGAAGCAAGTTGACCACTGTCTTGATCTCTTGAGCGGCATTGAGCGCGGCAATGCTGAGATGGCAAGCAGCATTCGGGCTCAGGGCGGGGATCCATGGCGACTACTCCAACGGCGACTCGGCTTCGCAGCTGGGCTACGGGCAGCATTCAGGAAAGCGGGGATCGTCCCGTAACAAGGCATCTATTCAGGAGACAGCACGATGGCGCAACGATGGTACTACACGCGTCAAGGCGAACAAGTTGGTCCGGTGAGGGAGGAAGAAATCAGGGCGATCCTGGCTTCAGCTCAGCTAGCACCCGCGGAACTGATCTGGAGGGAAGGGACGGTCGAGCGGCTGTCTCCCGAGATCGCCTTGAAGCTGCACCTCTCCCAACCAACCGGGAGCGTTCATGAAGGTCTTGCCGACGAGCCGCCGCCGTTCCCGCCCACCGTTCGTGGGAACAAGACGCATGCGCCTGGGCGCAGCCAAGCCCTCGACGAACCGCCACCGTTCCCGCCTACCTTTCCCAAGATCAAAAGTCAGCAAGAAATCGCGACGGAGTCAATTCGCGAACAAGAAGGACTGTTCAAACCAGCGGCATTTCGCCCGACACCGGCAGAATCGGGAGGGCGAAATCCCATGAGGCTCCTGATCGTCATTGCTGGTTCGATACTTGCGCTATTGGCTGTCATGGCGGTTCTGGCGGTGAGTTTTTACGGCCTGGATGGCAACCATCCTAGCAAGATCAAGTTTGCCGTGGATGGCAAGATGGTCAAGATACGTGATACAAACGTATTCGACGGCGACCCCAAGATCTGCATCGGTGATCCGCCGCCGCAAGAATGGGGTGCAATCCCTGCGAACGGCACTGTGTCCGGTCAATGGCCCACGGGAGTGATAGCGGGACTTCTAGTTACGTACGTCTTCCGCAATAACGAGTTGTCCGATGTTTCCTTGCGTTTTTGGCCCGAGGCTTTTGAAACGGCGGTGAAGGTATGTAGTGCAAAGTTCGGTCCGCCACATCATGTTTCGCAGCCCACGTTCACGACGATAGACGGCACTATACATCAAAACCAAGCGGTCAGTTGGGAAACCGATGCCGGTCTCTTTGAACTGGGAAAATTCGACGTCAGCATGGGTGGTACCACGTGGCGAGACTGGGGGTACGGAAAGCTGGTGCGGGAGTCCCACAAGTCCTCGCAAGAATAGGCATTCCAAGTGGCGAACCGCGGGAATCTCGGCGTTCAGCAAGAGTTCCAAGACCCTCTACCAGCAACTGGGGTATCGGGAACAGCAGCGTGGCGCTGCATCGAGCGACGAATCGGAAGGACATCCGGTAAGGACAACACTCTTTTCGGAGGAATGATCCATGAGAACGAAGTCTCTCGTAACGTGTCTGGTCGGGCTGGTCTTGCTGTTCGCATCGTCATCTTCTGCCGCCGAGATGCGGAAGTGGACACGGAAGAACGGGAAGGAGTTCGAGGCTGAGTTTGTCAAACGTGAGGGTCCGGTAGTGACCTTGAAGAAGCCGGATGGCACGGAGATTATCCTCAAGATGCCGGGCCTGAGCGAGGAAGACCGCAAGTACGTGAAGCAGTTGACCAAGGGAAAGGGAAAGGCAGCACCGAAGGAAGAGGGAGAGAAGGAGCCTGCCGGGAAGGACGAGAAGCCAGCCACACCACCAGAGAAGAAGCCCGATTCAGCCGACACCTCAACTGAGAAGCCCGGCACGGGCGAAGGTCTTTTTGTCAAGGTCGCCGCCAAGCGGGAGCACGAGAAGCAGACGGTCGAGTCGCTTCGAACTGCCTTGGAGGGTTTTCCCCTTAATTGCCTGAAAGCAGAGGTTGCCGGCGATCCGGAAGATGTCAAGCATGACCAAGACAAGACAACCATTCGGGTATCTGTCCGTGTACAGGCAGACGTACACAAGTTCAATGCTTTCAGAAAGCGTTTGTTCGCTGCCGTTGACAAGGTCGCGACTGACAAGATTGACGTTGACGGTTCTCGGCTAACAGAAGCCAGAGGGGATCAGGATCCGTATTTTCAGTTCTACCTCGGGCCCTCTGGCCGCCGAGACTTACAACAGGCAAATCGTGCCAAGGCAGAGCGGGATAGGTTAGCGGGAACCATTCCAGCGAGCGGATTCTTGAAGGCACAATTACAGAAAATGAAAGAAAGCGATGATCTACTTCAGGCACAGGTGCGAGCAGTTAAGACGTTCTACATCACTCACCTCCTTCTGAAAGCGAGCACTGATAGAAACGAGGACTGGTCGAAAATATCATGGCGGTTTTATGCCGTCGACAACGCGGCTCAGAGTACCTTGTGTAGCGCCACAACCCGCAGTTGTGAATGCAGACTCTCATCGGTTGGTGCGAAAGGGGAGGCAGTGCTCCTGGCCAAGTTCCCTGTCGGTCTTCGTCAATCGTGGCCACAGGACGAATACCGAACTCTAATGACAACTGATGTTGCGAAGACGGCATTTTCAATTTGCGATATCTTTCTTGACGAGCAGCGAGCGTCAGTTCCTCAACCTGCTCTAACAATACAGAGAGAAATCACGATGGCCGATTCCGAGTTGAAGGATCTTCGCAAGCTAACGTGCGAGCTGCGGTTCATTGAGAGTCCACCTCAAAAAAGGTGAAATGGAAATCATCCTCCGGTGAACTTTGCCTTGTACTGAGTCCTGCGCTGCCTCTTCCACTTCCGCTGGAGCTGTCGCCCCAGATCGTGCCACGCCGCAGGTAGCATTCGCACGTTCCTCTTGCCGCGAATACGGATACAGACATCGAGAATTTGAGCGCGAACCTGGATTTCGATCTGACGAAACTCGCGGCTGCCGTTGACTCGCCGCTCCTGCTGCGCACGGAGGTTGTCGAAAGCGATGTTCCATGAGCGTCCCTTGACAACAGGCATTATCGAAAAAACCAGGGGGGTGCAATCTGTCAAAGGAGCTTGGCCCAAATGGGACCTACAGGTGTTCTTCCGTATAACGCTTTCATTTTCAGCGAGAGAACATCAGGCAACCGCTGCATACAGCTAGCCCACCGTCGCAGGCGTCCCGCGAACTGGCGGCCCAAATGGCCACGGCCGGGATCCTTCGCCCTCGACCCGTTCCGTGCGAAGCGGATGGGCGGCAAGGGACAGGATTTCTAGGTTTTTCAGAAAATCCGTGTCCGCTCATCGGCGGCACTTCCGCATTAAAGGATGGGCGGCAAATCCCCGGGATTCCTGCGACGGCAGTGGGGGATTCCAAAGGCTGCTCCGACTGCATTCGACCGTGTGCCGAGAGAGCCAATACCCCCTCTTTGCCGGGGAAGAACTATGACGACGGACCCGCGACGGATGAGTGGCGGACGGTCGCTGCCCGTGTGGAAACGGGGGTAGTTCGACGTTCCGGTACCCGAGGAGGCGACAATAACGAGCGAGACCTGACCGAGGCACAGGAAGGTCCCTGTGTCGTTTCCCCGTTCCAGGGCGACAAGTCGCCCGCATTTTCGAGGGAGGTGTGAGATGAGAAGGCTCTTCGTAAGGGCGGTCTACGGGTTGTTCCTGTCCGTGTCGGCGAGCGTCCATGCGTACGCGGGGTCGATCTGCTGGGGTCCGGTCTACGACACCGCAAGCAACGCCAACCTGTACGTCGTATCGAAGGGGACCTGGACGGAGGCGGAGACGGCAGCGACACAGCTCGGCGGGAACCTCGTCACGATCCACAGCGTGGCGGAGGATGTCTTTATCCTGAACAACGTGTTGCAAGACTTCGCGGGCGTCGGGGGCCCGAACCTGTCTGCCGTCCCGCTCTGGATCGGTCTCTATGACCCGAGCGGCATAGCGAACGACGACGGTCCCGGGGGACCGGCCTCTCAACACGCCGCCAACTTCGTCTAGGTGGACGGTTCGAGTTCCACGTATCGGAATTGGAACCCGGACGGCGAGCCGAACGACCACAAGGGCGAGGAGTATTACGGGACCATCAACTGGGACTTCGCGCAATCACCGCTGTGGCCCCAGGGCACCTGGAACGATACCCCTCTAGCCGGCACGCTGGGCGGCGGCGGCAATTCCGACGGCCCTTACTACGGGCTCGCCTCGGTCCCTGCTCCCGAGCCCTCGACCATTGTCCTCCTCGGCATCGGTACCGTCAGCCTCCTCGCTTACGGGCGGCGAAGGCTGCGAACCGTATGGAGTGAACATGGTCTTTGACGCTCGACGTGTGGAGGCGGTCTTTTCAATTCAAGGGCGACAAGTCGCCCGCAACTTCGAGGGAGGTAAAGATGAGACGGCAGACAGCAATGGTCACGATAGCGGTACTCTTGTCGCTCGCCGGACGGGCGGCGTGGGGTCAAGTCCGGTACTCCGTGACCGACCTGGGTACGCTTGGCGGATCCAGCAGCTACGCAAAGGGCATCAACGCCGACGGCCAGGTAGTCGGGTACTCGTACACGAGCAGCGGCAACTGGGGCGCGTTCCTCTACAGTAACGGAAAGATGACCGACCTGGGCGCGATTTCCGGCGATTTGCAGAGCCAGGCGTGCGGCATCAACGACAGCGGGCAGGTGGTCGGTTTCTCCTTCACCAGCGGCAGCGGCGACCAGCGCGCCTTCCTGTACAGCGGCGGGA
>Ga0182014_10008110_pt1 | contig 10827 bp, 4 predicted proteins | sample 612S2DmetaG_FD_120489 | JGI IMG/M metagenome (GOLD analysis project Ga0182014, IMG submission 120489) | Permafrost microbial communities from Stordalen Mire, Sweden - 612S2D metaG | ecosystem: Environmental > Terrestrial > Soil > Wetlands > Permafrost | place: Sweden: Stordalen | collected... | reverse complement strand
GGCGGCCGGCAAGCCAATCACTCTCGATGAGGCGATCCGGCGCGCGGAGGCCAATGAGCCGGCCTATGCAGCTTCGCTGGCCGAGAGCAGGGCATCGGCGCTCGACCGGTCGATCGCGGGCGCTGGTCTGTTGCCGAACGTGGTCTACCACAATCAGGCGCTCTACACGCAATCCAACGGCCAGCAGAACCAGGCAGGGCAAAGCGCGGGCGCGCAGCCTTCGCCAAGGTTTATCGCCAACAACGCGGTGCGCGAGTACGCCAGCCAGGCGGTGATCAACGAGACGCTGGGGCTGGGCGGATTGGCAGCTTTGCGGCGGGCGGATGCCGAGGCGGCGCGCTCAGCGGCCGAGCTTGAGGTCGCCCGGCGCGGACTGGTGGCAGCGGTGACCGGCCTCTTCTACGGCTCGATTGCCGCAGACAACAAGCTGGCGGTGGCGGAGAGAGCCCATACGGAGTCGGCCGGCTTCACCGGCCTTACGAGCAAGCGCGAGCAAGCGCGCGAGGCCGCCCATGCCGACGTGGTCAAAGCGCAACTCGCCGAGCAGCAGCGGGAGCGCGACCTCTCCGATGCAAAAGTAGCAGCCGAAAAGGCTCGGCTGGAGCTGGCTGTGCTGCTCTTTCCCGATCCGCGTACGCCTTTTACGCTCGCGGCGCCGGAGGGCGAGGAGCAGCTTCCTTCGCGTGCCGAGGTCGAGCAGGCCGCAGCGAAGAACAATCCCGAGTTGAAGAGCGCGCTGGCCTCGCTCAATGTGAGCAACGCCGATGTAGAGGCGGCGCGGGCTGGCTATCTGCCCGATTTGGGGCTCAATGTGACCTACGGCATCGATGCGCCGCAGTTTGCCGTCAATGGCCCCGATCGCGTGCAGAATCTGGGCTACTCCGCCAGCATAACCCTCGACATTCCGGTCTGGGACTGGCTTTCGACCCCGCACAAGATCAAGCAGAGCGAGATACGGCGCGACGTGGCGAGGGTGGCGTTGACGGCCGCTCAAAGACGGCTGATCGCGCGGCTGGATGAGGCGTATTCCGAGGCGGTGACGGCGCGGGAGCAGCTTACCTCGCTCGACGCGAGCATCGCCACCGCGGCAGAGAGCCTGCGGTTGACCAAGCTGCGCTATACGGGCGGAGAGGCCTCGGTACTGGAGGTCGTGGACGCGCAAAATGCCTATGTGGGCGCGGAGAATGCGCGAGAGGACGGGCGAGTCCGCTACCAGGCGGCGCGAGCCGATCTACAGACGCTGACGGGAACGATGTGAGCCGATGACGATCATGAAGAAAAGTGCGAATTGGTGTGGAAGTGCTGGTTTGCTGAAGTCCCGCCGGTTGTTGTTGAGCGTCGTGGCGCTGTTCATGGTCCTGGCGCCGGGTTGCAGGAAGGACGCCGCGCCCGAGACTCAGGTAACAGTGCAGGCTGAGCATCCAGAGCAAGGGGCGATCACCGAGCATATCGACGCCGATGCCATTCTGGCGCCGTTGGCGCAGGCGGCCATTGCGCCCAAGATCAGCGCACCGGTGCGGCAGTTCTATGTGCAGCGGGGCTCCAGGGTGAAGGCGGGCCAGTTGCTGGCCACTCTCGAAAACAGCGACTTGGCCGCGGCTGAACAGGACAACAAGGGCTCGTTCATGGCGGCCGAAGCCGCCTATGCCACGGCAACCAAGGCACAGGTTCCGGAAGACACGCAAAAGGCCGAGTCCGACGTGGCGCAAGCCAAGGCGAATCTGGACTTGAACCTGAGCATTGTAAAGAGCCGCAAGCAGCTCTTTGCCGAGGGGGCGATACCGGGGCGCGATCTGGATACGGCGCAGGCCGCGCTGGTGCAGGCGCAGGCGGCATACGATGCGGCAGCCAGGCATCTCGATTCGGTGCGCAGCGTGAGCCGTGAGGCGGCGCTGAAGTCGGCGCAGGGGCAACTGACCTCGGCGGAGGGCAAGTACAAGGGCGCGGCTGCCCAGGTGAGTTATTCGGAGATTCGCAGCCCCATCGATGGAGTGGTCACCGACCGTCCTCTCTTTGCGGGCGAAACCGCCGCCGCCGGCGCGCCGCTGCTCACCGTGATGGATACATCCAGCCTGTTGGCCAAGACGCACCTGGCGCAGAGTCTGGCGCAGCGCATGAAGCTGGGCGATGATGCATCGGTACGCGTGCCCGGCGTGGCCGAGCCCGTTGCGGCGAAGGTCGCGCTCATCAGTCCGGCGCTCGATCCCGGCAGCACGACCGTCGAAGTTTGGCTCAAGATCGACAACAAGGCTGGAACGCTCAAGGTCGGAACACCCGTGAAGGTTTCCATTGCGGGAAGGTCCGAAGCTCATGCATGGAAGATTCCCGCTTCCTCGATTCTGACCGCGCAGGATGGCAGCAAATCCGTGATGGCGGTGGGAACGGATGGAGCGGCGCACCGCAAACCTGTGACCCTCGGCATCGCAAACGCGCAAGATGTTCAGGTTACCGGAGGTCTTGCGCCGGCCGACCTGGTGATTACCGGCGGAGCTTATGGGCTGGACGACGGCGCCAAGGTGAAGGTGGGCGCGCCCGCTGAGGACGAACGGAAGCCGGCATCCGGCGCAGGCGGAGGGAACGATTGATGGCCGACGGAGCTTCCGGCGTTCCTCCCGGTAAAGCGGCTGGCCACGAGCCCTTCTGGCTGGCCCGTTCAACCCGCACCATCTTCTTTTTTGCGGCTGTGCTCACAGTGGCCGGCATCTACCTGGCCTTCCAGGTGCCGATCTCGGTCTTTCCGTCCACTGACTTTCCTCGCGTGGTCATCGGCGTAGACAACGGCGTGATGCCTGTAGAACAGATGCAGGTGACCATCACCAAGCCCATCGAGGACGCTGTGAATTCCGTTCCTGGGTTGAAGAATGTGCGCTCCACTACCAGCCGCGGCTCGGCGGAGATCAGCCTCTTCTTCGACTGGAACCAGGACATGTTTCAGCAGCTCCAGTTGGTGGATGCGGCGCTGAATAAGGTGCAGCAGACGCTCCCGTCCACGGCCAAGATCACCACCAACCGGCTGACCTTTGCGACCTTTCCGATCCTCGGCTACAGCCTCACGTCGGATACCGTGCCGCAGACCCAGCTGTGGGAGATCGCCATCTACGATCTGAAGCCGCCGCTGAACCGCGTCGATGGCGTGAGCACAGTGACCGTGCAGGGCGGCAAGGTGCCGGAATTTCATGTGGTTCCCAACCCAGCCCTGCTGCAGGCCTCAGGCGTGACCATCTCCGACCTGGTGAACGCCATCCAGGCGTCGAACATCGTGGATTCGCCCGGTCTCTACGAGGCCAACCATCAGTTGATTCTGGGGCTGGTGGGAGCGCAGGTTCACGACGCCGAACAACTGCGGCAATTGGTGGTGAGGACCACGCCAGCCGGCGCTCCGGTGCACGTGGCCGACGTGGCTCAGGTAGAGCAGGCCACCATGCCGGTCTACACCACGGTCACCGCCAACGGCAAGCAGGCAGTGCTCCTGAATATTGCCCGCCAGCCCTCCAGCAACACGGTTGCCGTGGCCAACGCGGTGGCCGCGCAGGTGGTGGAGCTCAAGCAGAAGCTGCCTCCGGGCGTGAATCTCGAACCCTTTTACGATCAATCGCAAATTGTGCGCGACAGCATCTCCAGCGTGCGCGACGCCATCTTCATCGGGCTTATCCTGGCCTGTATCATTCTCTTTCTTTTTCTGCGCGACTGGACCTCCTCGCTGATTGCCGGCCTGGTCATTCCTGTCACCATCGCGATTACAATGCTGGTGCTGTGGCTGATCGGCGAGAGCTTCAACCTGATGACACTGGGCGGCCTGGCCGCAGCTATCGGCCTGGTGATCGACGACGCCATTGTGGTGGTCGAGAACATCGTCCTCCACCGCGACAGCGGCGAGCGACCCAGCGAAGCGGTGCGCAAGGCTCTGCATGAAATCACCACTCCGCTGATCGGTTCCACCATTACCCCGGTGGTTGTCTTTCTCCCGCTGGTCGTAGTCAGCGGCGTCACCGGCAGCTTCTTCAGGGCGCTGGCCATCACCATGACCGCGGCGCTGCTCACCTCGTTGGTGCTGGCCCTCACTTGGACGCCGGGGCTTAGCCTCGTGCTGATAAGGGAGCGGCACAGCGGCGAGGCACATGAGGAGCACAGGGCCAGCCACCTGCTGAGTTTCGCCATCCGAATTCATCGCAGGCTACTCGACTGGTCGCTGGCCAAACCGCTTTGGCTCGGCGGGATTTGCCTACTTCTGGTGCTGGGCACATGGGCAGGCTATCAGGCGCTGGGTTCCGACCTTCTGCCGGAGATGGACGAAGGCGGCTTCATCCTGGACTACATCATGCCCCCCGGCAGCTCACTCGCCGAGACCAACCGGGTTCTCGAACATGTGGAGCGCATCCTGCGCGAAACCCCCGAGGTGGAGAGCACCTCGCGCCGCACCGGCCTGCAGATGGGGCTGGCCGCTGTGACCGAAGCCAATACCGGCGACTTTACCGTGAAACTCAGGCCCAAGCGCAGCCGCGCCATCGACGATGTGATGGAGGATATCCGCGCGCAGATCAAAGCCACCGAGCCGGAACTTGACATCGAATTCACTCAAGTGCTTCAGGACATGATCGGCGATCTCTCCAATGCGCCGGAGCCGATCCAGATCAAGCTCTTCGCCGACGATCCGGCGATGCTGGAGCAGCTCGGTCCCAGGGTTGGCGATGCGATCGGCAAGATCAATGGCGTCGTCGATGTGCAGGACGGCATCGAAAACACCATCAGCGGACCGGCAACCAACTTCCAGATCGACCCCGTCGTAGCCGCCCGACTCGGCTTTACGCCGGCCGAAATCTCCTCGGATGCGACCGCAATCCTCGACGGAGTCACAGCCAGCGATCCGCTGATTCAGAACGGCAGGCCATACACCATTCGCGTGCGTCTCGGCGATGAGAATCGCGCCTCGCTGGAGGCCATCCAGAACACCGTCTTCAACAGCAGTTCAGGCCACACGGCGACCCTCGGCTCACTGGCTGACATACAGCAGTTGCCGCCGCAGAACGAGATTCGGCGCGAAAACTTGCAGCGTCTGGTTGTGGTTACCGGCCGCCTTGAGGGGTCGGACCTGGGCAGCGGGATGACCAGGGTGCGCCAGACGGTTGCCGGCCTGCATCTGCCGGCGTCCGTACGCGTCGAGTACGGTGGAACCTACGAAGAACAGCAGAAGTCGTTCCACGATCTACTCCGCGTGCTGTTGCTGGCGCTGGCGCTGGTCTTCGGCGTGCTGCTCACCGAGTTCCGCAACTTTCCGGCGCCGATCGCCATTCTTACCTCGTCGGTGCTCTCTATCTCCGGCGTTATTCTTGCCTTGCTGGTCACACGGACCACCTTCAATGTCGCCTCGTTCATGGGGCTGATCATGGTTATCGGAATCGTGGCCAAGAACGGCATTCTGCTGCTCGATGCCGACGAGCAATTCCGCGCCCAGGGCGCAACAGCCACTGAAGCCATGCTGCACGCCGCGCAGCGGCGGTTGCGTCCCATCGTGATGACGGCTATTGCCGCTATCTGCGGCATGCTGCCTCTGGCGTTTGCCCTGGGAGCGGGTTCGCAGATGTTGCAGCCGCTGGCCATTGCCGTGATCGGCGGCCTAGGAATATCGATGGTGCTCAGCCTGGTGGTTACGCCGGTCGTCTACTTTCTGCTCACGCGCGGCCGTGAGGCTGCGAGTAACATCGACTTCCCAGTCCCGCCACCGAAGGATTGAAGGAGTTATGCCCTTGAATGCCCCAGTTCCCGACGCAACAGCCCACTCTCCGTCAGGTCCAAAGGTGGGTGCTCCATGTCCCGATTTTGGGATTTGGGATAGCACGAAACCATCAAGGCGCGGTACTAGAAGGTGAATGCCAAACCGCCGGTAATGCCTCGCTGTTGCTGGGCAAAGATGAGCAGGGAACCGTCGCTCAATAGGTAGGGCCGGTAGCCTTGGGCGAGGAGATTACGCAGATCGAGCAGGGCGTCGAGACCGCCCGCTCCATCGTGGCCGAGATGGATGGTCTGGCGAAGGTGAAGGTTGAAGTAGGGTTCGGCGGTATCTGCCGCAAAGGGAGCAACGCTTGTTACCGTGTCTTCGGGTTGCCAGCGGTAGCTTGCCCGCCAGCGTGTTCCGGTGCCATCGAGCGTGCCGGAGAGCGAGATCGAATAGCTCTGAACGCGGCGCTGCCGGGCAGCCGCTAAAGCTTCGGCCAGCCCCATTGCCGCCGAGGTTGGAGCCATCGCCAAAGCATCGCCGTTGGCATAACCAATGCGGATCCGGTTGGCGCCAGGCAAGCGACGTTCCAAGGCGGCCGAGAAGCCGGCAGTGGAGTAATCCGGTCCGGCGGCGCGAAGCAGTCCGCTGGCGCGGTCGAAGAGCGCTGGGATAGAATCCGCATCGGAACCGGGATTGCTCGTCGCAAGATGGCCCATGGCCTCGATAACGGGATTGTCGAGGCGGTCGGCAAAGACCAGAACAGCCATGCTGGAACGATCGGTGAGGCGCTCCCAGCCAATCTCCTGGTGCAGGCCGTGTTCGATAGCCAGATCTCCGTTGTGAGCGGAGATCCTGGGCAGCCAAGTCTGAGCTACCGTCTCATCCCCCGGCGTTGAAGAGGGCAGGGAAGTAGCCAGCCGGTAACGAATGACCGAGTCGCCGTTGCGCCAGCCTACAGAGACGAATGGCAGCGCCGCAACAACTGCGCCGGCTGCTCTGCCGTTGGTGGAATGCTCACCAAAGCGGGCCAGCATCTCAGTTGAACCCGCCTCGGCCTCGATCTCGTCTCCCAGGTACATAGTCTCCCAGGAACGAACTGCGGCCTCGTCGAGTCCGGCTCCTCCGGAGGCATTGACCACGGGTTGAATGGCGACGGCTGCCACGGATTGAACTGCGCCGGCAAACCCCAAATCCTGGCGGAAGCCGAGCATCGATTCCATGCCGGCATCGGTGTTCGGTGCAAAGTCCACCTGAGCCAGCAACTCACGGCTGTTGGACGGCGTCTCTTCGACAGTGGCGGAGAAGCGCTCACCGCTCTCGCCAAAGGTACCCTCCTGGCCGGTAGCCATCAGGCGGGCCTTCAACTTGGGCGGGGCTCCGGAGCTGTCGGAAACGACCACCAGGGGCCCGTCTTCAAGCCAGCGCAGCAGTGGGCGGTTGGCGGCCGAACGCAGTGTCCAGGCCCAGTCGTCCTGCTGGGCGCCGGTCGAGCGCGGCTCGGAGGGAAGCCACTGCATCGCTTCGTAGAGTGTAGTCAGTGTCAGATTGACCACGATGCTCGATCGGACGCGGACATTCTCGCGCAACGAGGGTAGAAACATCGCGCCCATGGCCTTGACCGAATAACGGCCGGGAAGCACCGATGGAATGGTAAATCGACCATCGCCGCCGGTGTAGACGCTGGCGACCACGGTCAGGTCGGCGCCCAGCAACTGGACGACAGCGCCGATCTGGGGCACCCCGGCGGAGTCGCGCACCGTGCCCGACACCGAGCCGTTCGCAGCCGCGCTGACGTGGCTGCTTCCCACGGCAATCAGTGCTGCAAAAACAACGAGATGGACCCTGCTCATCATCACATTCGGTGACCTGGCGGCGTCCCTGGCAAAACACTTCCGAATCGAAACCGCGCCGGCTTTCGGATCTTGCGTCCGGTTACCACCTGGCGCCTGATACATACTATTCCACGACAAAAGGCGCCGATTGCGCAATATCTTGTTTTGAGATCAAGTCGCTTACCTTGATCGTCACCTTGTACTTTCCTGGCGACAGGCCAGCAATGGGCAGAGTCTTCTCCACCGTCAACTGGTCGCTGTGGGCTCCCAAGTCCTTTGAATCCAATTCCTTTTCAAGAATCACTGTGCCGGTTGCGGCTTGGGTGATCTGGTAGGTCACCGTAGCCTGGTTGCTTTTGGTGGCGTCGTCGATACGCAGGTTGTAGACCTGCATCCAAAAGTTGAGCTGCTGTCCGTGTTTGAAGTTCACCGGAGTGGCCGGGTTCGGCGTGACGCGCGGACAGATATGGGTGTTGCCGATAACGCAGCTGCCTGCGCCGATCTCGCGCGAGGAGACGGTATTCATCTCGTCGGCCAGAATCAGAGTGGATGTAGCCAGCTTCTCGTCGTGGAAGGTTGGCACCTCGATGCCGCGGCCGTAGAGTCCGATATGGTCTGGATTGTTCACGTCCTTGATGGCAATATCCAGCCGGTAGAGGCCAGGAAGCAGGGGAATGGCCTTCCAGTAAACCGATCTCCGGTCCAGTGTCTTTTCCAGCAACTCCGCCGGCTGCTCCACCTGGACTGTATCCTCGAAGGTCTGCACCGTCTTGTGGGTCAGGGTGGTTACTTTGCCAAGGATATTTACAAAGCCCTTGGATACGCCGTCCTTGGTCACAAAGGTGATGTCGCGGTTCCTCAACTGCAAGGTAATCGGTACTAGAACCGTGTTCTCCGTAACCTTGACGAAGTCGGTGCGAACGTCGAAGGGGAAGACCGGTCCGTTGATCAGTTTGTGCTCTGAGATGAAGTTCTCGAGGTCTGCGAATTTGATGGGAGGCGGAGTGAAGATCTTTGCGGCCAGCTCGATACGGTCGAATTGCTTAGATTGCTGCCCCGATCCCATGGGGCCGAGGCCGAGGGTCTCCATATTGCTGCCGTTGAAGCGGTCTCCCTTCTTGGCCATCCCCATCTGCTCCCACTGGGTCAGACCCATGTTGGGGGTGTGACTCAACGCGTCCTTTTCGCCGCGATCGATGGTGAAGTGAAAGTCGCCGCACTGGCAGGTATCGACAAACTCAAGATCGACGTTCTCGCCGATGCCCTCGATATAGCGGTAGTGCCAGGTCTCGAAAGGAAAGGTCGATGTGCTTCCGCCGCCCTCGTCCATGGGCCGCTCGTACATGCCTCCGGAGGGGTGAGCGTCAATGGAGTCGGGTTTGCCCCAGGCGATGTAAACATGGCCGCGGTCGGTCTTCCAGCCTGGTTTGCCGGCGGCAAAGTGCTCATTTGCGTAAGCGATGCGGCGATAGTGCTCCTCGCGGAACTCGTTTTCGGGCGAGTCCGGATCGGGATTGCGGCGCAGCCAGAACTGCTCAATGAATGCGTCGCGCTCCTCATCGTTGCCGAGGCTCCTGAAGGCCTTCGATTCTTCGTCGGAGATGATATAGGGCACATCCTGCTCAAGCCAGCTCTTATAGGCGCCCTTCAGCTCCTTGCGGACCTCTTTTTGGGCCTGGAACTTCTCTTTATCGGTGCGTTCGCGCTTAAGGGGGTCCGGTTCCTGCCCCGCGCCCTGATTCTGGCCGGCGGCCGGTTGCGCCGGTGCGGGCGGGTTGGCTGCCTGCTGGGCTCGAAGCCCGGCAGCGTGATAGAAAACCAGGCCGCAAACCAATGCGGCGATGAGGACAGTACGGCCGTTAAACGTCATTGCCTTTAAAACTCCTGCGAACCTCTATTCTACGGGTCCCGGTGGGGCTGGGCAAGATTCCGTTTGGAGCTGGCTCCCGTTTGGACGTATGGGTACGGCGAAGGTAACCCTGGAAGCCGCTACAACCGCGGCAATTCGTCCAAAGTTGTAGACCTTGAGACCACGAGACGGTGTCAAGCGTCCAAGAAATAGACCCGATCCCCGGTCCGCGTACAAGGATCGTTCTTCCACGGCTGCCGCGCCCGCGGCAGGGAACCGCGCGCAGGGCGATTGCGTACATCGAATTGGGAGAGGCTTGGAGTTCGAAGCTCATTATGAAGAAGATCCTTTTAATTGCTCTCGCCGTTGTCGTGGCCGCCGTGCTGGTAGGAGTCATGGTCTACAAGCAGCAGTCTGGTTATACCAAGGTTTTGACCGCCAAGATCGTGCGCCAGGATCTGGCCACGGTGGTCAGCGGTACCGGCCAGATCAAGCCCATCACTTACGCAAATCTAGGCGCCAACGCCATGGGCCGTGTCACGCACCTCTATGTGAAAGAGGGAGACCTGGTCAAGAAGGGCCAGACTGTGGCCACTATCCAGAACGTGCAGCAGGAAGCGGGTGTCGTCAGCCAGCAGGCCGCCATCGCCGCGGCCAAGACCGATGTTGCCGCCTCCGTTGCCAACGAAAAGACGGCCGAGGCCAATGTCGAGAAGGCCAAGGCCGATCTGGAGCAGAAACGGCTGGACTGGGAGCGCGCCCAGAGCCTTTACAAGGATGGAATTCTGGCCAAACAGGATTTCGATGCAAAAAAGGCGGCCTACGACACCGACGTCGCCACGCTGAATCAATGTGTTGCGGCGCTGAATCAGGCCAAGGCGCAGACCGATTCCTACCGCGGGCATTTGCAGATGGCGGTGGCTTCCTTGCGCTCCAACCAGGATCTGCTCGACCAGACCATTCTGGTGGCTCCCTTCGATGCTGTTGTCACCAACGAGCCGGTCCGAGAAGGCGAATCGGTGGTTCCAGGCATCCAGAACACTGTGGGTTCCACACTAATGACTCTGGCCGACATGAGCGTTGTCACCGCCGAGGTCAAGGTGGACGAGACCGACATCGTCAACATCCAGATCGGACAGACGGCCGATGTCTCCGTGGATGCGCTGCCCGGCAAGGTCTTCAAGGGACACGTAACCCTGGCCGGCGATCAGGCTCTGCTGCGTTCTACTGGCGTGGCCACTTTGCAGTCCACCACCGGAACCGAAGAGGCCAAGGACTTCAAGGTTGTGGTTACGCTGGATACCCCTTCCAGCGATCTGCGCCCCGGGCTCTCCACCACCGCCAAGATCACCACGGCGCACAAATCCAACGTGCTCTCGCTGCCCATTCAGGCGCTCACCATGCACAACCCGGATGACGATAAGCTCAAG
>Ga0182014_10008108_pt1 | contig 10828 bp, 8 predicted proteins | sample 612S2DmetaG_FD_120489 | JGI IMG/M metagenome (GOLD analysis project Ga0182014, IMG submission 120489) | Permafrost microbial communities from Stordalen Mire, Sweden - 612S2D metaG | ecosystem: Environmental > Terrestrial > Soil > Wetlands > Permafrost | place: Sweden: Stordalen | collected... | reverse complement strand
GACAACACAGGGTGCGGCTTCGGCCGGACCCTTTTTTGTTGCTGGAAAATGGGGTGAGTATGGAGTTACAGGGCGGGATTTGGGTGGCGGAGATTTGGGCGGGGGCGGACACTCGCAAGAAGCTGGGTGAGCAGGCGGAAGCGGCTTTCCTAAACAAGGCGACGAGCCTGGGGTTGAGCGTTTCGAAGCCCTGGGGAGACAGCGAGCGTTATGACCTGGTGGTGGGGTCGGGAAAACGGCTGTTACGAGTGCAGGTGAAGTCGACGCGGTACGTGGGCGAGCGGCGATTCAGCATCACGGCACGCGGATGCACGGCGGCGTATACGGCGGACGAGATCGATTTTCTGGCGGTGTACATTGTTCCGCTGGATCTGTGGTACATCATCCCGGTGAGGGCGTTTGCTCCGCGGAAGTGTTTGAGGTTTTATCCGGGAGGGGGCGGGCAGTACGAAAAGTATCGTGAGGCATGGTGGCGGTTGGGAGCCGAAAAGTGAACGCCGGGCGCTGGTAGGAATCCTGGTGTCCCACCTTTCCGCAAAGAACGCGGAAAGATGGAGCATCCGATTGCATGTGAAAATACGGTGAAAATTTGGCGCGGTTATCCAGCTTCGTGTGAGTGAAAAATGTTTCACACTATCCCGATCACCGAAGCTGGTGTATAGTCGGCGGAGTTTGGTAAGGAGATCCAACGTGAAACTCCCCTCCGGTCAGACCAAGGAATTCTTCCAGCTCTCCGATTTTGAGCATCGCCTCAGCATGTATGCGTTGGCGGCGAGCGCCGCCGGCGTGGGAATGCTGGCGCTGGCGCAGCCGATGGAGGGCAAGATCATTTACACCAAGGCCAACAAGTCGATTGGCCCGAGGACGACGCTCCATCTCGATCTCAATCATGATGGAATTAAAGATTTCGATCTCAAAGACACTCTCACCACCACCACCGCAAGCGGAAAGTTTGCCGCACTTTCCGCGCTGCCCGATCAGAAGCAAAACGCGGTTTGGGGACACACGATTCCGACCCGCGGGTACGCATCTGCCTTGCCCGCCAATGTGGAGATTGGGCCTAAGGGGCAATTCCTGCCAGCCGCCGGATTCATGGCGGCCTATTCAGTCAGTGGAGCGCGGCGCGCGGGGAACTTTTCCTGCACTGGCCCTTGGGCCAATGTGACGAAGCGCTATCTGGGCCTGAAGTTTACGATCGAAGGAAAGTCGCATTTCGGGTGGGCCCGCCTCAACGTGAGCTGCGATGGTCCCGCGGTGAATGCCACGTTGACAGGCTACGCCTACGAGAGCGTGGCCAATCGGCCGATCCTGACGGGCAAGGAAAAAGGAGCCGATGGAGCGGACGACCCGGTTCCTGCGGAGGGTCCGTCCGGCGCGTTGGGGCGGTTGGCTCTGGGCGCCGCCGGCCGTTCCGGCGAATAAGGCAAGAGGAAGGAATTTTCGATGCAAACTTCTCGGCTTCGCGCTCTGAATAAATTTTCTATTCTTATCGGCCTTGGTCTGGCTTCACTGCTCGTTCCCGCCGCTCGAGCCGCCGCCCGGGAAAAGGTGTTGTACTCGTTTTCCGGAGTAAGCGACGGCGCGGTCCCTTCGTCCAACCTGGTCCTGGATGCCTCGGGTCATCTTTACGGCACAGCCTCGTCCGGCGGCGACACCAAAGATTGCAGCGATGGCTGTGGCGTGGTTTTCGAGCTGACTTCCACGAACGGCAAGTGGCGAGAGGCTGTGCTGTACGCCTTCCGGGGCGGAACGGATGGTGTCGGGCCCAGCGGCAATCTTGTCCTGGATGCCGCCGGCAACTTGTATGGCACGACTTTCAGAGGAGGGAGTGCCAATTGTACTGGCGGTTGCGGAATGGTTTTCGAGTTGGCTCCTAAGAGTGACGGAAGCTGGAAGGAAACCGTGCTGTACCGCTTTCAAGATGGTGGCGACGGGGCGTTGCCGGTGGGCTTGAGCATTGATGCATCGGGCAAGCTCTATGGCGCAACCATCACGGGCGGCACTGAGTTTGGAACGGTTTTCGAGTTGTCGCCCCCGGTCGGCGACAACGATGACGCCTGGAAAGAAACGACTCTGTACTCATTCCAAGCTTTCGAAATCCAGGCGAATCCAGGCCTTGTCTTTGACGCCAAGGGCGACCTTTACGGCAGTTGGTATCAGCTGTATCAGTGCTCCCCACCCGACAGTTGTGGCACCGCGTTCCAACTCAAGTTTACCGACCATCGCTGGGAGGAAACGAATCTTTACGACTTTTCAGGTGGTGGAAATGGTGGCCAACCCATGGCCGGCGTCGTTCTCGACAGCAAGGGGAATCTCTACGGAACCGGCGAGGACGGCGGAAATAACTGGGGTATCGCCTTTGAACTGAAGCGCTCCGGAACAAGCTGGACGGAAGTGATGCTGCATAACTTCTGCAGCCTGAACAACTGCGCGGACGGATCTCAACCCGAAGCTCCACTGGTGTTTGACAAAGCCGGCAATTTGTACGGGACGACGGTGGGGGGCGGGACGGGTTGTGCCTATCCCGGTTGCGGCGTGGTGTTTGAACTTTCACCCAGCAAGAATGGATGGACGGAGAGGGTGCTTCACAGCTTCAAGAACGAGCCCAACGACGGCGCTAGTCCCGTCGAAGGTCTCATCCTGGACGGGAACGGTAACCTCTTTGGCACGACCCCGGCGGGAGGCGTCGACGGTCGGGGCACGGTGTTTGAAGTAACTCCCTAGGCGTTGATTTCTTCGGCTTCTCAAAGAACTCTTGGTGTCCGCTTGCCCTCATTCGGGGGAGGCGTCGAGAACAATTCACGGACTATTTATTATGGACTATTTATTGAAGACCGAACCCACCGTATATTCTTTTGCCGATCTCGAACGCGAGCAGAGCACGGTGTGGGATGGCGTGACCAATCCTGCGGCGGTGAAACATCTGCGCGAGATGAAAGCCGGAGACCGCCTTTTGATCTACGAAACCGGCGATCACAAGAGCGCGGTGGGAACGGCGTCCGTGGTTTCCGTCGATGCGGCCGATCCCAAGAATCCGCAAGTGAAGATCAGAGCAGGGAAGCGGCTGGCCAAGCCCGTGACCCTCGCCGAAGTCAAGGCCAACCCACTGTTCGCGGATTCGCCGCTGGTGCGGCAGGGAAGGCTCAGCGTCGTCGCGCTGACCAAAGAACAGCATAAGTTTCTGGCCGGCGAGTGAGTCGCGAAAGATTCCGCGTCCGCCCCATGCCCACGTAACCCCGGACGCCTCGTCCGGGCGGCCCAACGACACCATCACGCGTGCAGGTCGCGACGGATGAGCGCCGAGTCGACGAAGTAACCAAGGCCCACGCTGAGCGGGATGACGCCAAACGCCGCGGCGAGCCACGCATCCGACTCCATCCGCGCAATCAGCGCAAAGGTTAGCATGTAACCGAGCGCCCCGGTGACCAGGAGAATGCCGGAGCGCCGCGACCGCGCCGCCTCGGAAAGTTCGGGCTGCATGGGGACGATCGCTCCGCGCGCAATGGCCGCCAGTCGCTCCTCGGTGCGCAGCTTGCGCACATGATAAAAGGTGTACATCGCAGCAATCGGAATCCCGAAGACCATAATCACAGCTACCAGCCCGATCAAATTGTCATCCATGGTGTGCTCCTTGTGCGGCGCTCTGTTTGCGCACGCCGGGCGGCTGAAGACCGCTGTCAGTAGGGGTACGGAGCGGGCGCGAAAAAAGTTCCCGCGTCGTGAGGGTGAGCGGCATTTATCACCTGGCAGACCGCCCTCATCGCTAGGACAAAGCCTTGCGTAGCTCTCTCCGCAGGATTTTGCCCGACGGCGTCCGGGGCAGCGCATCCACAAAATGGATTTGACGCGGCTGTTTGTAGGAGGTCAGACGTTCGGCCACGAATCCGCAGAGGTCTTCTTTTAATTTTTGTGACGCGATCGAGCCCTCGCGCAGCACAACAAACGCAATTGGGATCTCGCCCGCTGCCGCATCCGCGCATCCAACCACGCCGCAATCGCGCACCGCGGGATGTTCCAGCAGCAGAGCTTCCACCTCGGCAGGCGCGACCGGAAAGCCCTTGTACTTGATCATCTCTTTGCGGCGATCGACGACGTAATAAAAGTCGTCCGTGTCTCGCATCACGATGTCGCCTGACCAGAACCATCCATCGCGAAGCACAGCCGCAGTGGCTTGCGGATCTTTCCAGTAGCCCATCATGAATTGCGGGCCGCGCATGACCAGCTCGCCGGGCCGGCCAGGAGCAACTTCGCTTTCGCTTCCGTCGACGTCCATTGCACTCACCACCCGGCATTCGGTTTGCGCCAGCGGCTGCCCGATGGATTCGGGACGGTAGAGTTCGGGCTCGAGGAATCCAACGTGGGTCACGGGCGAAGCCTCGGTCATGCCGTAGCCCTGGCACACCAGGACTCCAGTGAGTTCGGTGAAGCGGCGGGCGAGTTCGGGAGCGAGCGGCGCCGCGCCGGACTTCACCCAGCGCAGACGATGGCTCGTGGGAAATTGTCCAGCCTCAGCCGCCTGGCACAACGCATTCAAAGCGGGAGGCACCACCGGCATCATCGTAACTCCCTCGTTTACGATCAACGAAAGCAACCGCGGCGCGTTGAAGCGCGGCATCAATAGCAGCGTTCCTCCCAGCGTGAGCAGCGGATTTAAGACCACGTTGAGGCCGTAGATGTGATAGAGCGGGAGGAAGCAGAGCGCCACATCGGTGGTCGAGATTTCGCTCGCATGTGGTCCGATGAATTGAAAGACGTTGGCGACCAGGTTAAAGTGCGAGAGCATCACACCCTTGGGAAGGCCGGTGGTTCCGCTGGAATAGGGAAGCGCGGCGAGGGTTCGATCGGAAGGCTGGTCAGGGGTGGGCCACCTTAATGTGACCGGGCGTAATAAGTTGGCGAATGGTTCTGCTCCGGCTGCGGCCTGACGCGTTGTGTATACCCGGCGCAGGTCAGGCAAGCCAGCGAGATTGATTCCCGGAAGCAAAGCGCCATCGGCGATGAGAAATGTGGCGCCTGAGTTCTCCAACTGGTAGCGCACTTCGCGCTCGCGATAGCTTGGGTTCAGCAAGGTGGGCACGGCTCCGGAGAGAGTGGCGGCGTGATAGGTGGCGCAGAATTCCCAGCTGTTGGGCATGTAAATGGCGATGACTTCACCGGGCTTGAGGCTGGCGGCGACGAGTCCGCGGGCAAGGTTCTGGATCAGTTCCGCGTACTCGGAGTAGGTGATGCGGCGTCCGCACGAGTTGTCGTCACAGGATGAATCGTTGCAGGACGAATCGATGATGGCGGTCTTGTGGGGGAAGCGGGCGCACGATTTGAGGATCACGTCGTGGACGAAGCGGGCGCGCGGGTCGGCGTAGAGACGAGTGCGTAGCATGCGCATGTGATTCTAGCGCGAAGCCGCGAAGTGTTCCACGTGGAATATTTTGTGCTGGCGAAATTGTATGGGCGGTTGTATACATATATGTAAAATGAAACCACGGAAACGAGTTACAAAAGGCAGGAAGATCGCCCGGATCAAGGCTTCCGCGGATGAGAAGCGGTCGCAGGATTGGATGGCGGAGGTGGGGAGATTGTACAAGCCCATCAAGCGGCCGATCACGCTGCGTCTGGACGCGGACGTTTTGGCCTGGTTCAAGAAGCAAGGGCGCGGCTACCAGACAAGGATCAACCGCGCGTTGCGCGGGGTGATGATGAAGGGCCGGAAAGAATCGGGGGAGTGATCCCACGCGTCTCGCATCCGTGACTCTCGGAGACTGGGCACGCATCTTGAGGATTGTGGCAGTTCGCGCACATCTACGCAGCCCTGGGACGTCGCCCTGTTCACCTCGAACTCCACCGATTTGCGATGTGTAGGAGGTGCCGGTTTCTCCTCCGGCTCACAGGTCCTGTCCCCCCTAGGTCACTGACGAGACTGACCCAAGCAGTGCCCCTGCTATGAGTTTATGGAGAAGCCCTTCCCTGACCTCCTGAAATCCATAGATTTTCGCCGCCACGCTTCTTGTAAGTTTATGTTGTATATAGAGTTAAGCCAAAGACGGCACTTGGCAACGCGTGTGCTGCCTACTGCTAGTTTTATCTGCATCGTGCCCACCCGGAAGGGTGAGTGCCAGGCTAAAAAAAGCGTTTTATTTGACAACTATAAGTGTGGAGACAAACTAATGCGAATTAAACTGCTAATCACGCTAGCTGCTCTACTAGTGGCGGGTTTGTTCGCCATCCAGATGGTCGCGCAAACCACAACCTCCGGCGACATTGCGGGCACTGTTACCGACCCCTCGAACGCAGTAGTGTCCGGGGCAACTGTAACTGTGACCAGCCCTGATACCGGGTCTGTAACCAATACGAAAACCAACTCAACCGGTGCCTTTCGAGTGCCGTCATTAAAACCCGCAACCTACAGGATTACGATAACTCAACCCGGCTTCCGCACCGCCGCTGAGACAGTGACGGTGTCTATCGGAATGGTTGTTGTCGCCAATATCCAACTGCAAGTCGGTCAAGCTGCCGAGACGGTGGAAGTTACCGGATTGACTCCATTGATTCAGACGGAAAACGCAAACCTCTCGACCGCATTTTCACCTTCGCAGGTCGATATGCTCCCGAACGGTGGCAACGATCTGACTGCCGTTGCCCAGACGGCGCCGGGGGTGGTGATGAATAACGGCGGCGGCTATGGCAGCTTCTCCGCCTTTGGTCTGCCGGCAACCGCTAACCTGTTCACGGTAAACGGGAACGACGAAATGGATCCTTACCTGAACCTGAACAACTCGGGAGCAACCAACCTGCTGCTGGGGAAGAACGAAGTTCAGGAGACCGCCGTGGTCAGCAACGGCTACACCGGACAGTATGGCCGCTCGGCGGGTGCGCAGGTAGATTATTCCACCAAATCCGGCACCAATGATTGGCATGGCAACCTGAACTATTTATATAACACTGCCGGTTTCAACGCGAACGACTGGTTCAACGACCATTTCAACACGTCCAAACCGGAAGCCATCAACAACCAGTGGGCAGCCTCGATCGGGGGTCCGATCAAGAAGGATAAGCTGTTCTTCTTTGTCGATACCGAAGGCCTGCGCTTCATCCTCTCGACGAGCAACCTCACGCTGATTCCGAGTGCGGGCTTCGCCTCGGATGTGGTGAACAACTTGGTGGCGGATAACGGGATCGGACAGAGCGTGCTCGGCGGTCCGCCCATCAACCCTGCCATCTCGGTTCCGTTTTACCAACACTTTTTCAGCCTGTGGAGAGGTGCGACTGGCGCTGGCCGGGCGATTCCGGTAGACAACTCGATTGACGGTACCGGCAACCTTGGCTGCGGCGATATCAACGTAGGTGGCAACCTCTATCCCGCCTTGGCAAAGTACGGTGGTACGTCAGGTAACAACCCCGGCGAAGGCGGCGTCAATATGGGCGGTGGCGTTCCGTGCGCGGACTACTACCGTTCCACAGCTGGAGCGGGCGCGAAAGAGTGGATTCTCTCCACTCGTGTGGACTACAACTTGTCAAACAACGACAAGCTGTTCTTCCGCTTCCGCTCGGACCGAGGGACTCAGCCGACATTCACAGACGCGATCAATCCGATCTGGAATGCGACCAGCAACCAGCCGCAGGATGAAGGCCAAGTGAACTGGACGCACGCGTTCAGCCCCACGGTGCTGAATCAATTCGTTGCTTCAGGGTCGTACTACAGCGCCTTCTTCGTCAACCCCCAACAGGCGACAGCCTCGGCCACGCTTCCCTTCACCTTTATTGACTTAGATCTGTCCTCTTGGGGCCAGTCCGGTCTGAATACGTTGGGCGGCGAGGGCTATGATTGGCCGCAGGGCCGAGCGGTCACCCAATATCAGTTTATCGATGACCTCTCCATGACAAAGGGGGGGCATGCCCTAAAAATGGGAGGAAACTTCCGTCGCAATGACGTCACCGACAATTACGCGACGGTCACCGTCAGCCCGGAGATGGAGAACTTCTCTCAAACCTTCCTGTCTGCCGGGTACATCAGCCGGGGATCAGAGAGATTTCCACTCAATCCGAAGGTGCCCACCGCCATCTATAGCCTCGGCCTGTATTTCCAGGACGAGTACGCGGTAAACTCGAACCTGAAGCTCACCCTAACCCTGCGCGCTGACCGCAACTCGGACATGGTGTGCCAGGTGAACTGCTTCAATTATCTGAGCAGCCCATTCGATCAGACCCCACACAACAACGGATTGTCTTGGGCGGACATTATGTCCACGCACCAGAACACATTCGTCCGCAATCTGGAGAAAGTTGTTTTCCAACCCCGTTTCGGCTTTGCCTGGAGCCCGATGGGGAGGAAAAACACGGTGTTGCGCGGCGGAGTCGGCCTGTTCTCGGATCTGTATCCGGGAACCTTGGCGGACAACTTCATTCGCAACGCTCCTTTTGGGCAGCGTTTCACCCTGACCAATTTCACCCAGCCATTTGCAACCGGCGAACCCACCAGCATGATGAACACGCTGAGTGGCTGCAACACCACATTTCTGGCCAACTTCAGCGGAGGAAATGCCGATACGTTTGCTTCAGACCCGGCAAGGCCGGCCACCTGCACTCCTCCCATTCTCAGTGACCAGCCAAGTAAATTCCAGAATCCGAAGTACCTGCAATGGAATTTCGAGATTCAGCAGGCTATTGGCAACAAAACCTCCTTCATCCTGAACTATGTGGGCAACTACGGGTACGATGAGATCATTGAGAACCCGTGGCTGAACGCGTGGTCAGCTCCAGTCTTCGGCACAGGTGGGACGGGCACCGGTACGGCCACCTTCGGCGGCTTGCCCTACGGCAATAAAGGCGACCCAACCCTGGCAACTTGTACAGGTTGCAGTTTCCTTGAATCACCGGAAGGTCACTTCGCCAACGGGCTGCAATGGAAAAATACTGCTACTTCCAACTACAACGGGCTGGTTGCTACAGTGACCCGGCGCATGACGCAGGGTTTCACTGGCAGCTTGAATTACAGCTGGTCTCATTCCCTTGACGAGATATCCAATGGCGGCGCGCTGCCCTTCAACGGGGGCGGCAATGGGGATAGCACCCTGGTGCAACTCAACCCATTCTGCTTGCGGTGTCTGAACTACGGCAATTCCGATTACGACGTTCGCCAAAACCTCACCGCGAACTATGTTTGGGAACTGCCGTTCAAGTCGTCCAACTCGGGTATGAATAAGCTCGTCAGTGGATGGACGTTCTCCGGAACGTTCTTCTTCCACACGGGATATCCCTATAGCGTGATCGACGGCGCCGGTTCGGCGATCAGTGGTCTGCACAATGTGTCGAGCGCCGTTTTCCCGGCTCACTTCCTGGGTGGATCGATGAATCCCGGGTGCAACAACCCGAACACCAGTTGCCTGCTGGCGTCTCAGTTCCTGCCGGCGGAGGGCGAATATAATTTCGGCAACCTGCCGAGAAACTCCTTCCGCGGTCCGGGCTACTTTGACTCCGATTTCACCGTTCTGAAGATGATCCCGATTACAGAGCGGATCAAACTCGGACTTGGTGCCAACGCGTATAACGTGTTCAACCACCCCAACTTCGCAAACCCGGTTGCTGACATCAGCAGTTCAGCGTTCGGTACGATTCAGTCTACTGTGTCGCAGCCAACCAACCCCTATGGATCGTTTGTGTCGTCGGCCGTATCCGGGCGTGTACTTCAACTTCAAGCTCGGCTGAACTTCTGAGCGATTTTGCAACTTAACCTAAACGGCGGCCTCGAAGGAGGCCGCCGTTTTCTTGGTCTTAACTGTTTCGAGTGGGCCGATCACCGGTTCAGAGTTTGCGCAGGAAGTCGGATTCGTCCATGTGGTACTTGAAGGTCTTGCGGCCGTCGATGAAAACGACGGGCACTTCATCGGTGAACTGGCGGCGGAGCTGGTCGTCGGTGTCCACGTCGATGTCTTGCCAGGTGAAGCCGCCGCGGCGCTCCAGTCTGGTGAGGGACTCTTTGACGATTTCGCAGAGGTGGCAGCCTTTGCGGGAGTAAACCACGACCTGGCGGAGTTCCGGCATTGCGGTGAGTTTAGCAAGGTTGGGCGGGTTTCTGCCAGTGAGGGTGGCGCGAGGCGATGGGCGTCGAGTTGACGTACTGCGCGCGAGATCCTTCGCGGACTTTCGTTCGCTTCAGGATGACGGCGTAGCAGGGTTTTTGCCGGGGTTGCCGCGCCTCGCTCGGCTGGAACGCCCCTTCGACTTCGTTCAGGGCAGGCTTGGGCGGCTGTCCCTACGTGCTTTATACGGGTACAATCGCTTTCATGCGAACGAAATCGGACAGAGCTTTGCAGGGGAAGACCGCGTTGATTACGGGCGGGGCGCGGCGGTTGGGACGGGCGATGGCTCTGGCAATGGCGGAGGCCGGGGCGGATGTGGCGATTACTTTTTTGCACTCGGGGCGCGATGCGCAGCATACGGTGATTGATCTGAGTAGTTTTGGAGTGCGGGCGGTTTCGTTGCGCTGCGACGTTACCGACGAGAAAAGCGTGCGGGCCGCGATTAAAGAAACAGGCAGGGAACTGGGCGGGCTGGACATTCTGGTTAACAATGCGGCGAATTACGAGACGGTGGAGTTCGAAAAGTTGAGCGTGAAGCAGTGGGATGCGATTTTCGCTGCCAATACGCGGGGGCCGTTTCTGGTGTCGCGGGAGGCTTTGAAGTTGCTGCGCGAGCGGCGAGGGAGAATTATTAATATGGGTTCGTTGGGCGGAATGCGGCCGTGGGCGGACCATGCGCACTATTGCTCGTCGAAGGCTGCGGTGCATATGTTGACGAAGGTGATGGCGAAGGCGCTGGCTCCGGCGATTGCGGT
>Ga0182014_10008107_pt1 | contig 10828 bp, 6 predicted proteins | sample 612S2DmetaG_FD_120489 | JGI IMG/M metagenome (GOLD analysis project Ga0182014, IMG submission 120489) | Permafrost microbial communities from Stordalen Mire, Sweden - 612S2D metaG | ecosystem: Environmental > Terrestrial > Soil > Wetlands > Permafrost | place: Sweden: Stordalen | collected... | reverse complement strand
GGCCCTAAAAGATGTCGAAGGCGTTGCCGGCCAGGATGCGTATTGGCACTACGGTCAGGCCCTTCGACTGAGTTGGATCGTCGAGGACAAGAAAACAAGCAAGGCCACCGCAGATCGGGCGTTGGAGGATGCCTTGAAGCATCTTTCCGAAGCCCACGACGTGTATCCCTCCTGGTGGTCCGTCCTGACGTTGACGGCCAGAATCAACGACCTGCAGCACAAGACGGACTGGGCACTGAAGAACTTCCTGGAAGCCGTCGAATTGGGAGAACACGATCCGTCCGTCATCCGGCGGACGCTGCAACTGCTCTTCGACAAGCAACGGTATGCGGACGCCGATCGTCTGCTTCGGGAATTGGAGCGGCAGCAATTGCCCTTCTCGCCCGACGTAACCCGGGTCAGTGCGGAGGTCGCCGTGCAGCAGGGGGAATTCCGGCGGGCCTTGGACATCGCGCGCAAAGCCGCTGCCGCCGGACCGAAGGACTATCAGGAACACCTGTGGCTGGGGCAGATCCTGGGCGTCATCGGTCACCAGGCCAAGGCGGCCGGACAAACCAAGCCGGCCGAGGAATTATTGGCCGAAGCAGAGCGGGCTCTGCGTCGCGCGGTGGAAATCGAGCCCAAGGTGGTAGGAACGTGGGTGGCGCTGATCCGGTTCTTCATCGCCGACGAGGCAAAAGACAAAGCCGAGAAGGTGGTCAACGAAGTCAGCCAAAAGATCCCAGCCAAACAAGCCCCGCTGGCGCTTGCCGAATGCTATGTAGCCATGCAGGACTTCGATGCCGCCCAAAAGAAGTACGAGGCGGCATTGGCGGCAGCCCCTCAGGACCCCCTCATCGCGCGCGCCGTGGCGGACTTCTACTGTCGCACGGGCAAGTCGGCGCTGGCCGAGGTCCAACTGCGTCGGATCGTCGACGGCAAGGTGCGGATGCCGGATGTCGACGTGTTCTGGGCCCGGCGAGAACTCGCCTTGATCGTCGCCAACCGCGGCGGCTACGAGAATTTCCAAAAAGCCCGCGAGTTGATCGACAAGAATCTGGCCACGGCGGACGCTTCGGTGTTGGATCAACGCATGCGGGCCGTGATCGACGTCTCCGATCCGGTGCACGCTCGCCACACCGAGGGAGTTCACATGTTGGAGACCATGGTTCAGGATCAAACGGCCACGGCGGAGGACCGTTATCAGTTGGCCCAAATGTACTTGGCGGCGGGAAATTGGATCCAGGCGAGCATCCAATTCCGAAACCTGGTTGGCGCGTACAGCAGTGAACCACGCTACCTGACAGCCTACGTCTACGTTCTCATGGAGCACGGCGAGACCCTCAACGCCGAGCTCTATCTTAGTCGCCTGGAAAAGATTGCGCCCGACAGCATCGGAACGGTCGTGCTGCAGGCGCGGATGATGCTGGCGAAGAACGAGCCGACCAAGGCATTCGAGTTGCTGAAGGGGTTCGTCGACCGGCCCAAGGCCGACCCGCCGGAACGCAGCGTGCGCATGCGTCTCGTGGCTGCCAATCTCGAAAAGCTCGCGCAGCAACTCACGAAGCCGACCGAGAAACCGCTGGTGGAACGTTTTCTGCATCAAGCCGAAGCCTTCTATCGAGCCGGCAGCGGTAACAACGCCGCGGACGAATGGGAGCTGGTATTGTTCCTGGGACGTCAAGGACGCATCGATGAGGCCTTGAACCTGCTCGATCGAAACTGGAAGAACTACACGCCGGCGGTGCTTGGCCGCACGTGTTCGAGCCTAGCGCAGAAAAAAATGGGCCAGGAGCAACTGGAGCGGTTGAGCCGCTTGGTGCAGACGGCCGTGAAGCACTTCAAACGGCCAGTTTCCTTGCTGATGGTAATGGCCGACATCTGCTGCCGACGAAGCCGCTATGCCGATGCCGAAGATCTCTATCGCGAGGTCCTCCAAAAGAACAGCGACAACGCCACTGCCATGATCAGCCTTGCGACGTTACTGGCCCAACAAGGCATCCAACTCGATAAGTCGCTCAAGCTTGTCAATCGGGCGATCGATATTGCCGGACCCGTGGCGATGGCGCTCGACGCACGGGCGCGCGTCTACCTGGCCCTGGGTGCGACGGACAAGGCGACAACCGACATGGCCAGCGCTCTGGCCGAGAACGAGTTGCCGACGTGGCTCTTTCACCAGGCACAGGTGCACGAGCAGGCCGGCCGCCACAGCGAGGCTGCGGCGGCCATGGAAAAGGCCCTGCACATGCCGATGGGCCTGACCAAAGAGATGCTCTATCCGCTGGAGTTCGCCAGTTTCGAGAAACTGTCACAACTGGTGCAACACGCGGCGCCCTCAGGGGGTGTCCGTGGGGGGCCCGTAGAAGCTTCCCCCCGTCCTGGCCAGGGTCCTTAGCATCGGCGTCGGCTCGGCCCGCGGTCCCATCGCACCCAGCGACTGAAGCAGGGTGACGACCCGCTGGGCCCCTAGTCGGTCGGCCCACCGAAGCAGGCCCTCCGTCTTGGCTGGAAATCCGAGACCGAACAAGACGGCCGAATCGATGTCACGCACGTCGCGGACCTTGTCCTCTTCCAAAATGCGGGTCGCTTCCAAGAGCATCGGCAGCACCAGTCGCCAGGTGATGGTCTCGGGAGCAGATCGCGGAGACGAACTGATCCACGGGGCCAGCAATTCCCCAACGGCTGGGTCGACGGTGCTCTGAGCGTCGCCGGCGGTCGAACGGGGGTGGGAGAAGAAGCCGGCTCCCGTTTTCCGTCCCAGCCGGCCTGCCTTGACCATGGACACCAGCAGCGGCGACGAGACGATCCGCTCCGGGAACGCCGCCGCCAATACCCAGGCGGCCTGGAGGGTCGTGTCCAGCCCGATCTCATCCATCAGCCGCAACGGCCCCATGGCCATGCCGAACTTGACGGCAGCCTCTTCGATCGATTCGATCGGCGTGCCTTCCCGCAACAACTCCAGCGCCTCGCCCAGATAGGGAAACAGCAGGCGATTGACCACAAAGCCCGGTCCATCTTGGACCAAAATCGGTATGCGGGCGATTCTTTTCACGTGGGCGACGGCCGCGGCAATCGTCCGCTCGCTAGTTTGCGGGCCGCGCACGATCTCTACCAGCGGCCGTCGTCGCACGGGGTGACAAAAATGCATGCCGCAGAATCGCGATGCGTCGGCGAGACCGCCGGCCAATCGTTGCACCGGAATCGTCGAGGTATTCGAAACCACGATCGTATGTTCGCCTAAATGGCGCTGCAATTGCCGGTACAACCGCAGCTTCACCGACACCGATTCGACGATCGATTCGAGCACCAGGTCGCAGCGTGCGACCTCGGCCAACGCCGCGGTCGGGCGCACGAAGCGACCGAATGACCCGCACAGAAATTGCCCCTCGGCTTCATCCAACTCGGCGGCAATCGAAGTCTTCGCGCGACCAAGTACTTCGGCGTCGGCGTCGTGAATCAGTACCGGCAGTCGATAACGCACGTGGGCAGCCGCTATGGCCGTACCCATCATTCCGGCCCCGATGACCCCCACGCTGCCGATTTTCCGCGGGCCGGCCGGCCCCCGGCTAAGACTGCTCTCTCGCCGGTTCCAATCGGCGATCCAGTCAACATGCTCGATGGCGGCGTTTGGCGTATCTGGTGTAGCCGACAAGGACATCCTCCCTTTGGGCAATCAAATTCCCGAGCGAGTCAGGTTGTAGAGACGTCCCGTGGTCTGCGCGCTGCGGACCGCGTCGATACCTAGATTGGAGATGTTCAGCAAACGCTCGATCGGTTGCGTAAGCTTGTTGAGAAAGTTGTTCGCAGCCACCAGGTTGTCGTCGACGATGTAGAGGCGATCGCCCGGCATGAGTTGGTAGTTGGTCTCCGTCATGCCATAGGTGATCGCCACAAAATTGACGGGCAGAATATTCTCGTCCCCCTTGTCGGCCGGAGTGGCCCGCGCCACCCACATCGTCTTGCTGGAGATTTGCGACATCCCCTGGAGTCGAGCGATGGCGTCCAAGACGGTCTCGGTCCCCATGATGGGAAACGGCTGAATCATGTCGCCCGTCCCGGCGCCGGCGGTAATCACGTAGTATTTCTTGCTGTTGAAGATCCGAATGTCGAGGCCGACTCGGGGTGACTCAAAATACTGGGCCAATTGTTGCTGTACCGCCAGCCGCGCTTCGGTCACCGTCTTGCCCGCCACGCGAACCATGCCATAGCGACGCAAATTGACGGTGCCATCAGACGCCACCGGATAGAGACCGGTGACCATCTGGATGGCGCCTGATCGCGAGAACTGGACAGAGACGGCCGGATGCTGCAGAATGACTTGTAATTGCCGCGTGATTTCCTCGGTGGCCTCGTCGATGGTCATTCCCATTATTCGCACCGTTCCATAGGCGGGGCCGAGGGTCACGATGCCCTCGCCTTCCACAAGGTAGTAACCATTGATCGGCTGGCCGACCATCGTCCCCGCCACCTGGATCTGTAACACGTCATAGGCCTCGATACGATAGGGCGGCCGTGGAATCACTTGGAGTAGTTCGATAAACAAGGTGTCTGGTGCCTCGATGCGGTAGGTCGGCAACGACACCATCGATAGCTCCCGCGGCGGTGTCGACTCGGGCGGAATGAGGGCCTGGACGGACGGTGTGTACAGGTCAATCGCATGGCAGCCCGTCAACGCCACCCCGAGACTTAACGCTAGCAGCGTTAGCGATCCATGCCAAGTTCTTCGTGATACAGGAGTGGTCATGACGCGAAAATGCCGGAATGGGCTGCCCGGCCCCGGGAAAACAAACGTTTCGGTAAACAGGGTGGTGTGGGAAGCTATTATACACCGATACCAATCTTACCAAATCGGCATCGTCGGAATAATCGGCAAACTCAGCCAGGGACTTTGCCTCTTTCCCAGTCGCGGCAGTAATTACCAGCAACGGCCCGATAGAATCCTCTCCCACGCCACCCGCTTGGGGGTTGCGGCGGACGCCAACGGCAACTAAACTCGGCAAAGAACTATACCGGAACACAAGAGGCGCTCATGACCCGTAAGGCGTTGGTTACCGGCATTACCGGGCAGGACGGCTCCTATTTGGCCGAGTTCCTGCTCCAGAAGGGCTACGAAGTGCACGGCATGGTCCGCCGTGCCAGCACGGAGAATTTCGAACGCATAGGGCGTCTGCACGGTCGAATCACCATCCACCAGGCCGATCTGCTGGACCAGTTGTCGATTGTGACCATCATTCAAAACGTTCGACCCGACGAGGTCTACAACTTTGCCGCCCAGAGCTTTGTGCCCATTAGTTGGTCGCAGCCTCTGTTGACCGGCGAGTTCACCGCCTTGGGCGTCACGCGGGTGTTGGAGGCCATTCGCCTGGTTGATCCGACGATCCGTTTCTACCAGGCCAGCAGCAGCGAGATGTTCGGCAACGTCCAGCACGAGCCGCAGAACGAGCAGACGCCCTTTTGGCCGCGCAGCCCCTACGGCGTGGCCAAGGTTTACGGCCACTGGATCACCGTGAACTACCGCGAAAGCTACAACATGTTCGCCTGCTCGGGCATCCTCTTCAACCACGAATCGCCGCTGCGCGGAAAGGAGTTCGTCAGCCGCAAGGTATCCGACGCCGTGGCGCGCATCGCGTTGGGGGTTCAAGACAAGCTCGCGCTTGGCAACCTTGACTCCATGCGTGATTGGGGGTTCGCCGGCGACTACATCGAAGCCGTTTGGCGGATGCTTCAGCAGGAGCGGCCGGACGATTACGTCGTGGCCACGGGCGTGAAACATTCGGTGCGGGAACTGGTGGAACTGGCGTTCCAGCATGTCGGCCTCGACTGGCACGACTATGTCATCCACGATCCGCAGTTCTTCCGCCCGGCCGAGATCAACACGCTTCGCGGCGACGCCAGCAAGGCGCATCGTGTGCTCGGCTGGGAACCGAAGGTCTCCTTTGCCGAATTGATTCGCATGATGGTCGACGCCGACATGGAACGCGTACGCCGGGAATTGGCCGACCAGGCGTGGACCGGGTAACGCGATTGCCTTGACGTTCCTGGCGCCGCTCTTACTTTCGCATCCGAACGGCCAATTTCCGCCGCAGGATCTCGCGGTTTGCGGCGTCATAATAGTCGGCCGGATTGAAGTCGTCTGTCAATACGATGCCGCTCTGCGGATCGGGTACCTGCCGGGAAGCAAAGGCGGCCGCCACCTCGCTGCGGCAGAGGGGGTGTACCTCGGCCATGTTGCCTTGGTGATACCTTGTCAACTTCGGCCGGGCGGAGGCAAGGAAGAACACGTTGCCATGGCCGGCTGGGTGAATCTGCACGCTACGAAAGACGCGATGCAACGTCTTGTACAGCGACGCGGTCAGAAAATCCTGGCCGGGTTTGATGTCGCCGAAGGTATTGATTACCAGCACGCCGTCCATTTTGAGCAGGTTTCGCATGGCGTCGAAGGCCTCCTCGGTCATCAGATGCGAAGGCGACGAATCGCCGAGAAACGCGTCGAGGATGATGGCGTCGTATTTCTTGCCGCACTGATTCACGAATTGCCGTCCATCACCGATGGTTAGATTCAGCTTTTCCGTGGGGCAGTCGAAGAAGTCTTTCGCCAGCCGCACCATAGCGGGGTTGATCTCCACGACGTCCACCTTGGCGCCGTCACGCCACAATTCGCGCGGCACGATGCCCACGCCCAATCCGATGCACAGCACGTCTTCCAACTTTGGCGTGTAGGCACGTGCCAATCCGCTGAGCAGATAGCAGAACGTAAGCGTGCTTTGTCCTGTACGCTTGTCGTAGCCGTTCTGCGCGAGAAGGTCATTGAGGCAATAGCGCGTAGACGTGTCAGGCTGGTCGATCACCCACAGCTGACCGAAGTTGGAATTGCCGCGGAACACCGTCAGCCATCCACCGGGCATTTGCGCGTGAAGATCCTTGACCACGCCGAAGAAACCGATCGCGGCGCCAGCCGCTAGAACCAGGAGGATAGGAACCACCGGAGCGCCCTTTCGGCCCCAGCCGAAGAAATACCCGGATACCACCAGCATCAGCCCGCCGGCGGTGAGATACATCGTGATCGAGTTCGGCAGAAAGGGGATCAGCAAGTAGCCGATAAGCAGGGTGCCGGCAAAACTGCCGAGCGTGCTGATGGCCGTCAACAGGCCGACGCTGCTGCCTACCGTGCCGACCGATGAGGTGAGCATGCGCACAAAGAACGGCCCGACCATGGCCAATAATGCCAGCGGCACGAAAAACAGGAGCGTCGAAGCCAACAGCGAGCCGATCGCCAGATTGAGATCCAGGCAGGAAAAGGATATGGGCTCGACGATCAGGACCGTGGCGCAGAGGTAAAACGCCGCCAGGAGCACCGCGCCGTAGAGTCGGTTCAACTGGGGCGTGCGATCCGCCAGCCTGCCGCCGGCGTAATACCCTGCCGCCAGGGCTACGAGGGTAATCGCGATTTGCGCCGTCCAGACGAAGTGTGACGTGCCAAAGTACGGCGCCAACATCTTCGCGCCGAGGATCTCGATGACCATGATCGCCGCGCCGGTGACGGCGGCGGTGAAATACAAGTAACGGCGAAGTCCCCGCGAGAGACCCTTATCCGGAGGCACGGTTTTTACGCGATTCGCTTTCATGCGGCTGGTTCCGTCGGACGAGCGCCTGGTAGCAACAGCTTTCATTCGCCCCGCCTCCGGCGTCGCCGTGTTAAAAAACGACGATTCTCCGGCAAGCGGCGATCTTTTGCATCTTCCCATGCCGGAGAGTCGTTGGCAAGGATTCCGAAGCACGATCAGGCCATGCCTGCTGCGGGGAGATCACGTTTCGGCTTGGGGCCCAAGTCTCGCGTCGGCAAACGACAACAACATGATATAGGGCAACAACTTGTACCTATTCGTCGGTGCACTCTGGACGGTTGCGCGTACCGATAAAGGGGACCGGGCGGCGTAGTTTTCTGTGGACAAGAGAGGGAAGTTCGGCTCGTTTAGCCGCCGCCGGTACGGCGGCGCTCGCCGGGCCGACGTTCCGTCGGCCGCTAAACGGCTCAACCGCCACAATCCGTTACTGCACCCGGGGAACCCGGAAACGTTGACGGGGGGCCGTTGTGCATTTAACATAGGGAAGGTGGATTCTGGCAGGGCGAGTCGCCGCCAGATTGGCGGGAATGCGGCGGTCTGAGCACTAATTCCGGCGCGGCGAGGACTTACCTCCTCCTCGCGTCGCCAGCGGTCATTTTGTTCCCATGGGAATGAACACTATGCAAACCACACGAAGTTCCTTTTCCGGAGTGCGACTGGTCTTTCTTGCCCGGCTACGATGGATCGCCTTGGGGACAGCCGTCGTGCTGTTGGCCGGCTGGGCGCTGGCCGCGCCGGCCTCCGCCGTGGCAAAGGAGCAACCGGGGACGAAAGACAAAGAGAAGGCAGAGATTCCCAAGCCGGAGGACTTGGAACTGACGACCGGCGACGGACTTGAACTCACCCTGACCTATTATCCCGGCGCCAAGGGCAAGGAGAGCATTCCGATTGTGCTACTGCACATGTGGAAGCAGAGCCGCAACGATTACAAGGAACTCGCGCCGGCCTTGCAGGCGCTGGGTTACGCCGTCATTGTCCCGGACCTCCGCGGACACGGCGAAAGCACGCACCTGAAGGGCGCCCGCAAAGACGAAACCCTCGACGCCGCCACCATGTCACCTCAGCAATTCACGGCGATGGTCAACCGGGACATGAAGGCGATCAAGACCTTTCTCTGGGAGCGGAACAACGCGGGCGAATTGAACATGGATAAACTGTGCGTCGTGGGCGCCGAGATGGGTGCTTCCGTGGCGCTGAATTTCGCGCTCACCGACGCCTTGGACCAGGACCGCAACCGCGTGCTTCGCTCCGACTACAAACTGGGGCGCTTCGTCAAGGCGCTGGTATTGATTTCGCCGCCGCGGTCCTTCCGTGGCCTGCCGTTGAAACAAGCCACGGCGTATCCCGCCGTCCAACGCGATATCGCCATGTTGATCCTGGTGGGCAACAAGAACCCCAAGGCGTTGGAAGACGCCAAGCGGATCCACGGCCTCTTCGAGAAGTTCCACCCCGAGCCCACGGGCGACGACAAAGCCAAACTCGACAGGAAGACGCTCTTCTTCGGCTCGCTGAACACCAGCTTGCAGGGCACCAAGCTGCTCGATCCCAAGTTCGACGTCGCCTCGATTATCGCCGATTTCGTCCACCGCCGCCTGGAAAGAAGCGAGGAATCGAGGGACTGGACGTGGAAAGAACGCAAGGTGCCCCACGAGTAGCTGGGACGCTTTTCGTGTTTCTCTATTGTGACAACCGTTCGATCGCCGCGGCGATGGCCGCCCGGCGCGCATAGATTGGCGCCGGGTTGGTGGTAACCGTGGTTATGTCGCGGGTGATAGCCGGTGGCACCTCCAGCAACGACTCGTAGGCTTTCGCTTGTTCCGCGGTGAGCGAAGCCCGCTTCTTGCCGATCAGGTCGCGCAGCAGCCAGAGATACTCGTAGTCCTCGATACCTTCGCGGAGCATCTCCCAGCGAATGCTCGACGCGGGCGGCTCGATCACCGGCCCGCTGCCCGAGGCGCCGGGCGCCGCCGCCGCCAACGGCGGATACACGAAGCGGCCGTCGCCGTTGCCGAAATACTTCTTTTCCTCCGGCCGCGCGCCGCCCACGTAGCCCATCGGGTCTGCGTACGGGTTCTGCGGGAAGTCGTCGCGGGAAGTCCAGTAGGCCGTCTCCCAGACGAGGATGCCCACGATGCTTCGCTGCCACGTCTGCCACAGCCACACGCGCAGGTCCGTGGCCGGATGGTCGATGAACAGCGTGCAGTACGGGGCCCTCGGGCCGCAGCACACGTACCACCAATAGCGTTCGCCGCGCGCCCGGCGCTTTTGGGCCGTTTCCTGGTTGTACGCCGGAGAGATCGGACACCAGATGTCCATCCGGCCGGTCCAGCGGGGCTGCAAAGTGTACTTGGTAATCATGGTTTGCAGGCCAGGCGCGTATTTCTTCAGCCGATCCATGCCTGCCTGCACGAAGGCATAGTCTTTCGGATCGGGCTCGTCGAACCAGTAGGTATAGGCCATCTGCAACCAGCCTTTCGCGCGGAGATGGCTCTCCAGTTGTTTGACGTAGCTGGAGAACATGGCTTGATACTGGGGCGTCTGCTCGCCGAAGGCGCCGATTTTCGGCTCGTTGCGGCCTTCGTAGGTGCCCCCGCCCATGCCTTCCAGCGGCAGCATGAAGTTGGTGAAGTGGAATTTCTCGATCGCCCGACGCATGGCCGCGTCGAAGGCCGCAAAATCCACTTCCGCCCGCGGCGGATTGGCCTCGGGCAGGAATTTCACGCGGATCGGGTCCAACGGCGTGGGATTATAGGGGCTGATGCGATGGTCGGCGAAGTTTTGCAAGTACAGGTCGATGACCCGCCGCTTGTCCGCGTCGGTCTTCAACTGGTGGTACCGAAAGACGGTCTCCCACGACAGGCCGAAGGCCGTCTCGACGTGGTTCTGCTGGGGCAAGGCGAAGTTCCATACGTGCAACTTCACGGGCACCACGGCCGACCAGCCGGCGGCCTTCAAACTGACCGCGCCGGTGTAATCGCCGGCCGGCGCGTCCTTGGGCACGTGGATCAACAGCCACAGCGGCTGGTTCCGGCCCGCCGGCAGGTCGAGCGGCTTGTCCAAAGGCGGCAAGGCGTCGGGCCATTCGCCGACGACACCGGTATTGTCCGTCGGCGTTTGCACGGCGTGATAGTAGACCCGCAGCACCTGCACGTTTTCTGCCGCGATCGTCGCCCCGCCGGGTCCGCTGAGCGCGCCGGCCGCGGCCGTGAACTGTTTCAACTCTT
>Ga0182014_10008104_pt1 | contig 10831 bp, 3 predicted proteins | sample 612S2DmetaG_FD_120489 | JGI IMG/M metagenome (GOLD analysis project Ga0182014, IMG submission 120489) | Permafrost microbial communities from Stordalen Mire, Sweden - 612S2D metaG | ecosystem: Environmental > Terrestrial > Soil > Wetlands > Permafrost | place: Sweden: Stordalen | collected... | reverse complement strand
CTGCCGCCCGCGGACCTGGCGCGACGTGTGGCAGGCGATGGCGCCCGATGACCTGCTCACCATGCCGCGCATTCCCTGGCACGCCGATTACGACGGACCGGCGCCGCTGGATTGCCTGGCGGAGGAAATGGAGCCGCTGGTGCCGGCGTTACGTGCGGGCCTGGCCGCGGCCGGCGTGCGGTTGATGGCCGTGCGGAGCCGGGCGATCTTCCCCGAAGAGTTCAACGAACTGGTCGAGCGGTATGGCTCGAAAGGGACCGCCCTGTCGCACCAGACGCTTGCCCTGGCCGCCCGCGCGATCGAAGGGCTGCCGCCCGGCAAGATCTCGTTGGTTTGCGACAAGCACGGCGGACGGAACCGCTATGGACCGTTGCTGGCGGCGCATTTCCCCGAGTGGCTGATCGAGATTTGCGGCGAGGGGCGCCGGCAGAGCGTTTACCGCTTTGGACCGCCGGAGCGGCGGGTGGAAATCTGCTTCCGCACCAAGGCCGAGTCCTGCCTGCCGGCGGCCTTGGCCTCGATGGCGTCGAAGTACCTCCGCGAACTGGCCATGCGGGCGATGAACGAGTACTGGTGCCGTCGCGTGCCGGGGCTACAGCCCACGGCGGGATATCCGCAGGACGCCAAGCGCTTCCGCATGGACATCGCCGAGGCACAAGTGAAATTGCGCATTGCCGATCGCGTTCTCTGGCGCGTGAAATAAACCGTCCGTTTCTCCAATCCCTAATCCCTAATCCCTAATCCCTAGTCCCTAGTCCCTAGTCCCCGAGGTTTCCCATGGACCTCTACCTCGTTCGTCACGCGTGGGCCATGGATCGCGATGATTCACGATGGCCGGATGATGACCGGCGGCCACTGACGGAAGAAGGCAAGAAGCGCTTCGCCCGAGTGGCAGAGAAACTGGCCGACCGCGGCATGGGCGTGCAGGTGGTGGGCACCAGTCCGTTGGTCCGCTGCGTGGAGACGGCGCGGCTGTTGGTTGCCGCCGCGGGCAATGCCGAACTGGTCGAACTGGATGCGTTGCGGCCGGGCAGCGATTTGGATGGTTTGCTGCGTTGGACTGCGCACTACGCCCACAAACCGGAAGGGATCGCCTGGGTGGGCCATGCCCCCGACGTGGACCGTCTGGCCGCCGCGTTGATCGGCGATGGCGACAGCCTGATCCGTTTTGCCAAAGGGAGCGTTGCCGCCATCCGTTTCGACGGGCCGCCGGGACCCGGCAGCGGCGAACTGCAATGGCTCGTAACGGCGAAGGTGCTGGGGTATTAGGGGTTGTAAAAGAACAACCTGGTGAATTGTCTGTGGTGCGGGCGTCTCGCCTGCCGGGAAAAGCGCAGGCGGGACGCCTGCACCACAAGGACAGACTGCACAGGTTAATGTTTTACAGCCCCTTGGGCCGCCAAGAAACGCCAAATCCCGCCTTGGTGAAGCGGGATTGGCCTTGTGGTTCAATGATGGTTGTCAACGCAACGAAACCTACCCGGAGCAGCCCTGCCGCTGCTCAACGTAACCCGTCCGGCGGCGTTTGCATGACATGCCCTCCGTCTCCAGACTTCAGAACCAACTGTTATCCACGCACTGTATAAGCATACCATCCGGGGCAACGCCCGGTGGCCAAGAACAGCCTCAAAACGCCGGCGAGCGGGGAAAAACGCCCACATTTGTGGGCCTGGAAGAGTCTGCCGGTTACTGGACACCTGGGCGAGTCGGTACAGTCTCCCCGACAGCACCTGTCGGACTAATCGTAACGCACGGGGACCGATGGCGATAGCAGCGGAAGAGCGACGTCGATAGGCAAGGATACCGCGCCGGCGCTATTCCTTAGCGTCCCCTTTCTTGAGTCTTTGTGCTAGGGGGAACGGTGGGCAGCGCAGAGGTCGGCGGCACGTACGCCCGTACGCCGCTGATGAACATCCGGTAGTCCTGGTCCTTCTTCTCATGGAAATTGGCGTTCATGATCAGATAGAAGTGCTGCTTCGTGGCGATGTAGGGAACGTAAGGCGAGGCGGCGCTGATCTGCTTCACCCCATCGAGCCACCACACGATGCTCGTTCGCGAGGGGTCGTAACTCGCGCCGAAGGTGTGTACCTGGGTGCGGTCGAGCGGGTTGGGCAAAAAATTATTGGGATTCTGGATGTGCCGCTCCAGTTTGCCTAAGTGGCCTGCCCAATTGTGCACCGTTCCCGTCATGCCGGGGCCGAAACCGCCCTCGTCGACGTCGAGTTCCATGTAACGTAGGTATCCCTCGGGATCTCCTTCGTCGTGGAACCCCTCTTTGAAATTGTGTTCCACCGGCAGCATCCACACCGCAGGCCAGTGGTCCGGGTCGTTGTCCGAAAGGCGGACGTCGAATTCCACGTAGAAGCCGTCCTTTCCAGGCAGGGTGGGAAAGCGGCCCGTGTTGGAGAAGTCGTGCGGCGTGCTTACCAAGACGGCACGTGGATGCACCGCCAGCACGCCGTCGACCATCTCGAATTCGCTGCTGGGCATCTGGGGCTGGTACGACAAGCCGTTGAACCATTTGAAGTGGCCCGTCTTGCCGGGCGCGATGTCGGCCACCGACGGGCGCTCGTCGATCACGCATTTCGTGTAGCCCAGAGCGGCCGCGCCCGGCGGGACCTTTTTGGATGAAGCCGCCTCGGCGGCGAAACACTCCGCCGAAAACAGAGTCAAACCGATCCCGACCACCAGCAATGCTTGGGTCCTCGTGCCGTTGAAGAAATATCTCATGCGTGCCTCTGGTACAAATAGTGTCGATCGCGGGACAACCGATAGGAGATGTAGGGTGGGACCAGCGCAGTGCAGTCCCACCACAGGAATTTGTTCGAGCAAGATGGTGGGACCGCGCTGCGCTGGTCCCACCCTACATTCATAGTACATTCACCCTACATTCATGCCTTTCAAAACAACTGCGATGGACCACTAGGGTTTGAACCCGATCTGGCCCCAGTTCTTCGGCGTCATCTGGAGTTCGAAGACCGCGTCGTCGACCAGACCGGTCTCCTGGTTGCTCCAATAGGTCCGCAACCGCGTCCGATCGCCGGTGGCCGTGCCATGCGTCACGCCCACGTCGCCCCGGTAGAGCACGTCGGGCTGCGGAACAAAGCCCAGCGAGGTCCAGGGGATGGCCGCCTCGACCACGTATCCGCTCTTGTCGGGCCGGGGATGCACCACGATCCGGGCGTCGGTGAGCACGGCCACGTAATCCATCACGTACTGCTGTATCACGCCGGAGGTGAAGGTCCGCGGCTTCTTCTCGGCCGATACCTTGCGATACAACACGGCCGTCGGCTGGCCCTGGCAGTTGCCGATCGAGATGCGGAAGTCGCCGGCCACGGCCTCGCTTCGCTTCCTGTTGGCCTTCGGGTCGGCGGCGAACTGGAAGTCGACCGTATCGCCGCTGACGTACATCTGGGCCGGGTCCTTGGCGCCGTTGACCCAAGGGGAATTGTCTCCCACGTCGAAGCCCAAGTACAGATGCTTCTCGTCCCAGGCCAGCGCCGTGCGGACGGCTGCCTCGGCGTTCTTCTGATACTCCAGCGGCCGGAAGCCACGGAAGTCGGCCGGCAACTTCCCGGTCAAGGTCGGCGTGAGATGAAGAACCTCGCAGGCGCGGGTGCCTACGGCCCGTTGGCTCTGTTTCTCGAACTCGGCCCGGGCCAGCGACTGATCTTCCGGAGCGAGGGTCACCGACCCGGAGCCGATCACGCGGACCTGGTCGAGGTTGCCCAGTTCTACGTTCCAAACGGCCGTCTTGCCGGCCTGGAGATAGACCCTGCCGTCTTTGGCCTGGGCTACCGAGCCGCCGAAATCCTCGCCACCGCAGCCCGGCGGGCAGCGGGTCATGTCGGCGCCGCTTTCACACCGGGCCGGCCATTGCCATTGCATCGGATCGCCCTCGAAGATGCGGGCGAGGAAGTAACCCTTCTCCGTCAGCAGGTACCACTCGCCAAGGTTCGCGTTGATGACCCAAACCGTGCCCGTGTTGGGCCGTGTGAACGTGCCGATCAGTCCGTAGGCGCCGCGGGTGAGCCCCGGCTCCGACGCCGGCGCGTGGTGCGAACCGCCCACCGAGAAGAACGGATTGGGATAGCTCCACAGCAGCCGGCCGGTTGCCGTCTCATAACAGCGGTAACACGTACGGTAGCCACCGACCAGCAGCAGCCGGCCGTCGGGCGAAGGCAGTATCCCGCAGACGTCCTTGCCCCCGCCGGCATACGGCAGCTCTTTCATGCCGGCCACGTCCCATCGCGGCGCACCGCAGGCCGTGTAGCCGGCCGGCGCCAGCCGATAAACGGTCTGCTTCCTGGCGTCGAGCGGGTCGATGGCAACGGGAAAGATGGTGAAGTCGCGCGGATTGAGATTCATCGACCAACAATTCGATCCGTACGTGGCCAGGTACATCGGCACCGTGACCGTTTCACCGGCGTCGGGCTTGCCGTTGCCGTTGACGTCGGACCAGATGGTGGTCGTCTTGGCCTTGAAATCGGGCCGGATCTCGGACCGCAGGCGATAGTTGCCTTCGCCCAGCCGCTCGAAGATGCGGATGCCGTGGCGATTGTGCTCCACTTCGAAGTTGACCGCCAGGTAAAGCCGCCCGTTCGCGGGCGTGCAGAAGACCGCATAGCCGTGGCCGCAACGGTCGAAAACGCCCGTGCAGCGGTGCGTCTGCGTTTTCGGATCGAACCGCCATTCACAGTCGACGCCGATCAGCACGTTGGGGTCGCGAGGGTTGATCGCACCGCCGCTGGCGCCGTAGTGGGTAGAACCGAACAATTCCTTCAGCGGCCGACCCGTCGCCGTGTCCCACACGCTGACGCGCTTGGGATAGTGGTCGGCTTCGGTGGCCCAAAGGCGGTTCTGCTGGTCGATCGTCAGGCCGCTAATGGCATAGAGGCCGTCGGCACGCCAGGGACCCAACAGCGGGCGGCCGCCCTTGCGGCCGATCGTGCCGGCCGGTTGGCCGTCGGCAGTAAACACTTTCACCTGGTGGTCGGGTTCGCCGGCGCCTACGTAAATCCGGCCGTCCGCGTCGACCGCCAGGCCGAAGGCGTTCTTCAGGCCCGTCACCACAGGCGAGGTCTTGCCGTTGCGCGGGTCGAGGGCCAACACGGTCGTGCCGGCGGAAAGCACGTACAGTAGCCGATCGCTGACGGCGTGTATGGCCTGGGGCAGGGAAACGTTGATCATGTTGCGGAGCTTGCCCGAACGGGCGTCGCACACGGCCACGAAATCGGACCGCCGCCTGACCAGCGTGGGCGAGAATTCTTTTTCTAGGAAACGCCGCGTGGCCCGGGCCCGCTCGGCGGCCGGAAGTGTGGCCGTCTCGGGCACCAGCTCGGCCGACTTCAGCAGGTCGTTGAGCCCATCCAGCAGCGGCAAATCGAAGCGTTGAAAGCGGTAGCCTTGCATGGCCCGCTCCGCGGGAATCCGGTCAAGGACGAAGTCGACCAGCCGTTTGCGTTGCTGCTGGTCCAAGAGCCCTAGCAGTCGGTCGGCGATGGGGCCGCCTTCGAACAGCTTGGCGCCGAAGTCTTTCCAACTCCGAATATCCTCGTCGATAAATGACGGATTGCCGAAGGTGAGATACAGGACGCCGCGGTAGACCTCGATGCCGTCAGCGTGGAGCGGCATGGTGGCGGCCTCGGGGCGGCCTTGCCACAGGTCCGGGACGGCGAGCGAGGCGCTGTCGCGGCCTTGCCAATTCTCGAATACGCCGTCGCTCGTGCGAAGGCGGAAGATGTCGTGGCCATGAATCACGGTCCCGCCGTGGCCAATGCCAAACAAAGTGCCGCCAGCCACGGCGAGTCCATCGACGGCACCGCCCGTGCCGCGGCCGATGGTCCAGAGGACTTTGCCCGTGGAATCAACGGCGACCACGCCCTTGCCGGCTTCCGACTCGGCCCAGCCGAGATAGATCTTTTCGGCGTCGGCCGTGCAGGCGCTGGGCGGACCGTGATCGCCGCCCCAACTGGTGCCCGGCCCAGTCTCCCAAGGGATGCCGGCCTGGGCGGCCCAGCCCCGCAGCGTCAATTTCAGCTCCGGATGTGCGATGGCCTCCCACGTGTAGTCGCCGGCCGGCAACGGTTCGCCGGGCGTGCGAAAATACGGCGTCGGCAGCCCGTCCCATTTCACCTCGTGGACGCCCCGGGCGAACCGATGATCGGTCAATAACTGCCGCACGACGATGCCCTCCTTGTCGCGCAAATTGAGCGACACGTGGCCGTCAAACGGCATGTCGAAGCGGAGCGTCTTGAATCCCGGCCATTGGCGGACCGTGATGAGCGAGCGCCAGTCGACCACCGTCGCACCATCGGCCAGCGTGACGGGCAGCTCCCGTTCGTCGGCCAGTCGCAGCGGTGCCGGCTTCACGTGGCCGGCCTTCTCCAAAATGCCCTCGCCCCAGACGTCGTAGGTGCGAAACGTGAACACACGATTGGGAACAATGCCGGCCCGGAACAGGTCCTTGATCGTGATCCGTGTGGAGGAATCGGTTGTGAAGTTCGGTTCCAGGGTGATCCGCAGTCCCGACCCGGGGGCGAGCGCCTTGCCGTCCTCGACCAGCATTTTCCACGGAATGGCCAACTCCTGAACGTAGCCCTTGCCGTCGGCGTTGACGGTAAAAGTTTGCTGCACCCCGTGCTCCAGCGCATTGGTCAAGTTGGGCAGCCGGATGCAGGGCCGGTTGGCATCGCGCAGGCCGGGCGATACACGCCCGACGACGCTGATGCCGTCGCGATCGCGCCAGCAGGTCAGCCAGGTAATCACTTCGTGCGGGGTCTTGTAGCCGGTCATGAAACGCACCTGGAGGCAATCGCCATCCCATCCCTGTCCGCCTTTGCTCGACTGGGGGTTATTTAGCGGCGTCGGGTCAAGCCACCGCGCCAAAAGATAGACGTTCTCCGCATCATACATGGCGTGGAACCAGAGGCCGTAATGTCCGCGCAGCCGCTCGACGTCGCCGCAGGCGAAGATGCCGCCGGAAAGGTCCCAATCGTCGAACTTGCCGTCGACGACCACTTTCCCCGGGGCGGGCAGAATACGAAGGACCTGGTTCTCGGTTTCGGTGGCCTGCACGGTGGCTGCCGCCAAAGCGGTCATGCAAAGACTCACTACGATGGCGCCGCGAGTTAGAAGGCTGGCTTGTGTTGTCACTGGTCTGTGATAACTTGTGGGGTGCGGTAACCGTTCACGCCCCGGTAAAGTGCCTGTCATCCTGAGCGCAGCGAAGGATCTCGTGGACCGCACTTCAATGCGAGATCCTTCGCTGCGCTCAGGATGACGGTTGCCCCGTGAACGGTTACTGGGGTGCGGCGCAAGAGTCGGGATGCGCATAGGATCACCTTCTTGAAGTGGCAGAAAGTGCTTTACTGGAAGCTGAACTCGCCCCAGGTATCCGGGTACAGCCAAGCCTCCGATGGTTCATCGTTGACCAGGTTGGTGTTTGGGTTGGCCCAATAGGTACGGGCCGTATTGCTTAGTCCTTGGGCGTCCGACGAAATGAAGCCGACGTCGCCGCGGAGCTTCATGCCGGGCGTAGGCACAAGCCCGATCGCCGCCAGCGGTATTGCCGCCGCCACGCGGTAACGCGAGCCTTCCACCTGGACGGCGACCCGCGCAGCCCCGAGCAATTCGACACGATCAAAGTGCCTGGTGCCCACCGGCGACGTATAGTCCTTGCTCGCCGCAGCGGGAGCCCTCGGATTGACCGGCGCCATCAGGACCGCCACGGGCTTTGCCTGCCAGGGAGCGATAAGGACGCGAACGTCGCCGGCGGCCGGCGTGCGATGGGGCTTAGCCTGCGGAGATACGCACAGTTGCAGGTCCACGGCATCGCCCGTCTTGAACAGCCGGGCGAAGTCGCGTCCCTCGTTGCGCCAAGGCGTGAGGTCCTGGACGTCGAACGACAGATACAGGTTCATGTCATCGTAGGCCAGCTTCACGGTCGCCCGCTCCGGCTGTCCCTCGCGACTGATGCTGAGCGGCGCAACGTCTTTCCATGCAGCGACGTTGCCGTCGAGGGCCAGCGGTTTGCTCAGGCGAGTCACCGTGTATTGCTTGGATTGGGCCGCGGCCTTGGCCCGCCGCGTGTTATTCCGATCGGCCTGTAAGATGGCCGACATCGCCACCGTAACGGGGCCGGCGTTGAAGCGGCGAATGGTCTCCAGGCCATTGACCTGCAGGATCATGGCCGCCTCGCGCGCCATGCCCGTCGTAAGTCGGATCCGACCATCGGCTTGCTTGCCAAACCAGCCGTTAAATGGCTCGCCCCCTTCGCTGAGGCCCTCCAGGGACATGCCGCGAAGCAACTGCTCGCTATCCGGCAGGGACTCGCCGGGGAGGCGGCAGTCCTGAAACATGGCGCCCACGAACAGGCCGTCGCTCGTGAGCAGAAAGTCCTGACCCAGGTTGCCGCGGATCAAGAACACGTTGCCGACCCGGTCGTTCACATGGGCCACGCCGCAGGTTTTCAGCGATCCGATGAGGAGCCCCGGCTTGGGCATCGTGGCCCGATGCGAGCCGTGCACCGAATAATACGGATTGGGATAACTCCACAGCAGCCGGCCCGAGGACAACTCGCTGGCGGCCAGCATCCCCGGTGCGTCGTGCGATCTATCGGCAAACCAAATCAGCCGGTCCTCACCTGGCACGGGTACAAGGTCGCAGCCGGGCGTATGGGGAAAGACGGGATACCGGCCGTCGAAGCCGTACGTTGGCGCGCCGTCGTCGGTGAACGCCAGGGGCCGGTAGCGGGCCACGCCGTCGGTGTAGATGCTCAGGTCCGGGCCAATGCGACCACCCCAGCCGTTGCCCAGCGGCATAGCGGGCCGCGAATGCTTGTCGCCCTTGTTACGCTCGGCGCGCACGATCACGCATTCGCTGCGCTCGACCTTCCCGTTGCGGTTGGTGTCGTTCCAAAGGCAAATGTCGTACGGATCCAGGCCGGCCATCTCGCCCGAGGGCTCCTCGAGCACGTCGCCGTTGTGGGCTAGTCGCCCGGAGATATGCCCGACCAGACAGATCGCCGCCACGGGCTGCCACCGCCCGCGTCGCTCCATGAACAACACGTGTCCGGTGCCTTCGTTGCCCGTATCGTGGGCGTAAAGATACTCGTGTTCCCGTCCGCTGGCGGCGCTGCGGAACCGCTGCGGCAGAATGTGCGAGCCGGTGTGAAGAAGGAAACTTTCGCTCTTCGTGCGGTCGGGCAGCCAAAGGATTTGCGACAGCTTCCAAGTACGGTTTTGCTTGTCGAGCTGGAATTCCAGGGGGCCGCAATAGGCCAAAGTGGGATCCTGCTCGTGCAGGTAACAACCAGTCCCCGCGTAACCCGTGTTACCCAAATAGTCGCGCTCCAGCTTGCCCTGGCGATTCCATACCGACACCCGGCGCGGATAGTTCCAGTTCTCGACGACCCACACCTGGTCGCGGCTGTCGACGGCCACGGAACTCATCCGCAGCATGGCCTGGGGATCGAAGGTGCCGCGGATCGGCCGCCCGCCTTTCTTGCCACACGTATAGCGGAGCTTGCCTTGGGGACTCAATGCCTTGACCTGGCTGTCCGGGCCGACGTCGGCCACCAGGAGATTGCCTTGCCGGTCGACCGCCAGGGCCGCGGCCTGGCCGAGCATGGGCGTGGCGATGGCCCTGGTTCGACCATCGGCCAGGTCGATGGTGTGGAGCTGGCCGCCCAGCAGCCCATAGAGCGCGCCGTCGCGGCTGAAAGCGATTTCGCCGGGATCGGTCGCTGAAAATTGCTTCTTCACCGCCGCGCTAGCCGCATCGAGCACCACGATCTTCCCGCTGTCCAGCGCCAGCACCAACTCGTCGCCGTGGACGGCCATCCCCGTCACCTTGCCGGGCGACGGCGTGCCGAGGATCTCGGCAAGCGGCAGGTCGAAGGTTCGCGGTTTTCCATCGAGCAGGAAGGGTTGTGTGACGCCGTCCTGCGCGCGGTACCGGCAGATCGTCTCCTTGGTATACCAATTGATGACATAGGCGTAAACGTATTGGGCGTCGGCGGCGATCTTGCCCATGCCGCGATGGTCGCTCCAACGCTTGCGGCCCTGGGGATCAATGCCGAAAATGCCGCAGCCGCCTTCGACGACCGGGCACGTGACAATCATCCAGTCGCCGGCCGCAGCGACGTTATTGGGGCCCGTGTGGTCGGCGCCCCAAGCGCCGTAGCCATCCTTAGTCTGCCAGGGGGGCGTGCCCGGATTGTAGTAGCACATTTCGTATTGGGCACTCAGCCCCCGCTGGGTCAGACCGCGGAGCCGGTACGTGCCGGGCGCGACCAAGTGGCCAAAATCATCGAGGCAGTCCCATTTCACTTGCACGGTTCGCGCGCCGGGCACGGTTGGGTCGGCCGTATAATCGGCCGGGTCGCAATCGGCGGCCGCCGTGCGCACGCGATTTCCCGCCGCGTCTTCGACGACCAGCGTAAACCGGGCGGCATCCTTGGGAATTGCCGCTCGCAGCGGCACCGTGCCCTGAATGCGTCCCTCGTCGCTTACGTAATTTCGCACCGGCACGTGGCCCCGGGCCACCAGCTTGGCATCGCCCCAGGCGTTCTTGCTGTAAAAGAAGAATTCGCGATCGGTGGCGCCGGGCTGCATGTTGTCGGCGTAGCGGTGGACAGGCCACGTCTTGCCAGTTGGGTCGCCCCACATGAACTCGCTACCCAGGCGGATGACCAGCCCTGGCGCAATTTCCGGCACCTGGCGAAAGAGCAGTTTCCAAGGGATTTTCATCTCTTGGGCAAAACCCCGCCCATCGGCGTCGGCGCGGTAGGCCATTTCCACGCCTTGTCCCAGTTGAGTACCGCCCGGCG
>Ga0182014_10008103_pt1 | contig 10834 bp, 6 predicted proteins | sample 612S2DmetaG_FD_120489 | JGI IMG/M metagenome (GOLD analysis project Ga0182014, IMG submission 120489) | Permafrost microbial communities from Stordalen Mire, Sweden - 612S2D metaG | ecosystem: Environmental > Terrestrial > Soil > Wetlands > Permafrost | place: Sweden: Stordalen | collected... | reverse complement strand
GCGAAGTTGAAGCCGGTCTTGATCCGCAGCAAATTGCAAAGCTCCTGGGCGAGAGTCTGCGCCAGCACTTTCTTCAATCGGGCATAACGGCCACGGTCAACGGTCTGCAAACAACCAATGCCGCCCTGACCGCTGCCCAAAAGGAACTCTCCTCTGCTCTGCGCACTTTATCGGATTCGCACGGCGGGGTCGTCGCTCAAGTAGAGTCTGCCAACAGCCGATTGACCTATTCCCTCGAAAGCCGTGCCAAGACGATTGATGCTCTCCTGCACGAATTGAGAGGCGATTTGCTGCGCATCTGGATTCCTCTTGCGTGCGGTGCAACCCTTCTTGTCGGTATGTTCTGCGGAATGGAGATTCAGGGTTGCCGGGATTCGCCTTCCGAGGCAGCTACAGCACCGACGCCGGCCACGGTGCAGCCTGCTCCAACGCTTCAACCGAACCAAAGCGGCAGTTCAGGCGGCAATTCACAGAAACCGCATCATTTCCAGCACGACGCTAAGCCCGACGCCGGGCAGGGGCGGTAGAATCTGGTAGCGGCGATGACGGGCGGCTATCTGGAAGGAAATGAATGGCCTTGCAGGCATTCAAACGCTTTCCGATCCGGCTGACCGCGAGGACAAAACACTTGACAACTGGCGGGAATGCCGTCATTATAGTGATGACATACCCGCCAAGCCTCTCCCTGGAAACAGGTGAAGCTCAAATCGGCGGGTTTTTCTTTTTCCTATGAAATACAGCAAGCCTCATCTTCCATACGAAGATCAACTCGATTTATTGATCCGTCGCGGCCTTGCTTGTTCCGACAGGGCAGGTACGCTGCATTGGCTGAAACGAATTGGCTATTACCGTCTGAGCGCGTATTTCATACCCTTCAAAGACCCCGCCACCGGCAACTTTCGCCCTGGAACCACCTTCGAGCAAATCATTGATCTCTATCGATTCGATGCCGATCTGCGGCGGCTCGTGCGCGAAGCCCTGGACAGGATTGAGATCAGCGTCCGGGCCGTCATTACCTACGAAATAGGAAAAGACCTGGGCGTCTTCGGTTATACGGACGCCGCCAACTTCGCGGCGGCATTCAATCATGCGGACTTCATGAGGATTCTCCGGCGCGAAGAGGGACGGTCGACCGAAGTTTTCATCGGCCACTATCGGACCAAGTACACCTCTGAAACGGAATTGCCTGTGTGGATGGCTACGGAGCTGATCAGCTTCGGTGCACTGTCGAAAATGTACGAACACTTGAGGACCGGTCTCCGCAAGAAAATCGCCCGCGAATTCAATCAGCCACAACCCGTCTTTGTGAGCTGGCTCCACTCCCTGACGGCGGTTCGCAACGTCTGCGCGCATCACAGCCGGTTGTGGAACCGAGAACTTGCCGTCAAACCGGAATTGCCCGTGGCGTGGAAAGCAAGCGGCATTGGCAACGATCGTTTTTACGTGATCGCACTGATTATCCAAACCCTGCTGGCCGACATTGCTCCTGATTCCCGCTGGGGCGAACGGCTCAAGGCTCTTTTCAACGCTCATCCAACGGCCAACCTTCGAGCGATGCAATTTCCGGCGAACTGGCAGACTCTCTCTCCTTGGATTTAACCGCTACTCAATGGCCTTCGGCTTTACGATGCAATGGGTAAGCGTGTGGTAAAATCAATTGCTTCAACTGAATCTAATACTCGTCGCACACTTTAGTTCTGAGTGCGCAGGGGCCACTTCATGGTCAAAGCATCATGTATCGCGGCAAGCCAACTTGTTCACTGGAGGTCACAGATGCCATCGATTTCGGTATTCTTCCGCGATCTTGTGCGCATTGTAGTCCAATCCTATACCATTTCCCCTGATCGCAGTTCCAGATTTCAGTTCATTTTCGCCCATCTCATCCTGCTGATGATTTGCGGAGCGTGGACCTCCAGTGTTGCACAGACCCCCACTGTCACCACCCTCACCGTTACCTCGGGAGGCAATACGGTGACAACAGTCGCTGCGGGCAACACGATTACGCTCACGGCGACTGTGGCGCCGCAGGCTGGCACAGTTGCGGTCGGGCAGGTGAACTTTTGCGACGGCGCAGCAAAGTATTGCACCGACATCCATATTGTTGGAGTTGCGCAGATCACCGCTTCCGGATCGGCTTCGATCAAGGTGCATCCCGTGCCGGGGAGCTATAGCTACAAGGCGCAATTTGTGGGAACAAATACCTTTGCCGCAAGCACTTCGGCTGGCTCCCCGCTGACTGTAACCGGAAAGTATCCGAGCATTACGACGATTGCGTCGAGTGGAACCGCAGGGAATTACTCGCTTACCGCCACTGTCACTGGACTGGGAAAGGCAACCGCCGGTCCTACCGGAACGATCAACTTTGTTGATTCAACGGCAGGAAATGCGGTGTTGGCAACGGCGAGCCTCGGCAGCTCCTCCACCCTCCCACTCGGATATGTCGCAAGTCCTGTGACCGGTGGAGAGCCGAGCACAATCGTCGCCGGTGACTTCAATCAGGATGGCAACCTCGATCTTGCCGTAGGACAGTATCTTGGTGTTGCTGTCGGACTGACCCCCTATGTTCCGTCGATCAACATTCTGATCGGGGATGGGAATGGAAACTTTACACTGACAACCGGCAGCCTAATCTCGACTACGGGAGTTCCACTCCTGGTGCAGGATTTCAATCAAGACGGGTATCCGGACATTTTGCTTGGGGATCAATATACCGGTCAGATGAGTATTCTGCTTGGCAATGGAGACGGCACGTTCAAGGTAGCGCCTGGGAGTCCCTTCTACACCAACTATGGGACCAGTCCAGTGGCCGTGGCGGACTTCAATGGAGACGGAATCCCAGATCTCGCTGTCGGGGGCGGCTATTACCTGATCGTCATGTTGGGCAAGGGAGATGGCTCCTTTACGGCGGTACCCACAAGTAAATCCATTGCCGGTGCCTCCAGTTTCGGCTCCATAGTGGCCGGAGACTTTAACGGGGATGGCATTCCCGATCTGGCAACTGCGGATGAATTCACCGGCTCAGTCAATGTCTACCTGGGGAACGGCGACGGGACATTCAAGGCGGGCTCCACGGTGCTGACGGAGACATCCGGCGGAGGATCATTGGTGGTTCTTGCAACCGGCGATTTCAACGCCGATGGCAAGCTGGACCTGATTGTGCCCGTTTATTCAAGCAATAGTGGCGTTGTCGTCCTGCTTGGCAATGGGGATGGAACGTTCCAGCAGGCCAATGGCAGCCCAATGACTGTCAGCAACTTTGCAAACCGCGCTATGGTGGGAGACTTCAACGGCGATGGTATTCCCGACGTGCTGCTTGGCGGGCAGTCGAGCGGAACCGATATATACATCTTCTTAGGTAACGGAGACGGAACATTCACTCCGGGTTCAACGGGAAACTTATCCCTGCCCTGCTGCTCGCAGACTGTGCTGGGTGACTTCAATGGAGACCGCGTTACGGACGCGGCTTCGTCCTCGTTCTATGACGGCAGTGTGCAGGTTCTGCTCGGCGACGCCGCCCAGGCATCCGCTACTGCGAATGGCATCAATGCCATCGGACCGGGGACGGATCAGGTGTTTGCCCAGTTTCTCGGCGACACCAACTTCCTGAGCAGCACATCGTCATCCATAGCGTTGTGGTCACAAGTGAACACGCCTGTGCTCTCACCGCCTGCCGGCACTTACGCGTACGGGCAGACGGTTACTATAGCCGACTCCAGCCCTGACGCGACCATCTATTATTCGCTTTCCCCGAGCACTACCGTCCTGCCCTATTCAGGACCGATCACTCTTTCCACTGGCGGGCCACAGACGATCCAGGCCTACGCCACCGCGCCCGGCTCCCTGCAAAGCGCAACTATCCAGGCCATCTACAACGTGAACCCTGTGCCAGTCATCGGCGGATTGAGCCCCGCATGGGGCTCCGCAGGTGGCGCAGCCTTTACACTCACGGTGAACGGATCAGGATTTCTTGCCGCATCAACCGTCTATTGGGGAACCACACCTTTGACCACGCAGTTTGTAAGTGGAACGCAGCTCACTGCGCAGGTCACAGCATCCGCACTTGCGTCGGCGGGGACAGCATCGGTTACGGTACAGAATCCTGCCCCAGGGGGCAGCGTGTCTAACCAGTTCCAATTCGCCGTTGTATCCGCGGGCTCGCAAACCCCACCGAGCTTTCAGACCGTCACAGCAACAGTAGCTCCAGGAGCTTCGGCCAACTATCCGGTAACCGTACCCTCCTCAGCGACGAATTTGTCAGTCACGTGCCTCAACTTGCCTGTTGGAGCGAGTTGCAGTTATTCGGCCTCGAATTCAACAGTGACCATCGCAACAACATCGGCTACCCCAGCGGGGACCTACCAGATCACGGTAGTCTTTACAGAAACTCTGCCCGGCACGGCAGCCGGGTGGATATTCCTTCCCATTTTTCTCTTACCAATTGTTTTCGCCCGAAGGAGGCTAGATGCAAAGCATCTGTGGTTCACCATCTGCCTGGGAGTTGCGATAACAGTCACAACACTCGCGACGGGTTGCGGGGGATCGAGCGGTTCGAACGGGACGCCTCAAACTCACGAGGTAACAACCGCTGGAACCATCTCCCTAACGGTGCAGTGAGGTTCCTTCCTGACCGTGAAACACATTACTACGACTAATCCGGCAAACGCTGGAGAGTTGAAGGTTACAGACGGTTATTACAAGCCCTGTTTCGCAACTCGAACTGACACCGAATGATCATCTATTGGCTTCGAACACGATCCGAAGTCAATCGAATGCCGTTCGATGCTGGCGGTCGCTAAAGCCATTCCTAAGCCGTCAGGCTTAGGGATGGTGTCTATCTTCAAAACGAGCGCAGCGAGAACGCTCTTGGCCGGGTATTGCCGAAACGATGCTTGCGGATTCGAGTTGCAACCTGGGCGGACTCGGCGCGGGGCTTGGCTCCTTCAGGCTTCGGCATTGGTATGGCAACCAAGGCGGCAGAGTTACAAAGGCTGTTGCATTCGGAATTCGAACAGCGTTAGCGTCGGGCTATGCTAACGATACGGGCCATGTCGGGCGGAGCTGGGTATGCCCAGAGGCATCTCGAACACAGCGACTACTACGATGAACACCGGCGCGTTCAAGGTGAGTGGCATGGCCGTGGCGCCGAGTTGCTCGGCTTGGGCGGCAATGTGACGCCGGAGCAATTTGAAGCAATTCGGGAGGGGCTGAATCCTGAAACCGGCGAGTTCCTCCGCCCGCGGCACAGTGCGGACCGCGTGAAAGTTGACGGTAGCGAGCAGAGCAAGGGGCGGTCGCTGTACGATCTGACCTTTTCCGCGCCAAAGTCGATTTCCATTCAGGCCCTCGTCGGCGGGGATGATCGTCTCGTGGCCGCTCACGACAAAGCTGTTCAGGAGGCACTTGTAGAGACCGAGAGCCATGCAGCAACGCGCGTCCGGTTGAATGGGGCGAACGAGAATCGGGCAACCGGCAACTGGATCGTTGCTTCCTATCGTCACGACACCAGCCGGGAACTCGATCCGCAACTGCACACGCACGCTGTTGCGGCCAACCTGACCTATGACGGAGTGGAAGGGCGCTGGAAGGCATTGCAGGCGTCGGGACTGTACGAGCGCCGCGCATATCTGACGGAAGTTTACCGGAACGCGCTGGCGCGTGAAGTGCGCGGGCTGGGATATGAGATCGAGCCGCGCCGCGATTCCAAGGGCAAAGATCATGGATTCGAGATTCGCGGCGTCTCGAATGAATTACTCGAACGGTACAGCGTGCGCAGCGCACAGCGCGACGCCGCTATTGAGCAATTCACGGCGGTGCATGGTCGCAAGCCTACCGATAATGAAGTTGCCGTGCTTGTCCGCGAATCCCGCGCGGACAAGCTGGCGGAAATCTCCACGGAGCGGGTGAGAGAACAACAGCAAGCCCGTCTTGCGCCGAAGGAAAGACAAACGCTGCAAAGTATCCGCGCCAAGTCCATCGAACGGCATCCGCATATTCCACAGGAATTCTCTCAGGCATCGGAATCGCTTCAGCATGCCAAGGCGCACCTCTTTGAACGCAACTCCGTCGTGCGCGATTTCGATCTGATGACCGAAGCCCTGCGCCACGGGCGCGGACAGATTGACCCTGGCCAGTTGCGCGGCGCTCTGGAAGTGGAGCAGTCAGAGGGTTCTCTCATCCGGGCTGGAAACCAACTGGCTACACGCGAGAGTCTTGAGCGCGAACAAAGGATGATTGCGGCTGTGGATCGCGGCACTGGATGCTTTGAACGGTTGGGTGGGGAACGTGAATTCCATCCTTCCGAGCGTCTGCGAGATGAACAGCGGCGGGCAGTCAATGAGGTTTTGGCTTCCCACGATCTTGCCATCAATCTGTGCGGAGCAGCCGGAACAGGAAAGACGGCCACGCTTCAAGAGATTGAGCGTGGTTTACGCGAGGCCGGGCACAAAGTGACGGCGGTTGCGCCGACACGCAGCGCGGTCGAGGAGTTGCACAAGGTTGGTATTCGAGATGCAATGACGGTTTCCCGATTGCTGGAGGATGAAACTCAGCGGGGTGCGCTGCGTGGCAAAGTTCTGATCGTCGATGAGGCGGGCATGATCTCTGGCCGCCAAATGGATGAGTTGCTCAAGCTGGCTGAGCACGGAAATGTACGGCTTCTTTTCTCCGGGGACACGCGGCAAATTCAAAGTGTGGAAGCGTCGGACGCCTTGCGCATCCTCGAACGGGAATCGCAGATGAAAAGCGTCTCGCTGACCGGCGTGCAACGGCAGACAAAGGCGGAGTACAGGGACGCGATTCAAACGCTGCGCGATTCGCCGGAGCAGGGGTTTGAAAAGTTGGAAAAGCTCGGGGCCGTTCGTGAGGTTCCTTACCTGGATACCGCGCACACCGTAGCGGCGGCTTACCGGGATCTTGCGGCTGATCCCGGCCGCAAAGTGCTCGTTGTTGCTGGCACTCACGAAGAGATCGCCAGGATCACCCATGCGATTCGTCATGATATGACGCAACAAGGCGAATTGCGTGGCGGCATGATTTTCGAACGCCATGCGCCTCTGCAATGGACTGAGGCGCAAAAGAAGGACTTGTCAAATTATCAGGAAGGCCAGATATTGCAGTTCCATCGTTCTTCGCATGGGGTCGGCAAGAATGAATCGCTCGTCGTCGAACGTGCAAGCGCGTCGCACATCGTTACCAGAGACCGGCACGGCGTAGAGCACATGGTCAGTCCTACGCAGGCGCGCTCTTTCTCCGTGCATGAGCGCCATCGAATTGAAGTGGCTCCCGGAGACAGGCTCCTGTTGACGGGGAATCGTCGGGAGGCGGGATTCCGCGCTACAAACGGCGAGTTGGCAAAAGTGCGCAGCGTCGATGGGGGCAGCATTCAACTTGAGGATGGCCGCACCTTGCCCGCAAACTATCATGAGTTCGACCACGGCTACGCGATCACCGCTCATCGCAGCCAAGGCAAGACTGTGGACGCTGTCGTTCTCTCCGGCGACGGAATGAAGCAAGAGCAGTTCTACGTCGCCGCCTCGCGGGGCCGCAGTGAAATTGCGATTGTGACGAGCGACCGCGAACAACTGCGGGAATCGCTCGGCATTTCTTCGGCGCGCCCATCGGCAACGGAGTTGGTGAGGGAGCGGTCCCGCGCCCTCGAGCCGAAGCACAGTATTCAACATGCTCCAACGCTGAAGGTCGAACCACCGGTACCGCGCCACGAATTCAGCATCGGGCACGATTTTGGCCTTGGCATCTGACAACGATATTCCTTCGTGTTCCGCCCTAAGCTACTCGGGGTCAGGACTGAGGCCTACCCTTGCGCCTAGAGGAACTCGAAGTCTGAGACACGGCCAACGTCAGGCAATCCATTCTCTTGAACGAGCCTTGCGAATTGGGCGTTCTTTCGATCGTTGCCAAAACCCACAAGAATGTGCTTCAAGGTTGGCTTCTTCAAGATCGAAACATAGTCTTCAACAGGAATCGTCCTGTTCGCTATGTGTGCGATGTATTCGAGCGCGGGGGCTTCCACGAGGCTTTGAATACTCCGGAGACCATTCATGGTGTCCAAGAGAATTTTCCGCAGACGGCTGAGAGCAGCCAAGGACGGCAGTGCATTGATGCTCTTAAGCTCTTGGAGGAAGAGAAACTGAAGTCCCGTGAGCGTCGAAACGACATTTATGTCGGTCAGGCCGGTGATCTTCCAAAGCTCAAGGTACTTGAGATTCGCAAGGCCTTCCAGTGCGCAGAGATTCTTTGTGCCACCGAGTTTTATGTCAAGCAACCAAAGCGCGGGAAGCGTCCGCAGTAGGTCGAGGCTTTCAAGCGTAATGCTCCGAAGGGTCAGGTCTTGCAGACTCTTCAACTCGGCGAGTACTGAAATCCCCTTTTGATGACGTTCCAGATATAGCTTGCGTAGGCTCTTGAATCTGGCTAACACACCGAGGTCCACTCGCCTCGCTGCGGGGCCTCCAGTGATGGAGACGGCCGTAAGCTCAGGGGAAACGTATTGCAAGATGTCGGCGCATTCCGGGTCATACATGGAAATGTGGATCGACTTCAGCTCTTTCATCGCACCGATACAATCAAGTCCCGTGGCGTGTCCCAATTCAACTGCGAAATCCTGGACGGCTGTCATCTTCGCACAAAAATCCAGGTGATTTTCACCGTCGGGAAACCCGTAGACCCTGAGACAGACTTCCGGCCTACGCTGGAAGAGGCCCGCGTTTAAGCGGTCCCATACCGATTCGTCAGGTCGGTCAAAAAACTGCACGTACCTTATCGCGTGGTCGCTGGCGAGAGCATTTATCTCCCGGTCCGAAAGCGTGCGTGGAAGCTGGACGCGGTCATGCGATATACGAGTACCGACGGAACTGACCGTGGATAACATAGCGTGAGGCCTCATCTTCGCGAACTATTAAGGATAATCATAAAGGCTCCTAACCATGCGTTAAGCAGACTACTCTGGTTCACCGGAGCGTGGTACGGCAACTGAACGAAGATGAGCTGGGAAATGAGGATGCGGCGGTTTGCACGAAGGCTGTTATGGCCGCAAATCTCGTGGAGAGCGAAACCGAGAAATACAGACATTCCCCGGATATTTGGATTGTGAGCCGAGGCGGAGAGGGCGGTGTCAAGGGTCTTGACCGCGAAGCGGCGGCGTAGCCGCCCTTGACACCGCCCGCGCCTCGGCTATGCTCTGTCAATCCGGGGAATGTCTGTTCTTTTTAGCGAAACGCAAAATTCTCTTTTCATAAAATCAAAAAAACGGCTATTCCCATGAATGCCTAAGAATACCTTCCGTTACGCTCCATTTCTCTAAACGTCGCTCTATTTCCTTCGCTCCAAGTGCAAACTTTGATAAGGCGGAAGTGCCTCAAATTACGGGGGCTAGACAAGAAATCGGAATCGTCGCATCGTGGATTCAAGGAGCGTGCGAACTATGTTCGATTCCCCCTATTCATTCGAACCTTTATTGAACAGCGAGCAGGCTGCGGCCCTCGTGAAAGTCCACCCCAAAACCCTTCAGCGGTACGCCCGCAATGGCCTTGTCGCTGGTCTCCGGCTGGGCAAGTTGTGGCGTTTTCGCGCTTCCGATCTCGACCGCTGCTTGCCGGAAAATGTAAGCTCAGATCAGCTATCCGTGCCGCCTCACCGCTCTTGAAAAGGAGAAAAATGAGACGGACACGCTATCAACAAGGGAACCTCCAACTTGTGGAGCGCAAGCGCGGCCCACGCGCCTGGGAGTACCGCTGGTACGAACCCCAGGCCGATGGGAGTCGAAAGCGACGCAGTCTTGTGGTCGGAAGTCTGGAGCAGTATCCGAACGAGGCATCGGCAAAACGGGCCGTTGCGTCGCTTTTGGTCAACATCAATGCTGAAAGTCCGCGCTTCAGCCTCGAAACGGTCAGTGTCCAAACGCTCGTCGAACACTACCGAGAAAAGGAATTGGGTAAGGACTCGAACAAAACCTTCGCAACATGCGAAACATACCAAGGCTACTTCAGAAAGTGGATTCTGCCCCGCTGGGGAAACTACCGGCTGAAGGATGTAAAAGCGGTTGCCGTGGAGGAGTGGCTGCATTCGCTCAATCTTGCCAACGGCAGCAAGGCAAAAATTCGGAACATCATGCACGCTGTCTTCAATCACGCGGTTCGCTGGGAATGGCACGACAGGAATCCTATTACGCATGTGCGCCAGAGCGCCAAGCGTAAGAATATTCCGACAGTGTTGACGCTTCTTCAGGTGGAGGAATTACTTCTTTATCTCGAAGAGCCGACGCATACCGCTGTGCTTGTGGACGTGATGACCGGATTGAGGGTAGGAGAACTGCTGGCGCTGAAGTGGCAGGACATCGATTTCGAGAAGTTTGAAATCAGTGTCACGCGCTCGATCTCGCTTCAACACGTTGGCGAATGCAAAACGGAAGCGTCACGCAAACCCGTACCGCTGGATTCTCGCCTTGCGGAAGCGTTGTGGCGCTGGCGGAACCTTTGCGCATATCCGCGCCCTGAGGACTGGGTCTTTGCCAGCCCTCATACAAACGGAGTGCAACCGTACTGGCCGGGAACGCTCAACCGCTGGCATCTGCAACCGGCAGTCAAGGCGGCAGGCATTGAGGGCCGGATTGGCTGGCATACTTTCCGGCGCACGTACGCCACTCTCCTGAAAGCGAATGGGGAGGATGTCAAGACTGTGCAGGAATTATTGCGGCACGCAAATAGCTTGGTGACGATGAATCTTTACGCGCAGGCCATCACGGATGTGAAGCGTAAAGCGCAGAGCCGCCTGGTGAGCATGTTGCTCGACGATAACCATCACAACGAGAGCACCACTG
>Ga0182014_10008099_pt1 | contig 10837 bp, 10 predicted proteins | sample 612S2DmetaG_FD_120489 | JGI IMG/M metagenome (GOLD analysis project Ga0182014, IMG submission 120489) | Permafrost microbial communities from Stordalen Mire, Sweden - 612S2D metaG | ecosystem: Environmental > Terrestrial > Soil > Wetlands > Permafrost | place: Sweden: Stordalen | collected... | reverse complement strand
GAAGCATCGCAAATCGGCAAAACCACTTTCAAATCGTGGACACCCCGAAACAACGCCAAACCATCGCCGGAAATGAACTTACGACACGTCAACACAAAATAAGCCGGACAGTAGTGGTCAGTTGTGAGTTGTCAGTTGTCATTCTGACCCTGAGCAAAGTCGAAGGGGAAGAGTCCCCGCATTTGTTTTTGTAATAGAAGATTGCGCCGAGCGCGGCCGACGACCCAGGACATCATCTTCTGCACTCGCGCAAACCAAAGGGACGCTGCCAACCGGCCGCGTCCCTTTCGTTGTCGGCCATGCGGAGTGTGCAGGCAAGATAGAATTCCTCTTGAGAATCGAGAATCATCATGCGGCAGGATATGAATCAAACCATATCGCTTCTTGAACGCACTCCTGCAACCCTGAATGCGTTTCTGCGAAATCTTCCGGACGCGTGGACGATGCGCAATGAGGGCGCAGAAACCTGGAGCGCGTTCGATGTCATTGGTCATCTGATTCATGGCGAGCGCACGGACTGGATCCCGCGGGCAAAGATGATTCTCCAGTTTGGCGAGAGCCGGACATTCGATCGATTCGATCGCCTGGCGCAGACGAGGGAGAGCCAGGGCAAGCCGCTCGGCGAGTTGCTGGATGAATTCGCCCATCTGCGGTCGGAGAACCTGCGCGAACTACGCGCCTTGAAGCTGCAGCCGGCGGACCTTGCGCTCAGCGGCCTCCATCCTGCCTTCGGCTCAGTTACGCTGGCGCAGCTTCTGGCGACATGGGCGGTGCATGACCTCACTCACCTGCACCAGATCTCGAGGATTATGGCGCACCAATACCGCGAAGCGGTGGGCCCATGGACTGCATATCTCGGCGTGCTGCAATGCGCCGGCCACAGCTCCTAGAGACCCCGGCGATGCCCACCTACCTCTTTATCTACGGCACGCTCCACCCCGACCGCGCCCCCGCGGAGATTGCCTCCGCCGCGCGCCGCCTCCAGCCCATCGGCCGCGGTACCATCCGCGCCCGCCTGTACAACCTCGGCGAATATCCCGGCGCGATCCTGGCCGATGATACGGACCCAGCCGCGCCCGCTGTCCCCGGCGAAGTCTTCCTCGTCCCCGACGCCGCCACTCTCTCCGCGCTCGACGCGTACGAAGACTACCGTCCAGACTCGCCCACCGACAGCCTCTTTCTACGCACAAAAACCGTCGTCACCTTCGACGACGGCTCCCGCAATTCCTGCTGGGTCTATGTCTACAATCGCGATCCTCGGTGACTGCGGGCTCCCCTGCCCGCCTCAAGCGGCCGGCACAGCTTCCTGGACCTCGTGGGCAAACTCGCCGTGAGGCCGCACCCTCAATATGGTCACCTTCCGCTCCGCCGGCCTCACCACCAGCCCCAACTGGTCGTGCAGCAACTGGAACAGGTCATCCTTGCTGGCGTAGCCCCCAACCCGAAAATCGTAGGTGCCAGTCAGGTTCGTCTCATCCAGCAGCACCCGGTCCAGGTCGCCTTCCAGCGTCCGGCGAAAATCATCAATCGTCTCCGCCGATGCCGTAATTCCGCCAGACGAGACGCCTGAGCAATCCCGCCCCTCGAATTGAATCTCGCCCACATCCTCCAGCGTGCCTGTTCCCAGGTCCAGCGCCATCGGCTTAGCCAGCCCTTCCGCGCGCGCCGCCGGAGCGTGCAGATGCAGGCCGCTTCCCGGCCCGTTCGGCGCGGTCATCACGTACACCAGCATCGACCGGACCTCCGGTTTTACCTCCAGGCTGAATTTCTGCTCCACCGCCTCCACCAGCAGCCGCTGCATCTCGTCCTGGCCTACGCTTCGTGGCAACGATGCCGTCAAGTCGTAGCGGGCGTCCTGGCCGCCGTCCTCGGCAAGATCGACCCGCCGGACATCCACGTCGTAGATCTGCGCGATCAGCGTTCTCAGGTCGTATCCGCGCGCGCTCCACCGGTCGCTTCCCATCTCAATCGATGTGCTCCCTGCGTTCATTGTCGTCGGAGCGATGTGCACCTGGTACGCCGTCGCGTTGCTTGCGCTGGCCGGTCGCCGGACTTGCTGGCGCGTCGAACCGGTTTGCCCCACGGATGCCGCAGCAGCACTACACAGCAAAGCCACACCCAGACACGCGGAGATAGGGGCCCGTTTCATTCCCTTCTAATTTTCTACAGGAGGTGTCCAGGCGGCTATCCCACCTTCGCATCACGCGGCGGATCAAAAGCTCCGCCGGATCGTGGGCTGATACCTCTTTCGTTGCAGGCCTGTACCTGATCATAGGTCTGGAAATTGCTGTCGGAATGATGCCCCCCTCCCCTATCGATTTCGTGCATGATAAACAAAACAAACCACTTACCAGATTCGTGATTTTGCAAGATCCAGAAAACAAACGAGATAATTTGCAAGATCTAGAAAACGCTGGAGTTATGGTTTCTTTGGAGCTTTGGGAGACACAAGCCTGCGGCTGGTGGATTCTGTCTCGACCCAAGTTAATTATACGCGAGGTGTCAAGCATCTCCGACCCACCGCCGCGCACCGCCTTCCCCGCGACACGAGTGCGGCAAAATGCTCTACCCTGAAGAACGATGTCCCGCAAACCGCCGCCACCCGAAATCGACATCCCCACCTGGCTTCGCCATCTCCCCAAGGTCGAGCTCCACCTCCACCTCGAAGGCAGCACCGACCCCGAAACTCTCGTTGCCCTCTCGCAGCGCCACGACGCCACACCGCTTACTCTCGCTGACGCCCGCGCCCTCTACACCTACAAGAACTTCCTCGGCTTCATGGACTCCTACAAGGCCATGAGCTCCCGCCTGCAAACCCCCGACGACTACGAGCTCATCACCTACTCCATGGTCCGCGCCCTCGCCGCGCAGGGTGTCGTCCACGCCGAGGTCTACATCTCCTTCGGCATCCTCTACTACTGGCGCAAGGTCGAGGTCGAGCCCTACGTCGAAGCCATCGAGCGCGGCCGCCTTCGCGGCGAGCAGGAGTTCGGCACCACTCTCTACTGGATCATCGACGCTGTCCGCCACTTCGGCGTGGACCAGGCCGCCCGCGTCTTCCGCAAGGCCGCCGAACTCCGCGCCCAGTACCCCTCCATCGTCGGCATCGGCATCGGCGGCGACGAAGCCCGCGGCCCCGCATCCCTCTTTCGCGACCTATATGCCGAGGCCCGCGACAACGGCCTCCGCCTCACCGCCCACGCCGGCGAGTCCGGCGGCCCCATCGACGGCCCCGCCTCCATCTGGTCCGCCATCAACATCGGCGCCGAGCGCATCGGCCACGCCCTGGCCGCCCAGCACGACCCCCAGCTGCTCGAGGTGCTCGCCCAACGCCAGATCCCGCTGGAGATCAACGTCACCTCCAACCTCCGCACCGGCTGCTGCCCCGCGCTGGACGCGCATCCCCTCCGCCGCTACTTCGACTCGGGGCTCATGGTCACCCTCAACTCCGACGACCCGCCCATGTTCGGCTCCGACCTGCTCCAGGAATACATCCTCGCCCAGCAGCACTTCGGCTTCACCCTCGAACACATGCGCGAGCTCGCCGCCAACGCCGTCGAGGCCAGCTTTCTGCCTCCTTCGCGCAAACTAGCCCTCCTCCGCCAGGTCGAGCAATACCGCTAGGGGAAAGAACTGGTCGGACCTTAGCCTGGAGGGCGCCAGGGAGCCGAACCCTTCACCGGCATCGTCTGCGATTGACCTGGACGGAGCCGAGTCGCAGCCTCCGTGACACTTGTAACGGTCGATTCTGGACATCCAGGCTTATTTGCCTTAATGTGGCTAGTCGGAATAGACTTGGCGCGCTGGCTTCCAGTCGCCAACGTAGTGGTCGAACCACGACCGTGTCCAGACGCAACCTCAAGATTACGGAGTAGAGCTAATGATGAATCGATGCTTTGGTATGACCTCGAACCGCGCGGCTGTTGCCATTCTTCTGTGCTGCACAGCTCTTTGGGTAGCCGGATGCTCCTCCAACCAGTTCGTTGGCCCGGATACTACACCCATCTCCGGTCCACAAATCTCCGGCACCGCGCAGGGTGGGAACCAACCCATCATCGGGGCCACGGTCAAGATTTACGCGACCACCAACAGTGGCTATGGAGTCGGAACTTTACTGCAGGAGGCGACGCAGCAGGGCGTTTCTTCCGGCCAGGACACCGATAACAATGGCCGGTTCAGTTTCGCCGGTGGATATAACTGCCCCGCCGGCCAGTTCGTCTACGTTGTGTCCAGTGGAGGCAACACGGGCGCCAATGCCGTCAACCCGAGCGCCGTGCTGGTTGCAGCTCTTGGCCGTTGCGAGGACCTTTATACGAACAATTCAGGCACTTATACGGGATATACCGGCTCTCCAATCGACGTGGACGAGCTGACCACTATTGCCGCCGCGTATGCCCTCGGCAACTTTGCATCCACTTCGGGAACCGGCGCAGCAACGGTCGTCGGCATCGGCGCCTCGGCAACCAACAATGCCGCCAAAGTTAGTGGCGTTTCAACCGGCTGCGTAGCGGGTGTAGGTTCGTGTGTTACTACAGCCGCGGCGGGACTCGCCCATGCATTCCTGAATGCCGCCAATCTGGTCAATGTGTATAGCTTTCCGGCGACTGCCTATGCCAACCCACCAAGCGACAGCACCGCAGTTGCTCCTCAAGCGGTCCTCAACTCGATAGGGAATTCTCTTGTCGCCTGCGTAAATAGCGACGGCACGGCTGCTGCCTGCTCAAGCATCTTTACAGCGACCACGCTCAACTCCGTTACGCCGACTAACACCTTCCAGGCGATGGTTAATCTGGCGGCCAATCCTACCTTCTCGGGTTCGGCAGCCGCAGCGGCCAATTTTTGGGGATATGCAACGCCGCAGACCAGCGTCTACTCGCCTGCGTTGACCTCCGCGACCGGCCTCAACGATCTGACTCTTGCCATCAATTACCCAGTGGGTCTGGGTGCCGTCACCGGGACCCAGGGCCTGACCTTCCCAACCAGCGGTGCACTGGATATCAACGATGTGTATTACGTAGGAAACGAGAGCTCCACCAGCGGAGCGGTTCCGGTCAATCTGTTGGCGTTCGCCAGTAATGGTACCCTGCTCAGCGCCACTCCGAACGGCGTCACGCTCAAGTCGGCCCTGGGACTAAGCGTCGATGCTCTCGGGAACGGATACTTTGTTAATGGCAGCAATTCAGCCTCGAACGCGCTTGGTGTTTTCACGACGAACGGGGGGATTCTCTCCCAGTACACCATCAAGGCCGTGGGTAGCCTGAAGGCCTACCAAACCGCAGTTGATCGAAACAACAATGTATGGGTTCTGGATGCCGGTACCAGCGGCAACACACTCTTCGAGTCGCCGGCCGGCGCGGGATCTTTCACCGGACAGGCTGCCGTCTCAATCGCTCCGGCCAGTAATAGCCAGGCTGGACTCGCGATCGATCCCGACCAGAACGTCTGGATGACGGCCAGTACGGTCCTCGCCGTCCTTCAAAACACTGGAACTACCGGTACTCCGGCCTATTCAAGCACTACGTTGACAGCGACGCCTTCAGGAAGTCCGGCTACCGGCATCGCATTCGCTCCAGGCAGTCCGTACGTCGCTTATGTGTCGTCTTACAACACAACCGCCGGTATCCAGCCCTTTACACCGACAATTGTTGCCCCGGAAGTAACCGGGATCACGCCAGGCACCCTTACCACTGGGTCTTCAGAGATCACTGGAACCTACTACAACGAGGCGGATGGCGCCGGTAATATTTGGCTTGCCGATACGAACAGCCATTCCGTCATTCAATTCACTCCCGGAACCCCCGGGACTGCATATCGCTATGAGCCTTGCCTGTATGTAGTTGCAAACGGCGGCTGCTTTACCGGTACAACTACCCAGAGCAGCCTTTTCACGACCGGCAAGCCGTTTACCGTCTCGGTCGACAGTACAGGATCCATCTGGGTCACTGCCCAGGCTGGCGGCAACGTTGTGCAGATCATTGGCGCAGCCGCTCCCACTTGGCCTTTGCTTTCCCTCGGCACAACCGGCAAACCGTAGCGAGCCTGCGAGGGAGTTCTGCGTAGCGATTGGAATATTGGATTGCCTCGTATGGGCCCTTGGCGGCATCGCCAATTGCGAAACGTCATGTAGTGGATAAAGTTTGTAACCGCAGCTCAGGAGTCGCTCAAATGAAGGTGCTATCTCGCATTCTCTTGCTCATTGCGTTCTTTGCGTGCGTTCTGCCGCTGCACGCCCAGACCGGCTGTATCGACTCGCCTGAGAATCCTACGGTCGTGTTGGCGGTCGTTGGTGGAATTGGCGCGCTGATTGCGCGTCTGCGCGCAAGATAACGATGTGCTCAGGCAGCTTCGCGCAATAGGTCCATCGCGCGCGAGCGCAGCAGAACCTTGGTTTCCGGCAGATTGAGACTTTCCGCCGAACTGTCCAACCGCACGACGCCGACAACCGCCGAGGTCTTGTCGTTATAGATCAACCAGCGATACCAGTCGGCCCCATTCGGCCGGTGGTCCGCCCTCAGGTTCGGGAATGCGCCTGCGAGAACCTGAACGGCATCGGTCAGTGCATCCGTGCGAACGTCGATCTCATCCTGGCTCATGGGTGGCACCTCCAAGTTCAGACTATGGGTCCCGTGCCCCTGCGGCAATCATTTCCGCATCTATCTCATCTATTTAAGGTGCCAAGTTCGGCACCTTTCGTTGCCCGGCTGCGAGGTTTAGTTGCTCGGCCGCGAGGTTTAATAGTCGCAGTTCATGCTGTGGATTAAGCAAAAGAAAAGGCCCGGCCGCCATGCGCCGAGCCTTTGGATCGAGATTGTCGCTGCAAGCAGGGGGGTTACTCGCCATAGGGGACCCAGATGTTCTTCACCTGGGTAGCGTGGCGCAGGAAGTAGCGGCCCTCAGCCTGCTGCGGGTCGTACCAATCTGTCGCGTAGCCATCGTTGGTCCAGGTCTGCTTCATGTTGCCGATGCTGGCAAGCTTCACCATGGTGGACGCAGCTTCGTCGCGGAAGCACCAGACGGCGTCGACGTCGTCGTGCTCGGCCAGCGTCTTGCCGATCTCGGCGGCGCGTCCGGCAACGATGTTGACGACGCCACCGGGCAGATCGCTGGTGTCCAGGATGGAGTAGAGGTCTGCCATCACGGTGGCGTAACGCTCGCTGGGGACCGCGACCACGGTGTTGCCCATGGCGATCGCCGGCAGCACCAGCGAGAGCAGGCCCAGCAGCGGCGATTCCTCGGGAGCGAGAATGCCGATGGCGCCCACCGGCTCGTTCATGGCCAGCGTGACGTTGCGGCCGGGAGGGTTGTGCACCACACCCTCGAACTTGTCGGCCCAGCCGGCATAGGCGAAGATGCGCTCGATGGAGTAATCGACTTCAATGCCCGCCTGGTCCTCGCCCACCAGCACCGCGAGTTTGGCCGCCAGTTCGTCGCGGCGCTGGATCATGTTCTCCGCAATGTAGTAGAGCACCTGGGCGCGGTTGTGCGCGGATTGCGTGGCCCACTTGCTCGCGGCGCGGGCGGCTTCCACGGCGTTGCGGATATCTTTGCGATTGCCCAGCGGCGCTTCGCCGGCGAGTTTGCCGTCGAGCGCGTAGACCGGGTAGCTGTAGCCGCTGTCGGGACGCGCCTGCTTGCCGCCGATGTACTGCTTGATCGTACGGTCGATTGCCATCGGCGAAGGCGCGGGAGCTTCCGCATCCGCAGCCGCGCCGGCCGGGGCGTGAATGACGATCTTTTTGCGCTTGCCGTGGTGCAGCCAGTTGGGCACCAGGTATTCGTACATGCCTTCGCGTCCACCTTCGCGGCCGTACCCGGATTCGCGGTAACCGCCAAAGCCGCAGCTGGCGTCGAACATGTTGGCGCAGTTCACCCAGCAGACGCCAGCCTTGATCTGCGAGGCTACGTCGAGCGCGACATTGATGTTCTCGCTATAGACAGTGGAAGCAAGACCATAGACCGTGTTGTTCGCGAGTTCGACGGCCTCCGCGGGCGTGCGGAAGGTCATGGCGACCAGCACCGGGCCAAAGATCTCCTCCTGCACCACGGTCGACGAGGTTTGCACGTTGGTCAGCAAGGTTGGCGGGTAGAAGAGGCCCTTGGCAGGCAGGGAATAGCTGGGCTGCCAGCAGGTCGCGCCCTCCGCGATCCCCTTGGCCACATAGTCCGTGATGCGCTTGAGCTGGTGGGGATCGACGATGGCTCCCATGTCAACCGCCTTGTCCAGCGGCGATCCGACGCGCAGATTCTCCAGCCGCGTGCGGATCTTGGCGAAGAGCTGCTCCGCGACGCGCTCGTGGACCAGCAGGCGCGATCCGGCGCAGCAGACCTGGCCCTGGTTGAACCAGATGGCATCCACCAGGCCTTCCACGGCGGAGTCGAGATCGGCATCGTCAAAGACGATGAACGGCGATTTGCCGCCGAGTTCCAGCGACAGCTTCTTGGGTGAGTTGGCGGAGGCCTTGCGAATGACGCGGCCTGCGTCGGTCGAGCCGGTGAACGCAATCTTGTCCACGTCGGGATGTTCCACCAGCACGGTGCCCACGCGGCGGTCGCAGGTAACTACGTTCAGCACGCCCGCCGGCAGGCCCACCTCCTGGGCCAGTTCCGCGAAGGCCAGCGCGGTCAGCGGCGTGTAATTGGCGGGCTTGATCACCACGGTGTTGCCGGCGGCGAGCGCAGGCGCAACCTTCCACGCAAACATCAGCAGCGGAAAATTCCAGGGGATGATCTGGCCCACCACGCCGCACGCGGTGTAGCCGGGAAACTCCGTCTCCAGCAACTGCGCCCAGCCGGCGTGACTGTAAAAGTGGCGCGCGACCAGGGGAATATCGATGTCGCGCGATTCGCGGATGGGCTTGCCATTGTCCATGCTTTCCAGCACCGCCAGCCGGCGTGAGTGTTTCAGCACCTGGCGCGCCAACGCGTACAGATAGCGGGCGCGCTGGTGGCCGGTCAGCGCCTGCCAGCCGGGCAGGGCTGCGCGCGCGGCCGCAACCGCGGCGTTCATGTCCGCGGCCGTGGCGCTGGAGACGTCGGCGATCTTTTCGCCGGTGGCCGGATTGATGGTCGCGGCCGTGTTGGCCGGCTTGGTCCAGGCGCCGTTAATGTAAAGGCCGAACGACCGGTCATGCGCGGCGAGCCAGGCGTCGACTTCCGCCGTAGCTTCCGGCGCCGGCCCGTATTCCATGCTGTAAAACTTTTCAACGATGCTGTTCACGTGGGTTCTCCTATCGTGCCTGGAGCGAGATTGCTATGCGATCGGGTGACGGTAAGCGGCGGAGTAGCGGCCGTTGATGAAGTGTTCCAGTTGGCGCTCGATATCGCCGAGCATGGAACTGACGCCGAAGCGGAAAAGCGACGGCTCCAGCCACGAGCGGCCCAGTTCATCCTTCATGACGAACAACCAGTTCAGCGCGTCTTTGGCCGTCTTGATGCCGCCCGCGGGCTTGAAGCCGACGGCGTAGCCGGTGCGCTCCGCGTATTCGCGAATCGCGCGCACCATCACCAGCGAGACGGGGATCGTCGCGTTCACCGCCTCCTTGCCGGTCGAGGTCTTGATGAAGTCCGCGCCTGCCTGCATTGCCACCACGGACGCGCGCGCGATGTTGCGCAGGGTCAGCAGGTCGCCGGTGCCCAGAATGGCCTTCATGTGCAGGGGGCCGCAGGCGTCCTTGAAGGCGGCGACCTCGTCGTAGAGCGCCTGCCAGTCTCCGTTGAAGACGTGGGCGCGGGTGATGACGATGTCAATCTCCGAGGCGCCGGCCTCCACCGAGCGATGAATCTCCGCCACGCGTTCCGCCAGTGGCGAAAGACCTGCGGGGAATCCGGCGGAGACGGCCGCGACCGGAATGCCGCTGCCTTCCAGCGCCCTGACCGCGGTTTCGACGAAGGTGTGGTAGACGCAGACGGCGCCGGTGTGGAGATTCAACTCCTCAATCCCCAGAGCTTTCACCATGCTCTCCTGCAGCGGCTGGCGGGCCTTGGCGCACAGCCGGCGGACGCGGTCGGCAGTGTCGTCGCCGGAGAGCGTCGTCAGGTCCATGCAGGCGATGGCGCGCAGCAGCCACGCCGCCTGCCACTCTTTCTTCACGGTGCGCCGCGTGCCAATCGTGGCGGCGCGCCGCTCCACCGCGCTGGTGTTGGCGCGAATCTCCTCAACCCACTCAAGATTGAGCGGCATGCGGCGATTCGGCGCCAGCGGCCGGCCGTTGAGTTCAACCTGAACGGAATGGGTCAGGGTTGGATCCTGTTCCTGCTGTTTCACTGTCATAGTGCGTCTCCGCCGAAAGCGCTTGCGCTGGAATCCCCGCGGTTTCTGTATGCCTGGATTTCAGCCATGCTCCATGATCTTAAAGCAAATAAGGGGGCGCGAGTGAGATTCCTGCCGGTCGGGCAAGGTCTGGAACAGTTCTCCGGTACGCTTGCCCCTACCCTTCGCGCTGCTCCGCTGGCTATACTCGACTCGCCCGTCTATTCCCCTTCTGAGGTGCCGAGAATGCGACTCACCAGCAGCCCTGACTCCAATCAAAATGATAGGCGGCAATCCCGCCGGGGCCCCCAGCGATCTTTGATCGCTGGGGTGGAATCCCGCCTTTGCGTCGGTCTCGCAATCCTCTGGACTGCCGCTGCCGTCACCTTTGCCCAGACGCCCGCCGCGCCCCAGCCGGGAACGCCGCCGGTGCGCTCACAATTTCATGAACCTTCCCCCATGGATTTCAATGACCACACCGGCTTTACCCAGATCTTCGACGGCCAGAGCCTTGCCGATTGGGAGGGCGATCCCGCATTCTGGCGCGTCGAAAACGGCGCCATTGTCGGCGAATCCAGCAAAGACAAT
>Ga0182014_10008098_pt1 | contig 10840 bp, 8 predicted proteins | sample 612S2DmetaG_FD_120489 | JGI IMG/M metagenome (GOLD analysis project Ga0182014, IMG submission 120489) | Permafrost microbial communities from Stordalen Mire, Sweden - 612S2D metaG | ecosystem: Environmental > Terrestrial > Soil > Wetlands > Permafrost | place: Sweden: Stordalen | collected... | reverse complement strand
TCACGGCCGAGGCCAAACGCCTGCGGGCCGCCGGCGTCGCTGTGAGCGGGCCGTCGAGCAGCGGGCGGACCCGCCCCGACGGCGTGCGGCTGGATTGGCAAACCGCGCGCGTCGGTTCCGAGCCGAACGGCACCTTCTTTCCATTCCTGATCCAGGATTTCACCTCCCGCTCTTTGCGCGCCTTTCCCACCGGCAGGCCCACCACCAGCGCTTTTCAGGGTGTGGCCAAGGTGGTGATTGCGGTCCGCGACCTGGAGCCGGCCATCGGGCGTTTCCGCCGGGCCTATGGCCTTCCGGCCCCGCGCCAACAGGCGGACCGGAGTTTCGAGGCCCAACTGGCGCACTTCGACGGAACGCCGGTGGTGCTGGCGGCGCCATCGAGCGCACATTCGTGGCTCAACGCCCGGCTCGAAAAGTTTGGCGAAGGCCCATGCGCCTTCATCCTCGCCGCGCCAAACGCCCGCGCCCTCCAAGCCGCGGCCAAGACGCGGTGGTTCGGCGTGGACGTTGGCTGGTTCGACGCTGAAAAACTCGGCTGGCGGCTGGGCTGGCAATGAATAGAGCGGTCGGCTTTCGCAGCAATCGGCAGTCAGCCAGAACCGCGGAGAATTGGCCGATCGCTGACCGCTGACGGCTACCTCACTCGCAGCGGAGCGCGTCCATGGGATCGATCCTCACGGCCCTTCGCGCGGGAATGTAGATCGCCAGTGATGCCGCCGCGGCCAGCGCCAGAGGGATGCCGATGAAGGTTGCCAGGTCGTCGGCGCCGACGCCGAATAGCAGCGAGGCCAGCAGGCGCGCCATCGCGACCGCGGCCGCAAGACCCAACACCAGACCGGCCCCGGCGGTCGCGATGCCGCGCCGGAACAGCATGCCCATCACGGTGGAACGCTGCGCGCCCAGCGCCATGCGGATGCCGATATCGTGAGTCTCCTGCGCCACCAGATAGGACATCACCCCGTACACCCCGATCGACGACAGAATCAGCGCGATCACCCCGAAGATCGCCATTTCCCAGGCTACGTAGGAGAGACCGAGGGTGCGGTGCTTCACCACTTCATCCAGGCTTTGAACGTTGGTAACCGGCTGCTGCTTGTCCACCGTGTGGAGGGCCGCGCGTACGGAACGGGCGAAGTGCCGCGGGTCGCCGTGCGTACGCACCCCGAGATCCATGAACCGCAGCCTCTCCTGCATATACGGCACGTAGATAACGGTGCGCGGCACGCGGTCGTAGGCATCATAAGGAATATCGTCCACCACGCCGACAATAGTCGTCCACACGGCCGGTCCGTCCGTCCTGTCAACGCGAAAGCGTTTGCCCAGCGGCGAGTCCTCTCCGGGGAACCATGTGCGCACGGTGTGCAGGCTTAGCACCGCGACGGGTGTCGAATCGGCGCTGTCCGATGGCGAGAGCAGGCGCCCTTTCAGCAAGGCAATGTGGAGGGTATGGAACAGATTCGGGCTGGCCACCTGGTACAGGGCTTCGGGTTGCTGGCCGGGCGCCGGCTGTCTCCCTTCGATAGTGACGGGGATAGACGAATCGTGGCCCCTGTACGGCAATCTGGTCACGGCCACCGCCGATTCCACTCCCGGAATCGCCGCGATACGTTCCAGCACATCGTGGTAATAGGTGCTCACGTCCGCCGCGGCCGGATACTTCCGTTCGGAGATGGCCAGACGGAGCGTCAGCAGAGTGGACGGCTCGAAGATTTGGGCGTTCCCGGCTACTGAATTCAAGCCCCGCGCCATCAGGCTTGCGCCAACCAGCAGCACCACGGAAAGCGCCACCTCGGCAGCCACCAGGATGCCGCGCAGACGAAGTTTCGCCCGGCTGGAAGACGATCCCCGCCCGCCCTCGTTCAAGGTCCGGGTCAGATTCGGGTGGGAACATTGCCAGGCGGGCGCCAACCCCGCCAGGATGCCCGAGGCCAGAGTGGCGAACATGGTAAAGGCCAGGACACGGCCATCCAGGCTCATCTGGCTCCATCCCGGAATGTACCTGGCCTCATCGGCCGGCATGCTGGCCTGGATGGCCGCGATGCCCCAACTGGCCAGCGCCAGCCCGGCTAATCCGCCGCCCAGCGCCAATAGCATGCTCTCGCTCAGGAACTGCACCACCAGGTGCCGCCGCGACGCCCCCAGCGAGGTACGCAGAGCCACTTCCCGCGTTCGCCCCAGCGCCCGCGCAAACTGCAGGTTGGCGACATTCACGCAGGCGATCAGCAGCACGAAAAGAACCGCTCCAAACCCCATAAACAGGTAATCCCGAAACAGCGGACCCAGCAGAAACCGGTGCATTGGGATAATGCGAAAGCGGCGATCGCGATTGGTGTCCGGGTACTGCCGCGCCAGGCGCGCTCCGATGGTGTCGAGTTCCGCCTGCGCCTCGGTCATCCCCAGTCCCGGCTTGAGCACCCCTATCACCGCGACGTAAGAGCGGTCCCGCGAACGGCGTTCTTCCCGGCCGAACGAGAGCGGAGTCCACAACTCGGAGGTTAGCGGGAATTCGAACCGGGCCGGCGCCACGCCGATCACCAGGAAATCCGCGTCGTCCAACCGGATCTTCCTGCCCACGATGTTACGGTCGGCCGCAAACCGGCCCTTCCAGAGTGAGTCGCTCAGCACCGCTACGTGGTCGGAGCCTTCCTGGTCCTCGCCCATGGCAAAGCCGCGGCCTAAGGCCGGGCTCACCCCCAGCGCGGAGAAGAAGTTGGGTTTTACCCGGAACTGGCTGACGCGCTCCGGCTCGCCATCGTTGCCAACGATGTTGGCCGAACCGCCTTCCCAGGCGGTGACCTGCTCGAAACAGGTCTGCTGGTGATCAATGTCGGTGGCGTCGGCCGGGCTGACCGCCTTCCAACCGGTCGGATCGTCGTTTACGCGCTGCGTCACGACCGCCAGACGGTCCAGATGGAGCGCCGGCATGGGCTTCCACATAATGGAGTCGGAAACGCTGAAGACGGCCGTGGTGGCGCCGATGCCCAGCGCCAGAGTCACCACCGCCGCGACCGTATAGCCCGGCGACTTCCGCAGCGTCCGCAGACCGAATCGGATATCCTGCCAGAGGTTCACATACCCTTGATAGGCACGCTACATGCCAGGGCTAAGGTATTGAAGAATCTGGAGGACGTGCCGCGGAGACTGTCCGTTTTCGGGACGATCCATCCCGTTCCGCGCCGCCGCGGCGGCCAAGGGCCGCTCCCTATGGTCACGGCTCGGCCGCTATTCGTGCTTCTCCAGTTGCAGGGTAATGGTGCCGATGGTGAATGGCATGCGCACGCGGATCTGTACCGGCAACCGGCGGCGGTCGTCGCTCAACCAGATTTCGAGGTGCGCCGGGCGTTTGTACAATACGTTGTTAAACAGGTAAGCCTCCGAGCGGATGGTATGGAACAGCCCGTCCGGGGTTTTGACGTCCTCCCGCGCCTGGCCTTCCACCTTCGCCAGCACCGCTTTTTTCCCGTCGCTCACGGCCACCATGCGGCTCTGGCCGGGCTCCAGGTTGAGCGTCCGCAGCAGGTAAAGGCCGCCTGGAACGTCATGCACGCATGGCGGAGTGTCGATTTCGTGGGAGAGAATCACCGTGTTTTTCAGCCGGTCGCGCTCGATGTAAGCCGCTTTGTGAGCCGGCAGGTCGAAGGTAATCTTCGTATCGCGCTGGCGGTTGCCCTCGTGGGCGGTCAACTGCACGCTTTCGGTGCACAGCGCCGGATTCATGACGGAACTGTATTGATCGGCCACATGGAAGAATTTGGAGATCAGCCCCACCGAATCGACCTGCATGGCCACCTGCCAGCCTTCCCGCGACTGCTCCAGAGAGAGCCTGGCCTTACCCGCGGTGATCAGGCGCCATTCCACGTTGTAGGAAAGGGTTTCGCGCGCCGGCAGCGTTGGAGCCGCCGCTTGAGGCATCGCGGGGCAAACGGTAACCAATAGCGGCAGACCGAGCCGCAGCAGCCGAAAGCGCATGAATTGCCAGTGTCGCACGAAGCGGCAGGCGCGTGCGGAGCGGTATTGCCTGAAAGGTGCAGGCACCACCGGCGAAACGGCCGCTGGCAAAACCCGGAACCCCGTGCTTATGAGTTACCGCGCGACGCGTGCCAAAGTGTCCCAGAATTCCGGAAAGGAAACCGAGGCGGCGTCCGCGCCGTGAATCGTCGAGCGGCCATCGCCGGCCAGCGCGCCTATCGCGAACGCCATGGCAATGCGGTGGTCGCCGTGGGAATCGAATTCGGCCGCGCGAAACTTCTGCCGTCCAGGCACCACCAACCCGTCCGGCAGTTCTTCGGCCGCTACGCCCATCAGCCTCAAGTTGTCCACCACGGTGCGAATCCGGTCGGTCTCCTTGACGCGCAGCTCGGCGGCGTCGGTCACCGTCAGGCCTTCCTCGGTAGCCGCTCCCAGCACCGCCAGCACCGGAATCTCGTCAATGAGAGCCGCCGTCAACGCGCCTTCCACCGTGCCGCCTTTCAGCGCGGAATGCCGCACCACGATGTCGCCCACCAATTCGCCGTCGCGGCTTTCCAGTTGCGGGACGCGAATGTTGGCGCCCATCCCCACCAGCAGGTCGAGCAGCGCCGAGCGGGTGGGATTCAAACCTACCCCGCGAATGGTCAGCTCCGAGCCCGGTATCAGCAGCGCGGCCACGATGAAAAACGCGGCGGAGGAAAGATCGGATGGCACCGTCAGCTCGCGCCCTTCCAGCCTGGGCCGGCCGGTCAGCTCGATCCGGCCCCGTTCCACGCGAAGCTCCGCGCCAAATTCGCGCAGGGCGATTTCCGAATGATCGCGCGAGCGCACCGGCTCCTCCACCGTGGTCACGCCGTCCGCGAATAAACCGGCGAATAGCACGCACGTCTTTACCTGGGCGCTGGGCACCGGCAGCCGGTATTCGATGGGGTGGAGCGGCGCGCCGTCTATTTCGAGCGGCGGAAACCTGCCCTCGCGTGCGGCGATGTGCGCCCCCATTTTCGCCAGCGGATCCATCACCCGCCCCATCGGCCGCCGCGACAGCGATTCGTCGCCGAACAACCGCGACCGAAAGGGCTGCGCCGCCAGAATGCCGGAGAGCATGCGGATGGTCGAGCCGGAATTGCCGGCGTCGAGATCGCCCGCCGGCGCGCGCAGGCCGCCCAGTCCGCGGCCCTCAATGGTAAACTCGGTTCCCTCCCCGGCGACTTCGATTCCCAGGGCGCGCACGCAACCGAGCGTGGAGCGGCAGTCCGCGCCGGTGGAATAATTGCGGACACGGGTAACGCCCTCCGCGATCGAGGCAATTAGAGCATAGCGATGGGAAATCGACTTGTCGCCGGGCAAAGCGATCTCGCCGGAGACAGACGTGGCGGGAGAGATGAACTGTTGCATGCGGAAACTACTATTGTAGGCCGATGCGCTACCTGTACGTGAAGACGTGGCGCACGCTCTTAGCGTGCCGGATCCTGCAGGTTACGGTAGTTTGAATCTCAAATGACATTCTTCTTACTACTGACGCGAGTCGCGAACGATTCTGTTCCGGGAGGACCTGTTTGTCAGGAAATAATGCCTGCGGTGGTAGCGCCGGCTTCTTGGATATTGCACTGCTTCGCTGGATTATGATGGAGGACTGCCATGAAGCTGAATCATTTTCTAATCCGCAGCACCATCGTCGCCGCCCTGGGAGGTCTCCTGTTCGGCTTCGATACGGCTGTGATCAGCGGCGCCACGCACGCGCTGACCTTGAAATTCGCCCTGTCGCCGGCCATGCTCGGAATCACCGTATCGGTTGCGTTATGGGGTACGGTGGTGGGATCGATGTTCGCCGGCATACCCGGTGACCGTATCGGCCGCCGCGACAGCCTGCGCTGGCTGGCGGTCTGCTACCTGGTTTCGGCGCTGGGCTGCGCCTTTGCCTGGGACTGGTCTTCGCTGGTCGTGTTCCGCTTCATCGGGGGCCTGGGAATCGGCGGATCTTCCGTGCTCGGTCCGATGTATATCGCCGAAATCGCGCCGGCCAAATGGCGGGGCCGGCTGGTGGGTTTCTTTCAATTCAATGTCGTGGCCGGCATTCTGGTGGCGTATCTTTCCAATTACGCCCTGGGTGAGGCCGGCCTGGGCGGCGCCGAGTGGCGCTGGAAACTCGGCGTTGCGGCACTGCCGGCGCTGTTCTTCTTTCTGATGCTGTTCGGTATCCCGCGCAGCCCGCGCTGGCTGGCCCAGAAGCGGCGCGAGACCGAAGCGCGCCAGGTGCTGGAAATGGTTGGTGAGGACGACCCCGGCCGCGCGCTGGCCGAAATCGTCGCTTCCATCGACGCCGAGCACGGCCATAGCGAAGAACCGCTGTTTTCCGCCAAGTATCGGTTGCCGGTCCTGCTGGCCGTTTCCCTCGCCATGTTCAACCAGTTCTCCGGCATCAACGCCGTTCTCTATTACCTGAACGACATCTTCGCCAAGGCCGGCTTCAGTAAGGTGTCCGGCGATCTGCAGGCGGTAGCCATCGGCGCCACCAACCTGATATTCACCATCCTGGCCATGTCCGTAATCGATCGGATCGGGCGCCGCACTCTGCTCTTAATCGGGTCCGTCGGCACCGCGCTGGCGCAAGCCGGCGTGGCGTATGTTTTCTTCACCGGGCATCACGAAGGGCTGCTGGTTTGGTTTTTGATCGGCTTCGTGGGCTTTTTCGGCTTCTCCCAGGGCGCGGTGATCTGGGTCTACCTGAGCGAGATCTTCCCCAACCGCGTGCGGGCCAAGGGCCAGAGCCTGGGCAGCGCCACCCACTGGGTCATGAACGCGCTGATTTCCGCCGTGTTCCCGCTGCTCGCCGCCAAGAGCGGGGGCGCACCGTTCGCTTTTTTCTCCACTATGATCGTGGTGCAGTTCTTCGTGGTGTTGTTCTTTTTCCCCGAAACCAAGGGCACTTCGCTGGAACAGATGCAGAAGCGGCTGGGAATTGCATAAAGTCGTCAACGGTCAGCAGTCAGGTTTCAGCCACACCGGAGCTGGCTACTGACCACTGATTACTGATGGCTGAGAGCTTTTTTCAAGCAGCCTCCTTGGGAACCGCATGAAGCTCGATGCGCCTTCCCAGCGCCGATGCAATTCGGTTCAACATAGCCAGGATAGCCAGGGTGTGATCACTGTAGTCGGCGTCCAAGGGTACAACCAATGGGGGAAATCCGAAACCCTGGAAGCCCGGGGACAGCCCGCATGCTCCCGCCCCCGTTTCGGGCTTCCATGGCTGAATCACGCTACACTGAAACAGGGAGCGAGAATGACGATCACTGTTGACATCCCGGAGGGCTTGGTGGATCGGCTTGTTCCGGCCGGCCAGGATCCGGCGCGCGCCGCCGTGGAAGCTCTTGCCCTCGAGGGGTACCGCAGCGACCGGCTCACGGAATCGGAACTTCGCGGATTGCTCGGCCTCGAAACCCGCATGGAGGTCCATGCCTTCCTGAAGGAACATGGAGCGTTTCTGCACTACACCGGCGAGGATCTGGAGCATGACCTTGAAATGGCGCGCCAGATTGCGGGGCGGGCACGAATCGAGCGCCAGGACGATCCTCAAGGCGAGCGGCGCGCCGGATGATCGTCATTGCCGACACCAGCCCCATCAATTACCTGATTCTGATTGGCGAGATTGAAGTTCTGCCGGCGCTCTTCCACCGGGTCCTTGTTCCGCCTTCGGTTTCTGAGGAACTCAGACGGCCGCGCGCTCCGGACGTGGTGCGGGCGTGGATTGCCCAACCGCCAGTCTGGCTGGAGACCCGCGCGCCGGGCAGATCGCCCGGGCCGGATCTGGCTCGCCTCGATGCCGGCGAACGTGACGCCATTCTGCTGGCCGAAGAACTGGGAGCCGAACAGATCATCATCGATGAAATCCGCGGACGGCGGGAGGCAAAGCGTAAACAACTCGCGTATATCGGCACGTTGGGCGTTCTGGCGGCGGGCGCCGACCGGGAACTGCTGGACCTGAGGAGTGCCGTGGACCGCCTACGCCAGACCAGTTTCCATATTTCGCAGGGTGTTCTGGACCGATTGATAGGGAACGCGTAATCCCGCCCTCAGCGGTTCGGAGCTGAGTGCTGACCAATGCCGCACCGTCACCGCAGGCGCTCCAGTTCTTCCATGCTCCACTCGGGTGTCGCGCCGGAACGCGCCGCGATGGCAGCGCCCAGCCGATTGGCAAAATCGGCAACGTGCGCCAACGGCCAGCCCAGGTCGAGCCCATGCAGGAAGCCGGCGGCAAAGGCGTCGCCCGCGCCCACCGTATCCTGGACCGGCACGCGAAAGCCTGGGTGTTCGGCGGTGCCATCCGCGGTCCAGATCAGGCAACCGTTTTCGCCGCGCGTGACCGCCAGCGCGCGCCATCCCATCGCCGCGCCCAACCGCGCCGCCCGCCCGGCATCACCGCCTTCTTCGATACCCAGCCAGGCGCAGACCGGCGCCAGTTCCCGGTCGTTCATCTTAACCACTTGGGCCAGCCGCAGCAAGTGTTCCACCAGCGCGCGCGAATAGGAATCCTGGCGCAGATTGACGTCGTAGAAGCGGGACGCATGGGGGCAGGCGTCCAGCACCGATTCCACCGCGAGCCGCCCTTCCGCCGAGTAAGCTAACAGCGTCCCGAAGTAGATCCACTGCGCCTCGAAGTCCGCCAGAATCTCGCCCGCCTTCCCGTCGCAAATCCAATCGTCGTACGCCGCCGGCCGGTGGATGCGGTATCGCGGCTCGCCGGAGGCGTCGATGGCGACGTCCACCGTACCGGTCGGATGCTGGCTCCTGGTTTCCACCAGGCGCATGTCGATTCCCGTCGAACCCATCTTTTCCCGGGCTTCCCGTCCCAACCGATCGTCGCCAACCGCCGTGGCAAAGAGCACCTCGTGGCCGCAGCGGCGCAGGTTCACGCCGAAATTGAACGGCGCGCCTCCCAGGTGCTTGCCGTCCGGAAGAAGGTCCCAGAGAATTTCGCCGATGGAAAGTGCGCGCATGAGCAATCCTGGCCGGTGCGGCCAACAGCCAAGAGTATATCGCCGCCGGCATGGGGAAACGCCGGGAAATGCCGATAATTCCCGCCCAACTCCCTTGACGGCGGCTCGTTCATCGCGCCATACTGATTACGCACACGTGTGCGACATGGAAAACCTGCGGGTCCCGTTATCCCGGCCAACCTCCATCAAAGATATCGCGCGTCTGGCCAACGTGTCCCATTCCACCGTTTCGCGCGCTCTCAAAGACAGCCCGCTCATTAACACGGAAACCGCCGACCGGGTGAAACGCATTGCCCGCGAAGTCGGCTACCGTCCCAGCGCCGTCGCGCGCGGTCTGGTAACCCGCCGAACCATGATGATCGGCGTGGTAGTGACCGCGGTTTCCGATCCCTTCATTAGCGAAGTCGTGGGTGGGATCGAGGATACGGCCCGCCGCAGCGGCTACTCCGTTTATCTGGCCGAATCCGGCGCCGACCCGGAGCGCGAAACCGGCGTGGTGCGCTCCTTCGCCGAACGCCGCGTCGACGGTATCGTGGTTACCGCCTCCCGCGTGGGTGCGCTTTACACGCCGCTGCTGGAAGAAATGGGTGTGCCTATCGTGCTGGTGAACAATCAGCACCCCGGCGAGTTTGTGCACTCCATAATCATCGACAACCTGGTGGGCAGCAGGCTGGTGACGGACTACCTGATCGGCCTGGGCCACCGCAAGATCGGTTATCTGGGCGACCGCTTCGGCTATCAATCCGACACCGAGCGCCTCGCCGGATATCGCGAGGCCCTCGACCGCCACGGTCTGCCGTTCCTTCCCGAGTTCTTCGTCGAGGGCGACGGCAAAGCCGAAGGCGGCCTGGCCGGGGCGGAAGAGTTGCTCTCGCGCCCCGAGCCGCCCACCGCCATCGTCTGCTACAACGACATGACCGCGATGGGCGCCCTCCGCGCCGCCCACCGCCGCGGCGTGCGGGTTCCCGCCGATCTCTCCGTGGCCGGCTTCGACGACCTGGCCATCGCCAGCTTTTTCACCCCGCCGCTCACCACCGTGCGCCAACCCATGCGGCAGATGGGCCGGCTGGCCATCGAGACGCTCCTGTCCCTGCTGGCGCACCGCTCCGCCGGCGCCACCGTGCGCGTGCCGGCCGAACTGGTGGTACGCGAATCCACCGCACCGCCGCCCGACCGTGGCAAGTGAGGATACACCATATGACGTCGCCCTTAATCGTTCGCCCCAAACCAGAAGGCCCGGTCCCGGTCGACCTGGCGCCCGAGGATATGGGCTTTCAATACCTGCAATTCCAGGTGCTCAAACTGCCCGCCGGCCAAAGCCATACCGCTTCCACGGGGCCTCGCGAGCTGGCCATCGTCGCCCTTGGCGGCGTCTTCAGCGTAGCCTCGACACGAGGCGACTGGAGCCGCATCGGCGGCCGCAAGACGGTGTTCGACGGCATGCCCTGGGCGCTTTACCTGCCGCTGGAAACTTCCTTTACCATCGCCGCCGACACGGATTGCGACCTGGCGCTGTGCTACTGCCGCGCCACCGAACCGCATCCCGCGCGCGTCATCCGGCCCGAAGACTCGCGGGTGGAAATCCGCGGCGGCGGCAACGCCACCCGCCAGATCAATCACTTTCTGGGCCCGGAGTTTCCGGCTCACCGCCTGTTGATGTGCGAGGTCTATACGCCCAGCGGTAACTGGTCCAGCTATCCGCCGCACAAGCACGATGTCGATCGGCCGCCCGGCGAAGTGGATCTCGAAGAAATTTACTATTACCGGATGAGCGATCCCCTCGGCTACGCCATTCAAAAGGTCTATACCAAGGATGGGCGTATCGACGAAACCATCACCGTGCGCGACGGCGAACTGGTGCTGGTGCCGGAAGGCTA
>Ga0182014_10008096_pt1 | contig 10844 bp, 8 predicted proteins | sample 612S2DmetaG_FD_120489 | JGI IMG/M metagenome (GOLD analysis project Ga0182014, IMG submission 120489) | Permafrost microbial communities from Stordalen Mire, Sweden - 612S2D metaG | ecosystem: Environmental > Terrestrial > Soil > Wetlands > Permafrost | place: Sweden: Stordalen | collected... | reverse complement strand
GCTGGAACTCTCTTCTTCTTCGTGATATTCCATTTCAGTATTGACTTCCCATAGGCGCGACTTGTCTGCCTTGCCGGCAATAATATTGTCGACGGCCATCATGGCCGTCAGCATGGAATGGTCCTGGTTGTTATAGCGGTGCATGCCGTTGCGTCCGATGAGAAACAGGTTTGTGTAGCGGTCAACGTATTCGCGGATCTCCGCAAACCGGTCATAAGTGCCAAAGTACGCGGGATAGGTCTTCTCCATACGCAGCACAGTTGAATCGATCACCTCGGCCCTGTCGATCATCCCAATTTTGCTAAGCTCTTCCTGCGCCAGCGCGACCATACGATCATCTGACATTTTCCATAGTTCGTCGGATTCGTTACAGAAGTACTCCAGGCCCAGCCAGACAGTCGCCGGGTCGGCAACCATGAACGGGCTCCAGTTGTTAAAAATCTGGAGCCTGCCAAGCAACACGTCGGGTTCCTGAATATATATCCAGTTGTCGCCGATCAGTTTTTTCCCGTTCGGCGTCGCCTCGTTGATAAGCAGCGAGCGCACCAACAGGCCCACGGTGATGAAGTCTCTGTAGACAAGGCCATCCGATACCTCCAGCACGTTCGGGGGAGGCGCAACGTCAAACGACCGCATGACCTGCTTCACCGGTGCTGTAGAGAAGAAGTAGTCGCCTTCGAAAATTTCCTTCCGGCCCGTGGCGGAGTTTGTGGCCTCCAGCGCTTTTACCCGCCACCCATCCGTGATGATCCGCTCAAATGTGTAACCCGTGAGAATTTGGCCGCCCATTTCTCTTATGCGGCGCGCAGCCTCATCCCACATCTGCCCCGGGCCGTACTTAGGGTAAAGAAACTGTTCGATCAGAGATGTCTCGACGCCCTTCTGACGGATGTTACTACTGCCACGCGTGAATATATTCTTCGCGGCGTGAACCAGCATCGCCCAGACCGAGAGCCCCTTGATGCGCTGGGCGCCCCACTCAGCGCTGATCTGGTTGCAGGGCACACCCCAGACCTTTTCCGTGTAGGACTTGAAAAACGTTTTGTAAAGTTGGTCGCCGAAGCGGTTGATGAAGAATTGCTCCAGCGTCTCCTCCGGCTTGATGGGAAACAGTGTGCTGCGAATATAGCCGACTCCGATCTTGAACGTACGCCATACGCCAAGTTTCAGAAGCGTGTCGCTGCTGAGGGATATCGGGTAATCGAAGAAGCAGCGCAGGTAATAGATCCTGGACTTGCGTGCTCTCAGCAACATCACGCGATCTGCGGTGGCCGGATCGGGGCCCGATGGGCCGGCCTTAATGGCCTGCTCCATACGATGGTATTTGATCGTCGTCGGACCGTTTTCGGACGCCTCCAGCGGCAGCATTCTCAGCCACCACTCCATGACTCGGTCTGATTTTGAAAAAAAACGGTGGCCGCCGAGATCGATTCGATTACCCTTGTAATTCACTGTCCGCGAAATACCGCCCATAAATTCGCTTTTTTCGAGTACAACCGGCTGTATTCCCGCCCGGGTGAGCAACTCATAAGCCGCTGTCAAGCCTGCCGGACCTGCTCCGATGATGATCGCGCGCTTCTTTGCTGTTCCATTCATGCGAGGGAGACACCCCAATTTTATATCGGCTCTCAAAAGCAGCGTACACCGTGACCCCGCAGTAATGTCGTAAAGCCATCGTCTGTCGCGATAAACTAACACCTGCCGTTACCCATTGAGGCAGGCGACCCCCTTCGATCGAGGAAAGATTTATGCCGAAAGTTGCGTTAGTGACAGGTGTTACCGGACAGGACGGCGCCTATCTGTCTGAACTCCTGTTGAGTAAGGGCTACGTTGTGCACGGCATCAAGCGCCGATCGTCTTCGTTTAACTCGGCGCGCATCGATCATATGTACCAGGATCCGCACGTTCCCGGCGCGCATTTTCAGATTCATTACGGAGATATGACCGACTCCACGAATCTGATCCGCATCATCCAGTCGGTGCAGCCGGACGAGATTTACAATCTTGCCGCGCAAAGTCACGTGCAGGTGAGCTTTGAGACGCCCGAGTACACGGCCAATGCCGATGCCACCGGCGCGTTGCGCATTCTGGAGGCGATCCGGATTCTCGACCTGACGAAAAAGACACGGTACTATCAGGCGTCGACCTCGGAAATGTTCGGCAAGGTGCAGGAAGTACCGCAAAAGGAAACCACGCCCTTTTATCCACGCAGCCCCTACGGAGTGGCCAAGCTGTACGCCTTCTGGATCACGGTGAACTACCGCGAGGCATACGGCATTCACGCGTCAAACGGGATTCTGTTCAACCACGAGAGCCCGATCCGCGGCGAGACGTTTGTCACCCGCAAGATCACGCGCGCCGTGGCCGCGATTCACCTGGGCGTGCAGAAGACGCTGTACATCGGCAATCTCGATGCCAGGCGCGACTGGGGTCATGCACGGGACTACGTGGAAGGCATGTGGAGGATCGTGCAGCAACCGGAGGGGGACGATTTTGTCCTGGCCACGGGCGAAGCGCACAGCGTGCGCGAGTTCGTGGAAGTGGCATTCTCCAAGGTCGGGCGCAAAATCGAGTGGCGCGGCAAGGGCGTTGACGAGATTGGCATTGACACCGCCACGGGAGAGACGCTGGTGAAGATCGACAGCCGGTACTTCAGGCCGACCGAGGTGGACCTGCTTCTGGGCGATCCCTCCAAAGCGCGCCGCGTACTGGGATGGCAGCACAAGGTCAGCTTCCCGGAGTTGGTCTCTGAGATGATGGAGTCGGATCTGAAGGTGGTTGCCGGGGAGTCGCACAGAGAGCATGGCAATGAGTAGTTTCGACCTGACCGGAAAGCGCGTCTGGGTGGCCGGTCATCGCGGCATGGCCGGCGCGGCGATTGTGCGGCGGCTCAAGCGCGAGGATTGCGAGATCATCACCGCAGACCGCAGCGAACTCGATCTTCTTCGCCAGGCGGATGTTCATGCCTGGATGGCGGACAGGAAGATCGACGCCGTCTTTCTTGCCGCCGCCACCGTGGGCGGCATCATGGCCAATGCGACGCGCCCCGCGGAGTTTCTCTACGAGAACCTGGTCATCGAGACCAATGTGATCCACGCGGCAAAGAGCGCCGGCGTCAAGAAGCTTTTGTTTCTGGGATCGTCGTGCATCTATCCGCGCATGGCGGAGCAGCCGATGCGTGAAGAGGCGTTGTTGACCGGCGCTCTCGAGCCCACCAACGAGTGGTACGCCATCGCCAAGATTGCCGGAATCAAGCTGTGCGCGGCGTTCCGCCGGCAATATGGATGCGATTTCGTTTCCGTGATGCCGACCAATCTGTTCGGGCCCGGTGACCGATATGATGCGCAGAACGGTCATGTCGTGGCCGCGCTGATCATGAAGATTCACGCCGCCAGAATGGCGAACAGCGCCACGGTCGAGCTGTGGGGAAGCGGAACCCCGAAACGCGAGTTCCTGTTCACCGAGGATCTGGCCGACGCCTGCGTCTTCGTCCTGAAGAATTATTCCGATGAGCTCTTCCTGAATGTCGGAACGGGACGCGAGATGACCATTCTGGAACTGGCGGAACGCATTGCGCGGGTGGCCGGCTGGAAGGGCACATTTATGTTCGACCGATCGAAGCCGGACGGCATGCCTCGCAAGGTGATGGATGTAAGCCGCTTGCACGCCCTGGGATGGAGCGCGCAAACGCCCTTCGACGAGGGGATCAAGCAGGCTTATGACTGGTATGTGACTAACGTCGCGGACCGCGCGGCGTAAACGCTTCACCAGGTGGTTCCACAACTCTGCACCGTGCGGGGATTTGTCGAGGCGGGAGCTTTGGGAATAATGTTGAACAGGTATGAGCGCGATAACCCCGGAACGCGAGCGAACGGTACACCACATTGCGGGCAACGCTGAGGACAATCCCTATCACCGTCCATCCTTCAGTTTGAAGTACCGGCTGCTGCGCCAGTTGTGGCAGATGGTTTATTTGCTCTTCTATCGCACGTCGCCGCCTCCTATGCATGCCTGGCGGTCGATGCTGTTGCGGCTCTTCGGCGCGAAGATGGGCCCGGGTTGCCACTTTTATCCCAGTGGAAAAGTGTGGGCGCCCTGGAACCTGATCTGCGAGGACTGCTGCACCCTGGCCGATCATGCTGAGATTTACAACCCTTCCCCGATCTATTTAGAGTCCCACTGCATCGTCTCGCAGGATGCCTACATCTGCGGTGCGACCCACGATTACAACCACCCTGACTTTCCCATGATCTCGTACAGCATGCGACTGGGCGCATATTCATGGATCTGCGCGCGGGCATCGGTGTCGCCGGGCGTGAACGTGGGAGAGGGAGCTGTTCTGGGGCTGGGATCGGTGGCCAACCGCGACCTGGAGCCGTGGACGGTTTACAGCGGAGCGCCGGCGGTCGGTGTGAAGGCACGCGTAAGGGGCGTCGGCGGCGGCGAGAAATAAGGCGAATCTCCCGGTACCCTGCGCAGCGAGATTTCCACCCCGCAAGTCTTGCGAAAGCGCAAAAAACTTGCGCTTTGCGGAGTCATCCGGCAGAGCCGACGCCAGTCCTTCTCTCATCCCCAATGATCGCATCACGATAAAATCAACAGGACAATCGAGTGAGGGAAATGATGAACAAGAACCAGCCATGGTTTGTGACCGTCTTCATGACCTGCGTGTTCGGAATGGCGCTCCTGATGTACGCCGGAACTTTTCAATTGCCCGCAGAGCAGCCCGGTGCGCCGGATGGCGCGGCACAGGTGGTCAGCGCAGGCGGTCCCGCCAGTCCCTGCGAGCCTTCCAAATTGGGCTCGCCGTATATCCCTGTCGATAGTTGGGTGTACCCGGCCATGCTGCGGCTTTATTCACTGGGATACGTCGATAACGTGTTTATCGGGCTGCGGCCGTGGACCCGCGCGAGCGTGATGCATATGCTCGAAAATGCCGGGAACCTGATCGATGACGCAGAAGGACAAGGCGATCCTGCCGCCGACGAGGCGCGCGCGATCTACGACGCGCTCAACCACGAGCTGCATTACGACATGGAAGGCCCCTGCGGGCCGCACCAGGGCGGCACGCGCATCGAGTCGGTGTACAGCGTGATGCGGGGCATCAGCGGTACGCCTCTCGATGACAGCTTCCACCTCGGGCAAACCATCGTGAACGACTACGGCCGCCCCTATGAGAATGGCTTCAACAATTATTCCGGCGCGAGCGGCTACGCCACCGCGGGACGATTCGCGATCTATCTGCGTGCGGAGTTCCAGGGTGCGCCGTCGGCTACGGGCTACTCCGCGGCGCTGGCCCAGCAACTGACTAATATCGACAACACGCTCTACTTCATTCCCTCGAGCACGGCGCCTTACGGCAACACCACCGCGGTCTACAACCAGACCACCATTCCTCAGGGGCCGATTGCCAATGCGACCCAGGGACGGCTTCTCGAGGCATATCTCTCCTATCAAATCCTGGATCACGTGGTTTCTTTCGGGAAGCAGGACCAGTGGCTGGGTCCGGCCCAGGGCGCGAGCATGGCGTTTTCAAACAACGCGCAAAACTTCTACGCGTTTGAGATCAACCGCATCGAGCCTTTGCATGTTCCGGGGCTCTCGCTGCTCACTGGGCCCTTCCGCTATGAGTTTCTGGTGGGCGCACTGCGCGGCCACACGGAAATGGCGAATCCGGCATACGAACTCAATCCTTCCTCCGGCGCGAACAATGTCACCAATCCCGGCGACTCCTGGGTGCACGTGGAGAAAGTCAGCCTTCGCCCCTACAAGGATCTGGAATTCGGTTTTGAACGCACCGCCATGTTTGGCGGCGAAGGCCACCAGCCCGTCAACCTGAAGTCGTTTTTACGCAGCTTCTTCAGCATCTCCGCAGGAACCAGCACCCAGAAGGGCAATACGACCGACCCCGGCGCGCGTTTTGGCGCCTTCGACTTTTCCTGGCGGCTGCCTTTCGTGCGCAATTGGCTCACGCTCTACAGCGACTCGGAAGTGCACGATGACATCTCTCCGATCGATGCTCCGCGCCGCGCCGCCGTGCGGCCGGGAATTTACCTCTCCCATGTTCCCGGCATCCCCAAGCTCGACCTGCGCGTAGAAGGCGCTTCTACCGATCCGCCCACCACACGCAGCGTGGACGGAGAGTTCATGTACTGGGAAACCATTCAGAAGCAGGGCTACACCAACCAGGGGCAGCTCTTCGGTGACTGGATCGGCCGTGAAGATAAGGGCGGCCAGGCCTGGATCACTTATCACCTGAGCGGCAACGAGTGGCTGCAAGTGAGCGTGCGCAACCAGAAAGCGGTGAATAATTTCATCCCCAACGGCACCACGCTGAACGACTTTGCGGTGCAGGCCGTGAAGCGCATCGGCAAGGACTTCGAGCTCCACGGCAACTTTGCCGTGGAGCACTATAAGGCGCCGATTTATGTGACGGGCGAACAGACCGTGACCACCACCAACATTCAGCTCACGTGGTATCCGCAGCGCAAGGTCAGCTTTTAGGCCAGTTCCGGGATCGATGTACCAAGGCTATCGCTTTCCCACCCTTTTCGCAAAAAGCGCGAAAAGGATGGGGCACGGATGCGATGTGTATAGCTATTGTGGAATTGCTCCAGGCACGATGGTGGTTGCGTAGGCCGGCGTGGGGAAGTGCAGAACCTTGACCAGCTGGCCCTTGGCATCGAAGGTCAATGCCCATTGCATCGGCTGGCGAGATTCCGCAACGTTGACGAAGCGGACCGTCGACTCGCCGTCTACCCCGACTTCTAACGTCGGCGGGAACGACAACGCGATATTTGCTTCGGGTGATGGACTCGACGAGCTGGAAACATCAGAACGGGGCTCGGTCAGCGCGGCGTAGCACAGGCCGGTAGCAAGCCAATCGGCGGGCGGGCCTGCCGGTTCCTGCGCGCGAATGCGGTCGAACGCCGCCATGGCGAGTGCGTTGACGGGAGCCGGCGAGAAAAGAGAAAAGCCGCGCCGCTCCACGGGAATGACGCGGATACGGCCCTTGCCGGCGCGTGGAATCGCGGCGGAAAAAAGACTGGCATCGCCGACGCCGCTATCTCCCGCGAAGAGCAGGAACAAGTGGCCCGGAAGGGCCTGGCACTCCAACTGCCGGTAGCGCCATTTTTCCTTGTCGAAATCGATCCCGGCGAACGCGGCAGCATCCCGGATGGCCGATTGCGTTTTCGCGGCCAGATCGCGATCGCTTTGGCTCATCTGTTCCAGAGGATGGTACACGATGAATTGCTCAATCCCGGACGGCGAGGCGTTCGTCGAGAATGGCGTGAGGGTCTTCGCCTGCGGTACGGGCTTCGCAGCGTACGGCATGGTCGAGGGTTCTGACGGAACGGGCTTTACCGGATAGGGTGTATCGGGTGGAACCTGGCTGGTTTGCGCTGTGCAAAGAGAGCCAAGAATTGCCGTTGCCGCGAATACGAAAGTCAGGTTCAAAAGCCTCGGGCGATCCATACATTGGCTAGACTAACACCTCGCGCGCAGACCCCTGAGAGCGAAGCCGCCGAGTGCCGCATTCGCCCGCGCACATTTGAGGGCGATCCCGATTCCCGCCTGCGTCCCACGTGCCATCACTGTCTGTTCTTGAGCAGAAACGGGCGCGTGAAATCATAACTGGCGCCGAGCGTGAACCCCTGCGGCTTGAGGTTTCCGTACACCGCCAAACTCTGCCATGTCTGGTATTCGTAGTCGGCGCGTACCCAGAGATCCTGTTTGATCCGGAACTCGAGTCCGCCGCCCGGAGCTGTGAAGGTTCGCGTATCGTGCGCGTACGTGGGGCTTAACCGAGGGAAGTCCACGCTGCCGTCGCCGATCATAATCTTGGCGTAGGGACGGATATTATGCAAGCGGTGCCAAATGTAGATCAGTCCCATGGCCGCCGTATCGTAGCGCATGTTCGGCTGCGAGGAGGACGCACCGATGCTGATGTCGCGGAGCTCTCCCTCCGCGCCCAGATGCCCGTGCAAAATGGAGGGGAGCTTTCCGGGGTAAATGTCGAACCAGCCCGCAAACCCGTACATGCGGCCATGGCCAATATCGACGTCGTAGTTGACGGGCCCGGCGCCAATTGTAAATGGCCATCCGCTCTTCCGTTCATAAGACGGAACCACCTGGGAAAATGCGGAAACCGCGATCGTCAAGAAACTCACCGCCAGCAGTGGGAAAACGGCCAGCTTGAAACGCATTCTGTATCTCCTTCAAATGCGCATGCCCTCACCCGGCTGGAAGACTACCGCCAGAGCAAGAGCGGGAAACCAGGATAACAAGACAAAAGCAGGGATTTCTGCGCGGGATCTACCTTCGTAATCCATAAGACGCACTGCACGAACCGAGGCGTTACAGAAAAAGCGAGACGCACGTATTTTCGAGGCGGTTTTTGATCCTGCACCCGAGCCGCGGCCCGATCTCGTCAGGAGGCAGCCGAGTGCCACTTTCACTGCGGCCTAGTCTAAATCATAAAGGCCGACAAATGAAGCAAGTACTAAACTTCCCGGGTTACGGAAGTGGCACGCCGCGAAGCCTTCCGCAATCCTCAAGAAAACTTCACCGCCTTCATTCACATGCTGTTGAATGCGGACGAGGCGGGTGGACCGTATTCTGAGCCCAACAAGTGGGGTGTTGGCTTGACCTTTGGCGGCCGCGCCCACATCAACGCGGCGCGTCTCAGCGCAGGCATCGTGATTCACGCGGGTTCGATCGCGGCCCCTGCGCACAGTAAATAAGAAATATTCGGTAACGGAGCGGGAAAGCTGCCTGCCTGAGGCGCGCTCTGCATCATCGTCGAACGCGCACGCACGTGCGCGCCCGTTCAATCGCTGCGGCACGAAACCCACCCCAGCCGCACGACCAACTAGAGCGTGACTGCATCTCAACAGTCAGGGGCCGGGAGTCTACCGAGAGGCCCGTACGAAGAGGGGTCCGCATTACATTACCAAAGTAATCATGGTGGTAATGCATTGGCGGACAGCATTACAATCAGGCAACTTATTGAGAAAAACGTGCTCCAGGCACTTGTCCTGTGTTACGTTTATCTGTGCTGTAAGAATGCCGCGGCGCATCGTAACTGGTGCCTGCCCGGCTGCGTTCGAGGCCCGGAAGGGTCTCACAATCAGTCTTTCATTGAGGTACATTAGCCAATTTGCGGAGGATAAACGCATGCGAATTCGTGTTTTGAAATCTGTGGGCCGGGTTCTAGCTTTGGTGACTGTGGCTGCTTTACCGGTAGCCATGGCGGCTCAAACGGCAGTGTCAGGTACAGGAAAAGATGCCAGCAGTTCTTCGCCATCGAGATGGGATATTTTCATGGGCTACAGCTATCTGTCGCCCAAAGCCACAGTGACGACGACCCAGCCAAACGGCACTCCAGTGACGGCCTCTTTCGATGCAGTCAACGCGGGCGGTCTCTTCAGCGGCGCGTATTACTTCAATAAATACGCGGGCGTCCAAGTCGAGCTTGGCGAGCATCAGTGGGGCGTGCAGTGCTGCAACAGCAATGTTGGCACCCGTGGAGACGATGATGGATTCATAACGCTCGGTGGGGGCGCTATCTTTCGCTATCCTCAAGAGAATTTCACCGCTTTTGCCCATGCGCTGGTGAATGCGGACTGGATCGGCGGACCGTATTTTGAGCCCTTCAAGTGGGGTCCTGGTTTGACCGTTGGCGGCGGCATGGATTATGAGACGCCGTGGTTCAATCATCATCTGGGAATCCGCCTGTTCCAGGCCGATTACGAATACATGCACGCCGATTGGGGCCTGGTGCCCTACGGCGGCCGCGCCAACATCAACGCGGCGCGCCTGAGCGCGGGCGTTGTGCTTCATGAAGGCTCGATCGCTCCTCCTCCGCCGATCACCCTGGCCTGCTCCGCGAGTCCTGAATCGGTCTTCCCGGGCGACCCGGTTACGGTGACGGCGACGGCGGGTGGTCTGAATCCGAAGGATCACGTGATCTACAGCTGGTCGGGCGCGGGAGCGACCGGCAGCGACACGACGGTCAAGATAGACACCAGCAATCTGGCGCCGGGCGAGTACACCGTGACGGGCACGGTGAAGGAAGGCAAGACGGGCAAGGAAGGCTTGAAGCCCTGGGAGACGGCGACCTGCACGGCAGGCCTTACGGTGAAGGCGTTCGAGCCGCCGACGATCAGCTGCTCGGTCAGCCCCAACACCATTGCGCCGGGAGGCGTAGCAACGGTGACCTCAGTCGGCGTGAGCCCGCAGAATCTGCCGCTGACTTACAGCTACACGGCCACGGCGGGCACGGTAACGGGAAGCGGAACCACGGCGGAGTACTCGTCGGCGGGCGCGGCAACCGGGGCCGTAGGCATTACTTGCAACGTGCAGGACAACAAGGGCCACTCGGCCAGTTCCAACACCAGCCTGACCATTGTGGCTCCGATCGTTCCGCCTCCGCCGAAGTCAATTGCAGAGTGCACCATCGGCTTCTCGACTGATAAGAAGCGGCCGACGCGCGTCGACAACGAAGCCAAGGCCTGCCTGGACAAGGTGGCTCTGGACCTGAAGCAGCAGGCTGACGCCAAGGCGGTTCTGGTCGGCGAGCAGACCACGGACGAGGCAGCCATAACGGCCAAGGAGCAGCAGAGAGCGCTCAAGCACAAACACACCACGGTGGACATGTTTGCGGCGCAACGTGCTGTGAATGCCAAGGACTATCTGGTGACGGAGCAGGGCATCGACGCTTCGCGCATCAGCGTAGCCACTGGATCGACCGACGGCCAGACGGTCGAGAACTATCTGGTGCCTTCGGGCGCGACGTTCTCGAACGACGTGACGGGAACTACGCCGGTGGACGAGACTGCGGT